>SXGT01282201.1_pt1 | contig 18797 bp, 22 predicted proteins | sample 3176221 | NCBI WGS metagenome assembly SXGT01 (sample SAMN11356862, study PRJNA531348) | freshwater metagenome | isolation source: freshwater sample F1-120 | place: China: Fuxian Lake, Yuxi | collected 2017-12-25
CGGTATTTATAATCATCAATTCGATAAGTGAAAAATCCTTTATCTATTTATTCAAGGGCTTACAGTAGCTATTGACCGTTTTATAAAATCCCGTCTAGACTAAACTGCGTAATTTTGCTGCTACTCGTGCCCGGCGACGTGCAGCGCATGAGCGCCGGCACCGGCGTGATGCACAGCGAGTTCAACCATGCAACGGGCGCCGCGACGCACTTCCTGCAGATCTGGATCGAACCCGCGAAGCGCGGCATCCCTCCTTCCTACGAGCAGAAGCGCTTCGAGTCGGCGGACAAGCGGGGCCGGCTGCGCCTGATCGCGTCCAGCGACGGCCGCGACGGGTCGGTGACCGTGCACCAGGACGCCTCTGTCTACGCTGCGCTGCTGGATGGCGAGGAGCGCGCGACGCACCGGCTTGCCTCCGGCCGCCGCGCCTACGTGCACGTCGCGCGCGGCTCGCTGGCGGTGAACGGCCATGCGCTGGGCGCCGGCGACGCGCTGAAGACCGATGCCGTGGAGATCGTTCTCGAGAAGGGCGAGGGCGCCGAAGTGCTGCTCTTTGACCTCGCATGAGCGCGGTGCCGCAGGTTGCCGCCGCGTCCGTCGACCGCATCGTCGTCGCGGAGCACGCGCAGGTCACGCCGACGCTGGTGGTGCGACGCGCGCTGCCGGACGCGGCGATGCGTGCTGTCGGGCCGTGGGTGTTCCTTGACCACTTCGGTCCGCTTGCGGTCGAGCCGGGCGACACTGGGACCTCGCCCCATCCGCATGCCGGCATCGAGACGGTCACCTACCTCTTCAGCGGCAGCATGCATCACCGTGATTCGCTCGGCCATGAGGGCGCCGTCGGGCCCGGGGGCGTGCAGTGGATGACCGCGGGGCGGGGCATCGTGCACGCGGAACGCCCCGGGGGAGGCGAGATGCTGCACGGCCTGCAGTTGTGGACGAAGCTGCCGCGCGCGATCCAGCTCGCCGAGCCCGCGTACCAGAACCTGGAGGCCGCGGCGTTGCCTGAGTTCCGCGCGGGCGATGCGATGGTGCGTGTCGTCGCCGGGGAGATCGCGGGGCATCGCAGCCCGGCGAAGGCGCGCTCGCCGCTGTTGCTCGCGCACCTGCGGTTCGACGCGGCGGGCTGTTCACGGCTCGACGTGCCGGCCGCGTTCGAGATCGCGGCGTACGTCGCGTCCGGCGAGGCGCGCCTCGGGCAGGTGCATGCCGCGACCGGCACGCTCGCGCGCTTCGACCACCGGGGCACGGTGGCCGTCGAAGCAACTGGTGCATCGGATGTCGTGCTGCTCGGTGGCGCCGCCCTCGGCGAGCCGCTCGTCTTCCACGGACCGTTCGTGATGGATTCCGTGGCGGCGATCCGCCAGGCGGATCGCGACTACTTCGACGGTCGCATGGGCACGCTATCGCCGTGATCGGCAAAACCGCTTGGCCGGCCGGGGGGATCCGCGGCTAGACTTCCGCCATTCCACCTACTGGAGTGAGCCATGGATACCGGCATCAACGCCAAGGACCGCAAGAAGATCGCCGAAGGCCTGTCGCGCCTCCTCGCGGACACGTACCTGCTGTACCTGAAGACACACAAATTCCACTGGAACGTGGAAGGGCCGATGTTCCAGACGCTGCACCTGATGTTCCTGGGCCAGTACACCGAGGCATGGAACGCGATCGACCCGATCGCCGAACGCATCCGCGCGCTCGGTGCTGCCGATCGCGGACGCCGCCAACGACCAGCCGACGCTCGACCTGCTGACGCAGCGCCTCGACATCCACGAGAAGAACGCGTGGATGCTGCGCAGCCTGCTGAAGAAATAGCCGGAAGCGACGCGTGACTTCGCGCCGTGGCTTCATGCTCGCGGGCGCGGCGCTCGCCGCCGCGGGCTGTTCGACGCCCGGCGTCAAGCTCGACGCGCCCTACGTCTCGACGCCCGAGGAGGTGGTGGAGGAAATGCTGCGGCTGGCGAAAGTCGGGCCGAGCGACGTGCTTTACGACCTCGGCTGCGGCGACGGCCGCATCGTGATCCGCGCCGCGCGGGAGCATGGCGCGAGCGGCGTCGGCATCGACATCGACCCGGCGCGCATCAAGGAGGCGAACGCAGGCGCGCGGCGCGCCGGCGTGTCCGAGCGCGTGCGCTTCGCGGTGCAGGACCTCTTCAAGACGGACTTCTCTCAGGCCAGCGTCGTCTCGGTGTACCTGTACCCGGAACTGAACGCGAAGCTGAAGCCGAAGTTCCTCGCCGAGCTCAAGCCGGGCTCGCGAGTGGTGTCGCACGAGTGGGTGGTCGGCGACTGGGCGCCGACGGACGGCGCGATCGTGGAAGTCGGCGGTCGTCGCCACCGCATCTGGCTGTACGTCGTCCCGCCCCGCGCCGGCTGACGCCGGCGCTGCCAGCGGTGGCGGCGTATTAAACTGCCCGCCATGTCCGTGGTGGTGCTCATCTCCGGCCGAGGCAGCAACATGCATGCGCTTGTCGAGGCCGACCTTCCCGTTTCCGCGGTGATCAGCAACCGCGCGGGCGCGGGCGGGCTCGCGATCGCGCAACGGCATGGCATCGACACGCGCGTCGTCGAGCACAAGGGCTACGCCTCGCGGGAAGCGTTCGACGCGGCGCTGGCCGGCGTCATCGACGGGTATGCACCGAAGCTTGTCGCGCTCGCCGGCTTCATGCGCATCCTCTCGCCGGGATTCGTCAACCGCTACGCGGGCCGGCTGGTGAACATCCATCCGTCCCTGCTGCCGGCGTTCACCGGGCTGGACACGCACGAACGGGCGCTGGAGGCGGGTGTCAAGCTGCACGGCTGCACGGTGCATTTCGTCACCGCGGAACTGGACCACGGCCCGATCATCGCGCAGGCCGCGGTGCCCGTGCTTGGCGACGACACGGCGGATACCCTCGCCGCCCGCGTGCTGCGGGAGGAACACCGCGTCTATCCGCAGGCCGTGCGCTGGTTCCTCGAGGGCCGGCTCGCCGTGCGCGGCAACCGGGTAGAGGTTTCCGGCGCCTGAGCGGCGCCAGCCCATGTCGATAGCCGACATCGTCTTTCGCGAGCGCCGCACCGGCTGGGCGGGCGCCGACGAGCGTTCGCTGCGGCGCCGGATGACCGCCGCCGTGTCGCTGTCGTTCGCCGTCCATCTCCTTGTCACTTCCGGCTTCGACTGGACGGAGATCTCCCACGCCGAGAAGGCCGAGGGTCCGCCGCTCCGCGCCAGGCTGGTGCAGTTGAAGCCGATGGCGGCCGCGGCGCCGGCCGCGACGCCCAAGCCGGCGGCAAAGCCTCGGCCGAAACCCGCGCCCCGCCTGCCCGGGGCTGCCGAGGCGGCGCTGCCGCCGAAGCCCGCGACGGAACCTGCGCCGCCCGCGATCGAGCCACCGCCGGTCGCTGAAGCACCCGCGCCGGAGCCGGTGCCGCCGCCTGTGGAGACGGCGAAGCCCGAACCGCCCGCGCCAGAGCCGGCGCAGGCAACCGCCGGAACGGAAGCGCCGCTGGCGTTTCCCGAGCGCATCGACCTCGAGTTCAACCTGATGAAGGGCGCCGATGGCGCGCCGATCGGGCGCGTCGTGCACCGATTCGAGCGCCAGGGCGACCGCTACCTGATCCGTTCGACCACCGAAGCCACGGGGCTTGGCGCGCTGTTCGCGTCGGGCAAGTTCGTGCAGGAAAGCACGGGCCTGATCACCGCGAAGGGATTGCGCCCGGAGCGTTTCGTCGTGCAGCGAGGGCGCGCGGATCGCCGCGAGACCGCGGCATTCGACTGGGAGGCGTCCAAGGCGACGCTGGTGGCGGGCGGGAACACGCGCGAATGGGCGCTGCGGCCCGGCGCGCAGGACATGCTGTCGTTCATCCACCAGCTGTCGTTCATCGTCGGCGACGCGAGTCCTCCGGCGGTGTGGGTGACTTCCGCGCGCAAGTTCGATTCGGTGAAGATCGAGGTGGTCGGCAAGGAGATGGTCGAGACCGACCTCGGCCCGATCGGCGCCGTGCATTTCCGCAACACCTCCGGCGACGGCGGTTTCCGCTTCGAGGTCTGGCTGGCGCCCGACTACGGAAACCTGCCGGTGAAGATCCGGCTGCGGGACAATCGGGGCGAGGACGCGGAGCAGGTGCTGGCCAACATGAAGATTCGATGAAGGCGGGAATGGAACACGGAATGGAACAAGGATGAGCGCAAGCGCGAATCCCACCCGGGCGCTGGTCGGCCAGGCGGCGGGCCTGCTGGACGAGGTGCTTGCGCGCTCGGGCGCCGCGGACCGCACGGTCTCGAGCTTCTTCCGCAGCCACCGCAGCCTCGGGCAGCGCGATCGCGCGTTCGTCGCGGAAGCCGTCTACGCGGCATTGCGACGCAGGCGCTCGCTCGCCACGGCGGCGGGTTCGGAGTCGCCGCGCGCGCTGCTTGTCGCCGCGCTCGTCAGGGTGCTGGGGTACTCGGGCAGGGCCCTCGACGACGCGCTCGGCGACGAGGATCGCGAGACGCTCGCGCGGGTGCGGCGCACGCCGGTGGACGGCATGCCGCCGGCGGTGCAGACGGACCTGCCCGACTGGCTGTGGGAACGGCTCGTCGCGCAGCACGGCGGGCAGGAGGCGATGGTCATCGCGCGCAGCCTGCTCGACCCTGCGCCGCTCGACCTGCGCGTCAACCTCGCGCGCATCGGCCGCGACGACGCGCTGGCGCAACTCGCGGAGGCTGGCATGCCTGGCGCCGCGTCGACGTACTCCCCGGCCGGGATCCGGCTCGCGGGCAAGCCGGCGATCAACAAGCATGCGCTGTTCCGCGACGGCCTCGTCGAGGTGCAGGACGAGGGCAGCCAGCTGCTCGCCTATCTCGTGGCGCCGCGGCGGGGCGAGATGGTGGCGGACTTCTGCGCCGGCGCCGGCGGCAAGACGCGGGCGATGGCGATGCTGATGCGCTCCAGCGGGCGCCTCTATGCGATGGACGTCTCGGCGAAGCGCCTTTCCGCGCTGACGCCGCGACTGCGGCGCGCGCAGGTGTCGAACGTGCACCCGGTGGCGCTCGACAGCGAGAACGACGAGCGCGTGAAGCGGCTGGCGGGCAAGCTCGACCGCGTGCTGGTGGACGCGCCGTGCAGCGGGTTCGGCACGCTGCGGCGCAATCCCGACCTGAAGTGGCGGCACGGCCCGGAGGCGATCGACCAGCTGGTGGAGAAGCAATCCCGCATCCTCGCCTCCGCGGCGCGGCTGGCCAAGCCCGGCGGGCGCGTGGTTTACGCCACCTGCAGCCTGCTCGACGAGGAGAACGAGGCCATCGCCGCGCGCTTCGTCGAGACCCATCCCGGTTTCAAGCCGCTGCATTGCGGCGAGCTGCTCGCGGCGCAGCGCGTCGTGCTGGATTGCGGCGAACAGCTCAGGCTCTGGCCGCATCGTCACCACACCGACGGGTTCTTCGCCGCCGCGTTCGAGCGCGAGCGCTAGGGCTTGGGAGGCGTGTCCGGCGTGTAATGCTGGTGCAGGCGCACGGGCTTGGCGGCCCTCTTGCGCATGCGGATGTTGAGCAACTCGACGCCGACCGAGAATGCCATGGCGAAGTAGACGTATCCCTTGGGAACGTTGTGCTCGAAGCCGGCAGCGATGAGCACCACGCCGACGACGACGAGGAACGCGAGCGCGAGCATCTTGATGGTCGGATGGTCCGAGACGAAGCGGCCGATCGGCGCGGCGAACAGCATCATCAGCGCCACCGAAGTCACGACGGCGGCGATCATCACTTCGATCCATTGCACCATGCCGACGGCGGTGATGATCGAGTCGAGGGAGAACACCAGGTCGACGACCATGATCTGGCCGACCACCGCGCCGAAGGTGACCTTCACCGCGGCGGAATGATCGCCCTCGACGCCCTCCATGAGCTGGTGGATCTCGGAGACGCTCTTCCACAGCAGGAACAGTCCTCCGCCGATGAGGATCAGGTCGCGTCCCGAGATCTCCTCGCCGAGCACCGAGAACAGCGGGCCGGTGAGCCCGACCATCCAGGCCAGCGCGAACAGCAACCCGATGCGCATGAACATCGCGCCGAACAGGCCGATGCGGCGGGCGCGTTCTCGCTGCGCGGGCGGCAGCTTGTCCACCAGGATCGAGATGAAGATGATGTTGTCGATGCCGAGCACCAGCTCGAGCGCGGTCAGCGTCGCGAAGGCGATCCATACCTGGGGATTCGAGAGCAGTTCCATGGCGCTCCCGTCAAAACAGCAGGCGAATGCCGACGGAAGTGAAACGGCGCGGCAGGTTCGCGTCCTGCCGCCCGACGGTGGCGTCCACCTGCCAGCGGTTCGGCACCACCCAGATGCGCAGCCCGGTGTGGAACGTCGGCTTCTCGCCGCTCTGGCCGTAGCTCTCGACGATGCCGATGAACCGCGGGGCGGACAGCATCACCTCGGCGCCGACGCCCCAGGTCGCGCGCGAGCGGTTCGCCGGCCGGTCCCGCACGCCGCCGAGGTTGGCGTGCAGGACGACGCGATCGTCCGCGAAGGACATGCTGCCGATGCCGTTGACATAGGGGTTCCAGGCGCGCGGGGCCTGGAAGGGCTCGACGCGCGCGGCGCCGAGCGTGAGCGCGAAGCCGCTGCCGTTGGTCTCGAGCGGCTTGAGCAGGGTCTTCACCTGCATCAGCGTGGCCTGGTTGTCGCCTTGCGCGGGGCTGTCGACCCCGTAGCGGCCGAGCGTGAACTCCATGCGTCCGCCGCCCAGCGCGCTCCCGGGATTGTGCGCGGGCAGGAACCAGAACTCGCGCTCCCTGAAGCGGTGCTGCCGCTTGACGAAGGTCTCGACCTGCCACCCGTCGGGGTCGACGATACGGGCGTCGTCGGTGACGAAGGGGCGGGCCGCGTGGGCGGCGGCGCAGGCGGCGAGCAGCGGCAGGGCGAGCAGGAGGCGCATGGGCGATACACTACGCCTGAATCATGAAAGAACACCAGATCGGCAAGTTGCTCGTCGAACTGTGGAAGGACCTGCAGGATCCGTCCATCCTGTGGCAGGCGGCGATGCTCGCGGCGTGCCTGTTCGCGGCATGGGGCGTGTCCCGGCTGCTCCACTGGCGGGCGCCGGAGGACAGTTCGCGCGCCATGAAGCTCGGCGCCGGCTCGCTGCGGCGCGTCGTGTTCCCGCTCGCCGCCGCGGCGTTCCTGGCCGCCGGCCGCTGGGCGCTGGCGCACTGGCACCCGGCGAACCTGCTCTCGGTCGCGATCCCGCTGTTCGCCGCCTTCGCCGGCATCCGCTTCGCGGTCTACCTGCTGCGGCTGGCGATTCCTGCCGGCGGATGGCTCGACGCGTTCGAGCGCTTCGTGGTCGCGGTGATCTGGGGCGTGCTGGCGCTTCACCTCACCGGCATGCTGCCCGAGATCGTTGGCTTCCTGGAGGCAGTAAAGTTCCCGCTCGGCAAGCACACGTTGACCGCCTGGACGCTGCTCCAGGGCCTGTTCTGGGTGGCGTTGACGCTGCTCGTCGCGCTGTGGGCCGGCGGCGCGCTGGAGTCCCGGCTGATGCGCGCCGAAGGCCTGCACAGCAGCCTGCGCGTGGTGCTGGCGAGGCTCGGCAAGGCGCTGCTGCTGTTCGCCGCGGTGCTGCTGGTGCTGCCGCTGGTCGGCATCGACCTCACGGTGCTGTCGGTGTTCGGCGGCGCGCTCGGCGTCGGCCTCGGTTTCGGGCTGCAGAAGATCGCCAGCAACTACCTTTCGGGCTTCATCATCCTGCTCGACCGCTCGATCCGCATCGGCGACATGATCACCGTGGACAACCAGTACGGCGAGGTGACGCGCATCACGACGCGCTACGTCGTGGTGCGGTCGCTGGCGGGCGTGGAGGCGATCATCCCGAACGACACGCTGGTCACGACGACGGTGCTGAACCATTCCTACTCCGACAAGCGCGTGCGGCTTGCAGTGAAGGTTCAGGTCTCCTACGACACGGACATCGACGCCGTGTCCGCCCTGCTGACCGAGATCGCGGCCTCGCATCCGCGCGTGGTCGAGGACCCGCCGCCCGGCGCGTTCATCACCGCGCTCGCCGACAGTGGCGTGGATCTCGAACTCGCGTTCTGGATCAGCGATCCCGAGAACGGCAGCGGCAGCGTGCGCTCCGAGATCTCGGCGTCGCTGCTGAAGGCGTTCCGCGGCCGTGGCATCGAGATTCCGTACCCGCAGCGCGAGGTGCGCGTCCTCGACCCGCGTGCAAGCGCCTGATTGCGCTGCATCAAATTGATTTCGCGGGATTTCCTGCCGCTGCTTCGCCTTGCGTGGCAGGGGCTATGGCGTAGAATCCTCGGGGCCTCCAGACCCCGGACGTCCCGGGACGATCCAACCCAACCAGGAACAGGGCGCAGCTGATGCTTTTCTCCGGTTTTCTCGACCTTCCGTGGTGGGGCCTCGTCCTTGTCGCGCTCGGCCTGACGCACGTCACCATCGCGGCGGTGACCATCTTCCTGCACCGCTGCCAGGCGCACCGCGCGCTGGACCTGCACCCGGCGATCAGCCATTTCTTCCGCCTCTGGCTGTGGATGACGACGGGGATGATGACCAAGGAGTGGGCGGCGATCCACCGCAAGCACCACGCCAGGGTGGAGACACCCGAAGACCCGCACAGCCCGCAGGTCTACGGCATCAACCGCGTGCTGTGGGGCGGAGTCTTCCTCTACGTCGCCGAGTCGCACCACAAGGAGACGATGGAGCGCTACGGCCACGGCACGCCGGACGACTGGATCGAGCGCAACATCTATACGCGCTACACGCTCTCGGGAATGACGCTGATGGGCGTCATCGACGTCTCGCTGTTCGGCATCGTCCCGGGACTGCTGATCCTCTTCACGCAGATCGCGTGGATCCCGTTCTGGGCCGCTGGCGTCATCAACGGCATCGGCCACTACTGGGGCTACCGCAATTTCGACTGCGCGGACGCGAGCACGAACATCGTGCCGTGGGGCATCCTGATCGGCGGCGAGGAACTGCACAACAACCACCACACCTATGCCTCGTCGGCGAAGCTGTCGAACAAGTGGTACGAGTTCGACATCGGCTGGATGTACATCCGCATCCTCGAGATGCTGGGGCTCGCCACGGTGAAGAAGGTCGCGCCCACGCCGCGCTTCACGGATCCGAAGCCCGCACCGGACCTGCAGACGCTGCAGGCCGTGATCGCCAACCGCTACGACGTCCTGAAGCGCTACACCGCGTCGCTCAAGCGCACCTACGCGACGGAGATGGAGCGGCTCGGGCACTGGTCGGAGGAGGCCGAAGCGCTGAAGGGCCTGCGCCGGGCCGTGCTGCGGGCGCAGCAGCTTTCCGAGGCGGAGCAGGCACGGCTCGCCGAGGCGCTGAAGAACTCCAAGGCGCTGAGCACCGCGGTGACGATGCGAAACGAGTTGGTCGCCTTGTGGGAGCGCTCGAGCGCGTCGAAGGAGCAGCTGGTGAGCGAGCTCGGCGACTGGTGTCGTCGCGCAGAGTCGAGCGGCGTTCCGCCCCTGGTGGACTTCTCGCGGCGCCTGCGCTGCTACGCGTAGCCGAAGGCGCAGTGCCCGGCTAGCCCGCATCGCGCGCGGCGCCTTCCACTAGAATGGAAGCCGCCCCATGAACAGCAAACCGGCCTGGCTCCTGTTGTCGTTCCGCGGTCGCGTCGGCCGCGCCCGCTTCTTGTTGGCGGCCCTGCCGCCGGCCTTGGTCTTCGCCGGCCTGTACGCGGCGGTGGACGCTGGCATCGGCGGCCAGGCGACCCTTTTCCTCAATGCGCCGCTGTTCTGGATCGCCGGCGCGCTGGCGGTGAAGCGCCTGCACGACCGCGCGAAGTCCCCTGCGTGGCTGCTCATCCTGGTCTTGCCGGTACTCGGGCCGTTGTGGATCGCGATCGAACTGGTGTTCTTCAAGGGTTCGGACGGCGAGAACCAGTACGGTCCCGATCCTCTCGACGACGGCGCCGACTACCTCGAGGTGAAGTAGGGCGCCCATGCAGACGCCGGCCATCGTCAACGACGTCACGCAGCTGAACCCGGTGAAGGTCTGGGCGGTCGCCACGCCGATCTCGATCGCCGAAGTGCGGGAGGCGCTGCAGCGCACCAGCGGCCCGGTGTCGGTGGGCGGCGGCCACTTCAGCATGGGCGGCCAGACGGCGAGCCCCGGCAGCCTGCACCTGGACATGCGTCGCATGAACAAGGTGCTCGCCTTCGCGCCGCAGGAGCGCGTGATCCGCGTGCAGGCCGGCATCCGCTGGTGCGACATCCAGCGCTTCGTCGATCCGCACGGGCTGTCGGTGAAGATCATGCAGACCTACGCCAACTTTACGGTCGGCGGGTCGCTGTCGGTGAACGTGCACGGCCGCTACATCGGCCTCGGCCCGCTGATCCTGTCGGTGCGCGGGATCGTGCTGGTGCTGGCGTCCGGCGAGGTGGTGCGCGCGACGCCGTCGGAGAACGTCGAATTGTTCCACGGCGCGGTCGGCGGGTATGGCGCGCTCGGCGTGATCGTCGAGGCGGAGCTCGAGCTGGCCGAGAACACGCGCATGGAGCGCGTGCAGAAGAAGATGCCGCTGGGCGACTACCTCGGCTTCTTCCGGCAGCATGTGCGCGACTCGAAGGGCGCCGTGTTCCACAACGCCGACATCTACGCGCCGCGCTACTCGAGCGTTCGCGCGGTGACCTGGCAGGTGACGAAGCTGCCGGTGACGGTGTCCGAGCGGCTGCAGCCGGTGCGGCGGCGTTTTCCCCTCGAGCGGTACTTCATCTGGGCGATCTCCGAGACGCCGCTCGGCAAGTGGCGCCGCGAGTTCATCGTCGACCCGCTGCTCTACCTGCGGCGCAAGGTCCACTGGCGCAACTACGAGGCGGGCTACGACGTGGCCGAGCTCGAGCCGCCGTCGCGCAAGCGCCGCACCTACGTGCTGCAGGAGTACTTCGTCCCGGTGGACCGGCTCGGCGAGTTCGTGCCGAGGATGGCGGAGATCTTCCGCCGCCACCGGGCGAACGTGCTGAACGTGTCGATCCGCCACGCCATCGCCGACCCGGGTTCGCTGCTCGCCTGGGCGCGCGGCGAGACGTTCGCCTTTGTCGTCTACTACAAGCAGCGCACGCGGCAGAACGCGCGCGACCGTGTCGCGGTGTGGACGCGCGAGCTGATCGAAGCGGCGCTGGCGTGCGGCGGCACCTACTACCTGCCGTACCAGCCGCACGCCACGCACGAGCAGTTCCACCGCGCCTATCCGCGCGCACGGGAGCTGTTCGAGCTGAAGCGCCGCCACGATCCCGGTTTCCGCCTGCGCAACGTCCTCTGGGACAAGTACTACGCGCCCACCGTCGAGGGGGCGAGGCCCGTCCGCGAGCCCGCTGGCGAGTTCCAGTCCGTCTACGCGAGCGATGCATCCGCCGACGCCTTCTACCGCTTCCTGCAGAACGTGTTCCGCGTCTTTCCCGAGGACCGCTTCCACACGCTGATCAAGGAAACCTGCGCGCGGGGCGGCGACGAGGCGGTGTACCGCGCCATCCAGGAGCGCCTGCCGTCGATCAAGCCGCCGCTGGCGGACCTGTTCTACGCGGTGCCGTCGCTGTGGCGGCAGAAGGAGGAGATGGCGCGGCAGACGCTCGAGTTGCTCGGCGAGCGGCGGCGCATCGACGGGTACGTCGAGATCGGCACCACCGGCCGCTACGTCAGCGAGCTGCGCAAGCACCTCGCGTTCTCCGGGCCGACTTACCTGGTCCACGAAGTGCCGGCGTCGAACTCCCCGGCCGACATCCTCGAGCGCGGAGGACTTGCGAAGATCGGCGAGTACCTGCCGTTGTCGGGCTACGCGCCGCTGGACGCGAGGATCGCGGATGCGTCCTGCGACCTCGTCACCTGCTACGTCGGCCTGCACCACATGGAGCTGGAGAAGCTCGGGCCGTTCCTGCGCTCCGTGCACCGCGTCCTGCGCCCGGGCGGGCGCTTCATCGTGCGCGACCACGACGTAAGGACGCCGGAGATGTTCACTTTCGTTTCGCTCGCGCACACGGTGTTCAACTGCGGGCTGGGCGAGACCTGGGAGACCAACCGGGACGAACTGCGCTTCTTCGTCTCGGTCGACGAATGGGTGAAGCGACTCGCTGAGGCGGGGTTCCGCGACGGCGGCAAGCGCCTGTACCAGGCGCATGACCCGTCGGACAACGTGCTGATGCTGTTCGAGAAGCCTTGATGGGGCGCTGGCTCGCCGCTCTGTTGTTGCTTGCCGCGGGGCTGGCCGGCGCGGCCGAGCCCGTGGCGCCGAGGGAGCACCGCCGCACCGAGGACCAGACTTTCCTCACGTATCCCGAGTGGTTTCTCGTGCACAGCCCGGCGGAGTACGCCGAGTTCGTGCGGGAGAACGATCCCGGCGCGTTCCCGTTCATCGGCCATGTGCGCCAGTTCTGGTCGAGCTACGCCTCGGTGTACCGGGTGACCAAGGAGAGCTACCCGTTCAACGGCGAGTACCACACAATGATCATGGTGATCGGCGTCAGCACGACGGTGGAGTACAAGCTGCGTTCGGCCTACGAGGTCGTGCTGGGCCGCATGACCGAATTCACGCGCACCGGTGGCCGGACGCCCGAGGATGACTACGCCGCGCGCATCGCGCAGGACTACGTGGACTTCATCCGCGTGCAGCCGTGGTACGAGTACGACTTCATGGCGAAGCTCCGCGGCTTGTGGACGCAGGTGCCGGCGCTCGGCCCGGACATGCTGCGCAAGTGGGAGCGGCGCTATGCGCTGACCACGGAATGGCTGATCAAGGCGGGCTACGGCTGGCTGATCATGAAGGCGACGAAGGCGAGTTTCGAGCAGCCCGTGCCGGTGACCGCGGTGCTCGTCGACAGGCTCCCGGACGTAGCGGGGAAGCTTCCGGACCTGAAGGTGCTGGAAAGGAGGCCCGCTGGCGCGGTGCTCGTGACGGTGCCGCGCTACTTCGCGTTCCGGCAGTACGCCGGCGAGCTCGCGGCTCGCGGCGCGAAGTTCTTGGAGATCGCGGGGAATCGCGGCGTGATCCTGGTGACGGTGCTCGCGCCGGCGAGCTGGCAATCCGGCGCGGTGCTGTTCGAGCAGCCCATCCTCACCCGGCCCGGGACCAAGCGGGTGGCGCTCATCGTTCCGGTGCCGCTGCTGCACGAGACGCTGGCCGCGGCTGCCCGCGGCGAGTTCGAGGTCGAGCACGTCTACGACTACTGACGCGAGGCAAAGAAAAAGCCCGCGCGAGGCGGGCTTTCCTGGCCGCGCGGGGTACCGCGCTACTTCAGCTTGGTTTCCTTGTACATCACGTGCTTGCGCGCCTTGGGATCGTACTTCTTGATCTCCATCTTGTCCGGCGTGGTGCGCTTGTTCTTGGTCGTGGTGTAGAAGTGGCCGGTGCCGGCCGTCGATTCAAGCTTGATCTTTTCGCGCATCTCGATCTCCTCAGGAGGCCTTCTTGGCCTTGATTTCGGCGAGCACGGCTTCCAGGCCGAGCTTGTCGATCCGGCGCAGGCCCTGCGTGCTCACGCGCAGGCGCACCCAGCGGCGCTGGCTTTCCAGCCAGAAGCGGCGGTAGTGCAGGTTGGGTTCGAACACGCGCTTGGTCTTGTTGTTGGCGTGGGAGACAAGGTTGCCCTTGATCGGCTTCTTGCCGGTGACCTGGCAGACACGTGACATGGCGGGACTCCGGAGACGGTCGTGCGCGGAAATGCGCGCGAAAAGGCGGGATTCTACGCGAAAAATCAGGCACTTTGCAAGGTCAGTCCGTTCCCGCCGGAGAGGCTACAGGAGCCCCCGTTCGGCGAAGGACAGGCAGTGCCGGCCGGCCACGATGAAGTGGTCCAGCACCTTGACGTCGACCAGGGCCAGGGCGTCGCGCAGGCTGCGCGTCAGGAGCTCGTCGGCCTGGCTGGGCTGGGCGACGCCGGACGGATGGTTGTGCGCGAAAGTCGCGGATCCCATCCGATCTTGTCCATGGTGATCCGGATCGTTCAATAATTTCCTATGAAAACTCGCTATTTCTGTCCGTAGTCGTCCATAGACATCCAGCAAAGCTGCGGGTATCGTTGTGGGTACGACTCTAGGGTCTACCCACATGCCGCTAAGCGATACCCGCATCCGACAGGCGACGCCTAAGGCGAAGCCGTACAAGCTGACTGATGGCGGTGGCCTGGTGCTGCTCGTAAATCCCGGCGGTTCAAAGCTCTGGCGTCGGCGAATTCGCGTCAATGGCGTCGAAACGATGTACGCGATCGGCAGGTATCCCGACGTCGGGCTCGGCGAGGCCAGGGAGAAGGCTCGTGACGCCCTCAAGCTGGCGAAACAGGGGATCAATCCCGCCATCCACCGCCGCGTCGCCCACGCGCGCACCGCTGTTTCTCAGGCGGCCACCTTCAAGGCAATGTCGACCAGCTGGCTCGTCCACAAGGCGAAGGAATGGACCTCGTCGACGCTGCGCCAACGAAGGTCTCTCCTAGATCACTACATCCTGCCGAAAATTGGCGACCTGCCCGCCGCGGACGTGCGGTCCCCAGTCGTCAAAACGGTCCTAGATGCCATTCACAAGGCCGCTCCGGCTCAGACAGGGTTCGCGCGGCACATCATTAGCGGGGTTATGGGCGAGGCAATCATCGCTGGCCTGACTGACACCGACCCGGTTTACGTTCTGCGCGACCGTCACAAAGCACCGAAAACGAAGCACCACCGTCCGCTGCAACAAAAGGAGATCCGACCGTTTTTCGCGGACCTCGAGGATGCTCCGATCCAGGAGGCAACTCGCATTGCGGTTTGGCTGGCTTTTTGGACACTCAGCCGCTCGAGGGAAGTCATAGGCGCGCGTTGGGCAGAGTTCGACTTCGATGAGGCGATCTGGACGACGCCCGAGGACCGGATGAAGAAGCGCGAGGCGCATGTTGTCCCGCTTCCCCGGCAGACAATCGCGGCACTGAAGCGCCTGCGGGCCTTCTTTCCAGAGCGTGAGTACCTGTTTCCAAACGCGCACGACCCCAGGCGGCCGGCATCGCACACCTTTTTGAACAAAGTCGTGACGCGGCGAGGTTTTCCTGGCTTCACGGCGCACGGAATTCGGTCGACCGGGTCAACGATGCTTCATGACATGGGGTATCGCCACGAGGTCGTCGAACGACAGTTGGCTCACTTGGAACGCAGCAAGACGGCACGAAGCTACAACCGAGCCCAATACCTCGACGAACGTCGGCAGATGATGCAGTCGTGGGCCGACTATCTGGATGCCCTGCGATCTGGCGCCAGGGTCACCGCATTCAAAAGAGCCGCAGCCTAGTGCGCAGTAAGCGGCGACCGCTTCCAGCCAAGAGGCTTAGGATTAGGCAGATACCGCGACCAATACTTGCTAAGAGGCTCGTGGGTCAGTTCGACAAGTCGTTCGATCAGCTATCGGAATCAAGGAAGGCCTTTGTAAGGAGCCACCTAACGCTTCAGATGCTGTGGGATCGCCTGTCGCCGGCGCAAAGGCAATCGGCGGCAAAGCAGCTGGACGACCAGCACCCGACCAACCTCGTCGACCGTGAATTGTTAGAAGACGGCTTTCGGAAGGGACTCGATTCTCTACAACGGCCGATACGCGAGGCAAAGCGGCGCGCGCATAACAAGCGAATTGCACAGCTTCCGCGGCCGGGGGCTCAGCAGGTGTCAGACGAGGAAATACTGCACGCGGCCGAAGGCCGGAATTGCATGGAGGCGTACCGCTGGCTTGAGATCTCGCGCCCCATGCCGACGCCGCGTGGCTGGCGAAAGCGATGGGACAAGGTGGTAGGCCGTAAAAAGGGAACCTAACCAAAACCGAAAAGTGGCAGTCGCCCCGGCGATAAAAATGAACCTCCAGCCGCAGCCGAGTTCGGCTGCTGGCATACAACTGGAGGCGCCATGCGACTCATTCGGCTTCCCGAAGTCGAAGCAAAGATTGGCCTTAAACGCAGCACCATCTACGCCCTTGCAAAGGAGGGCAAATTTCCTGACCGGATCAAGATCGGGTCCAATACCAGCGTTTGGGTCGAGGCCCAGATCGACAGGTGGATTCAGGACCGGATCACCGCCCACGCCGAATCGAGTGCATAGGTGGCGCCGTGGATCCCATAGGAAAAACGGGTGGGGCCGTAGGTTCCATCAGACGCAAGCTGCTGAGGGCCAAAGGGCGCCGTCCCGCAGGCGGCTTTGCGATGCTCATCCACGATTACTTCACCAGCCCGGAGTATGCAGAGCTCTCGCCGCGTGCCTTGAAGGCGCTGATCGACCTCTACTGCCAGTTCCGCGGCAACAACAACGGCGACCTTTGCGCAGCGTGGTCGCTCATGTCACGTCGAGGGTGGACATCGAAGGATCAGCTGGCGAAAGCAATCACCGAGCTCCTAGAGCGCCGCTGGATTGAGTTGACTAGGCAGGGAGGCAGGCGCATTCCTTCGCTGTACGCGGTCACCTGGCTCGGCATTGATGACTGCGGCGGGAAGCTCGACGTTCGGCCGAATTCGGTCCCGACCAATGCTTGGAAGTGCCGTCCCGTGCCCGCAATCGCACTTTCTCTGCCCCGCCAGCCGGGTCAATCTACCCCGCCAGACGGGGCAATGAATGTGCGCTCCGACCAGTTTTGCCCCACCGGGCGGGTCAGTACATGGGGGTAACGATGGATTTGTTGCCCCGCACGGCGGGACCCTTCTTAGATCTATGCCATATGCATGAGGCCTTGCAGGTCGTCGAGGGGAGCCAAGAAGGACGGACCTTTCGTTGCTTCGTAGTGTCCTGGTTTGGGTTGTTTAGGGTATCTCCTGGGTTTGCACGGCATCGCGCCTTGAGCGATGCCGTGCTCCGTATTCAGCCTGTGTCAGGTAACCGATTGAGCCGTGGGGTCGTTGCTTATTGTGGTCCCGACGCCTGGCAGCCACGAGGACTCTGGCGTCAGCGAGCGCCGAGAGCTCGCGTGCCGCATTGCACCGAAACATTGAGGCGACTGTAGATGGGTCGCAGCACTCGAGCTGCAGAGTATTTGCGGCGCCCATCGGCTGCGGACCTGATCGGGAAGGACGGGCAAATGCTCCTGGCTTCCGAGCTCCCGAGGCGCATACGAGAGGCGCTGGAGAGTTTCTCGGTCGATGCGGACGGCAGGGTGAGGAACTTTAGTTTCAAACCTTGGCGCTGGCGGACGCGCGCCTACTCTCCGCGCCGCAAGAAGCGCATCACGAAGAAGCTTGAGCGAGAGGTGCTTCGAATGCTGGATGCCGAGCTTGTAGCGTTGGGTGGATCCCCGCTAGGAAAAACTCGTCGGAGGACCGGTGTTAGACAAGCCTAATGATTTCGCCAAGACAATTTCGCACGCATGGGCCGCGGTAGGTACATCCGCCGAGGCGCCAGAGCCACTGCTGACGCGTCGCAGCCGCTAGACATTCGACGCTTCAGGCGCGCCGGCGTGATGTTATCCGGCCACTCGTTCGAATGGCAGTGGACAGTGGCAGGCAAGCCAGTGGGATGGCTTCGCGTTCAGGTGGGCAGGGATGAGGTCAAGCTGTTCTACCAATTGCAGGATGCCGCGCATCGTCGGCAGTTTGCTGTTGAGCAGCCTGTCTCACTGACGAGGACCGTGTGCGCTTTCGGCGGCAGTAGAGCGTGGTGGGTATGCCCCAGCTGTTCGAGCAGGCGGGCGGTGTTGCATCGCACTCGCCAACTTTTCGCTTGCAGGCTATGCCTTGGCTTAGCCTACGAATCACAGCGCGAAAAGGTGGGTGACCGCGCACTACGGCGCGCACGGGCGATCCGAAAGCGATTGGGTGGAGGCGCAAATATGTTCGAGCCGTTCCCACTCAAACCCCACAAGATGCGATGGGAAACCTACCTGCGGCTTCGCGTGGCGGCCGAGGCGTCGTTGCAGCGGTCGCTACAAAATACGCTCAGCTCTTTGCGAGGCAGTCGTTTGCGTTATGGAGAACTTCCCGGGTGCGCAAGTCGAGCCAAAACCTGATCATTGGCGTCGACGAGTGAACTGACCTGCCTTTTCTGTACCAGGTTGAGAGTTGTAGATTTCAACTTGGAAGAAGGAGAAGGCAGATGGCACACAAGAAGTTCAGTCCGGAGCAGGTGGTGGCGAAGCTGCGCCAGATCGAGGTGCTGGTGGCGGGAGGCAAGTCGATTCCGCAGGCCTGCAAGGAGGCGGGAGTCACCGATGTCAGCTACTACCGCTGGCGCAAGGAGTACGGCGGGCTGAAGTCCAACCAGGCGAAGAAGCTGAAGGAGCTGGAGCGGGAGAACGCCAGGCTCAAGAAGCTGGTGGCGGACCTGTCCCTGGAGAAGGCGATCCTGAAGGATGTGGCCGAGGGAAACTTCTAAGCCCCGAGCGGCGGCGTAAGGCCGTGGCGCATGCTCGGGGCAAATACGGGGTGTCAGAGAGGAAGACCTGCGCGCTGCTCGGACAGCCGCGGGGCACGCAGCGTTACGTGCCCACGGTGCGGGCGGACGAGGACCTGCTCACGCAGGCGATCGTCGGATTGGCCTGCCAGTACGGGCGCTACGGCTACCGGATGGTGACGGGGATGCTGAAGCTCTCGGGCTGGCGAGTGGGCAAGGACCGGGTAAGCTGGATCTGGCGGAAAGAAGGGCTGAAGGTTCCAAGAAAGCACAAGCCCAAGGCACGGCTGTGGCTAAACGACGGTAGCTGCGTGCGTTTGAGAACCGAGCGGCGCAACCACGTCTGGAGCTACGACTTCGCGACCGCCTGGACGCACGACGGCCGGGTGCTGCGCCTCTTGACGCTGATCGATGAGTACACGCGGGAATGCCTGGCGATCCTGGTGGCGCGGCGCATTGGCGCGCAGGAGGTGATCGAAC
>SXGT01212237.1_pt1 | contig 18794 bp, 16 predicted proteins | sample 3176221 | NCBI WGS metagenome assembly SXGT01 (sample SAMN11356862, study PRJNA531348) | freshwater metagenome | isolation source: freshwater sample F1-120 | place: China: Fuxian Lake, Yuxi | collected 2017-12-25
CTCTGGAGACAGATTGCCACTCGCATCACGAGCTCGCACACGGATTGTAGAAGCTCCCGGAGCCAACGGCACGGCAATCGTCCACGCAGTTGTTCCTGCTGCTGCCCCGTAGGCATTGGTTCCAGAGGCAGTCTCAACCCGGTATTCGACAGCCGACAAAGCCAGATTGTCCGTTGCAGTTCCTGTAATAGTCAGAGGTAAGGTTGTCGTGCGAGTATTCGCTGCTGGGGTTGAAATGGCGACGGTGGGTTTTGCCAGATCCACAAACTTGGCTGTTAATGATAGGTTCTCGGTCATCACGAAGGAGAGCGTCGCTGTTTTGATTGGGGTCGCGCCGTAACCCGTCCAACCATCGAACGTCGTGCCTTTCTGAACGGTTGCTGTCATGGAATAGGTTTTCCCGACCACCAGATTCGAGGTGTTCAAGTTTGGTGTCACGATTCCGGATCCAACCACGTTTACCAAAAGTGGTTTCGCGATATCATAATAGAACACACGCGTAACTTCGGGCGAGAGATTGCCACTGGTATCCCGTGCACGGACTCGAATTGTGGAAGCTCCCGGAGCCAGTGTCACAGCAGCAGTCCACGCGGTTGTGCCGACGACCTCCGAGTAAGCATTGGTCCCTGTCGCGTTCTCGATCCGATACTCCACGGTGGCGACGGCGACGTTGTCGGTCGCGGTTCCAGAAATGGTTAGAGGCAACGTCGTCGTATGCACATTCGCCGCCGGAGTGGCGATCACCACGGTGGGCTTTGCGAGATCGGGAGCGCGAATCGTTAACGTGAGAGTCTTAGTGCCTACTCCGGCAGGATTGCTTGCCGAGAGATTGATCGTGTGTGTCCCAGCAAGGGTTGGGGTTCCGGAAATCGTCCCAGTGCTTGGGTTGAGGGTCAGGCCTGAAGGCAGCCCGGTCGCGGCGAAGCCAGTGGCCCCGTTATTGGCGGTGATGGTATAGCTGAACGGTTGACCCACCGTTACCGTCGCAACGGTAGGACTTGTAATCACAGGTGCGATTTGAGGAACGAACGTTGCGGTAGGTTGTCCGCTGAAGGTGTTGCTCCAACCTGCTTTTCCGAGAATATAGTAAACTTGGACATTGGGGGATCCAGAAAACACACCGAAGTCCACAATGGGAGCATTTCCCATGAAGTTGACCCCTGTTAACGCAGAACAATCAACGAACGCCCACGAGCCGATGGATGTGACGCTGCTGGGGATGGTAATGCTGGTCAAACCAGCACAGCCTTCAAACGCACCATTGCCTATGGAGACCACGCTGTTGGGGATCGTTAGGCTCGTCAAGGCAGTGCAGTAAGAGAATGCATAAGCCCCGATGGAGGTGACGCTGCTGGGGATAGCCACACTGGTCAAACCCGTGCAGCTTTCGAATGCGAATGAGCTGATGGATGGAATTCCGTTCGGTAGGGTAATGGATGTCAATCCAGAGCAGGCAGAGAACGCGCTTGCGCCGATAGAGGTGACGCTGTTGGGAATTGTCACTGTCTTCAAACCATAACAATTCGCAAACGCCCCAAGACCAACCGAGGTGACGCTGTTGGGGAGGGTAATGCTTGTCAACCCTGAGCAGTCCTCGAAACCGTATTCCCCGATGGATTTGACACTTGTCGGGATGGTCACGTTCGTCAAACCGATGCAGGAACCAAATGCGTATGCTCCGATAGAGGTGACAGTGTTAGGGATTGCGTAACCCCCTCGCTTCCCTTCAGGAAACGCAATGAGCGACGTCTGCGCTTTATTGAAAATCACCCCGTCGCGGCTGCTAAAGGCGGGGTTATTGGCAAGCACGGTGAAATTTGTCAATCCAGTGCAGCCTTTAAACGCACGTTCGCCGACGGAAGTAACGCTGCTCGGGATCGTGACGCTCGTTAAACCTGTGGAGCCGTGAAATGAAGCGTAGTCGATCGCAGCGACCGGGAGGCCATCAATGGTGCCGGGGATCACTAGGTTTCCGCTGGCTTTGGGATCGCTGCCGGTGATGGTGATGGAGGAGCCATTATTCTCGTAGGTTAATCCTGCCAAAAGGTTGAGGGGGAGTGCGAGCAGGAGCAGGAAAAGAGAGATTATGGAGCCTGAGAATGGTTGATAGATTCTTGCTTTCATATGCTTAAAGTTCACGATGCAATCAGCGGGGAAAAAGTCAAGCTATCTTTGTTTAAAAACGAGGATTTTTGCGTGAGGATCATTAGGGGTGAGGGGCGCGTTTGGTGTGCAAGTGGAGGGGATTTGGGGCATGAACGGGTTGGGTCGCTCTTTCAGGGCTCTATGAGGGTTGCGGCTGAGTTTCCTAGGGCGTTGCCCTAGGCTAGTATTATGTCGCACCGTTGGCGCTTGGAGATGGGGGTTGCGCACCATGGTGTTTGGCTGTGGTCTGGAATCCGGTGATCCGCGGAAGCCGAAGCCCCAAAGGGGCGTGCTATGCCAGCCCATGGCAACGCCATGGGGAAACAGGCAAAAAATCATGAGCCCTGAAATGGCGACCCAATCGCAAAAAGCTGAATGCCAATGTGCGGTTGCGGATCGTTGGCCATCGTTAGGATTTGACCCTTGGGTTAGCAAAACTGGGTTCTCAAGGGCGGCGGTCTTCACAAATCCCGTGCCTTCGGGGTGTCCCGAGTGTTCGGATTGATCTTGTTCCGGCCGGGTGTTGGGTTTGGAGGGTAATAAACTTGCCTCGGGTGTGGATTCACGGTTCATTTTCGGCTCGTTTTTGGGGGTTTAGGAGGGGGTCGGGGTGGGTTTGGGGTGTGAGTTTGGTTGTAACCATTTTTTCGTTGGGAGAGTCTTATGGTTTTGACGGTGGATCAGAAAACAAACTGTTTAATCTTATGAAAAAAGTTGTTCGATTGTTCAATCTCGCGTTTGTTGGCGCGGTTCTTACAGCAGGAATGCTGTCCTCGTTGGCTCAGGATACTCCTCAGGGCAGGCCCGGACGGAATGGTGGCCAAGGCGGTGGTAATTTTGATCCGCAGCAGATGCGCCAACGGATGTCGGAACGTCTCCGTGAGCAGTTTAAGATCAAGGACGATGCAGAATGGAAGTTGATCGAAGAGCGTCTTACGAAAGTGACTGAGGCCCGGATGCAGGCGGGTGGTTTTGGTGGATTTGGTGGTCGCGGCGGGCCCGGTGGCGGTGGTGCCGAGGGTAATACCGAAGCTTCTGATTTGCGCAAAGCCATTGAGGCTGACGCTCCTGCTGCAGAGATCAAGACCAAGCTTGCTGCGTTTCGTGCTGCTTCGAAAGTGAAGGAAGCGGCGCTCGCTAAGGCTCAGGATGATTTACGAGCGGTATTGAATGGGAAGCAGGAAGCTGCTGCGGTGTTGGCTGGGTTGTTGAAGTAATGGTTCGGTTTCAGGGTGTTTCTCGGACGCAGTAGCGTCCTTGAGACGCCTGAGCAAGTTTTATGGCTGAAGCCAATCAAGCTCCAGAATTGTTCGATCGCATGGTTGCCGACAAGCAATTGTCGGCAACCGATGCGCGTTTATTGATTGAATCCCCTTCGGTGAAGGGCAAGGAAGGATCGCAGTCAGAGACTGAAGTCCTGCGTTGGTTGGCACAGGAGTATGATGTGCCGTTTTCCTTGCTGGATGATATCGAGCCGGAGAAACAGTTGCTTGCGCTGTTTCCAGCCCGGGTCTTGATGAAGGAGGAGCTTCTTCCCATCCGGCAGAGTGATGGTTTGGTTTTTATTGCCACATCAAGGCTATTTGCGCCGCAAGGCTTGGATGCGCTGAAGGCGATGACGGGATTGCGGTTGCAACCGGTGTTGGCTCCTAGGGAGGCGATCCAACGGGAGATGAAGAAACGACTCGGCGTGGGTGCGGATACGCTGGGGACGTTGGGTGAGGAAGCTTCGTTCCAAGTCGTGGATGACGAGAACGAGGAGAATACAAATTTAGATGACGGCGCGGAGGATGCGTCGATCATTCGGTTCGTAAATCAGGTTCTTCGGGATGCGATCGAGCTCCGGGCCTCGGACATTCATCTCGAACCGTTCGAGGATGAGTTGAGGATTCGTTACCGTATCGACGGAGTTCTGCAAGAGGTGCCCGTTCCGGCTCAGATCAAGCGGTTTCAACCGGCGATTGTTTCTCGGGTTAAGATTCTTAGCCACCTGAATATTGCTGAGAAACGGTTGCCGCAAGACGGACGAATCAAGATTCGGTTGGACAATGCAGAAGTGGATATCCGTGTTTCGGTGATCCCGATGTTGCATGGTGAGGCTGTGGTGATGCGGTTGTTGAGGCAGACTGCCACGCTTCGCGGCATGGAACAACTGGGGATGGATAAGCGCGAAATACGTTCGTTCAGGAAAGTCCTCGGGCTGCCGCATGGGATTATTTTGGTGACTGGCCCGACGGGGAGCGGGAAGACCTCGACGTTATATACGGCACTCAATGAGATTAACGATCACGTTCGGAAGATCATCACGATCGAGGATCCGATCGAGTATCAGTTGCGAGGAATCAACCAGATTCAAGTCTCGGAGAAAGCGGGGCTGACTTTTGCCAAGGGTTTACGAGCAATTTTACGGCATGATCCGGATGTCATTCTTATCGGGGAAATCCGAGATCAGGAAACGGCGCAGATCGCGGTTCAAGCTTCGTTAACAGGTCACTTGGTGTTTTCAACGCTTCACACTAACGATGCTCCCGGTGCGCTGTCGCGACTGGTGGACATGGGGGTCGAGCCGTATCTGGTGGCTTCGTCATTGGAGGCGGTTCTGGCTCAGCGGTTGGTGCGAGTTCTTTGCGTGCACTGTAAACAGATTGATACATCCCCTACGACGCACGCGCTGAAGGCGGAGTTGAAGTTTGCACCGCAAACATTGGTTTACCGAGCGGTGGGTTGTCGTGATTGCCGGAATACGGGGTATCACGGGCGACGGGGCATTTTTGAATGGATGGATATCAGCCACGAAGTGCGGCGACTTATTTTGAAGAACGCGTCGAGTGGCGAGATACGGTCGGCGGCTTGTCGCCTTGGATTGCGGGGATTAGCGGAGGACGGCTGGCGTTTGGTTCAAGAAGGAGTCACCACTCCGGAAGAAGTTTTTCGCGTGACGAAGGCGCAGAGCGTGGGGGAGGTTGGGGAGGATCGTGCGGCGGAGTTGGTCGTCACCAGCGAAACGGAGAAGGAATAGCGCAGGATGAGTTCTTTTCATTATCGTGCGCTTCAACCAAACGGCGCGATGGCCGACGGTGTTTTAGAGGCTGCGAATCGCCAAGAAGCCTTGCGTGTGATGGAAGGTCGCGGGCTGCGACCGATTCGGCTCGCAGAAGCCAATGGCAACAATGGTGCCGCAAAGAATGGTCAGAAAAATCCAGCTTCGACGCAGAAATCATCCCCCAGTTTACCGTTGTTTGGGAATAAACCCTTGTTCGGTGGATCCAATTCGATTTCGCCCAAGGTGTTGGAAAACTTCACTCGGTTGCTGTCGAGTCTTTTGACAGCGGGGGTTCCCCTGAGTCGAGCCTTGGTTATCTTGATGCGTGAAGCATCCAGCCCTGCGGCTCATGCGAAGTGGAAACAGGTGCATGATTCGGTGGTGGATGGGCTTTCGTTAGCGGAGGCGATGGGGCGGTGTCCGGAAACGTTTCCAAAGGTTTACGTCGCGATGGTGGAGGCTGGGGAGACTGGCGGATTCTTGGATGTGGTGCTCGGTCAGATTGCGGATTTTCAAGCGAGCGAGAAAGAAATGCGATCCAAGGTCACCACCGCATTATTGTATCCGGTGATCCTTTTGGTGCTTGCCTTGGGTGTTTTGGTGTTTTTGCTCGTGTTCTTTATCCCGAGATTTCAGACGATTTTTACTGGGTTCGGAGCGAAGCTTCCTTTGCTTACTCAAATGATTGTTTCAACGAGCGAGCTCCTGCGGGGCTACGGACTATTCATGGCATTCGGGTTGGTGGTTGCCGGCTTTTTGTTGCGTAGCTGGTTTGCGTCCACTCAGGGCCGACGCACGTGGGAAGGTGGGATCCTTAAACTACCGGTGATCGGACCGCTGGTGGCTCAATTTGCGATGTCCCGTTTTTGTCGAATGCTGGGAACGTTGCTCGGAGCAGGGGTTCCATTGGTGAACGGCCTGAATGTCGCACGGCGTTCTATTGGTAACCAAATCCTTGTGGATGCAGTCTCTAATTCTATAGAGCGCGTGAAAGAAGGAAAACAATTGGGGCCTAGCTTGGGTGAGTGTCGGACCCTTTTTTCGGGAGCGACATTGGAAATGATTTCTGTGGCGGAGGAGAGCGGTAAGTTGGATCAAGAACTCGTCCGAATCGCTAAAGTGACGGAGCTTGATCTCGATCGCCAATTGAAGACCGCCGTGGCGTTAGCCGAACCATTGATGCTTTTTTTGATCGCCGGATTTATCGGCACTATTTTTATCGGGATGGTAATCCCAATTTTCTCACTACAAGACCACATTAAATAAGTCCCAATCCACCTGTGTTATGATCCTGAAATACTCCAGAAAATCCGCAACAAACGTCCGTAAAAAATCCGGTTTCACACTGATCGAACTTCTCTTGGTCCTCGTGATCCTTGGGATTTTGGCGGCGATTGTGGTCCCTAAGTTTTCAGGCCGAACCGAACAAGCCCGCAACACGGCAGCTCAATCCCAGATTTCAACCTTCGACACGGCGTTGGATTCATTCGAGATTGATACAGGTTCGTATCCGAAAGGGAAAAATGGATTGAACGAGTTGGTGCAACAACCAAGCAATTCCCAGAATTGGCGGGGACCTTATTTGAAAAACGAGATCCCCAAAGATCCTTGGGGCAACGACTATATTTATGAATGTCCTGGGAAACATAATGTGAGTTCGTACGACATCACCTCGATGGGGCCCAACGGGCAGGTGGGTGGTGATGATGATATCGCCAACTGGCAACAGCCTAATCAGAAGAAGTAGCTAACCATCGTTGAAGCAGCTCCCATCGGATGATTCTCCAACTCCATCAACGTGATCGGTCTCACGAAAGGCGGTTTACCGCTAGGGGATTCACGTTGGTTGAACTGATTTTGGTGATGGTGTTGATGGTTGTGGTTGCCTCGTTAGTGGCACCGTCGATGAGCAGTTTTTTCAAGGGGCGCTCGTTGGATTCTGAAGCTCGGAGGTTCATTTCGTTGACGCGGTTTGCACAAAACCGAGCGGTGTCCGAAGGGGTGCCGATGGTGCTATGGGTGGATGTAGAGCAGAGAGCCTACGGGTTAGTGCAAGAAGCCACTTACGCGGAGATGGATCTGAAGCCGATTACTTACGAGCTCGCGGAGGATGTCGAGATGGAAACCGGGGTTGTTCCCGGGGCGTTCGAGCAGCCGATCCCCGAAACTTATGAGGAAATCCAGCCGGGGTCGGAATCTGTTGTGATTCGGTTTTTGCCGGATGGATTTATCGGAGAAGGAAGTGCCCAAGAATTGTGGATGAACGAGAGGTCAAAAGACGGATCGGCACCTGTAAAAAATAGCGGGATATGGATCACGCAAAGTCGTGATGGCGGGATGTATGAAATTCAAACCAACAACTTCGCGATCGTCCGCCGCTAGTCGGGGTGGATTTACGCTGGCGGAAGCCCTAGCGGCGTTGGCTTTTTTAGCCATCGTGCTGCCGGTTGCTGTTGCTGGGTTGATGGTTGCAAACAAAGCCGGAGTGGTTGCCGAACGCAAGACCGTGGCGACTCGTGTTGCGGGTCGGGTGTTGCAGGAGTTGGTTGTGACGGGCCAATGGAAACAATCTACGACAGGATTGGTGGAGGAGAGCGGTCACGAATTCCGGTGGCAGATGAAGAACCAGTCGTGGGATAAAGATCCGTTCAAGCTTTTGTCACTCCAAGTTTCTTATTCGGTTCAAGGAGAGGATCACGATGTGAACCTGAGCACGGTCGTCGATACCAGCCAACCATGAGAAACACGCTTTCCCAACAACCCATTGGAATGAAGCCACTAGGCCGAAGGGCGAGCGGTTTCACTTTGATCGAATTGTTGCTGGCGATTTCCATTTTCGCCATTGTCCTTGTCGCAGCTAATAGCATTCTGTTCGGGGTGTTGCGATTGAGAAACAAGACGATGGATCGGATCACGCAAGCCACGGCGTTAGAACGGGCGTCGGCCATTCTGCGGAGAGATATCGGTGGGATCGTGGTTCCTACAGGAAAACTAACCGGAGTGTTACAAACCGATGTCGAAGGTCTCGACTCAGGGGAAGGGAAACCGGTGACTCCTGTTTTTTATACCAACACGGGCCTGATCGACGAACGCTCCCGGTGGTCAGAAATTCAAAAAGTAGTTTATCACCTTCGGGCTCCGACCAATAACATTTCGTCACCGGGACTCGATCTTGTGCGAACCGTTACTCGGAATCTGTTGCCTCCGAATCAGGAATTGTTCGAGGATCAATGGTTATTGGGCGGGGTGGATCGGATGACCCTCAGTTATTTTAATGGAACACAATGGCAGCCTTCGTGGAATTCAACGAATGAACCCACCGTGCTCCCGAAAGCCATCAAGGTAGAGCTTTTGTTAGCGACAGAGGCCACAGGGCAAACCAAGGCCACTGATGAACAGGCTGGTTTAGTGCAGTGGGTGGTGCCACTACTGGTTGCAGCGGATACCAATCAGACTCAGATCGCGGAGGCCCGTTTATGATCAGGGACGTGAACCAAACTTCGAAGCACGAATCCGGTTCGGTGCTGGTCATTGTGCTCTGGATCACCTTCGGAATTGTGAGTCTTGCGTTGTATTTCGGCCACACCGCGTCGCTAGAACTTCGAGCGGCGGACAACCGTTCTTCGAGCATGGCGGCACAACTCGCCATTGATGGAACCGCGCGGTATGTGGGCTACCTCCTGTCAAATTTGGAGAAACCGGGCAAGCTTCCAAGGCTTGAAACCTATTCTCAAGCGGAGATCCAGATTGGTGACGCGAGGACTTGGTTGATTGGGCGCGATGGGGAGGAAAAAGCCCCGGCGCAACCTTATTTTGGACTGGTGGATGAAGCGTCCAAGTTGAATTTGAATACCGCAACGGTGGAGATGTTAGTTGCATTACCGGGAATGACCGCAGAGTTGGCGGCTGCGATCGTTGATTGGCGGGACTCCGATAGTGAATTCTCGGAAAATGGTGCAGAGGACGAAGTTTATTTACGACTCACCCCTGCGTATCACTGCAAGAATGCGAAGTTCGAAAGCCTTGGCGAGTTACGACTCGTGGCCGGGGCTGATCTCAATCTGTTGTTCGGAGAAGACAGCAACATGAACGGTGTCCTCGATCAAAACGAGGACGACGGCGATCAAACATTACCCTTGGATAATCGAGATGGTCATTTGGATTCTGGGCTGATGGAATTTTTGACGGTTTATTCTCGTGAATCCAACACAAATTCTTCGGGGGTGGCTCGGGTGGCATTGAGCGGAGCAGGATTCACCCAACGGATCGCGCCTCTGTTACAGGAGAAATTCGGCGCAGAGCGCGCCAACCAGATTCTGGCTAGAATCGGTCCACCCAACGCGACGTTCACCAGTCCACTCGATTTTTTCAATCGATCTGGAATGACGGAAGTTGAAATCACAAATATCCAACACTCAGTGACGCTTACCAACGGAGCTTACGTTGAAGGGTTGGTGAACGTGTGCACGGCCCGCAAAGAGGTGCTCGCTTGTATTCCCGGCATCGGAATTGAGAAGGCAACCGAGATGGTCGCTTACCGTTTGGCCAATCCCGACAAGATGAACAGTGTGGCGTGGGTGGGTTCAGTTCTTGATCGAGGGCAGTTGGTGCGAGCAGGAGTTTACTTAGCCGCCCACAGTTACCAATTCACGGCCGACATCGCTGCGGTGGGTCGGTTTGGGAGAGGATTTCGGAGGCAACGTTTTATTTTTGATACCACCAGCGTATCGGCACGAATTGTGCATCAGGACGATTTGACGCAGCTTGGCTGGGCATTGGGACGCCAGACATGGCAGGATAGACAGGAATTTGCAGGGAATACGCGATGACGAATTGGCTTAAAAACAAACGTGTCAACACGGTGCTGGGGCTTTCGTTTGAAGCCGACCGGGTGGATGGTGCGGTTGCTCGAAAAGTGAACGGCGGGGTTGATGTGTCCGATCCCTTCACGTCAGCTTTTGTGGGTGATCTCACGACAGTCGATCCCCAAGTGATCGGGGCTGAGTTGCGCAAACATTTGGATGTTGCGGGGATCCACGAACGCAACTGCGTTGTGGGGCTTCCAGCGGCTTGGGTTCTCTCGTGCCAAAGTCATCTGCCCGAATTGCCGGAATCGGATATCGGTGATTTTCTGGATCTTGAGGCCGAACGTGGGTTCGCCTACACAGCGGATGAGCTCATCATTTGTCGATCGAGGTTTAAGACCGGCACAGGCGCCACCCATGTGACACAGGTCGCAGTTCCTCGAGAGAACGTTGAGCGGATGGAGCAGATTCTGCGAGCCGCCAAACTTTCCCCGGTTTCGTTCTCAACAGGGATTTGCGCAGGTTTTGGATCTCAGAAAAATGTAGAATCCGGAATTCTGAACCTGTTGGTGGAACAGACTTCGATCGGGTTTTTAGCAGTGGCCGATGGAGGAATTTCCGTGCTTCGGACGTTCCAACTTCCGGTTGCGACTGAGGAGAACGGAGGCAACCAACCGGTCGAATCGGTGAGGAGAGAGTTGAGGGTAGCGTTGGGGCAGCTATTGCCCGAGGTGCGTGCCACGGTGCGAGGTTTAAGGATTGTGGGTGGGGGAAAAGTGGGAGATCAACTTCACCAAAATTTTGAAGCGACGGCCAAGGCATGGGGACTGAGCTTGCAGCGAAATCAGATCAAACCAGCGTTTGGTTTGGAGAACGGACACACGGCTCAAGAACCGATCACCGCCGCAATGTTGATGGCGGCGAGAAAGCTCACAGGGGAAGCATCTGTCTTAGAATTCCTCCCTCCACGACTTTCCGCTTGGAAACAGTTTTCATCCAAATATTCCTCAAAAAAATTAGTTTATTCAGGGGTTGCTGCGGGAGCGGTTGCGGGGATTGTTTTGATCGCATTTTTGATCCAACAAGTTCGACTTTCTGGTTTGCGTAGTCAGTGGGGATCACTCAAGAAACCGGTGCAAGAAATCGAGGCGATGCAGTCGGAGATCAAAAAATTCCGACCGTGGTATGACGATTCGTTGAGGAATCTCAATATTCTTCGCAAGCTTACGGAGGCATTTCCGCAGGAAGGAACCGTCGTGGCTAAAAGCCTCGAGATCCATTCGGGAGGAGTTGTGATTTGTGGGGGAACTGCCACTGACCACGCGGCTTTGTTGAAAACTTTGGATCGACTCCGGTCCTCACCGGAAGTGACGGAAGTGCAAGTGGACCAACTACGAGGTAAAGCCCCCTTGCAGTTCAACTTTAATTTTAAATGGGCAGGAGGCACACCAAACCTATGACCATTGATCCCCAAAAACGGCAACAAACGCTCTTGGTATTGACGGCTGTCGTCGTCGCGTTGTGGGCCGGAGATCGTCTGATTTTGAACCCGTTGCTGAATAGTTGGAGAGCACGGAGCGAAGAAATTGTAACCACACGCAAGTCCATCACCCGAGGGCAACAGTTGTTGGAGCGTGCGGCATTTACGCGCGACCGATGGACCGCGATGCGGACTAACGCGCTACCGGCGAGCGTATCGAGTGCTGAGGGGAGCGTCCTCAAGACGTTTGATAAATGGTCTCAAACGAGTGGGTTGACGATCAACTCGATCAAACCACAGTGGAAACATCCTGAGGAAGGGTTTATGACATTGGATTGCCGTGTGGACGCCTCGGGGACCATGGCAGCGTTGAGCCGATTTATTTTTGAACTGGAACGAGACCCGATGGCGTTGAAGATTGAATCGTTAGAAATGAATTCGCGGGACAAAAACGGGGACCAACTCACCTTGGGGTTACAAGTCAGTGGTTTGTATCTCACACCCACCGCACCATGAAGTTGCCTGAAACTCAATTAATCAAAAGGGTATTCCGATGCGGCTGTGTTGGACTCGGGGTGTTCTGCCAACTCAGTTTGGTGGCACAGGTTACCAACGAGGTTCAGACCGAAAGCGCAACCAATACGGCGGTAACCGCAGAGGTCTCACTTCAGAAGGATCCTGAAAACACCTCGACAAACATCGTTAACCCGCTCGATTTTAAGTCCTACGCGATTGTGATTTCGCGAAACATTTTTTCCCCTACCAAGGAGATACCGCGAGTGCGCACTGAGGTTAAAAGAGTCCCCCAGATCGATTTGATTTCATTGGTCGGAACGATGAGTTCAGAAAAGGGTCAGGTAGCGTTTTTTGATGGGACAGCATCTACTTTCCGGAGTGCGGTCAAACTCACCAACGTCATTGCGGGATTGACGCTCAGCGCGATCAGTGCGGAGCAGGTGACATTGACGGCTAACGGCCAAACCTTTTTATTAAGGGTCGGCAATCAATTGCGACGAGAGGATCAAGGGGACTGGGCAGCAACGGATGAAGCCCTACCCACAACGAGTTCTAGCCCGATTACCAGCGGGGCAGGATCAGAGCAGACTTCCACAGTAGCGTCCCCCGGCGAAGATAATGACGTTCTTAAGCGTCTTTTGCAAAAACGAGAACAGGAGTTGACCAATGAAAAATAGTAACATTTACCGAGGATTAAGTTTTGCAACTTTGCTTTACCTTAATCTACTGGCGCCCGCTCCGACACGGGCCGCGGAGACGAACACCAGCAACCCCGTCCTTCCAACTGCAGTCGCTGAACAGCCAGCGGTGGTGCCCGAAAAATTGGAACCAGGAATGTTGCGTCTAAATTTTCGCGGCGCACCCCTTGAAATGGTACTCAATTACTTGAGCGAAGCCGCAGGATACATTATCGTTTTGGAGACCGAGGTGAAGGGCAAACTGGATGTTTGGAGCAACCAACCTGTCACGCAGGATGAAGCACTGACGATCCTCAATTCGGCGCTGAGTAAGAACGGCTATGCGGCACTCCAGAACGGTCGGAGTTTGACGATCGTGAGCAAGGAAGCCGCGAAGAAACGCGAGATCCCAGTGAAGAGCGGAAATAATCCCCTCAATATTCCCAAGAATGAAGAGATGGTAACTCAGATTATTCCTATCAACTTCATCAACGCGGCTCAACTCACACAAAACCTTCAACCGTTGTTGCCATCTGAGGCAAGCATGACCGCGAATGAGGCCGGGAACGCGATTGTGATCACTGATACTCAGGCGAGTATTCGCCGGATCGCGGAAATAATTCACGCTTTAGATACCTCGGGGTCCGAGGCGACGACGGTCCATGTCTTTACATTGCAGTATGCTGACGCGAAACAAGTGGTGACGATGATCAAGGAACTATTTCCTGCTCAGGATGCGCGTGGCGGTGGGGGAGGCGGTGGAGGTGGTGGCGGGGGAGGCGGGGGAGGGAATCCTTTTGGTGGGATTGCAACTTTGTTTGGAGGAGGAGGCGGCGGCGGTGGGGGCCGAGGAGGAAGTGGGAGTAGCGGAAGCACCCGTGCTTCTAATGCTAAAATTGTCGCTGCTGCAGATGAGCACAGCAATTCCGTTGCGGTCCGTGCTCCGGATGATGTGATGCCCGCGATCGAAGATCTGATTAAAAATGTGGACACCAACGTCGAGGACGTGACGGAACTTCGCGTATTTCATTTGAAGTATTCTGATCCCGCCGAAATGGCGACAATGCTCGCGGGTTTGTTTCCTGATGACACAAGATCCAACGATAACAACAATCGTGGGCAAATCCGTTTCGGAGGTGAGCCCTTCGGGGGTGGCTTCGGTGGTGGACAAAACAATGGGGGTGCTGGAAGTGATCGAGCGAAGAAAAAAGGGCGCGTGATCACGATGCCGGATCACCGGACGGCCTCGATTGTGGTGAGTGCGGCTCGCGACCTGATGCCGCAGATCAGCCAAGTGATCACGCAACTGGATGCGAACCCCGCCAAGAAACAGAAGGTGTTCGTTTACGATCTGGAGAACGCAGACCCGCAACAAGTTCAGGAAGTATTGAAGGGTCTTTTCGAGAACAGCCAGTCACAGAACCGACGGACCACGGGCGGGGCGAGCCGAAATAGTGCTTTGACGACGCGCTCAGGCCAAACCCAAACCGGAAACAATCGATCAAATTCTGGGATCGGAAATAATGGCGGTGGCGGAGGCGCTGGAGGTGGTGGCAATTTCGGTAGAAACAACTGAGCAAACGACAATTTCGATTAAATAATCTGCAACTGGATCATGAGAATAACTTTTAGATTACCAACTCGTCTGCTGTTGGGAGTTGGCGTCCTTTGTTTCATTGGGAGTAGCTCCTTTGCACAGTTCAACCAAGGGGGTGGTGGCGGTGGACAACGGACAGGGACGTCCGGCACTGGTGTCCGAGATTATCCCAATAACACTCAGGTGGGCGATGCAACGATCTCCGTAGATCCAGAAACCCGCAAGGTGATCGTCATCACGGATGACGAAACCAATCTACAGATTAAAGATGTTGTGGAACGGTTGGATCAACCGCGTCCGCAAGTTTTGATCAAAGTGGTATTCTTGGAAATCACGCACAACAACAGTTCCGATGTCGGGGTGGATGCGGGGATTAGAAAAGGGTTGGGCGGTGGAGCGACTGCGGTCGGAGCGAATGCTTTCGGGTTGTCTGGGTTGAACAGTTCTTCCTCGAACACCGTGAACAATGCTCTTGGACAAAACGTGCAGAGTCTTTCTCCGACACCTCCCGGAGCCGGTCTTTATCAAGTTCTGGGTTCAGATTATCAAGTTACTCTCCGGGCCATTGCTCAGGCTGGAAAGGCCGAAGTGCTATCGCGTCCTTCAATCCTTGCAAGGAACAATCAACCCGCGACGATCAGCTTGGGTCAGCAAGTTCCGTTGGTAAGCAATACCCGATTCGATGCGGTCAACGGTCAGATCAACACGGTGACTTATCAAAATGTGGGGATTATTTTGAGAGTCACTCCGTTCATCACAACCGATGGGATGGTGGAGATGATTGTTTCACCTGAAACATCCCAGTTAGCAGATCGATCCCAATGGGTACCGATCTCAGCCAATGCGTTGGCACCGGTCATCAACTCACGTTTGGCAGACACGGTGGTTGTGGTTCCAGACGGTCAGACGGTGATTATTGGCGGACTGATGGAGACCCATGTGCTTGAATCCGAGAGTAAAATTCCATGGCTTGGCGACATTCCATGGGTGGGGGCGGCTTTCAAGCACAAACAGAAATCAAAGGTGAAAACTGAGCTGATGATTTTTCTGACTCCACATGTTGTTCCCGCGCCAACGGAGCTCGCTGCCATGTCTGCAGCGGAGCGAGCGAATGCGATTCTCAAACCCAAAGCGATTTCAGAAGCGGAGTTAGATCACTTCATCGACAGCCTTCCGACGAAAGATATTAATGCGCCGGAACCTGAAAAACCTTCCAAAAAGAAGTAATTCTTAGCAGGTTCAAAGGGTCGGGTATTCGTATCCGGCCCGGTAGGGACGTGAGAGCAGGGCTTGGGCAGCGGGATCGTTCACGATTTCTTCCTTAGCACCATCCCAATTGATGCTGCGGCCAACTTTTAAGGAGATCATGCCGAGCAGGGGTAATACCGAAGCTCGGTGAGCCAGTTCAATACCTGCGGCAGGTTTCGACTTGTCGCCGATTGCGGTCATGAAATCTGACCAAAGCAATTTCAGGTTGTGACCATCCGGTTGTTGGAGCTGGGAATTTTCATGAATTGGCATGTCGCTTTCGCGTGAGGGATGGAATGTCCACCCATCCTGCCAACCGATGTGGAGGGTGCCTTTGGTGCCATAAAAATAGGCTCCGATCCGGTGTTTTTCTGCCCGGTTTTCAGCGAACCGACGATGCTCCCAGACGCACGTGAATTTCTCAAAATCATAGACCGCAACCTGATGATCGGGGGCGTCCGTCGTTTGCTCACGTTCGTTGTTGACCGCAAGTCCGGCGACTTGGCGTCCACCCGTGCTGTAGATTCGTTTGGGATACTTTTCCTCGGTCCACATCAGGACTTGATCGAGCCAGTGAACCCCCCAATCGCCGAGGGTGCCATTGGCATAATCAAGAAAGTTGCGCCAACCGCCGGGATGGAGCTTGCCGTTGAAAGAGCGTTTTGGGGCTGGCCCACACCATGATTCCCAGTCCAACCCTTCTGGCGGTTCACCATTTCGTTGGGGTTGTTCGCGGCCTCCTCCGCCATGGGCGAACAGGCGCACCATACCGATATCCCCCACGGCACCTGACTTCAAAAACTTCATCGCGTTGACATGATGCGGACCCACGCGACGGTGCAAGCCCACCTGAACCACTCGACCACTTGACTGAGCGGCTTTGAGCATCGCCCGACTCTCGTTCACGGTGTGGCCGGTCGGTTTTTCGACAAAAACATGAGCTCCCGCTTTGAGTGCCGCGATGGTTTGTAAGGCGTGCCAATGATCCGGAGTAGCGATGATGACGATCTCCGGTTTTTCCTTTTCTAACAACTCACGGTAATCAGGGTAGCGTTTGGCCTTATCTCCGCTGAGATCCGAGACTTGTTCCGTGGCGACCTCGAGAGCCGACGAATCTGCATCGCAGAGACCCACTACTTGGCATTGGCCGGAAGCCATAGCTTCCTTGAGTACATTCTTGCCCCACCAACCGCATCCGATCAGAGCAATGCGCCATTTGCGGTTTGGTTGTTGCGCAAGGATAAAGGGTGCTTGAGCGAGGATCCCTGCGGCGGTCGCAGATTGTAAAAAAGTCCTTCGATTCATGGTTTAGCAGATTGAAGTGGAAATCTATTTCGCGGAGACACCTCGCAAATCCGCGCAGACGAGATCGCCACGAGAGTTACGACAATAAAGAAGGCCATTTGAGAGAACTGGTGCTGTCCAAGATTTGCCACCCAAAACTTGGGCGCGGGCAGAGGGTTTGAAGCCCTTGGACGAAGCGGGAGCAATGATCAGTTCACCCTTTTCTCCCAGCACAATGAGCTGGTTGTTGGCGACAATCAGGCCTCGGGCACCGCTGGTTGCATCAGACCATTTCTCGGTTCCCGTGGTGAGTTCGACACATTTGAGTAACGGCTTTTCCGTGGTGTCGCCATCGGCACCGTAGAGATGACCTTCGAACAGGACCGCTGCGTTCATCTGCGTTCGGAGTGCCTTGCTTTTCCAGATCGTTTCCGGTTCTCCAACTGCCAACGGCTTGATGAGAGCGGCACCTTTCCCATACCCGCTGGAAATAAAGAGGCGATCACCATCCGCAATAGGGTCCGCTGCGTTGACTCCGTATTGCGTCACCCATTTCATCCGCCACAGTTCCTTGCCGGTCGTCGGTTCGACCCCGATATACGCTTGGCTAGAACTAAAAACCACTTGGGATTTTCCACCCTGCGACCATGGAACAGGGGTCGTGTAACCGGCCTCTTTGGTGGAGGATTGCCATAAAGTTTTTCCGGTCGATTTGTCGAGAGCTAACCCGGATTCTCCCACACTCAGGAGGAGCATATTCCCTTGAACCAAGGGTGCCCCGGTGAAACCCCAACTCGGCACTCGCGCTCCGGTCTCGGTTTGGACATTCCGATTCCAAATAATTTTTCCGGTGGAAGCTTCGAAACAAAAGACATCACCCCATCGGCTCAGGCTGTAAACTTGGTCCCCATCAACGGTGGGGGTGCCGGTGGTTCCCCCTTCGAAATACTTGTCGCCTAAGTCTGCGGGGTAAGTGTGTTTCCAAAGGAGTTTTCCGGTCACTGTGTGGAAGGCAAAAACTGTGTCGGCATTTTCCGAGTTCCCCATGGTGAACACTCGGTCCGCCGCCGCAACCATGGATGATAGGCCAATGCCTACGTTTGTTTTCCAGAGAATCGTCGGGCCTTCTACAGGCCATTGAGTGGACCATTTTGTTTCCGGCGAGATTCCGTTGCGAGCCGGGCCTCTCCACTGGCCCCAATCCTCAGCGTGGGCGGCCAAAACGGGGCACAGTCCGATCATTGCAATCATGAACGTGCGCGAAACAGAGGTCAGAATCATGCCCTTCGATTAAGCAACAAGGAGCTTCAGATGTCACCGATATTCCTCAAGGAGCCTCGGTCTCTGTAAGGATTTGTCGGTAAATGAGACGGGCGTGCTCGTAGGCCGCCTTTGCGGTCTGCAGTTCATCTGCGCGGATAAAGCGTTCCTTTTGCGACCAGCAGCGATCGACACCTTTAAGGCACCAATCGACACTGCGTTTGGAGGCACGAATCGGTTTGTCGGCGACGGTAATGAAAATGGGGTTGGTGTGCGACGAAGCGAGAACGCGCAGAGCAACCCAACTACTTTGAGCGATGGGGATTTTGAAATGCATGGGGCGAGTTACCCCATCTGCCAAAAGGTTGAGGCTCGCTACGGGAATGCCATTGACGATCACTTCAACGGGAACCTCACGGCTCGATCCAATACGGGCCCGCTCTATATCCCAGTAGGGTTTTTGTTCCGGGGATCGTTTCTGGATCGCAACATTGGGTTCGACTCCCAAGAGAGCCGCAGCGCTTACCGAAATCTCGACCGCACCGGCTTTGGTGAGTTTGAGTTCACTCCCTTTTTCTCCCATCACAACGTTGTTGAGCTTGAAATCGAACAGGTGACTCCGTCCATCGCTGACGTAATTTTTTCCTTCCCGGATGCCTTCGCACCAATCCTCATAATCAAGTTTCCCTGCCAGTTTTACGTAGGATCGACCTAATCCGACGCGTTCACCGTAGATACA
>SXGT01134833.1_pt1 | contig 18789 bp, 15 predicted proteins | sample 3176221 | NCBI WGS metagenome assembly SXGT01 (sample SAMN11356862, study PRJNA531348) | freshwater metagenome | isolation source: freshwater sample F1-120 | place: China: Fuxian Lake, Yuxi | collected 2017-12-25
AAGCCTACGAGGTCGCCGACGCGATCGAGCACGACGACATGCCGGCGCTCAAGGAAGAACTGGGTGACCTCCTCTTCCAAGTCGCCTTCCACGCCCGCATGGCCGAAGAGCTTGGCGCGTTCGATTTCGCCGACGTCGCCCAAGCGCTGGCCGACAAGATGATCGAGCGCCATCCGCACGTGTTCAGCGAAGCCGGAGATGGCCGCACGGCCGAGCAACAGACCGTCGCGTGGGAGACGCTCAAAGCTGAGAAGCGCGCCGCCAAGGGCGTCACCTCGCTCTTGGACGACGTCGCCATGGCCCTCCCCGCCCTGCAGCGCGCCGAGAAGCTGACGAAGAGGGCTGCCCGCATCAACTTTGATTGGCCGAGCTCAGCCGAAGTGCTGGAGAAGCTCGACGAAGAGCTGGCCGAACTCAAAGCCGCCGAAGCCAGCGGCGATCAAGACCACATCGCCGAAGAGATGGGCGACATCCTCTTCGTCATGGCAAATCTCGCGCGCAAGCTGAAGGTCGATCCCGAAGCCGCCCTCCGCCGCGCCAACGCTAAGTTCACGCGGCGGTTTCAGTACATCGAGCGCAAGCTGGCTGACGCTGGCCGTACTGGGCCACAGCCGCTGGACGACATGGAAGCGTTGTGGCTTGAGGCCAAGCGGGTTGAGCGGAAGTAGATGAGCGTCGACCTGCTCTCGCTATTGCGCCGGAGGTCCGTGGCTCATCCCACCCGCATCACGTCGGTTCAGCTCATGGACAACGGCAGACTGCGAATTGGCGTGGCTGGTTGGCCCTGGTGGGATGACGCCCTCGACACGTCGAAGGATCACGCGATCGAGTTGCTCTTCGCTGGTGTTAGTGACGGCGCTCTAGAGGTCAGGGACTTCGACTTTGAAGAGACGGAGGCTCTGGAGCGGTTTGAAGTTGTGGAAACGGCGAGCCTTCCGTGGGCTCAGTCCGAAGGCTTCGCCATTTACTGCCAAGCTCCGCTGCCGCGTCCGTTGGAAGTGTTCGCAGCCGTCCATGACTTCCTTCTGCCCTACGGGGGCGTGCGTCGCGCTGGGCACTTCCTCAACAGTGGCGATGTGGAGTCGCTGTCGACCTTCGTCGATAGAACGAGTTCGAATTCATATCTGGTTGCCAACGCCCCTCCAGTCATCCGGGATATCGTTTGCCATGAACTCGCCGCCCAGGGCGTGAGTTACAACGAACTTCCTATCCGATTGCAGCCGTGTGGGCGGCTCCTTGTAACGCTCGGTCGTTCGCAATTCTTTTGCGAGTCTGCCTACGTCGAGTTCGTGGGCTAGCCTATCACACACCTCCGGCGCGCAATTTCGCACCCAATCAATGCCCCTGACAAAATCTATCCCACCCCTCCAAACCTGAGCAATAATGCCTCCGTCTCTCGCACGGGAGGTTCATGGGCTAGCCGAGCCACACGAGCGCGAGAGACGGGATCGAAGCGTGAGAAAGCCGGCGTGAGTGCGCTATTGAAGTAACGCGCACACGAGAAGCGTCGGGGTCCGGGATAATGGCAACGTCCCGCACGCCGCCCGGGCCTTGGGGTATCACCTGCGTGAACAGCGCACACCCGAGACCAGGCGAGCACAGATCTCCACGGGGCGCGCGAAGCGCGCGGCGACGTTCAGAGATGAACGCCGCACCCCACAACCAAACCAAGCGCGGATCGCGCGCCCCGTGCTCCCGTTTGGGGGCGACCAATGAAGCGAACTCGGAAGCGCCGCGCGTTGTCCGGCCGCTTTCGATCGGCTACGTGACGGCTCAAGGGAGACGCCAATGCTGCTGCGCCGCGTTCGGGAGCATTTGAAGACGCACAACTGGCTGGGCGTCGGCGTCGATCTCCTCATCGTCATCCTCGGTGTCTTTCTCGGCACGCAGGTCAGCAATTGGAACGCTGAGCGCCTGGCGCACGAGGCCGGCGACAGCTACCGCGCGCGCATTGTGCGCGATCTGGAAAACAATGAAGGCGACCTGCAAGGCCGCGCGGCCTATTTCGCGCAGGTGCGCGTGTTCGCGCTCCAAGTGCTCGGCGACCTCGACGGCTCAGCGCCGCTCTCCGACGAGCAGTTTCTGATTGCGGCTTACCAGGCGACGCAGATCTATCCGCGCCCCCTGACGCGTGGCGCCTACGACGAGATTCAATCCGTCGGCGCGCTCAACACGCTGGGCAGCATCGGCACGCGCGATCAGGTGGCGAACTATTATGTCGGCTTGGAGACCAGCGAAGCGACCTTCCGCTTCGTGCCGCCCTATCGCGAGATCGTGCGGCGCGTGATGCCGTACGCGGTGCAGGCGCGCATTCGCGAAGCGTGCGCCGAGGTGATGACCACGGCGGCTGTGGGCCTCGCGCGGCTGTCATTGCCGGAGCGCTGCACGCTCGGCATGGACCGCGCGGTGCTGGCGCGCGCGGCGCGGCTGCTGCGGACCACGCCGGGCCTGGAGCAGGACGTCACGCGCTTGCTGGCGGACGTGGATCAGAAGCTTATCCAGATCGCGCGATCGCAAACGCGCGCGCAGGAGCTTGCGGTGCAGCTGTCCGCGCTGCGCTAGGCGCTATGGCTTCAGCGCCCCAAAAGGCACGACCTTGTTCTCCACGTCGTGACCGATGTCCGCGCGTCCCAGATACGCGATGCCGGCCTTCGCGCACCAATAGCGCACGATCTCTTCCTCGGTCGCGCCGAAGGGCTTGTCGTTCTCCGGCGTGTCGCTCACGCGGCCGAGCTTGAGGCCCTTCACGCTGCGCACGTTGGGCGAGGCGGTGATAGCGAAGAGGGCGCGGTCAATGCGGTAGAGATACTCCCCCACCTCTTCCAGCATCAGTACATGGCCGCTGAGATCAGGCTCCAGCGGTGTGCCGAGGATCGATTGCAGGATCATGATGTTGAACGCGACTGTCTTCGCGTCGAACATAACGCCAAGCTCGACACTCTCCGGCGCGCGATCGATCAGCCAGGCGAGGGCCCTCTTCACCGCCCCCTCTCCGCCTGCCCGCGTGAGATCCACCGGCATCGGCCCATGCGCCACGGTGCCGATGCCGTGCTTATACAGGCCCGCCAACAGCACGCCGCCGTCGCTATAACCAAGATAAGTCTTCTTCCGCGCGTGCTCGTTCAATTGCGCGATCGCCGCCTCAGCAATCCGGCACGCGCCATAGCCGCCACGCGCGAACCAGATCGCCTCGAACGTGGGATCGTTGGCGTACTCGACGAATGCTTTGGTTCTCGCTTCGTCATCGCCAGCGAAATGTCCGGCGCTTAGGAAGCATTGCGGGTGAACAACGATTTCCGGTGCGCGATCGAGAAAACTGTCTGTTGCGAACGCCTTAAGCCGCTCCGCGAGCACCGGCTCAATCCGCGTGCCGGGCGCGACCACGCCAATTCGCATCGAGGGCGCCATGCTGTGTTGATGTCCTTCCGAAAACCGGCGTTTCTCGTCATAACCGGCTCAAATGAGTCAGTCCAAATCCTATTTCTTCAGCGGCGTCGGCGGCTCCGGAATGTTGCCCTTGGCGCTCATCCTGCGCGGTAAGGGCGTGACCGTCGCCGGCTCCGACCGCTCACTCGACCAGGGCAGGCTCGGCGCCAAATTCGAGTACCTCAAAGCCCAGGGTATCGCCCTCTTCCCGCAAGACGGCTCCGGCATCACCAGCGCCGACCAGATCTTGGTGCGCTCCGCCGCTGTGGAAGACACGGTCGCCGACGTCGTCGCCGCCAAGCGCGTCGGCGCGCAGGATTTGAAGCGGCCCCAGCTCCTGGCGGAATTGTTCAACGCAGCGCCGGTGCGCATCGGCGTCGCCGGCACCAGCGGCAAGTCGACCACCACAGGCATGATCGCCTGGCTGCTGCATCAAGCTGGTAAAGACCCAACGGTGATGAACGGCGCCGTCATGAAGAATTTCGTCACGCCTGAGGCGCTGTTCGCATCGGCGCTCGTCGGAAAAGGCGATATGTTTGTCTCTGAGGTTGACGAGAGCGACGGATCAATCGCGCGCTACGAGCCCACCATCGCCGTCGTCAACAATATCGCGCTCGACCACAAAAGCATGGAAGAGCTGCGCGCGCTCTTCACAGGGTTCGTCAACAAAGCCGAGATCGCGGTACTCAATCTCGACAATGACGAGACGGCAGCCTTGGTGATGGCGACCAAGGTCCGCACCCGCACCTATTCGCTGCGCTCCGGCCTCGCCGATCTCCACTGCTCCGCCATTCGCCCCGCGCCTGACGGCATTTCGTTCGATGTGCTGGAAAAGGAAACACGCGAACGCGCCACCGTCGATCTGGCGGTGCCGGGTGAGCACAATGTCTCCAACGCGCTCGCCGCGCTCTCCGTTGCACGCGTGTGCGGACTGTCGCTCGGCGTGGCGGCGGCGGCGCTCAAGGGCTTTTCTGGCACCAAGCGCCGGCTTGAAGTCGTCGGCAAAGCCAACAACGTCACCGTCATCGACGATTTCGGGCACAACCCAGACAAGATCACCGCGACGCTGAAAACGCTGCACACTTTTCCGGGCCGGCTGCTCATAATGTTTCAGCCGCACGGCTTCGGCCCGCTGAAATTGATGCGTGATGAGTTCATCGACTGCTTCGCGCGTAACATGGTCGAGGACGATGTGTTGATCATGCCAGATCCCGTCTATTACGGCGGCACGGTCGATCGTGTCGTCGGCAGTGAACAGATCGCAGCCGGCGTGCGCGCGCGCGGTCTACAAGCTATAGCCTTCGCTGAACGTGGCGCTTGTGGCGACAAGCTCATTGAGCTGGCCGAACCCAGCGATCGCATTGTCGTCATGGGTGCACGGGACGATACGCTGAGCGTATTCGCGGCGGAACTCCTGGCGCGGCTAGGTTCAAAGTAGGGCTCCCCTACTCCGCGGCGGGACGAACTTCTTCGGGCAGGGGCTCCATCGGCGCAAAACGCGCCGCGTCCTCAATCAAAAGCTCCGCGCGCAAGGTGATTGCGCCTTCGTCATCGCTGACTTCCTCTAGTATTTTTCCAGCCGACGCGATCTGCGCCCGCAGGCGGCCAGCATCGTCGGGCGACAAGGTGAGGGTGATAACGCGCGTCGCAGAGAAGGCGGCGCGGTCGATCACCGCGAGTAGGGCGTCCGTGCCCTCCCCCGTCTCAGCCGAGGTGGCAACAGGGGGCAGGGCGCCCTGCCCGCCTTGTTCAGCAGCGCTTTCTGAGCGGCGCAAGCGTGCATCGTGAGTCGCAGCATCCAGCAGATCGATCTTATTCCAAGCCTCAAGCACCGGCGGTGATTTTCCACCCGCATCGTTGCTTAACTGGGCCAGCACCGCCAGCACGTCAGCTTTCTGTTGCTCGGTGTCCGGATGCGCAATGTCGCGAACATGCACGATGAGATCAGCTTCGGTTACGGCCTCCAACGTCGCGCGAAAGCTCTCGACCAGTTCGTGCGGCAGATCGGAGATAAAGCCGACAGTGTCGCTCATGATCACAGCGCGTCCACTCGGCAGCTTCACTTGCCGCGCGGTAGGATCGAGAGTGGCGAAAAGCATGTCTTTGGCAAGCACGCCCGCTTGCGTCAGCCGATTGAACAGTGTCGATTTGCCGGCGTTCGTATAGCCCACCAGCACGACAGCCGGCAGACCAGCACGCGACCGCGCACGCCGCTGCAGGCCGCGCGTACGTCGCACTTCTTCAAGCTCCCGCTTCAGCCGGATAATCCGGTCAGCAATGATCCGACGATCTAGCTCAATCTGCGTTTCACCGGGCCCGCCGGTTTTGCCCAATCCGCCGCGTTGACGCTCCAAGTGCGTCCAGGTCCGCACGAGGCGAGAGCGCTCGTAACCCTGGCGAGCGAGCTCAACCTGCAGCTTGCCTTCCTTAGTGCGTGCACGCAGGCCGAAAATTTCGAGAATAAGACCCGTACGGTCGACAACCTTTGCGCCGATGTCAGTCTCTAGATTGCGCTGTTGCACAGGCGAGAGCGGCGCATCGATGACCACCACACCGGCGCCGAGCGCCTCACACTGATCCTTCAATCGCTCGACCCGCCCCGATCCATAATATGTGCGCGGCGAGATTTGGCGCAGCGGGGCCGCCTCGGCGCTAGCCACATCAAGCCCCAGCGCCTGCGCCAGGCCAACGGCCTCGAGCAATCTCGCCTCACCGTCGCGCACGCTCTCTTGCGCACTCGCAAGCGGGCGCAACACGATAGCGCGGCTCAAGTCTCTTTCGGGCGTTTCAGGCGGCGTCGGCTTCATCGGCCGCTTTGTCGATCTCGTAGAGCTGTACGGGCGCACCCGGCATGATGGTGGAGATGGCGTGCTTATACACGAGCTGCACCTGACCATCACGGCGCAGCAGCACACAGACATTGTCGAACCAGGTCACAACACCCTGAAGTTTCACGCCATTCACGAGGAAGATCGGGAGCGGCGTCTTGGCCTTGCGGACAGCGTTCAGGAACGTGTCCTGGAGGTTTTGTTTCTTTTCCATCATGGAATCCCCATGCCTAAGTCTTATTGCGCCGCGTCAAACGCGCGGCTGCGCTGAGATATAAGCCGAGCCGCAACCGGCGCCAACAGGATCAAAGCGAACCGGGATCAGGCGCCCAAATAAGCGGCGCGCAGAAGGCGTGTGATCGGCCCAGGCTTGCCATCGCCCACCGTGACGCCGTCGATTGCCGTCACGGCTACGGCCGGATTGCTCGCAGAGCTGATGAAAGCTTCACGTGCGGCCCTGGCCTCGGCGATTGTGAAGGCCTTTTCTGCGACCACAATATCGCGTTGACGAGCAAGCGAGAGCAACGTGGCGCGCGTCACGCCATGCAGCAAATCGTTCGATAGTGGTCGCGTGCGCAGTGACCCACCCTCATCCACAATCCAAGCCGTTGAGGACGTCCCTTCCGTTACAAATCCGTCTTCATCGACGAACCATGCCTCGAATCCGCCAGCTACCTTTGCGGCTTGCCGCGCAAGGACATTCGGGAGCAGGTTGGTCGTCTTGATGTCACGCCGCGCCCAACGCGCTTCCGGTTGGCTGATCACTTCAATGCCGCGTTCAGCGCGTGCAGCGAGTGCTTTGCGATCCAGGTTTTTCGCCGTGACGAGCAGCGTCGGACGAACGCCAGGGGTCGGAAAGACGTGATCTCGAGTGGGTGGAGCGCCGCGTGTAACCTGAACATAGACGACGCCATCCGTGACGCGATTGCGCCGCATAGTTTCCCGGATCACCGCCCACAGGGCGCGCTCACTCATCGGCTGCGCTATCTGCAAAGCATCGAGCGAACGCTGCAATCGCGCCATGTGCGCATCTGCATCATACAATTGACCGCCGCGCACGGCCCAAACTTCGTAGATTGAATCACCAAGTTGAAGGCCGCGGTCGATGACCGAAATTAGAGGCGCGTGCAGCGGGGCGTAGACGCCGTTGACGTACGCGATGCGGCTCATTCAATTTCGGCGCCGCCGCGGCCTGGCGCTTCTACACCAAGGGACTTCAGTTTGCGGTGCAGCGCCGAACGCTCCATGCCGATGAAGGCCGCTGTGCGCGAAATATTCCCGCCAAATCGGGTGATTTGAACGTTGAGATATTCGCGCTCGAAGCGCTCGCGTGCATCGCGCAAGGGCAAACCGATCACCTCTTGCAGACCATCATGTTTAGAGAACCCCGCGCTTGGCCAAGCTTCCGGTGGCAGCGCATCGACAGTAACCGGGGTATTCGGATCGCCGGTGGCCAGGATTAGGATGCGCTCGATGACATTGCGAAGCTGGCGGACATTGCCCGGCCAATCGGCCGCCTGAAGCGCTGCGAGCGCGTCCTCTCCGATCTGACGCGCTGGAACACCCGACATTCCCGACAAGCGGCCGACAAAATACCCCGCGAGTTCCGGGATGTCTTCGCGTCGCTCCGAAAGCGCCGGCGCGCGCAATGGCACCACATTGAGACGATGGTACAAGTCTTCGCGAAAACGTCCGGCCGCGATATCACCGGTAAGGTCGCGCGAACTCGAGGAGACCACGCGCACATTTACCTGAACATCAGCTGAACCATTCAGTCGGCGGAAACGCTGATCGACGAGCACACGCAGGATTTTTGATTGCGTTTCTGGCGGCATGTCTCCGACTTCGTCGAGGAAGAGCGTACCGACATGCGCCTGTTCAAAAACCCCGATCTTGCGTGGCCGGCCGTCGGGGCCTTCTTCTCCGAAAATCTCGCTCTCCATACGCTCCGGTGCGATGGAGGCCGCGTTGATCACCACGAATGGGCCGCTCGCGCGCGGGCTGCGCTCATGAAGCAAGCGAGCGATGAGCTCCTTGCCAGAGCCTGCAGCGCCGCTGATGAGCACGCGCGAATTTGTCTGGGCGACGCGCTCGATTGCACTGCGTAAGGCGGCCATAACGGCAGAGGAGCCGATCAAATTATCACTGTTTGATGATCGAGCCTTGAGTTCAGCATTCTCGCGCTTCAACCGGGTCGTTTCGAGCGCGCGTTCAACCACCAACAGCAGGCGATCCGCGGTGAAGGGCTTCTCGATGAAATCATATGCGCCATTACGAATGGCCGTGACCGCGGTTTCGATCGTCCCGTGACCAGAAATTACGATCACCGGCATGTCGGGATCGATTTCCTTGAACATCGCGAGCAATTCGAGGCCATCAACGCGGCTGCCCTGTAGCCAGACGTCAAGCACTACAAGCGACGGCTTGCGACGGCGGAAGGCTTCCAAAGCTTCATCACTATCGCGCGCGCCTCGTACCTGATGACCATCATCTTCTAGGATGCCAGCGATCAAATCTCGGATGTCGGCTTCGTCGTCGATGATCAATATATCTTGTGCCATTATGTGGCTCCTGGGCCATTCTCTGCAGCGGGCTCAACTGGCTCTTCGCTGCGCTTGGGTAAGACAAACCGAACGATAGCGCCGGGACTAGATCCCGGTGTGTCGTCCAACTCAATTAGCCCCCCATGGTCTTCCACGATGCGGGCGACGATCGCGAGACCGAGCCCGGCGCCTTTAGTGCGCGTTGTGACGTACGGTTCAATCAAGCGATGTCGATCCTTTTCAGGGAAACCCAATCCGTTATCGATCACTTCGAATTGCACCCCAAAATCTAGATCGCGCAGACGCAGCAGGACGCAACCGTCTTTTGGTTCGCCATCCCGGGCACGCCGCGCTTGAACGCTCTCGGCCGCATTCTTGATTAAATTCAGCAACGCCTGCGCGATGAGCCTCTCATCGACAATTAAACCGATTGGCTGATCTACACCTTCGACCTCAATACGCAGGTCCGAGAATGCCAGCCGCTGTCCAAAGACTGTCGAGCGCGCCACATCGCTCATGTCTGCAAACGCCATGCGCGGCGTCGGCATGCGCGCGAACGACGAGAACTCATCCACCATGCGGCCGATATCGGACACCTGACGCAGGATTGTGTCGGTGCATTTGAGGAATGTTTCGGGGTCGGACCTGATTTCTTCGGCGTATTTCTTTCGGAGCCGCTCGGCCGACAACTGACTCGGCGTCAGTTGATTCTTGATTTCGTGCGCGATGCGGCGAGCCACGTCTTTCCAGGCCTCCTGACGCTGCGCTGAGATGAGCTTAGTCATGTCATCAAACGTGAGCACCAACCCGCCCTCTGAATCCGGGCTCATGCGCACGCTAAAATTGACTGAACCGCCCTCGCGCACCAGGTCAACGCGCTGTGGCGGCGTCTCGCCTGCAGGCGCCGCCTGATTGAGTAGGTCTCCGAATTCAGCCGCAAGATCGATCAGGCGTCGGCCTACCAAGGACGCATCGCCAAGCCCTAGCAGCTGTCCGGCTGAGCGGTTGGCGGCGGTGACGCGCCGGTCTCGGTCCAAGCCTATCACGCCGGCGCTGACCCCGCCGAGAACAGCTTCCGTAAATTGACTACGGCTCTCGGCTTCTTGCTGAGCTCTGACCAAGTCTCGGTGCTGTGTTTCCAACTGCGCAGTCATGCGATTGAACGCGCTCGCGAGCGCGTCGATCTCATCGCGCTCTTCGCCGACGGAAACGCGCGCTTTCAAGTCGCCAGACGCAACGCGGCGGGCGGCGCCGACAAGACGCCCAATCGGCTCGGCCACCCGTGAGGCACTGGTGAGCCCCACCCAACCGGCGGCCAAAAGCACGATCAGTGCAGTTGAAAAGTACGCCAAGCCGAAAAGCCCACGCAGAGCGCCCTGTTGCTGCTGCGCATTTCGATAATCGCCCACGGCCCTGCGGAATGTGCGCAGCTGCGCAACCAAGCCTGGCTCCAAAGTCCGCGTCACCGCGAGGTAGGCATCGGGATAGGCGGTTAGGCGATAAAGCACGACCACGCGGTCATGCGCATCGTCAAAGGTGACTGCCATATCACCCTCGTTGGCGGTCTCGAACGCCGCACGATCGGGTGTCAGCAAAGGCGGTGACGAGACGCCGGCGCGCGCCAGCACGCGACCAGCAGAATCAATCACCAGTGACGAGGTTATGTCACGCCGTTCCGTCTGTGTTTGCAGGAAGGCAAAATAGCGCTCGCGATCATCAACCAAGCCGCGTTGAGCTAGGTTCAAATCGACAGCCATCGCCTCCACTTCGCCAGTGAGATCGCCGGATGCGAGGTCGACATAAGCACGCCCGACATTGGCTGCACTCTCAATCGCGCTCTCGACCCGATCGCTGAACCAGCGCTCAACGCCTTGGCTGAAGGTAAAACCAAGAAAGGCGGCGACAATCACCGCCGGCGCCAGGGCGGCGAGTACGAATAGCGTAACGAAGCGGACGTGAAGGCGGGCGCCCGTGGCTGCCGAACGCCATGCGCGCGCGACACGCATAAGCCGGTGCAGGAGAATACCAGCCAGGGCCGCCGAGATTACGAGGCTTGCGACCAGGAGGCCGCGGATGGTGGCGCTGGCGGCTCCCGCCAAACCCTCGCCCAAAAGCAGCGCAATGGTAGCCGCGCCGGTGAGGAAGATCGCAATACCGAGGCCCACCAGAAACAGCAGCGCGCTGCGCCCTTGAGGGCGGTCGCTCAAGACCGCCGATTCTGCCGGCGTTTCAGCGGCGATGTCGTGCACCATAGCTGGGGGGACCTATGTTGCTAGAAGGCAACACGGTGTTGAACCAATATCACGCCCCCGTCAATCGCCACGCCCAGTTTGGATGCCAAGCGTCTGGATCTTCTTGCGCAAGGTATTGCGGTTAATGCCCAGCACGGCTGCTGCGCGGATCTGGTTGCCGCGCGTGGCGCTAAGGGCCTGCAAGATCAGGGGGCGCTCAACCTCCGCCAACACCCGATCGTAAAGACCCGCAGCAGGAAGGCCAGGGCTCGCCGCGGCAAACTCGTGAGCCACACGTCGCGACAGCGCCGTCTCAAAACTTTCTTCGGAATCGGCTCCGATGGCATCGCGGGTGTCTGCGCCCAATTCCGCGCCGACTTCGCGCGCAGTAATCACAGCCGCCGGGCTGAGCGCCGCGGCCCGCCGCAGCAGGTTCTCGAGTTCGCGTATGTTGCCGGGAAAGGCATGCGCCTTCAGCCGTTCGATCGCGGCGGCGTCAATGGATTTTTCGGGCAGCCCTTCACGCTTAGCTCGCAACAGGAATGCACGCGCTAGATCACCGACATCATCGAGCCTGTCTCGCAGTGGGGGCAATCGGATCGCGACGACATTCAAACGATAGAACAAGTCCTGACGAAATGCGCCTTGCCGCGCAAGCGCGGCGAGGCTCCGCTGCGACGCCACGATGAGACGCGTATCGGGGCGAACACCGGGGTCCTCAGCATGCAATAGGCCCGCTAGGCGTGTCTGTGCTTCACTGGGAAGCTCGTCGATATCCTCAAGAAAGAGCGTGCCGCCGCTGGCCTTAGCAAACTTGCCGGTGGGGGAAAAAAGATCACGGTCAATCTGCGCGGCGCCGGCGCCGGCGAGACTGTAAGTTTCATATGGTCCGCTTGCACGTCGGCTATGATCATGGAGGGCCCGCGCCACACGCTCCTTGCCGGTGCCGCTCTCCCCTTCAACCAAAACAGTGAGGTCAGTGCCCGCAACCCGCGCCATCACGCGATAAACATCTTGCATGGCCGGCGAGCGGCCTATCAGTGGGAGCCGCTCATCTTTCTCGGCCTTGTTCGCCTGCGCTCTCGTCTTTGCGTCAGGGCCGCCATCGAGTGCGCGACGCACTACAGCCATGAGCGCGTCGAGATCAAAGGGCTTGGGCACGTAATCAAAGGCGCCGGCTCCCGCGGCTGAGAGCGCCGTGGCTACGGTGGATTGCGCGCTCATCACGATTACCGGCAAATCTGGTCGCGCCGTGCGCATTGCTGGCAAGGCGTCGAATACGCACTCATCGCCCATATAGACATCGCTCAGAACAAGATCGCCTTCGCCTTCGCGCACCCATTTCGTCAATGTCGCCACATTGCCTGTAGCGCGGACGGCGTAGCCTTCCTTGCCAAGCGCTTGAGACAACACAAACCGCAACGAGGAATCGTCGTCAGCCAGCAGGATGCGTGCGCTCATTAAAGTGGCTCCGGATCTATCGGCAGGAGGATCTTGAAAGCGGTGCGGCCCGGCGCGCTCTCGACTTCCAGGCGGCCATCGTGTCGAGCAATGATGTCGGCGGCGACGGTAAGGCCAAGCCCCATGCCCTGCGGCTTAGTCGTGGCAAACGCCTCGAACAATCGATCCGCGACATCTGGATGGAGGCCTGGCCCATTGTCGATGATCTGCACTTCAAGCTGCGCCCGCGCGGCGCCGCTTGCAGCCGAACGAAATTTCACCCCGGAACGGAATGACGTGACGATCGCGATTTCACCATCAGCTTGACCTGCCAACGCCTCGGCGGCGTTCTTAGCTATATTGAGAAATGCCTGTATCAGTTGATCAAGATCGCCACGCACCTGCGGCAAGCTGGGATCATAGCGCTCGCGGATCATCACCTCAGGCGCACTTGAGCCTACAAGCTTACGCACGCGCTCCAGCGCCTCGTGAATGTTGAAAAGCTCAAAGCGTGGCGGCTCGAAAGCCGCCATCGGATCGATTTTCTCGGTCAGGCGATGGATACGATCAACCTCGTCGCAAATGAGGCTCGCAAGCGCCGCTGATTCCGGATCATCGGTCCGAGAAATGAGTTGTGCCGCCGCACGGATGCCCGCGAGCGGGTTGCGCACTTCGTGCGCCAAGGTGCGAGCTGCGGAATTCCCGGCAATCGGAGGCGTATTGCGCGCACGCGGGGGCCGCGTCAGCACGAGCGCGATGTACCCGTTGTCCCCCACCGGCCCCGCGGCCACGGCGGCGCGTCCAAGGGCAAAGCCCGGGCCGACCAACGCGACGTCGCTTTCCGCAACGCCTGCGCCACCCACAAGGGCACGCCGGACGAGGTCGATCAGAGGCGCGTCAGCCCCAAAAATGTCATCAAGCCTACGCCCCAACAACCCGCGTCCAACGCCTGCTAGCAATTCGGCTGCGGCGGCGTTGGCGAAGCGAATCCGCTCGCCACTGTCGATCCCCAATACAGGCGCCGGCAGCGCCTCCAGCCAACGTTCCGCGTCGGGTCTGGCAGGCCTCGTGGGCAGCGCTTGGAGAAGCGGATCGCTCAAAGGGACGAACTCCGCGCCGCACGCGAGACAAAACACGGAAACTGATCCAAACCGACCATTGGGCTCTGCCCTTTCGGAACCGAGCTTAAGGCGCCCAAAAAGCGGGCGCCAAGGGATTTATGCTGCGATGCAACAAAAACGCCGGAGATTTTTGGGCCGATGAAGGTCTCAGCGATCATCGTTGCCGGCGGCCGGGGGGAGCGAGCCGGCGGGGCGTTGCCCAAGCAGTATCAAAATCTCCTCGGAAGGTCGGTTTTGGCTTGGTCGCTCGAAGCCTTCGCAGCGGCTGGCGTCGATGACGTCATCGTGGTTTGCGCGTCCGAACACGAAGCTCTGGCAAGAACTGCAGCTCGCGGCCATCGCTTGAGATTCGCCGCAGGCGGCGCTACCCGCACTGCTTCTGTGCGCGCTGGCCTGGCCCTAAGTCTCGACGCCGACATTGTCTTGATTCATGACGCGGCCCGCCCCGGGTTATCGGCCAAGATGATTCAAACTCTCATCGCCGAGATCAACGACGGCGCAGTGGCCGTAGCACCAGCGCTCCCAATCGCCGACACATTGCTGCGGACTAACGCGGCGGGCGCCGTCGATGCTGAACTAGATCGTCGCAATGTCGTGCGCGTGCAGACGCCGCAAGCTTTTCACGGCGATGTGTTGCGCGGAGCCTATAAACGGGCTGGCAGCGACAGCGTGTTCACTGACGATCTAAGCGTCGTGCGCGCAGCCGGCGGCGAAGCCAAGCTTATCGCTGGCGATCCCAACCTCATGAAAATCACTCACCCAGAGGACGTCGCGATGGTTGCAAATTTGCTCAACGGCGAACGCATTGTTTGTGTTGGCAATGGCATCGATGCGCATCGCTTTGGACCAGGCGACTTCGTTACACTCTGCGGCGTGCGTATCGCACATGACAAAGGACTTATCGGGCATTCAGATGCCGACGCTGGCTGGCACGCGCTTGTCGACGCTATCCTTGGCGCCCTCGGCGAAGGCGACATTGGCGCACATTTCCCGCCTAGCGATGCGCGTTGGAAGGGCGCGGATTCGGAGAGATTTTTGCGTCACGCAGCACATTTGGCTGAGCAAGCCGGCGCGCGCATTCTACACGTCGATGTGACGTTGGTGTGTGAGCATCCAAAAATTGGGCCTCACCGCGAAAGCATGCGCACACGCACAGCAGAGGTGCTTGGCCTCCCGCTCAAGCGCGTCAGCGTAAAGGCAACCACCACCGAGCGCATGGGATTTCTTGGACGCGGAGAAGGATTGGCCGCGCAGGCCACCCCGACGCTTGATCGCCCAGTCTAATTTTGCGCCGGCGCCTGCTCAGCAGAAGCCCCACCACCGCAATCGGGCTGCTCGGGGTATAGCCAGCAGGTTTCAACACCTGTGACCTGATCCCATAAAGCACGCGGCACGTTGATGTAGTCGTCTGTCCAACCTCGCCCTGGCGGCGCTTCCAAGACTCGCCAATCGTCATTCACGAGCGGTAGCGCCGCTAGCGTCGCCGGATCGCGTGCGACGATCATCACACTCGCCGCGGAGCCACCATAGAGCACAGCGCCTGGCAGTTCGAACGCGTTAGAGAGGCGAAACAGCGTTGGTGCGTTAAGATCACGCGCCACACGTGCCGCCTCGGAAACTAGAGCAAGATTGCGGTTGGAGAGGTGCAGCACAACGATGCCGCTCTCACTCGTGCGAGATAGATAAAGAGCAATCGCTTCGCGCGTCAGCAGATGCGCTGGGATCGCGTCGGACGAGAACGCATCAACGACGATCACGTCGTACGCGCCTTCGGGCGCGCTCGCGATCTGCAAACGCGCGTCGCCAATAACCACCCGTGCGTCTGGCTGGCACTGTGGTACGAACGTGAAGTCACCGCCAGGCGCGACCGCCAATCGCACCACCGCCGGGTCAATCTCGTAGATTGTCAGTTCGTCCTCGGGCTGCATAAGGCAGGCGGTTGACCCCGTGCCCAGGCCAATCAGCGCGAGACGAGACTGATCTCGCATCGCGAGCCCCACAGTAATTGCTTCGCCAAGGGCTGTGCGCGGGTGGTAATAAGTCAACGGCTGACGCGAGAGCGTGGGCTCCTCGATCTGCGCCCCGTGCAACGTCGTCCCGTGCAGTAGAACCCGTAACGGCGGCGCTGCCGAATCTTGCACCTCATAGACGCGCGTCCGGAGCACGCCGAAGAAGGTCCTTTCCTGGGTGATGATGCGTCCGCCGCTGGCGTCATCGAGAAAAATAATCGCGAACGATGTCAGCACGACGCCGGCCAATATAATTGGGCGCCCGCGGTTCATGAAAATGGCGACGCCGCAGAACGCCAACGCGATCGCCGCGAGCAGAGCATCGTTGAGCTGCTCACGCAGAAGCATCAGCATGATCACAAGGACGAATGTTGGCAACGCCGCACCGTAAGCGAGATCAGCGACTATGGTGTTCTCACGTCGGCGCTGGATTGTGGCGTGGACAGCAAACATCAGCATGACGAGGCTGGACGCGATCAGAAGCGCGCCCCAAGGCGCGACAATGTTCATGCGCGCTCGGCCCTCAACAACACTGCCCAAGAAGATATTGTCGGTATTAAACGCGACCCAAATCACCAAACCTGCGTGGATCGCCGCCAACGCCAAAAACCCATACCGCAACGACGGCGGTCGGCTCTCCTCCCCCCAGCCCGCAGCCACCATCGCCGCGGCCGCGCCAAGTGCGCCAGCAAAGATCACGGTCACGTACGCATTCAAATCCATCACCGCCATGGCGAGGCCGGCAATGCCCATCATCAGGGCGGCGGCCACGGTGGCGTCAGCCATGCGCGGCATCGTGCTGGGCGCGCGCGGTCGGAACAGACATGCCGCCGCAAGCGCCAACGGATACTCGTAGACATTGTTGAAGATCACCGGCGCGACCAGTGCCGCGAAAACGCCCCCCAACACGCCGCCAAGCGAAACGAACAAATAAAACTCAGTGAGTCGTTCAGCGCTGGGGCGAGACCGCGACAACGCCAGGTGACACACGAGTGCACTGAAAAAGAACCCGGCGAGGATGCCCGACATCGAGCCGATCCAATTTCCGGACGCGTAATAGGACATCACCAACAGCGCGAGCGCCACCGGGTGAATGATCAAAGTCGCCGGCTCGATCTTGTGGCTGCCCTTCATGAACGCCAACACGAAGGTTGCGAGGTAGAGCGCGAGCGGGATCACCCAGAGCATGGGCGCCGACGCAACGTCGGTGGAGATGTGCTGCGTAACCCCCAGCGAGAGCGCCGACGGCACAGCAGCTGCGGCGATCCAATAGCCCCGCTCACGCCATACGCCGCTAGCGGGCCGCGTCGTAGGCTGCACGATGGGTTGCACCGGCGTAGGCGGCGCTGCGTCTTTGTTGGCGCTGATCGCCAATGCAGCCGACAACAGGATCAGCGCCAGCACAGCGACATAAGCGGCCGACCAGGCTTGGCTCTGCGCCTGCGCGCCGAGCAACGGTTCGATCAGGACCGGATACGCGAGCAATCCAATGAAGCTACCGAGGTTGCTGGCTGCGTAGAGATAGTAAGGATCATTGGCGTCGGCGCGCCCCGTGCGCGTGTACCAAGCTTGTAGAAGCGGCGCGGTGGCGGACGCGGCGGCGAATGGCGCGCCCACCGAAAGCGCAAGCACCCCTAGCAACCACAGCGAAGGATGCTCTGAACTCGGCGCGCCGAGCGCTGTCGTGACATGCACCGGCAGCACGAGCCACGCTGCAGCGAGCACCGCGACGTGGATCATCGCCTGCACGCGCAAATCCCGCACACGCGCGAGGAGATGCGCGTACAAATAGCCAACAAGCAGCGCCGCCTGGAAGAACGCCATCGACGTATTCCAGACCTGCGGGCTCCCGCCCAGCAACGGCGTTACCATGCGTCCGAAAAGCGGCTGCAGCACAAAGATCAGCGCGGCGCTGGAGAACAGCGCTAGAGCAAAGACTGGCGCTGCGGCGCGGCGCGCGACGGCTTGCATGCTCCCTCCCCTAATTCGGCGCTGCTTCTGCCACCCGTCCCGATTCTAGGGAATGGACAATCGCCGAAGCCTCCTGTCCTATCAGCAGATGATCGATGATCTCCTCGTTCAAGAAGCTCAGGGCCTCTACGAGCAGGCAAAGCGGCGGCGCTTTAAGATTGTGACCGCCGAGAGTTGCACAGGCGGACTGATCGCCGCGTCCTTGACTGCAGTACCGGGCTCATCCCTCGTCGTGGAGCGAGGCTTCGTCACTTACTCCAATGACGCGAAGGCGGAGATGCTGGCTGTGCCGCCCGATCTGATCGAACGACGCGGCGCCGTCAGCATGGAAGTGGCGCTCGCGATGGTCGACGGTGCGCTTAAGAATAGCCCGGCTGACATTGCAATCGCGACGACGGGAATCGCCGGTCCCGGCGGCGGTAGCGCGGAAAAACCTGTCGGGCTCGTGCATATCGCCGTCGCGCGCCGCAATGGGCCGCGGCTGCACGAGGAGCACCGCTTCGGCGATATCGGCCGTCATCGTGTGCAGGGAGAAACGGTTCTCGCCGCGCTCCGGCTAGCGGGGCGCGTCCTGGATTGAGGTGAGGCGCCGGCGCGCCTCCTGTTCGAAAGCCCGCATAATGCGCTCCGCCAACCGATCGCGATTGGCGCTAACGGCGGCGTTGAGCAACGGGTTCTTGAATTGATAGGAAATCCAGAAGCGCACGCGCGCGCCGCCCGGCTGTTCCTCGAAACGCCATCTATTGTCGAGCGCGTGCAGTGGCCCGCTGAGCAAAGAAACGTCGACCTCACCCTTGGCCGGTTCGCAGCGAACATTAGTAGAGAAGCGTTCGGTGATCGCTTTCCAGCCGACAATCGCGCTCGCGACGCCTTCCCATCCTCCCGCCGCGCGCGCTTCTTCTCGCACAACGCTGAGGCTCTTCAAAAATGGGATGAACTTTGGGTACTCGCGGACATCGCCCACCAACCGGCACAGATCCTCCGCAGAGTATGGCAAAAAACGCTCTGCCTCGATGGTGGTGCGGGACATTCTAGCTTTGAGCTTGCGCCAAGCGGGCCGCCTTCAACCGCGCAAAGTCCTCTCCCGCGTGATGCGAGGACCGCGTCAGCGGAGAGGCCGAAACCATGAGAAAACCCTTAGCGTAAGCGATGGTCTCGAGCGCCTTGAACTCTTCGGGCGTCCAGAAGCGATCAATGGCAGCGTGTTTCTTTGTCGGCTG
>SXGT01509995.1_pt1 | contig 18789 bp, 14 predicted proteins | sample 3176221 | NCBI WGS metagenome assembly SXGT01 (sample SAMN11356862, study PRJNA531348) | freshwater metagenome | isolation source: freshwater sample F1-120 | place: China: Fuxian Lake, Yuxi | collected 2017-12-25
CAAGTTCTACACGCGCGCCGCCGAGGAGCTCCAGGCCGGCAAGGTCGGCGGCTGGTTCCGCGGCCGCTTCGAGTGGGGTCCGCGCGCGCTGGGTGCGCGCTCGATCATCGCCGACCCCGGCCGCAAGGACATGAAGGAGAACGTGAACGCCAAGATCAAGTTCCGCGAGGCGTTCCGGCCGTTCGCGCCGTCGGTGATCCACGACCGCGCAGCCGACTTCTTCGACATCGAGGATCCGGCGAAGCACTACCCCTATCGATTCATGCTCTACGTCGCCCCGGTCCACGAGCACAAGAAGAAGTACCTCGACTCGATCACCCACGACGACGGCACGGCGCGCCTGCAGACCGTCTACGAGGAGACCAACCCGGGCTACTACCAGATGATCAAGCGCTTCGGCGAGGGCTCCGGCTACCCGGTCGTGCTCAACACCAGCTTCAACCTGAAGGGCGAGCCGATCGTCGAGGCCCCCTCGCACGCCTTCAACACCTTCTCGCTCTCGGGCATGGACGTGCTGTTCCTGCAGAACTACATCGTGCACAAGGACTCGAAGAAGATCCTGAAGCGCACCAAGTTCGCGCTGCGCCACGACGGCGACACCGTGACGGAGATGCTCTCGTGAGCGGGGCGAGCGGGAATCGCGGCGGCGCGCGGAGCCGGGAGCGGGCCGCCGAACGGGGCGGCGCGTTGGGCGTGCTGCTCGGCTGGGTGATGACGCTGGGGCTGTTCGCGCTGGCGCTGGAGGGCATCTTCCGGCTGGCCGGACTGAAGCCGGTGGTCACGATCAACGCGCCCGACGCGGAGTTCGGCTGGAGCAAGCGCAAAGGCGAGTCGACGCGCAAGTCGACCAGCGAGTTCGATGTCACCTTCGCCATCAACGCGCTCGGCCTGCGCGACGACGCCGACCTGACCCGCGAGAAGGCGGCGGGGACGCGGCGCGTGCTGGTGCTGGGCGACTCCTTCGTGCTCGGCTACACGGTCGATCGCCACGACCACTTCGTCGACCTGGTGGAGACCGGGTTCGCGGCCGACGGCGGCGGCGCGGGCGGCGCGATCCAGGTGCTGAACGGTGGCACGGAAGGCTGGTCGACCGACCAGGAGCTGCTCTGGCTGCGCAAGGAGGGCTTCGGCTTCGCGCCCGACGTGGTGGTCGCCTGCTTCTTCCAGAACGATGTCTGGTGGAACGGCCAGGCGAGCTACGCCGGCACGCCCAAGCCGCGGCTCAAGCCGGACGGCACCGTCGAGCCGATCGTCGGCGCGATGCCGCCGCCGCGCGGCTGGCTGGCGACGAACAGCGCGATCGGCGGGTTGCTCGACAACCTGTCGATCGGCATGAAGCACGGCGCCGCGATGGGCCATCGCGAAGGCGGACTGTCGATGGAGAAGGACCAGGTCGTCGCGCTGAAGCACCCGCCGGCGGCTGTCGCCGACTGCTGGGCGCGGACCGAGGCCTGCCTGAGGGAGCTCAGGAAGAGCTGCGACGAGAAAGGCACGAAGCTGCTCTTCCTCGCCATCCCGACCCGCGAGGAGGTCGAGCCCGGCGCGCTCGACGCCTGGTGCAAGGCGGTCGGCGCGACCCGGGAGATGGTCGATCCGGTCTCGCCGGCGCAGAAGGTGCTCGCGCTGGCGAAGAAGCACGGCATCGCGACGATCGATCCGCAGCCGGCGCTGGCGGCCGCGGCGAAGGACGGCGCCAAGGTCTACCTCGAGAAGGACTGGCACGTGAACCCGGCCGGCTCGCGCGTGCTGGCCAAGGAGCTCCACCGCGCCCTGGCGGGCGACGCCTTCCTCGCGACCGGGGCACCGGGCGCGGGGGACGCCGCGATCGACGCCTCGGCGGCGCCGCCGACGAGCGCGCGCTGGCCGTGGGTCCTGTTGGGCGTCTGGATCGCGCTCGGCTCGCTCTACGCGAGGACCAACCGCGACGAGCCGGCGTGGGCGGCGTTCCTCCAGGTCGGACTGATGGTCGCCGCCGCGACCGGGATCGTGCTCGGCTTCACCGCGCTGGTCGGCGCGCTCGGGCCGGACGTCGGCCGCTGGGCCGCCATCGTGCTGATCGGCGGGTTCGTGATCTGGCTGCTGGCGAAGATGGCCAACAAGCTCTCGATCATCCGCGAGGTCTACTTCGCGTTCCTGCGCCGCGGCCACTGGTACATGATCCCACTGCTGGTGGCGATGCTGTCGATCGGCGGGCTCTTGGTGGTGGCGAGCAGTTCGCCGTTCATCGCGCCCTTCATCTACACCCTCTTTTGACCTGACGAGGTCGCCGCGCGAGCGGCGCGACAGATTGCGCGGTGGGGCCACGGCGCCCTCGCAGGTCAAAGAGCGCGCCGGGCAGACCGCGCTGTGCGCGGCTGCCCTCTCGGGCCATGCAGCAGACGAACGGCTGCGGCGCTGGGACGCCGGAGCGCGCGACCGGCGTGGCGCGCCGGTCAGCGAACGACGGAACCGAGGACCGCCAGTGCGCGAGCGTCGCATTGCTCGCGCAAGGCGGCATCCCGGATCGCGGTGCGGCGGCGGTAGTAGCTGTAGGGGAACTTGAAGGTGTGGCCGCGGAAGCCCCAGGTCGCGTTGCGGACCGTCGGGTTCTCCCAGAAACGATGCGACAGCGGCGAATCGGGCACGCGCTCGCCGAGCGCAGGCTCCGGCTGCGCGAGCGAGGGGTCGAGGTTGATGTGCACCTTCAACGCCTCGCCGCCGCGCGCCGCCAGCGACTCGTGACCCAGCTCCCACAGCTCCGCGACGGCGTCGGCGTGGGTGATCCCGTGGATCAGCCCCACCGGACCGCCCAATGACGGCCGCATGAAGCAGGCGAACGTTGACTCGACCAGCTCCTGCGGCGTCTGCCACTTGGCGATCGGATGGGCGCGGTTGAACTCGGTGTCGGCGTCGGCCCCGAACCGCTCGCGAAGATGCAGGTCGAGCTTGACGATGCCGTCGATCCACTGCGGCTTGGCGAGCGCGGGCGCGTGGTGGAACGCCTTGAGCGCCAGCGCGGCGAAGATCACGTCATGACCGGCGGCGCGCGACTGGTCGATCCCCTTCTCGAGCGAGCGGACGATCTCGGCGACTCGTTCCGGCGTCGCCTCTTCCTTCGGCGTCTCGAACTCGAAGAGCGACTTCCCCGCTTCCCGGAACGCATCCAGTTCAGCCTGCATCGCCTTGCACGTCCGCTCGTCGAGCGCCAGGTCGCGGGCGAAGAAGTAGGCCGAGATCGCCGCGGCGCCGTAGTGCCCGTTCCCCCAGTAGCCCCGCCACGTGTTGGCCAGCGCCGCCAGCCCGGCTTCCAGGTAGCGGACCGGGATCCCCTTCTCGCCGTTCGTCCCGGGTTCGGGCCCGCTCGCCTGCGCGCTTGCCAGCGGCGCCAGGCTCGGGAGGCCGACGATCGCCCCGCCGAGTCCGGCCGTCACGCCGAACTTCAGGCACTCACGGCGCGTCCAGTCGTGCTTCATCGGGTGGTCCTCGGCGACCTCGCGATCGTGACTCGGCCGGAGATCCTATGCGCTGCCCCGATCCGGGACGAAAGCGGCGGGTACGGCACCTTCGGGTCGTTCGGGAAGTCACCGCGGAGCAGCGCGACCCGCGCTTCCGGCTTCTGCAGGGGTCACCTCCACGCTTTCCGCCCCCTCGCTGAGCGGTGCCGGTGGAGATTGCCCGCAGCAGCGGTTCCCCGACAGGTTGAGTGCATGAAACGCACGGCCATGCCGCGAGTTGCTTCGTTGATCGCCTTGTTGGCCATCGTTCCGTCCTGCGTCAGCGACGCGTGCGACGCGGTGCCGCCGCAACCGGCCTTTCGCCGCCCGAACATCGTCTTCATCCTCGCGGACGATCACGCTGCACCGGCATTGAGCTGCTACGGAGGCACGCGCAATTCGACGCCGAGTCCCGATCGCCTCGCCCGCGAGGGGATGCGGTTCGACCGCGCAGTCGTCGTCAACTCGATCTGCACACCGAGCCGCGCGACGCTCCTCACCGGGAAGTAGTCGCACCGGAACGGCGCGCCGGTCTTCAATCGGTTCGACGGGTTGCAGCCGACGTTCGTGAAGTCGCTGCACGACTCCGGCTACTTCACCGGCGTGTTCGGCAAGTGGCACCTCGGGAGCGAGCCGCAAGGCTTCGACCGATGGAAGGTCTTCGCCGACCAGGGCCGGTACCGGGATCCGGAGTTCGTCGATCCTCGCGGCCGCGAGACGGTCCGCGGCGACGTGACCGAAGTCGTGACGGACCTTGCGCTGCAGTTCCTCGATGAACGCCCGCGCGACCGTCCGTTCGTGCTCCTCGTCCACCACGAGGCGCCCCATCGCCCGAGGGAGCCGGACCCGAAGCACGCCGCCCTCTTCGACGAGGCAGGACCACCTGGCTTGCGTCGCGTCGATCGACGACAACGTCGGTCGACTGCTCGACCGCCTGGATCGCGACGGCCTCGCGCGCGACACGCTCGTCGAGTACTCCTCCGACAACGGCTTCTTCCTCGGCGAACACGGCTGGCACGACAAGCGGTTCATGTACGCAGAGTCGCTGCGGATCCCGCTGCTCGCCGTGGACCGGCGCGCCGCGTGGCGGAGCAGCTTCTGCGACTGCAGTTACCACGACCCGGGCGACCACGACACGCGCCACGCGGACGTGCGCGCCGCGCTCGAGGCCGAACTGTCGCGCCTGAAGGTCGAATTCGGCGACGACGATCATTTCGCCGACTCGCAACTTCCCTACGGCGCCGACCTGGCTGCGCCGTCGGACCCCGCCTCGCGCCGATAGTCGCGTGGCCGGCGCGCCGCTGAGACGCGAAGTGGCAACCGTGCCGCACGTCGAACGCGCACGTCGGTGCGATCTCGCGCGTGAGGGCGGTGCGGTTCGCTTCGATCGCGCCGTCGAAGCCCGGCCACCGCTCGGAGCGTGAGAGGGAATCCCGGACCGTATGCGTCGCGACAGGGATCGCCCTCGGCGAACGCCCTCGGCAACACAGCGATCAGCCCGGGCTACGCGGTCTCGGCCACCGCGGGGCAACGGCGGCTCCTCCAGACGTTGTCGAGATCGCACTTCGCGCCGAACTTGTGGCAATGCAGCGGAGCGAGGCACAAGCGCGGGCGACGAGTTGCGCGGCCGTGAGCGGCACGCTGCCGCGATCGCCCCCAGCTCGTCGCCGACCCGGACGAAGGGGGTGGCGGCAGCACGGCCCCGGGGAGTCAAGGTCCGCGACGCCGTATCTCGTCTTGAGAAGGGAAGCGTCGCGCGGTTCGTGCCGCGCCGCGCCATTCACCCTCACCCATTCCAGGAGTTCCCGCCATGCCGCACGGTCTTCGCACCCCGCTCGTCCTCGCCCTCCCCGTCTTCGCACTCGGCGCTCTGCCAGCCGCCGCCACGGCACAGACCCTGACCCCCGGCACTCCGCTCTGGAGCCCGATCCAGAACGGAGACGCCTGGAGCCTCAACACCGGCGACATCGGTGTCGGCACCACCGCTCCGAACGCCAAGCTCGACGTGAACGGATCCCTGAACGCCGCCGGGTACATCACCGGCGGCAGCGGCATGACCCTCACCGGCTCCAACCTGCAGACCTTCTTCACGCCGGTCTCCGGCGGCCCCAACATCCTGGTCGGCGATGGCGCCACGCCCGGGCAGCAGAGCGCGTCGATCGGCTTTGGCGGCTTCGGGATCCTGAACGCCGGCATCGGCTGGACGCCGGACTGGACGACGAACCGCCTCGACTTCGCGTTCGGTTCGGACAGCAACCCGGCGCTGAACGGCTTCGCGTACGCGACTCCGCTCTCGCTCACGTGGGACTGGACGAACACGCTCGTCGGCGCGAACACGACGGCGCCGCAGTACACGCTGCACGTCAATGGCACGGTCGCCGGCGTCGGACCGTACGTGAACCTGTCGGACGCCCGCTTCAAGACCAACGTCGAGCCAGTCGAAGGCGCGCTCGACACCATCCTGCGCCTGCGTGGCGTGCGCTGGGACTGGCTGGCCGACGAGTTCCCCGCGATGGAGTTCAACGAAGGTCGACAGGTCGGCTTCATCGCGCAGGAGGTCGAAGCCGTGCTCCCCGAGGCGGTCTCGACGGCTGCCGACGGGACGAAGGGCGTCGCCTACACGGCCATCGTGCCGGTGCTGGTCGAGGCGCTCGAGGAGCAGCAGGCGCAGATCGCGGCGCTGGCGGAGGAGCTCGTCGCGCTGCGGCTCGAGCTCGAGGCGGCGCGGGCGACGGCTCCCGCCGATGCAGCGCCGCGGGCGCGCGCCGAGCGCAAGTCGCGGGAGTGACGAAGGCAGGCGCCGCGCGACGAGACCCCGTCGCGCGGCGCGGCCTCGCCTCTCAGCCTCCCGCTTGCGGCGGCTCTTGCAGCTTTCGCACCCGGTCGAGTGCTTCAGTCGCAGGCGGGTCGAGCGCCGCGAGCTCGGCCAGCAGCTCTTCGAGCAGCGTCTCGCTCTCCTCCGCTCGGCCGTCGGCGACCAGCGCGGCGGAGAGGCCTTCGACGCTGGTCAGTGTCTTGGAGTCGGTGGCGCCGAAGAGCTCACGACGGATCTCGTATGCCTCGCGTTACGACGTCGCGGCGTCGCCGAAGCGGCCGAGGTCGTGCAAGATCGTGCCGAGCAGGTTCGCGGCGCTCGCTGTGAAGAGGTTGCTCCTTCCGAGATCGGCGAGGCGGCGCTCGTAGACCTCGCGCACCAGCGGCTCGGCCTCCGCCGGACGCTTGGCGGTCCGCAGCGAGTTCGCGAGGTTGTAGACCGAGATCTGGGTGGTGGCGTGGTTACGGCCGTGGGTCCGCTCGTACACGGCGAGGATGGTGCGGTTCGTCCCGATCGCCGCGTCGACCTCTCCGGTGTTCCTCTGCAGCACCGCGAGGGACGTGAGCAGCGTAAGCACGCCCGGATGATCGTCGCCGAGTTTCTTGCGGCTCTCGTCGAGCATCGGCATCAGCAGCAGCCGGCACTCTTCGTAGCGCCCGGTGTCGTTCAGGAGGCTCACGAGATTGCGCGGGATCGCGTCGCGATAGGGATCGTTCTCGGCGAGCGCCATCGGCAGCACCGCGATCAGTTCGCGGTACGCGGTCTCGGCTTGCGCGTAGCGCCGCTGGCCCTTCCAGACGTTGGCGAGATTGCACTTCGTGCCGAGCGTGTGGCGGTGCAACGGGCCGAGGACTCGTGCGCGCGCCTCGAGCGTGCGCGCGAGCCAGTTCGCCGCATCGTCGAACCGGCCCCAGTCGATGTAGACGATACCGAGCTCGTTGGTCGCTTCGAGCGTCTCTGGGTGGTCGGGACCGAGCGTCGCCTCGTAGCCGCGGATCGACTCCTGGATTTGCCGCTCGGCGGCCTCGTACTCCGAGAGCGCGCTGAGCAGCGTGCCGATCTTGAAGCGGATCGCCGCCTCGACGGCAGGCTTGCCGGCGAATCGTCGCCGGAGCCTCTCGTCGTCGACGGCCAGCAGCGCGTCGACCACGCGGAGATCCTTGCCGCGCTTCGACGGCGCGGCGGCGAGGATCAGGTCTTCGTTGACGAAGCGGCTCATGCCGGTCGCGATGTCGGCCTGGCGCCGCGCCTCGCGCGTCTCGGCCTCCGCCTTGAGCGCCCAGGTGATCGCGACGATGGAGCTGACGGTCAGCACGACGAAGATCGCGGCGGCGGCACCGACCAGCGCGGCGTTCCGGCGCGCGAAGCGGGAGACTCGATAGAGCGCCGTCGATGGACGGGCCTGGACCGGCTCGCGCCGCAGCCATCGGCGCAGGTCGGCGCCGAGCTCGGCCATGGTCGGGTAGCGGCGCGCCGGCTCCTTGGCCAGGGCGCGCGCCAGGATGAGCTCCACGTCGACCGGCACCGGCGCACCGAACGATCGCGGCGAAGGCGGGTCGTGCTGCGCGATGACTCGCGCCGCCTCGGCGATCGGCAGGCCGTCGACTGCGTACGGCAGCCGGCCAGCGAGCAGTTCGTAGGCGACGACCCCCAGCGAGTAGACGTCGGAGCGGACGTCGATCGGGACGCCACCGCCCTGCACCTGCTCGGGACTCGCGTAGGCGAGCGTCCCCATCACCAGGCCGCTCCGGGTGAGATTCGGGCCTCCCGTATCCGTCAGTCGCGCCAGTCCGAAGTCGAGCACCTTCGCGACGCCGTTGCCGCGGCCGGCGTCCGCGTCGGCGCTGCGGGTCACGAGGAGGTTGTCGGGCTTCAAGTCGCGATGGAGCACGCCGTGCTCGTGCGCGAACTGCACGGCGTCGCAGACCTGCGCCAACAGCGCAACCTGCTCCTCGATCGGGCGAGCGCGCGCCGCTTCGAGGAAGGGTGCGCCCTCGACGAACTCCATGGCGAGGAACGGCTGCTCGCCCCATGGCGTCGGCGCGACGCCGGCCTCGTAGATGCGCGCGATGCCCGAATGGGAGAGCCGGCCGAGCGCCTCGATCTCGACCATGAAGCGCTGGCGCAGCGACTCGGTCGCGACGCCGGGCTGGACCACCTTGAGCGCGACGCGCCGCTCGGGCTTGTCCTGCAGCGCCTCGTAGACCACGCCCATGCCGCCGCCGCCGAGCCGGCGCACGATGCGGTAGCTGCCGATCCGCTCGGGGAGCGCAGCGTCGGGAAGGACGGCGTCGGCGACCCGGAGCACGGCGCGTTCGAGCGTCGGCAACGGCGTCATGTCGGCGCCGAGCATCTGCTCGACGAGGCGGCGCAGCTCGGGGTCGTCGGCGGTGGCGGCCGCGAGCGCATGGCGACGCGCCTCCCCCTCCAGGGGGAGCGCGGCCGCGAAGAGCTCACCGGCGCGTCGATAGCGGTCGCGGTCCATTGCCTGGGCTCCGTCGATTACACTCCGCGTCCATGAGTCCGCCGCCGGGCGAGCCACCGACCGCTGGAACCGGCACCGACGCGAGGCTGCGCGCGAGCACCCGCGCGTTCCTCGCCGCGGTCGAATCCGGCGCGGCGCTTCCGGCGGCCGAGCTGTTCCCGGCAATCTACGCCGAGCTGCGCGCCCTTGCGGCGCACCTCCTCGACGGCGAGGCCCGGACCGCCACGCTGCAGCCGACGGCGTTGGTCCACGAGGCGTACGTAAAGCTCGCCGAGGGCCAGGCCGGCGCGCGCGGCCGTTCGCACTTCCTCGCGCTCGCCGCGCGCGCGATGAAGCAGGTGCTGGTCGATCGGGCGCGGGCGCAGAAGACCGACAAGCGCGGCGGGCAGCTGCGCCGCGTGACGCTGACCGGCGTCGATGCCGCGGGCGACGGCCACGACGAGCTCGAGCTGCTCGCGATCCACGAGGCGATCGAGGAGCTGCACGCGCTCGACGAGCGGCAGGCCGAGGTCGTGACGCTGCGCTTCTTCGGCGGCCTCGAGGTCGAGGAGATCGCGCAAGTGCTCGGGGTCTCCAAGTCGACGATCGAGCTCGACTGGCGGCTGTCGCGCGCCTGGCTCCAGGTCCGGCTCGGGCCGAAGGCGTAGGCGGCGCAAGTACTCGATCGGGGACGCGGCCGGGGTCAATCGAACGTGATGCACGAGCATTCCCCGCCGTGCAGCTCGACGCGCCCGGCGCGGGCCGGCGCCGACGCTTGGGTCGCCGCGGCAGCGATCGGTCGCGCCGACCAGCTCACCGTGGCTTCTGGCAGGTCGGCGAGCTCGTGGCGCGCGCTCCCGCCGGCCAGCGTCTCGTGCAGCAACGGCCACGGGTAACGCGCGGCTGCGAGTCGCGACGGCACCAGCTGCCAACGCATCGCGACCGGTGCCTCGATCGTGACGCTCGCCGCCGGCGCGAGCCGCACCGCGTGACGGCGCGACCCGTCCGGTCCGTCGGTCGGCGGCACCGCGATCATCGCGCCGAGCGTCGCGCGGCCCGGAGCCCGCACCAGCAGGAACGGCGCCCCCGCCGCCGACGTCGCGAGCTGCGCAACGCCGTGCGCGTCGGTCCGCCCGGCGACGCCATCGAGCTCGACACTCGCGCCGGCGATCGGGCCGTTGCCATCGCTCACCTCGATCTGCCAGGCCTGAGGGGCCCCGAACGCGAGCGTCACGCGACTCTCGGGATGGCGCCGCAACGTCACGAGCCGCGCCGCATGCTCGCCGCCGACCTCCGCGAGGAGCAGCGCCGCACCGGGTTCTGCTTCGAAGCGGAAGGTGCCGTCGGCGGCGACCAAGCCGCGGTGGCGCGTTCCCGCGGCGTCGACCAGTTCGAGCGACCCGCGCAAGCCGTCGATCACTCCGCCCCGACCAACCTCGGTGATCCGGCCGAGCAGGACGGCGCGCGGCGCTTCGAGAGCCGCTCCGATCGCGTCGCCCCCTCCACCCGGCGCCCCTTCGCCGCCGAGCGGGGGATCGATGCGCGGCGGCTCCTCCGCCTCCTCCCGCGACGCAGCGATCGACAGGCGCTCAACCTCGAGATCGGAGCGATCGAACAGGGCGGTGCCGTCGTCGCCGCCACCGCGCAGCGGCGGCGGCGGCACCCACGCCTGCCACGCCAGCCACGCTGCGACCGCGACGGCAATCCCGGTGGCGACGGCGGTGCCGATCGCGGCGCCTAGCGTGGGCACGGTGCCGACGACGGGAAGTCGGCGCCGGCCCTGCAGCGACGCGCTCACGGCTGCCGCTCGTAGGCGCCCATGTCGACGGTCGTGGAGCCATCGCCGTCGCCGTCGAGCTCGCGGATCTCGCCGTCGAGGTCGGTCAACGGCAACGGCTGCAGTCCGGCGGTGAAGAGGTCGGCATCGACGAAGTTGCTGCCGGCATCGATGCAGGGCGAGCCGCCTCCGAGCCGGAGGTTGCCGGTCGCGAGCGAGCCGAAGAGCGGATCGCCGCCGAGGTTCCCGGTCCCCGCCCACTCGGAGAGCGCCTCGATCAAGGAACGCCTCGGCACGATGTTGCTCAGGCCGCTCCAATGCCAGACAAGTCCGTCGTCGCTGGTGGCGCCGACCGGTCCGCTGGCGCCGAATGCGCCGATCCAGAACAGCTGGGCCGCTTCGTCGACCAACGAATACGGCGGCTCGAACTGGTTGGTCGCAAGGTTGAACGGCCGGATCGTGCGCGAGTTGCCCGACAGGATGCAGTTCTCGAACGTCGTCGTGACACTGGCCTCGACGCCGACGCCTCCGACCGCAACGACATATCCCGTGGAGTCGTACTTCGGATTGCCGGAGGGATCGTAGTCCACGATGTGCCCGACGATCGACGCGTTCCCGGCGATGGTCGCGTTCACGAACCGGAGTTCCTGGCTGCCGGAGGGATGGTCGGTCGCCGTGACCGCTCCTCCGCAACCACCTCCGGAGGTGTTGTTCCAGATCTCGCAGTTGATGAACTGCGACTTCACGCTGCCGGACGGCAGGTCGAGGAAGACCGCCGCACCGCCGCCCTCCGCGACGGAGTTGGGGTTGATCACCTCACCGAGCGCGCTGTTGCCGCGGAACCGGCACAACTGGAAGTCGATGCTGTGGCTGGAGATGAAGAAGCCGCCGCCGTACGCCTGGTCGAGCGGGTATCCGAGCGTGGCATCCCCGGCGGCCCGATTGAACGTGATCTCGCAGCGCCGGATCGTGGAGCGACCAGTCGAAATCGGCCGGAGTGCCGCGGCGCCACCCCGGATCGCCTCGTTGTCCTCGAAGATCGTGTCGGTCGCGTCGCAGAGTCCGGCGTGGATGCCGCCGCCGGTGAGCGCGTAGTTCGACAGCAGGACGCAGCCTTCGAGCGACAGTTTCGTGCCGGCGTCCGCCTGGATGCCGCCACCGATGTCGAACGAGCTGTTTTGGTAGAGCAGCAGGTTCTTCAGGGTCGGCGCCGCGGTACCGACCAGCCGGATGCCGCCGCCGCCAATCGTGTGGGGCGCGCGCGCATTGCCGCCGACGATCATGAAGCCGTCCAGCTGCGCGGTCGCATCGATCGCCAGCCCGGTCACCGCGTCGAGATTCGCTACCACGACGTTCGCGGAATTGTCCTGTCGAGCAGCGTCAGCCACCGAGCTCGCGCGCGTCAGAACGGTGGGATCGTCCGCCAGCAGATCGCCCGACAGCGCGCAGCCGTTGGTCAGCGGATCGGCATTGCGCTGCCCCGCCTTGGTCTCTCCGCCTTGGAAGCCGCCGAGGATGCGGACACGGTTCATCACGCTGAACGCCGCGGTGACGCTCGAGCCCTGAGTCGGCAGGTAGGTCCCCGCCGCGACCCAGAGCTGGCTTATGTCGTCGAGCGCCGCATCCGGGTCATTTTGGTTGTTGGTGTTGGCGCTGATCGCAGCGGCGATGGCATCCTGAAGATCGTCGAAGGCTTGGGCCCAGCTCGTCCCGTTGCCCCCCGATGCCACGGACGCATCGACGTACACGATGGCCGCCTTTACCAACGGGAAGGGATCGATGCCGTCGATCAGGGAGTCGTCGTCCGTGTCGGGCGCGGTCGGATCGGAACCGATCGAACGCTCGTCGGTGTCGGCGAGGCCGTCCTGGTCGGAGTCGACGACGCGCGGGTCGGAAAACACCTGGCGCGGATAGCCGAGGTCGGCGATGCCGGCGTCGCCGGAGGTCCAGCCAACCACCACCTCGTCGAAATCAGTGGTGCCGTCGCCATCGCTGTCGGCGACCGTGTCGTCGGTGCCGAAGTACGACTCCTGGGTCGAGAAGAGACCGTCGGCGTCGTCGTCACGCTGGTAAATCAGCGAGATCGAGTCGCCGCCGTGCAGTGCGACCTCGGTCAGGTCGGCGGGCGACAGGTCGACCAACTCCGACGCGATGAGCGACCAGAACCCGCGCGGCTTGTGCGGGTCGCCCGGGTTGTCCTCGTACGACTTGCCGAGCAGGCTCCGGATCGCCAGCCGCCCGGTCGGTGCGCCGAGCTCGTCGACCTGCTCGACCAACTCGAACCCGTCGGGCGAGCCCTCCGTCAGCCCGAGGAGGTCACGGAGCACCTCGCGCACCGTGATGCCGGCGTAGCCGCCGCCGTCGGTGCGTGCGACGTTGGTTGCCACGCGATAGCTCTTCACCACGCCGTTCCCGCTGTCGATCTGGACGACGGCCGTGCGCGGGAACGTGTTCTGGTTCAGGAAGTCGAAGTCGATGCCGTCGGCGTTCCTGAGGTCGAACACCGCCGGCTCGAAGACGAGCGTGTCGGGGCGCGCGAGGAACTGCTTGATGACGTCGCTGTTCACCTCTTCCGTGCTGACCTGCAACACCGGACTCGTTTCACCCGGCGAGAGCGTCACGCTCTCGATCGCGGGCAGCAGCGTCGCCATGGTCTTCGTGTCGACCTGTCCGCCGGCGTCGCCAGGCGTCTGGTAGAGCACCGAGATCGCGAGGTTCTCGAGCGTGTAGGCCGTGTCTCCGCTGTTGCGCACGCGAACGCCTGTGCTGATACGGCCAGAAGCCGCGACCTCGGTCATCTCGCGCGAATCGCTCCGGGAGCGCGACGACTCCTGCTGGTTCTCCTGCGAGGACGACACGCTCGACGACCACTCCTGGCCGACCGACACCCCGCCGCTGAACGTTCCGGTCTTCGTGACCTTCGCCTCGGGTGGGAGCCCGATCTTGGCCTCGATGGCGTGCGAGTAGCTGATTTCGAGCGTCTTCTCGAACGAATCCGCGGATCCTTGCTCCTGGCTGGTGCTGCTCGCGACCGACAGCGTCGTCCCGTACTCGACCGACTGCCCGATCGTCTCGGCGTACTCGACGTTGAGGCGGACGTCGACGTCGCCAACCACCTCGATCTCGAGGCGCGGCAGCTCCGCGATGCGCGGGTCGCGGATCGGGTCGTCGATCTCCTCCTCGTCGGTGAAGCCGTCGCCGTCGGTGTCGTCGAGCGACGGCGAGGTGCCGACCAGCGCGAGCTCGTTGCCGTCGAACATGAAGACGTCGGGACTGCCGTCGCCATCCCGGCCGCGCGCGTCGTTGTCGGAATCGACCGAGTTCGGGTTGGTGATCCAGCGATTCACCTCGTCCGTATCGGCGAGGCTGTCGCCGTCGGTGTCGGCACGCGCCGGATCGGACTGGAGATCGTACTCCTCGAGGTCGTTCAAGCCGTCGCCGTCGGTGTCGGCGGTGGTGAATTCGCTGGTCACGTGCCGGAACGAGAGCGACTCGGAGAAGAACTCCGCGCCGTAGCCATGCTCATCGACCACGATGTCCCAGCCGAGGAACTCGAGGCGGTCCTCGAGGCCGTCGCCGTCATCGTCGAGCCCGGCCGCGGGCGGATCGTCGCCGGAGCCGCCGCCGGAACCGCCGCCGTGGAAGACCGTCTCCTCCTCCTTGACGCAGCCGCCGGCCGCGGCCAGCAGGGCGTAGGCGACGGCAGCCGCGAACGGCAACGGACTCGGATCGCGATGGAATCGGCGCATGGATGGACCTCCGTGCCCCCATCCACGAGATCCGCCCGCGCCGACCTTGATCGCGCCCGGTCCCCCGGGGGCCGGAGGTGCACGGCCCTCACGGCGATGAAGGAGCACGTATCGAATGGAGCCACGGAGGATCCGACGCCGTGCCGAAGACGAGGCGATCGATGCTGTTCGTGTTGCTGCTCCTCGCCGGCGCCGCACGCGCGATCACGCCGCGAGAGAAGTTGTCGAAGATCATCGGCGACGTGCAGCGCTTGATCGCCGCCGCCGAGCGCAAGAGCGCGAAACCCGACCCGGCAGAGCTCGCGCCGATGGTCGACCGCTTCCTCGACCACGCCGCCGAGCATCGCGGCGATGCGGCCGGATTCGAGGGCCTGAAGAACGCCCTCGACTTCGCCCACTTCCTCGACGACGACCGGCTCCGCGTCTACTACGCCGAGGGAATGGACGCGGCGCTCGCGGATCACCTGGATTCACCGCGCATGGGTCGATTCGTCGCGTGGATGCGGGTCCCGGTGCCTGTCGTCGCGACGATGGCGGCGAGCTACCTAGAGGAGATCGAGGCGAGCACGGCGAACGACTCGATGCGCTGCGCCTGCGCCTGGGTGCGGTCGATGCAGCGCTACGACGCCGCGGGCGCGACCGACGAGGCGGCGAAGGTGCTGGTCGCCGAGCTCGGGATGCTGCGGGACAAGCACGGCGAGCTACCGCAGTTCTCCGGCCGCACCTGGAAGGAGGCGCTCGAGCAGGAGATCCGCCCCTTCGTGATCGCGGGCACCACCGCGCCCGAGATCGAGGGAGTCGACCTCGAGGGCGTCCACTTCAAGCTCTCCGACTATCGCGGCCGCGTGGTGCTGCTCGACTTCTGGGGATTCTGGTGAGGCCCGTGCCGGGAGATGTTCCGGCACGAGCGGTCGCTCGTGGAACGGCTGAAGGACGCGCCTTTCGCGTCGATCGGCGTGAACAGCGATCCGAACTACGAAGAACTGAAGAAGCCGAGCTTCGTCACCGAGAAGATCACCTGGCGCAGCTTCCTCGACTGGCAGCTCGACTTGAAGCAACCCGGAAACGTGCGCGAGATCTCCAAGGACTGGAAGGTGACCTCCTGGCCGACCCTCTTCCTGATCGACGCGGAGGGCAAGTTCCGCCGCATGTGGCGCGGCGCTCCGGATCCGGCGACGCTCGACCGCGAGATCGACGCGGCGATCGCGGAGGTCTTGAAGTCCCGGCGCTGATCCTCACGGCGTCGCGTGGGTCGTGGATCGAACGGCTGCCGCCCGCGCCGACCTTGATCGGAACGGGGGCGGCGACGCCGACGGCGCCTCGTCACCGGACCGTGACGGCCTCGCGATCGCTCGTGATCACCTTGCTCCTCGCATCGAGCGCGAAGGCCTGGAAGACGAAGGTGTCGCCGGCAAGTCCGGGCGGCACCGTGTCGGCGAAGGCGATCGAGCCGGTCGCATCGAACTGCACGATGCCATTGACCGCGACGAAGACCGCCGTGCCGTTCAGTTCGACGAGCGCCAGCAGCCCGAGGTTGCCGGGGATGCCGGTGCGAATCGTCGCGGCGATCGCGTCGCCGTCCGTCACATCGATCGGCGTCACGTCGAGGAAGAGGTCGTTGCCGCGATGAATCGAGACGAATCCGGTGGTGGCCACGTCCGGATCGCTCAGGACGACGTCGGCGCGACCGTCCAGGTCGTAGTCGCGCCCCTTCGCCACGCGCGCGCCGGTCGAGGCGCCGCGAACGTCCTCGAAGGTGTACAGCGTCGAGAGCGTCTTGCCCGACACCAGCCACGCCTGGTCGGCCTGCGTGCTCAAAAGCAGGTCACGCGCGCCATCGCCGTCGACGTCACCGGCATCGGCCAGCTCGATCGCGATGTCATCGCCGGCAGCTCCGTCGAAATGGGCGATCTCGAGACCGCTCGCCGACGAGACGATGGTCACGCGGCCGGAACTCGCTCCGTTGCCGTCGCCGCCGCTCGCGACCAGCAGGTCATCCTCGCCGTCGCCGTCATGGTCGCCGGTCGGCGCGAGGCGCCGCCCCATCCGCGGGAACGACGCCGACCCGTCGAACTGCCAGAGCGTCGCGCCATGCGCGCCGGAGCAGGCGCGGACGTAGCCGACGCGACTGCCGAGCGCGGGGACGAGCCCGTTGGGGGCGCCCGCGGCGCAGTCGGCCTTCCCGTCCCCATCGACGTCGTGCAGCGGCGCGATGCCGCTGCCGAACTCATCCGCCGTCGTCCCGCCGATCGCGGCGAAGAGCGCGGCGCCGGTCGCACCCGATCGCACCTTCACCTCGCCCGGGCCGGGCGCGCGCGGGCTCGTCGCTGGAACGCCTAGGACGAGGTCGTCGATGCCGTCCCCGTCGAGATCGCGCAGCGACGCCGCCGCCGGCACGAGGTCGAAGACCGTCAACGGGATCGCGTAGAGCAGGGCACCGTCGACGCCGGAGTAGACGTCGATCCCGTGCGAGCTGCTGGTGCCGATCTCGGCGACGCCGTCGCCGTCGAAGTCGGCGAGCGGCGAGATCTCGTAGATCGCTGACGGCAGCGTGTAGAGCAATGCGCCGGTCGCGCCCGAACGGACTTCAACGACGGAGAAGAAGATCACCGTCAAGTAGGCGACCTCGGGCACGCCGTCCCCGTCGACGTCGGGCAACGAGGCGATCTCGTGGCCGATCGGGGAGCTGGTGGACGTGCCGACCCACTCGCGCACGATCGACTGACCGGAAGCCGTGTCGATCACGCCTCCGCCGCACGCGACGCCGAGGGCGATGGAAACGATGGGACGCATGGCGTTCCTCCTCTTGCGAAACCATGGTCCACCAGGCTGGACAAGTGCAGTCCATAGCACGACCGGAAGGAGCTGCCCCCTCGGTCGCGCGTCGCCGCTCGCGGCCAAGAGGACCGCGACGAGGTCGACCCGGTGCCAGCGTTGCGCGGCGGCACGAAGCCCACGCCGGCGGGTTCGGTCGGCACGCCCGCGAGGTCGTGGGGGCACAATGGCGCGCCTTCGCCCGGGGAGTCCCGCTTGAAGCCTCTCGTCCTCTATCACGCCCAGTGCCTCGACGGCTTCGCGGCGGCGTGGGTGGCGTTCCAGCGCTTCGGCGGCGCGAACGAGTACCGCGCCATCCAATTCGGCGAGCCGCTCAAGTACCCGGTCGACGGCCGCGACGTGCTGATCCTCGATTTCAGCTTCCCGCGCGCCGAGCTGCTGGCGATGAAGGAGCGTGCGGCGTCGCTGCTGGTGCTCGATCACCACCTCACCGCGAAGGAGGACCTCGCCGGCCTCGACTTCGCCCACTTCGACCTCGAGCGCGCCGGCTGCACGCTGGCGTGGGACTGGTTCTTCAAGGACGAGCCGCGGCCGTGGCTGCTGAACTACGTCGAGGACAAGGACCTCTGGCGCTGGAAGCTGCCCGGCAGCCAGGAGGTCTCGGCGGCGCTGCAGAGCTACTCGCGCTCGTTCACGCAGTGGAACAAGCTGCTCGCCCGCGGGCTCGACTCGCTGGTCGCCGAGGGCCGGCCGATCCTCCGCTACAAGAACCGCCTGATCGAGACCGCGGCGAGCCGCGTGAAGATGATCGACCTCGAGGGCCACCGCATCCCGGTGGTCTCGAGCTGCATCCTGCAGAGCGAGATCGGCGGCCGGCTGGCGGCCGAGCATCCGTTCGTCGCGATCGTGTTCGAGACCGAAGGCCGCCGCGTCTGGAGCCTGCGCTCGCAAGAGGGGAAGGGCGTCGACGTCGCGGCGATCGCCAAGCGCCGCGGCGGCGGCGGCCATCCGAACGCGGCCGGGTTCATCGAGCGGCTCGGCGAGGCCGGACCGGCGGGAGCCGGACCGGCCGCTCCCGCCTCCGGCGCCACCGAATCCGCCGCTCCGGCATGACGGCGTCGCTGACGGCGGCCGTCCTCCGGCGCCGTCGACGACCGCCGCTACCATCCCGGAGCCGATGGATGCCGAGCCGCTCGAACCTCGAGGCCGCGTTCCTGCGCCCGCGCCGACGCGGTCGCGGGGGGCTCCCTGTCTCTGGTTCACCCGGCTGCCGCTGCGCGAGCTGGTCGAGGCCATCCGCGTCGCCCACTTCGCTTGGCTGGCCGGGCCGATCCGCGTGGCGATCGCCGAGCAGGAACGTCTGGTCGAGTGCGATCCGGGTGGACCGCCGCTGCTGGTCTGGCATGCCGTGCTGAACCACGCGCAGACCCCGGCCGAGGTGTTCGGCGCACTGGCCAAGCGGGCGCTGTGGCCGGTGGCGGCGGCGGCGCGCGGCGACGGACGCGCGATGCCGCTGCCGTTCGCCGCGCTCTGCCCCGAGGAGGGGTTCGCCGACGCGTGGGTCGACCTCCACCTCGGCGCCTGCGTCCGCCGCGGCAGCCTCGAAGAGGAGCCTGAGGTGAGGCGCGGCTGGCAACGGCAGTGGCTCGAGCCGCGCCCGTTGGCGCCCGGACTGCGGCTGCGGCGCGCCGAGGCCGATGCGACGCTGCAGCGCCTGCTCTTCCACTGACCACCGG
>SXGT01560309.1_pt1 | contig 18789 bp, 18 predicted proteins | sample 3176221 | NCBI WGS metagenome assembly SXGT01 (sample SAMN11356862, study PRJNA531348) | freshwater metagenome | isolation source: freshwater sample F1-120 | place: China: Fuxian Lake, Yuxi | collected 2017-12-25
GCGCTTCAAAGGGGTTGGGATGCGTTGGAGTGAGGACGGTTGCACCCATCTCTTGCCCCTGAGGCTCGCCTGGGTCAACGGCCGCTTTGCGGCCTTGTTTCAGGGACAGCTCCAGCCCTCCCCCAACACATAAATGCGCCCGACCGGATGGTGTTCGAGCTGACCCTCGAACATTTCGGTGTCACGGCCCTGGAGGTCGAGCGCTGGGGGAGTCGCTTGGTGCCATCCAGCAACTACGAGGAGCAGTTGGCGTTGTATCAAGCCGGGGAGGTTGACGCCCTCTGGCAGTTTATGGGTATCCCCTCGCCGTCGATTGCCGCCGCCCACGCGTACACACCTCTCAAAGCGCTGCCCTTCCCACCGGACCTCATCGCCACACTAGCAGGGCTGGGATGGAATGCTGCCGCCCTGCCTGCCAACGCCTATGGCCTCAGCGCTGTTCCCGTGGCTACGGTGACGATGGGCACGTCCCTGGGTTTTCACGCCAGCGTGCCCACCGAGGTGGTGTATGCCATTACCCAGGCGGTCTGCGATCACCCGGAGCGTGTGCACGCCATTCACCCAGCCGCGGCACTCTTTGACCCCGTGCAAGCGCCATGTTTGCCTGGAGGGCCGCTGCATCCTGGGGCCGAGCGTTACTTCCGCGCCAGGGGACTGTTGCCCAGCACGTAGGCAACCAGACGGCCAGTCGATAGCGGCCCGACAGATCGCCGCTCCAGCGGGCTGGGGTGCACACCACCAGCCCGCGCTGCGTGTGGACATTAGGCCAGAGCCTGCATCACATCCTCTGCGGTGACCACATCGGCTTGGCGTGGAAACAGGCGCTGCATGAGGAAGTCGTGGATGGCGGGCTCTTGATCGGCACAACAGTCTTCCACAACCACCAGGCGGTAGTCGAGGTCAGCCGCGGCCCGCACCGTGGAGAGGACGACGCCGCTGGTGGCGTAGCCTAGCAGGATCAGCGTGTCACACGCATTGGCCCGCAAGATGAGGTCCAGTGCGGTGCCGTGCAGGGCATTGACCCGATGCTTGCCCACCACCACTTCGCCCGCGGCAGGTTGTACCGCAGGATGAATGAGCGCCAGGGGGTCGCCGACCGCAGCTTGGCCGGAGTGTTTACGGGCACTAAAGGTTTTATTGCGCTCGCTGATCTCGACATAGCTGGGCCGAAACACGGTGGCGCAGTAGCACACAAACAGCCCCGCAGCACGGGCGGCGTGTTGCAAACGCTGCGTGCGCTCAACCACTTGCCGCTCCACGGCGTGCGGTAACGTCCCCATAAAAGCGCTGTAAAAATCGGCAATGAGTAAAGCGGTATGCTGGCGGTCTAGCGTGAGCGTTGCCACAGGGTAGCCCCTTCTCCAGAGTCATGGCGTTGGTGGGTTGGTACGATACGGGCCTGAGAGCGCTGGCATCACACCCGCGCTCCCAGGAAAATCTGGTCTGCGTCGCTACGCACCATGCTGCCGTGCGTAGTCAGCCCTGGCGCGGTCGATGGCTTGCACACGCCCGGCGCTCAGGAAATCGCGGCGTTCACGGGCCCAGGCATTCGAGGCGGCAGTGCTCAGCGTCGAACCTTGGAACTGTGGCATGACGTAGCGTGCGAGCAGTTCATAGCTGTGCAGCATCTTCTCGCGTGGCGCCCAGTCCACCGTTTGCACCAAAAAGCCGCCAAAGCCGCCGCTTTGTTCAGCCAGGCGCTTGATCCCAGCCACGCAGTCATCTGGGGTGCCGATGATCCAGGCGCCACGGTCGATCATGGCATCAATGATTTTTTCAGGGGGACCGTCGACCACGGCAGCGCGTCCCATGGTATTTTCAAAATACTCGTGCTGGTAGCGCCCGGCCCCGACCCGGGCGTCTGCGATAGCTTCCTGACGCGTCTCCGCAAGGTGCACGGGAATCACTAGGCGCCAGTCGGCGCGGCGCACTTCCTGGCCATGCATGGCCGCCGAGTCTTCGGCAATCTTCCACAACCCCGCCAAGTCGGCGCCCCCGGAGCCTGGGTCACGTGGTGTGGTAATGGTCAACACCGCCGCGCCGAATTTCCCCGCCAGGGCCACGCCGGCGGGTGACTGCACGGAGGCCACGGCCAGCGGCATGTAGGGTCGCTGATACGGACGCAATTGTAACATGGCTTCCTGCAACTCAAACCAATCACTCTTATAGGTCAGGGGCTCGGTGGCAGTAAACAGCTGCAGGACGATCCCCAACGCCTCATCCATGCGCTGCCGCTGCATGGCGGGATTGATGCCCATCATGTAGGCATCGCCCGGCAGCGCCCCTGGTCCAACGCCAAGCATCACCCGACCACGCGTCATGTGATCGAGCTGCACCATACGATTGGCCACCATAAAGGGGTGATGATACGGCAGGCTGATGACGCCGGTGCCCAGCTTGATATGGCGGGTGCGATCCGCCGCTACAGCAATGAACAACTCAGGAGACGAGATGATTTCCCATCCGGCACTATGGTGTTCGCCGATCCAGGCTTCATCGTAGCCCAGATGATCGAGCCATTGCACCAGCTCCAGATCGCGGTCCATGGCCAGCGTGGGATTTTCGCCCACGCGGTGAAACGGACCAAGGAAAATGCCAAATTTCATGCGTTCAGGCCACAACATCGCTCCATCCTTTCGTCAAGTGTCTTAATAACGCGCCTGCATAATCGCCTCGGCCTCGGCCAGCACGGACTCGGCAGTGCCCAGGCTCGGCCAGTAGGCGAACCCCAGCCCAACTTTGGCGTAGTGTGACTTGATGTACTCCACCACACGTGCGGGACGGCGCATTGCCCCGGCGACGGTGATCCAGGCGCGGATCTCGCCAGTACCGCCACGCAGCGTATCAGAATCAAAGGTAAACAGGTGTTTGAGGGCTTCCCCGTCATTACGCTCCAGGCGTTCGAGCACCCAGCGGTCCAGCGGTTCATCGACCCATCCGGCGCGCGGTCCCGTGGGATCGTGCGAGAGCCCGCCAGAGGCATAAATCGCCAGGCGCTCTGGGCGCTCGGCGAGGACGTCGGCGATGGCGCGGCCCAGGTTATAACAGCGCTCTGCACTCGGCAAGGGTGGGAAGTATTCGTTCATGAACAGCGGGACGATGGGAATATCGAGCTTGGGGATGAGCGTCGGCACGGGATGCGCCACCATGTGCGAGACGCCGTGCTCCGCACGCCCGACGGGTTTGAAGACGGCGCAGGAGGCGACATCGAAACCTTTTTTGATGAGACCCTTATGCAGATGCTGGGCGATCTCGGCATGGCACGGGAAGGTGAGTCTCTGGCGCTCCGCTAGGGGACGATAGCTCGTGCCATCCAGCCCCCACAGCTCTGTCCCCGTATACAGGGCAAAGGTCGGGTTGTTACTGGCGTCAAACATGTCCCCCTGGTCATCCCCCACGACCACGACGGCATCTGGCTTATAGGCCTCGATTTGCTGCCGTAAGACGGCAAACGCGGCCTGGATACGGTCAAGATAGCCCTGGATAACCTCTGGGGTCTCCAGCTGCGCCGTATGCGGCTGCGCGTTCTTCATATACTCGGGAATGCGACTATAGACGAATGGCCAACGTTCTTTAGGTTCAAACATGGCGGGTGCGTGGGATGACGCAAGACCGAGACCCAACATCGGCATCCTCCTCATGGTGTGTAGGGAAGAGACCGCGACATTTTCGCAAGAAATGCTCGGCTTGTCTACGTCACACTCGAGAGGAGTCCCACGCATGCTCGCGATGCGGTCCAACGTGCTTATTTTTCGCAGTATTTTCAGGTTATTTAAGACTTCAAGACTAGACAGACATCGCCAGAGATAGTAAGGTGCGAAAACCTGCTGAGTGGGCGAAGCGCCAAGAGATGAGCAGGCACTCTGCACCTGGCACGTGTACAAAATGGCACAACGCTTGGTCACTAGAATCCACCAGGCGTCATCAGATGTCAAAGATTGCAGGAAGGAGCGAGGCGATGATGTGGATGTACAACATTCCTCTTGTTCTATTAGGAATTTTTGTTGTAGGATACACGATGGCGCTGAGTATGGGAGGATACGTCCTTCTGCATCGAGTCTTTCCGGCCAAGCGTAGTGACGAAACGAAAAACCTCGCGATCTCCTTCATCGGCATTGTCTGCGCGTTTCATTCCTTGTTACTGGCCTTCTCATCAGTGCTGGTGTGGAGGGACTTTCAGAGCTCGGCCCAAGCCGTGTCAAAGGAAACGAACTCCGTGGAGGACGTCTACCGCGACTTGCTACGCTATGACGGGCCACAGGCGAGGGCTGCGGCCACAACCCTCGTGACCTCTGTACGGGTCGTCGTCACCGAGGAATGGGCCCGCATGGCGCACGGCAAGGAGAGTGACAAGGCGCGCGCCCTCGCCGCTCAGATCTTTCAGGAAGCCGGTAGTCTTGATCCTAAGGCTCCTCGCGAACAGGTCATCTTTGCCGAGATCTTCCGCCACCTGAACGAATTCATGGACAACCGACACGAACGGCTGCACGACGCCCAGTCAGCGATGCCCGCGATGTTTTAGACGATCACCCTCATCGCCACAGGTCTCCTGATTGGCTATACCGGGATGTTGCCGCGGTCGCGGGTGGTCCTCACCATGATCGCTGGCATGTCGGCAGCGATAGGGCTTATCTTCTTTTTCATCGTGGCCCTGGACCATCCGTTCTCGGGTCAGTACCCCGTCTCCTCCCAACCTCTGGTAGAGTTTCTGGAAGAGGTCGGTAAACCAGCCCAGTAACGGCTTGCCCCGGGTGTGACGTGCGTGGACATACGGCCCGACGTGTGCGGCCCCCAAACGGCACGGCCTAGGGGCCGCGCCGCGCTGATGGTGCGCCCCCTATCGTGACCCGCCTAGCTCCGGGACGGGAAGATCCCCTCTAAGGCGATGATGAAGTTTACCGCGAGGTACGGTTGTGCGATCGAGAATGGCTGACTGCCCCCGGCCAGGCCAAGCATCTGCGCATTCATCTGGGTGCCATCTGCTTGATCGGCGTAGATGGACACGGGCGTGCCGCGCGCATCGTTAGCCGGGAAGGCGCCGCTGGGGTTGGTGGTCGTGGCGTTTTGATTGGCCGCTACTGCGTGCGTGTGCATGGGCATCTCGCTTGCCGTCAGTGTGACGGTGGGCGAGCCGGCCTGCTGGCCGAGGTCCACGGGGGGGAGCCCTGGCCCCTGGCCGGGATGGACCGGCACCCGCCCGCGCAGATCAGGCAGCGCAAACGTGGTCTGCCCATCGCCACCGTAGGTCGTGCCCAGAATAGCAAACAAGGCGGTGTTTTGCGCAATCGGCAGCAGCTGGCCATTGCAGAGGGCCCAGCCGCGTGGGGCGAAGGTACCGCCAAACATGATGATCTCGCCGATAAATGGCTCTGACATAGGGAGGCTCTCCTTTGATGTGTTGGAGCGGCAGGGCTGGCCTGTCACTGTACTCGTCTGTGCTTACTCACAGTCCGTTGCCCCGCGGGATCGGCCCATAATCTCCTAAAGATTCCGCTGTGGAGACCCCTCGCTTGAGTGGGGGGAGGACACAGCGGTGCCTGCACCAGCAGGCAGGGTGTACGTATAGCCATCGGCAGCCCACAGCCGCGTGCAATGTTTGTGGTGCACGCTGGCCTTCTTGCCGTGGATGACCAGGTCAAACCACCCGCTGGCCCTGACGACCACACGGCTGACCCAGGTGCCGGCATACTTGCCTTTGGGGACCACCGCCTGGACGAGATCGCCGGTCTGCATGCCGCCATATTTCTTCTGGCGTGTGCGGTGCGCCTTGGGAAAGCCATGGGCCTCGGTGCGACACATCTGCCGCGTCCCATGCCCCATAGCACGGATGCCCAGCGGCTGGATCCCCGCGACACGCAACGCCTCTGGCGTGCTGGCACCGACGCACGCCGCGTCACCCCAGTGGGACTTTGGGATGTTCAGGCGGGTGCGGTTGTACTTGGTGCGTCCCCCGGTGCCTGTTTCGACGGGGAGCCCCGTCGTTGCTAATGCACGATAGAGCCCCCAACGTGTCGCGTTGCCGGCCGCGGCGTCTTTCAGCGGCTGTTTGGCCTGAGCCTGGATCGCTGGGAACCCGAACTCTGCTGCCGTCTGTGTGCCTTTCTGTTGATTGCATGGGCCACAGGCGAGCGTCAAATTCGACACGCGGTCCGAGCCACCTCGCGCTTTGGGGATGAGATGTTCGACTTGCAAGGGCACGCCCGTCTTGTGGCAGTAGGCACAGGTGCGCTTCCACTTCTCCAGCAGATACTCGCGGACCTCATACCCAGCCAGCTCGCCCTGCTGATACGCCACCCCAGCCATCTCAGGGTCTTGCATCATCTGGGTATCGAAGCGCACCAGCTCCTGGCTCAGGGCGGTGATGGGACACGACCGCGCCAGACGCTCTACCCAGGTCATCGTATGGGCTATCCGGCTCCCCAGCGACGGCGGGAGCCACCCGGATGGACGTGTGCGGTTGAGAAAACGTGGTTGCCGGTAGCGCGTCTGGCGTTGCCGGCGACTACGCCGAAGGCCCCGGCGACTCTCCAGGGCGTCTCTGATCCGCTGCCCTCGGTGGGTCAGCTCAGCAGCCCAGACGACGCGCTGGTCTTGCACGAGGGCCAACCCGCTGGTCTTACTGCCTGGGTCAATCTTTAAGCGGTGGTCGTGTACCACCGACTCGGCTCGCTTGCGGTCGCGCAGGATGATGGTGAAGGGGAAACGCCGGAACACCGCGGCACGGCCATGCTGCAACAACTCCCGTGCCCGCGCCGGGTGGCAGGGGTCCAGAGGGGTACGGGCACGGTCCAGGACAAAGACATGGCTCATGAAGTTACCTTTCCGCTCGGCTTGCGCCGGTCACGTTGGCCTCGACAATGTTCTCATGGCTTGTCCTGTCTGCCGCACAGCGTGGTACGCGCCACGGACATTTAACGACAGACGACAGGGCCTGGAACTAGCCACGCATTCCAGGGTGTCATGACCAAAAGAACGGCGTGCCTTGCGGCACGGAGTCTGCTCGACACCGACTCTCAGTTTCCTAAGAGTCCCCCGACTTCAGTCGGGGGAGTACGTCGACTCTGATTTCAAGGTTTGCTCGTATCGTGCCATAGTAGCTCTACTGGCAATGGAGACTGCTGATGATGCGGCCCGTAGGAGCCGGGGTGGCGCCAGCTGCGATAACGTGCAGAGTCACCAACTGACCAGCTGTCACATTCACCGAATGGGCTGTATCGGAACACGTCACATTGTTGTTCAACAGGCTCGTTGCGGAGCAGGTTATTGCCGTGTCCGCGCCGTTCACGTTGAGCGTGAAGGTGAACTGCCGATCGGGGCCATTACCAGGAGGGGTGATATTGGTTGTCCGGAGCACGACATGCAACGCGCCAAATGTGCAGCTCCTCGGCATGACGATTTGCGTATTAAATATAAGCGAACTGTCCACGGCTGTGGCACTGCCTGCGGGGTGGGCAAAAAAGTCAACGTCGTTTGCAATTGCGTTAGTGGCTGGGAAGACGCTGGCTGCCGTGCTCGCTCCGGTGGCGCCTTGCGCTCCGGTGGCACCCTGCGGCCCTGCTGCGCCTTGCAAACCTTGCGGTCCCGTGGCGCCTTGCGGCCCGAGAGAGCCTGTAGCCCCAGCGGTGCCCGTCGCCCCTTGCGCCCCAGCGGTGCCTTGCGGTCCCGTGACGCCTTGCGGCCCGAGAGAGCCCGTCGCCCCAGCGATGCCCGTCGCCCCTTGCGCCCCAGCGGTGCCTTGCGGTCCCGTGGCGCCTTGCGGCCCGAGAGAGCCCGTCGCTCCAGCGATGCCCGTCGCCCCTTGCGCCCCAGCGGTGCCTTGTGGTCCCGTGGCGCCTTGCGGCCCAATAGAGCCCGTCGCCCCGGTGGCGCCCTGCGTGCCCTGCGTGCCGGTGGCGCCCTGCGTGCCGGTAGCGCCCTGCGTGCCGGTAGCGCCTGTCGTGCCGGTGGCGCCTGTCGTGCCGGTGGCGCCCGTACTACCGGTGGCCCCTGTAGCGCCCTGCAAACCCGTAGGGTCGCCCACCCACTGACCAGCATTGTTGATCACCGGCACCAGCGCATCGGCCACCGTATGGATCGTTACCGACCGCGGCGTGATGTGTCGCCGGTGGCGTTCTCACTTGTAATCGCCTCAAAGGCGAACGGCACACTTTGGATACGCAAGCGCGGTTGGAGTTCGACGTCAGCGCCAATGGTCAAGCCCAGCTCAATCTTGCCACTGTGAAAGAGGTCCTCCGGCAGGGGGTTCCCAAGATTGGCTCCTAAGGTAACTTGGTAGAGCCCATCGACAAAGATGATGGTATGGGTTTCTTGCCATAGCACCACTGCACCCGTCGAGACATCGTACAGCTTAAAGAGCACTGACTCTGTACTGTTAAGCGGTAGGTCGGTGTTCTCGTCCGTGATCACCCCTTGCAGCGAGAGGGTCCGTGGCACAGCAGCATGCACGCGGTAGGCGGTCAATATGAGGCTCAGGAACACCAAACAGACACTCAGCAATTTCTGCCGAGGCCAGGCTGCCTGTAGGGAAAGCAGACCTCTTTTCATGAACATGGTAATCTCCTAGATAGAGCATAGCGCTTAGAATATCGAGACCGTGGCACGATAACGACTCGAGGTTACCTGTTGCTGGGACAGCGGGGTGAGCACCTGCGTCCCCTGGTAGAGGGGCGATGCGCCAACCACAGCGTTGAACCGGGTGGCAGATAGCGCGAGCTGCCGTGTGGCAGGCGTCGTGACGGTGATTGTGACGGTGGCACTATTAGAGGTAGCGCCAAAGGTGTCTCGCACTGTGTAGGTAAAACTATCGCTGCCGACATAGCCGGCGGTGGGTGTATAGGTCACCGTGCCATTGCCGTTGGCCAGCGCGCTGCCGTGGCCTGGCAGGGTGCCGACCGCGACACTGCTGGCAACAATAGTGCCAGTGGCGTCGGTGTCATTGGCCACCACGTTGATCACCACGGCGACGTTCGCCGCCGTGGTGGCGGTATCGGCATTGGCCACCGGCGGCACATTGACACGACACGATGGCAGGGAGCAGCGCAAGACACAGGCGCGTTCATCGGTGAGGGTAATGCTGCCATTGTGATCGGGATCGCGGGGATCTGTCGGGCCGCTGGCTGGCTGGCCACGGGCGGCGCGCACGAGTTGGATATCCGTCAGGTCAATGATCGTGTCATGGTTGACGTCGCAGTCCACGGCAAAGGCCGTCTGGCTACTGAGGACAAGCAGCGCCGTGAGCAGGAACGCGGGGAGGAAACGGGTGCAACGCTGTTTCGGCCTCACAATGTACCCCTCTTGGGAATGAGTGTAGACTGCCCCTGGCAGGTGCGAGGGCGTGTCTCAACAAGCGTGTCCGATCTAAGAGCCTATCCCAGTAGGCCATCCAAAGACCCGTGCGCGTCGTAGGGGATAGGCTCTCAGTTACGCGATGCGTCTGGGAGGCCATCTGGTCTTCCACTGCTCCCGCTGGCGGGGGGAGAGGACCGCGTTACCGTCCCAAGCGCCGACGGAGACTGAAGAGCAACCCCAGGCCCGCGCCCAACAACAGGATAGTTCCCGGCTCCGGCACGGCGGCGGCGTTCACCTGCACCGCCCCTTGCAGGGGATTCACCTCGAGGGTCGCAGCGTTACGCCCCACCAGTTCGGTGGTGCCGGCAAAGGTCAGCAGGCTAGTGCCAGGGGTCAGGGCAGAGAAATGGATGGTGGCCAGGGTGAAGCTGTCGGGTTGGAGGCTGGCAAGATCCAGATCGGAGAGCAGCGACACATTGAGCAGACTCACCAGGCCTGGCGCGAGGACGGGGGCATCCGGGAACGCATCGGTCCCCAGCGCGCCGAGAAGGGTGCTATAGGTCGCACCAGTGGCCTGTAGCACGGTGGCGTTATAGGTCACATCGAGTGCAAAGGCGCCGACAATTTCATTGATTCCGTCTTCGAGTCCAGTCACCACCAGGTTAACATCGAAAGCCGCTCCAACGCCCACAGTCTGGGAACTAGGTTGGAACGAGAGACTGATGGCCCAGGCCGGCATGGCCTGGAGCAAGAGACCGAGTACAAGTCCGAGGCTAAGCGAGCGTAGCCGTTTGTGCATAATGTTCCTTAATCCTTATGCTGTTGGAGTACACCTACGACAGGCTACTATGCTTCCTGACCACAGGGATATACTGATTATACACCGAGGCCACACACGGTGTCCAGACCACAACATGCCCCGACCATGGCCAGCGTCAGGACGGCGCTGGTCGCCATGTGCAGGCCACCACCACGCTGTTGTCAAGGACGTGAGGCCGTCATCAGGGCCATGCGGTTTTCGGTTTTGGCCTGGCCTGCGCTCCCAGGAAGACTACGTTCGTTGCTTGCCCCACGTGGACAATTGAACGACCCTGGGCCGTCATGCCCCGCGCCAGCGTGTCTATACGGCACCACATGATCATGCTACACTTTGTGCTGGGCATTGCGCCCTTCCATGTCACGTGTGTCTGCGCTCACAGTGCCCTGGCGGCACGACAGTGATGCCCAGCAAGGATTGCCGTAACGCAAGTGGCACATGGTGTGCCGAGAGTCAATCACTGATGAGCTCCCATACGCCTATGGTCCCTACTGAGAAGAGTCTGCGCCCCCCCTGGTACTTTGCCGGGGCCTGTCTCTGTGCCCTGGTGATCCTGTGCAGTGCCTATGCCAACTCGTTTCACAACGCCTTGCATTTCGACGATAGCCACGTCATCGCCACCAATCTCTATATCCGCAGCCTCACGAATATCCGCCTCTTCTTTACCGAGGCGCAGACGTTTAGCAGTCTACCAACCAACGCGGTCTATCGCCCCCTGGTCACCCTCAGCCTGGCGCTCGATTATTGGCTCGGGGGGGGCCTGGAGCCCTGGCAATTCCATGTGTCACAGTTTGCTATGCTGCTCCTGTTAAGCCTGATGATGTATAGCGTGTTTCGCCGGATCATGGACGTGGCGGAGGCGCAGTGGTGGCATCGCTACGTGGCGCTCTGCGCCACCCTGTGGTTCGCGGTGCACACGGTCAACACGGAAACCGTCAACTACCTCTCCGCCCGCTCGGAATTACTGGCCGCCATGGGGGTGGTAGGCGCCTTCCTGATGTACCTCGCCCTACCACGTTGGCGCCGGTGGTATGTCTATGTGCTGCCGATGCTGGTAGGCGCGCTGGCCAAATCGCCCGCGGTCATGTTCGCGCCGCTGTTCTTCGTCTATCTCTGTCTGTTTGAGCACCCGGTGTCCCCGGCGGATCTCCTGACGCGGCACGGCTGGCGGCAGGTGTGGACCGCCCTCTGGCGCAGTCTGCCGGCGTTACTGCTGGGTGGCGCGATGTTCCTGTTTGTGGAATCGATGAATGCCGTGACGGCGACCTACGCCGGGGGCGGACGCCTGCAGTATCTCCTCACGCAAGCCTTTGTGTGGCTGCACTATCTGCGCGTGTTCTTTGTCCCGCTGGGCCTGACCGCCGACACCGATCTCACCCTCCTGGTGTGGTACGACACGCGGGTGGTGGCGGGTGTACTGGCCGTGGCGCTACTGCTGCATGTCCTCTGGAGCGCGTGGCATGCGCGCCCCGCATACCCTGTGGCGTTTGGCCTGGTGTGGTTCATCCTTATGCTGCTGCCCACTTCCAGTGTGTTTCCTCTCGCTGAAGTGAGTAATGAGCACCGTGTGTTTCTGCCCTACATGGGGCTTACCCTGGCGGTGGTCTGGGGCGGCGTCTTGCAGATCCAGCGCTGGGGGGCACGGTGCCGCCGTTTCCGTGCCGTGCTGTACAGCGGGGCCTGGGTGGTGGCGATCCTGGTCGTGGGTGGCCATGCGGTAGGGACGTATCAGCGCAATACCGTGTGGTACTCTGAGGCCACGCTGTGGCGTGATGTGACAGAGAAAAGTCCGAGCAATGGACGGGCGTGGATGAATTACGGTCTGAGCTACCTGGGCCAGGGCAACTATCTCGAAGCCAAACGCCTCTTCGAGCGCGCCCTGTTCTATACGCCCAACTACGCCAGTCTGGAAATCAATCTGGGCATTGTCCACGACAAGTTAGGCGCGCCCCTCGTGGCGGAGCAACATTTGCAGCGTGCCTTGCGCTTGCAGCCCGATGCCGTCGGCGGGCATTATTTTTACGCGCGATGGCTCGTCGAGCAAGGCCGCGCCCGCGAAGCCCTGCCGCTGCTGCAACGGGCCCTGACGCTGAGCGCAGGATTTACCGCCGCCCGGTACTTGCTCATGCAGCTGTACTTTGCCCAGGGCGCGGAGGCGGAGTTGACGGCCTTGCTCCAGGAGACGCTGGCGCTGATGCCCACCGACGCGCTGGCCCTGGCGTATGCACAAGGCGAGATCGGCATCACGGTGGAACCGCCCAACGCGCAGACCTACTTCGCACGTGGTGTTGAATGGACCAATTCCGGACGGCATCTGGACGCGGCCCTGGCCTATAAGCGGGCCCTGCGCTTTGACCCCGCTTTTGCCGACGCGGCGAATAACCTCGGATGGTCGCTCGCCAAACTCAGTTTGTATCGTGAGGCCATGCCGGCGTTGATCCAGGCGCTCAATCTCAGGCCCGACTTTGCCCTGGCGCGGCACAATCTCGCCTGGGTGTCGAGCCAATTGGCGGTGCGGCCCTAGCCGTGCAGGGCCGTCGCTCAACGGCGTGGTCGCCCTGGCTCATTGGCCACGTCTAGGGCCAGGGCCTGCAGGAGGAGTTGAAAGCCGATGACAATGGCCAACACCCCAATCATCACCGTCCCGGTGCTGGTGAGGGTGTGGGAGCGCAGGGCGTAGAGCCAATAATACAGCGACCACCCCACCCCGAAGCCCAGGGTGGGCAGCCCCGTGACCAATAAGAGCGAGACGACGGTAAAATCCCGCAGAAAATAACTCATACCCAGGCGGTATAGCGTCCGCCCCAGCAACTGTGGCGCAAAGTCAGTGATGATGCGCAGGGGGCGCAGCGAACTGGTCTCCTGGCCATAGACCGCCACCATGGGAATATCTTCCAGGACTGCCCGCGCCAGGTAGGCTTCGCAGAGCACGCTAATCTCAAAAAAGTAGCGTTCCGCCAGATGGTCAAAGGCCAGCTTGGGCAGGAGACTGGCGCGCAGGGCCATGTAGCCGTTACAGGGATCGAACACATGCCAATAGCCGGAGGCCACCTTGGTGAGAAAGGACAGCGCCAGATTGCCCAGACGCCGGAGAAGCGGCATCTGCCGGATGGAGGCGAGGTGAGCAAAGCGATTGCCCTTGGTCATATCCACGCCAGCGGTGAGGAGCGGTGCGACAAAGCGTGGCAGGAGCTGGGGGTCCATCTGCCCGTCACCATCGATCTTGACGACGATGTCCGCCTCCAGCTCCATGGCCTTCAGCAAGCCGGTTTTCATCGCGCCACCCACGCCACGATTGACTGGATGACGCAGGACGAGCAGACGAGGGTCGGTGATGTGCTGGAGGACTTCTTGGAGATTGTCGGGTGAGGCGTCATCAACGACAATAATGTGTGTCACGTCAGGCGGCATGAGGGCAATAACTGCGGCAACCAGGGTGGCCACGCGATAGGCGGGGATCACCACGGCAATGGACGACGGTACGGCTGGCGTGCTGCTGGGAGATGGGCGAACGGGCTGCATACTGTGTACGGCAGATGAGGGTTGTGTCGCAGCAACAGTTGGGCGCACCATGGACTCCAGCATAGCACAGGAGCTCGGCATGTTCGAACATTTTTCATGGTGCCGACGGTCGGGCCTCGGGCGTGAGCCCGACAAGGTCACGCAGGATGGCTATACTTCTACCGGAAGACCTCGTCACTTGGCAAGCAGACCGTGTCACGCCTGGGAGACAGCACGTGGGCCACGATGATCTCACCTCTATCACGTTTGTGCATGCACCGGATGCCCGCCTCGCCGAGACGCAGCAGTATGGCGCGCTGTTCATGCCGGTGTGGGCTTACACGCTGGCGGCCTATATCCACGAGCCGGCCCGCTATCAGCTGCGCCTGTGCGACCTGCGTTTCGATACCCTGGGCGAGGTCGCCGCTGCCGACCTCTTCGTATTCAGTGGCATCAACCAGGATTACGAGGCTATCGTGGCAGCCGCAGCGCACCTGCAGCAGCGTTTCCCACAGGCCACCTGCATTATAGGCGGACCCATCGCCTGGTCACTGCACCAGGCCGGCGAGGTGGAGAAATTGCACCTGTTCGACCACATCTTTATTGGCGATGGCGAGGCAGCCTTTCCCCACTTTCTCACCAACTTTGCGCAGCGGCACACCCTACCGCAGGTGATCGCCACCACGCAGCGCTTTGACGTGTCGCAGGCGCGGGGTTTTTATCGCCCGTTCCTGGATCAGACGTACCAACGCTATTATGGCGCCGTGCTGGAAGTCTCCAGAGGCTGCCCGTTTCTGTGCGAGTTCTGCGACATCCGCATTCTCCCAGACAACAATCGCCCGCATAACCTCCCGTCCGACCTGATTGTCGCCGAGTTGGATCATCTGGCTCGGCTCGGTATTACGCAGGTACTGCTGGCCTGCGATAATTTTATTGGCGACCTGCGCTGGGCCGAAGAGGTGGCCGAGAAGATCATCGCCTGGCAGGAACGCACCGGGATGCACGTGGCGCTGTATACCTGGCTGACGATCAATGTGGGCCGGCATCCGTGGCTGCTGCGTAAACTGCGGCAGGCGAACTTTGATATGTTGTTTATCGGGGTGGAGAGTTTTAGCCATCATGCGTTGCTGGAAACCGCCAAAGTGCAAAACACCACCGGCGATATGATCACGACCCTGCGCGAAATTCAGTCGTATGGCTTCGTGATTGTCGCCGGGCTGATCTTCGGCTTCGACTCCGACACCGCCGCCTCGTTTACCCTGACGCTGGAGGGCATGCTGGAGGCCGGGCTCATTTCCGGCGATCCGTCCCTGCTGACGGCCTTGCCAGGGACGCCCTTGTATCGCCGCATGCAATTATCGGGACGCCTGCGCAACAGCAAACACAGTCTGGGCGGCTACAAATACTGCACCAATATCCGCTACCTGATGCCGCGGGCACAGTTGGTGCGCGGCTACCAGGACTTTGTCCGGCAATTTTGTCGGGGCGACTATCAATATGGCCGCTTCAAGCGCTTCCTTGACACCCTGGATCAGGGGCAGTATATCCCGCTCACCACGTCAGGCTACGGCAACATCAGTCAGTACATCACCATGGTATGCAAGAGTCCGCAGGCGCTCACCATGCTCGTCCAGCGCTTGGGGCAACTGGCCACCCGTCCCAACGCGCTGTGGGCCGTGGTGCGGGCGCTAGGGTTGCTGTTGTCACGCTCACGTCGGCACCAGCGCTTGTTTGGTATCTTCCAGTTCTGGCTCTTTGCCTGGACGAACTCCATGCTGAAATACGAGGGCCTCACCGATGCGGATTTCGATATTGAGTCGGTGCCGCCGGATTTCGACCGGGCGCTGATTCTACCGGAGCACTACGAGGATTCGGCCATGGAAGCGATTCCGCAGGGCAAGATCCAGGCCCAGCAGCGCCTGACGGTGCAGCAGTTACAGCGGCTGACGACGAGGGAATCCTAGCGCGGTAACAATATTCTGGAGGCAGCACAGGCTACGACCTGCACCTCACACCTGGGGACGTTCCTCCGTTTCCACGCGCCTGCCGTCCTTGCGCGTCACGCTGGCACTGAGCGCCGTCACGCCTGGTTGTCCCCCCTGCCGATGAGCCGGACTCACAGGCTATACGTTACGAGGCGCTCGTGCCCTGCGGCCCTGGCGGCGACCACTCGAGGAACCAGTAGCCCCCCCGATCCGCTCGCCGACGAAACCCTAGGCGTTCGTACCAACGGAGCGCCGGGTTGTGCTTCTCCACATGGAGGCGCACCGGCTTGCCTGCCTGGACCGCTTCGGCGAGGAGCGTCTGCACAAGTGCGCTGCCAATACCCCTGCCGCGATAGGCGGGTAAGAGGGCAATATCGACGAGGCGTATCTCGTCATTCCAGCGTGCCACATAGAGCCGTCCAACCGGACGGTCGTCTAGAAGGATGAGCCCAAAATCCGCGCCGTGGTAGTGTGCCTGATAATAGGCATGCTGGGCGTGAAACTGGCTGTGAATCAAGGCGGCTTTTTGGGCAGCATCCCAGGGCAGAGACGCCAGTGCTGCCGCACGGGTGCCGGCATACACGGTTAACAAAAAGTCCTGATCGTCAGGATCGATGGGGCGTAGGGTCAGGGCCATCGCTTGTGCTCCTCTTCCCCTGATGCTCTTGGCTACGACCAGTCTGGCTGTGGCTCGAGCCGGCACGACGCCGGCACGGCGTTGGGGTGCAACCGAAGCGCAGGATTCTCCTCTTGTTCATAGCGTCTTCCAGCTTGGTTTGCTTGCCATTTCCCACTACCCAAAACACGCCTGTGACTACTCTCCGCCCTGAAAGGCGGGGCTTCTAGGGACAAGGCCCAACGATTGTAGCCCCAATCGTTTAATATGCTAGGCGAGTAGGTGTCAAGCGTCAGGCAAGTGTCGTCGGCTCCTCACGCCTCTCCCCGTGGGTGGAGGTCTCAGCACGACTGGCCCCAACGCCGGTGCCAACGACCCAAGAGCCCGAGGCCCACGCCTAGCAGCAGGATGGTACCCGGCTCCGGCACGGTAGCCGCATTGACCTGGACCGCGCCCTCGTTCCTGGCAAACTCGAGGCTGGTCGCCTTCCGGCCCACCAGCTCGCTGCCTACCCCAAAGGTCAACAGACTGGTGTCAGCGGCCTGGGCCGTGCAATGGATGGTGGCCAGGAGCACACTATCGCCTTGGAGACTGGCGAGCACCTCATCGGCAAGCAGAGAACTATTGAGCAACTCGACGAAGCCTGACGTAAGGCTGGGCGGGCTGGGGAACGGGTCTACTGCCAACTCACCCAGGAGGCCACTATAGGTGGCTCCTGTGGTCAAGAGCGCAGGAGGGTTATACGTCACACCCACCAGGAAGGCGCTGACGAGTTCAGCACCTTACTTCTTCCAAGCCCGTCACCACCAGATCAACATCGAAAATGGCGCCGACCTCGATCGTCTGTGTCATGGGTGAGAATACGAGAGACAGGGCCCAAGCGGGGAGCACCTGCAGACCAAGACCGAGGTCAGCCCGAGGCGCAACACGAGGATACGACTGTACCGCATACGGCATCCTTCTGCATCAGGCTATGAGGCGTGTGGGATCTGGCTCTGGCCTGGCCGTGTGGGGCCGGAAGACAGCGAGGCTGTGACTGTAGCATGGTACACCCAGCGAGGCTGACGACAAAGCCATGTCCCGACCATAGGCTGTGTGGCTAGCCCTGCGCGGTATGGCAGGCACGACACAAGGCTGAACCCCTAGTCGGCCACCGGCAAGCCCACTCGAAGCCGCAGCGCATCCCACGATGGGGCAGCCATGGGAACCCCAGGCGCTCAGACAGGCGCAGCGTTGGGTGGTGTGGCTCAACAGGGAGGCGTCCTGGCGTATCGACTTGGGCGGCTTCGGCCAGCAGTCCCGGGATGAGGATCGCACCGCTCCCAAAGCCACGCGCGACATGGCAGAGCATGAGAAGAGGCGCATGGCCGCTGGCGCTGCTAAGGAGGCTGGCCCCGGGCTGGGCGGCACGTCCTGGGGCGGCGGGAGCTGGACGGCGCGTCCACACGGCCCAGGAGCAGCCCCAGGTCGTCGGGGCTACCCCTGGGATGACCGCCTAGGCCCGGGACGGGTAGATGCCCTCTAACGCAATGATAAAATTCACCCCTAGATACGGTTGTTCGATTGAAACTGGCTGGCTGTTTCCGGCCAGGCCGATCATCTGCGGATTCATGTGGGTGCCATCCGATGTCGCGGCGTAGATGGACACGGGCGTACCGCGCGCATCGTTGGCCGGAAAAGCGCCACTGGGGTCTGTGGTCGTGGCGTTTTGATTGGCCGTCACCGGGTGATTGTGCATGGGCATCTGGCTCGCGGTCAGTGTAACGGTGGGCGAGCCAGCCTGCTCTCCCAGTACCACGGGCGAGAGTCCGGGTCCCTGGCTGTCTCCGGCATGCACTGGCACCCGCCCGCGCAGATCGGGCAGTGCAAAGGTGGTCTGGCCGTCGCCGCCATAGGTCGTGCCCAAAATCGAAAACAACGCACTGTTTTGCGCGATGGACATCAATTGGCCATTACAGAAGGCCCAGCCGCGCGGGGCGAAGGTGCCGCCAAACATGATGATCTCACCGATAAATGGCTCTGACATAGAGATTCTCTCCTACGATACGTTGTGATTCAACAGTTTTATTTCTATTGTGAGTACCTGTGCATCAATACTACTTGATTCGATCAAAGCTGCCCTCATCCCTCCCTTCCATTGGCCAAGAGCCTTGCCCATGCGGACACACACAGCGAGGTAATACGTCAGTAAAATATGATCCATCCCATTCTTCAGGAGAGTCATCCCAAGGAGCGTGCCGTCACCGTCAGCTGATTGAAGGTACAGGAGAAAGGCAGCGCCCCTTCGGTCCATGCTTGGCATTGCTCAGACAGGCTCTTACAAAGAACCTCCTATTGACATGTGGTCCCAACGCCGATGCGAAGTCGTAGGTTCGTTGCTCCGGCTGCGTCGGTTTGGGTGAAACGTAGGCCGACGACATCTCCCGCCACGACCGCAACTGAGTGACTCACCTTACGCGGAGCCCTGTACGGGGGTGAGGGCCCGTAAAGTGGCGAAAGCGGAGCGGAGGGCATTGAGGTAGAGTTTGGACTTTAGGGCAAAATGATGAAGCTTGGTCCTCATTTTCAGCCGCTCTAGTTTA
>SXGT01154373.1_pt1 | contig 18787 bp, 14 predicted proteins | sample 3176221 | NCBI WGS metagenome assembly SXGT01 (sample SAMN11356862, study PRJNA531348) | freshwater metagenome | isolation source: freshwater sample F1-120 | place: China: Fuxian Lake, Yuxi | collected 2017-12-25
CAGCAGCAGCAGGAGCAGCAAAACAGCAAGCAACCGCCTCCCCTCGACCTGCCTTTGCCGGCCGGTCCCGCGGCCCCACCAACGAGCCCTGGCTGGACCGGCCGCGAGATCGCCGGCGTGTCGTTGCTCGGCGGCGGCGTGGTGCTCGCCATCCTCGGTATCGCCAGCCACACTTCGGCCAACAGCGTGGCCAACGCCATCGAGGATAGGTTGGCGGCGTCGCGTCGCGTCGAGGGCGGCATCACCTTCTATCCTGGCGTGACGCAGGTCGAGGTCGACCGCGCCCGCAGCGACCACGACGGCCTGCTCACGCGCGGCCACGTCCTCGTCGGCCTCGGCGTCGCCAGCGTCGGCGCCGGCGCTTGGCTGTGGTTTGCCCGCGACCGAGCTGGGGTGCCGAGCGCGGCGCTGCAGCCGCTGCCGGGCGGCGGGCTCTTGCTCGTCGGCGGGGGCTTCTGATGGCGATGAACCACGCTCAGCGCGGCGAGGGGGCAGCGGCGACTGCGCCGGGGCCGTGGCGCGGGGCATTGACCGTGATGCTGGCGCTGCTCGCATTGGCGGCGATCGGCTGCGGCAGCGGCCTCGATCCCAAGCAGAGCGACGCCCGCTACGCCTGCACCACCACAGCGGACTGCACGACCGGCGACGCCTGCGTCTGCGGCTTCTGCCAGCCGCTAGGCGTGACCCCGAGCTGCCTCGCCTCATCGGGCGGTGGCACGGACGCAAGCGGCGACAGCGCCGGCGGTGACGCTGCGACGGCCGACACCGCCGACACGGCAAGCACCGCCGACACCGCCGACACGACCGACGCCGCTGACACCGGCAGCGGTCCGTGCAGCCCGCGCACTTGGCAGGGCTGTCAGGAGGGCGACGGCTGCTACGTCGACAGCAAGGGCGTCACCAGTTGCCTCAAGGCCGGCACGCTCGGCCTCAACCAGCCCTGCGACCCTCAGGCCTCGTCCCCCCCTTGCGGCAAGGACGGCGCCACCCCAATGAGCTGCGACATGGTCGACAAGAAGTGCCTGCACCTCTGTAACACCAGCAAGCAGGCCTGCCCGAAGGGCCTGCAGTGCTATGAGCTCGGCAGCCCCGCTTGGCCCGACCACGCCGGAGTCTGCGCCCCCTAGGCGACGCCGGTCTTTCGGGCCCCGGGTCGGTGCCACGCCTGGCGATTAGCGCCGCAACCCGAGCCCGATGCCGACCCACGGCAGCCCTCGCACGCCGGCCTCAGCTCGGACGTGCAGGCCGCCGCTGAGCTCAAAGGCCAAGCCGCCGCTCAGCTGCAGCGACGGCAGCGCCGCCGGCGTCGAATCTGAGAGGCGACCGGCCTGTCGCCAGTGCGGGCAGCGCGCCTCGGCGCCAGCTTGGCAGCCAGGCAGCACCTCGACGCGGCTGACGTCACCGACGGGGATGGCGAGGCCGAGCCCAGCGCGACCGATGAGAGAGAGGCGGCCGACCAGCGGGCGCCAGTAGGCGTAGGTGAAGGCGAGATCGAGCGCGATGGCGTCGATGTCGATGTAGGTCACCGCGCTGCCGTCGCCCCACCAGTTGCGGGCGGGCATCAAGGGCACGCCGACACCGACGCGGGCACCAAAGGCATGGCGCGGCGAGGTTGGCCACAACACCGAGACGTCGACCGCGGCGCCGCGGACGCTGGCGAAGCCGATGTAGCCGAGGCCCTTCAACGCCGAGTCGGGCATGGCGACGGCGCCGGCGTCCAGCAACACCATCAGCGCAGGAAGCGCCTCGATCGGTGGCGGCTCCGGGCGTGGAGGCGGCGCGGCAGGCGGCGGGGCGGTAGGGCCGACGCGCTCCTTGCGCGCCGGGGGCTCGACAGGGCGCTTGACCTGCGGCGTCAGCGACGGCAAGCGGGCGCCAGGGGCCGGAGCGGGCTCACCATTCAGCAGGGCCCGGCCGCCCTGATCGGGCACGAGCAGCGGCGGCGGCGGTGGCAGCGCGCCTGCGGCGGCCTGTGCCAGCGTGACGGCAGGCCAGAGGGCCGCCGCGATCGCCAGCGACGTCACGCTGGCGACCAGCCGGCGCGCTGCGGGTCGCCCGATGGCTGGCCGCGTGCTGCGCTCGGGTGCTGCCATACTGACCACTCCCCGCTGCAGCCGCGCCGAGCGCCCACCCTGGGCCCTCAGGTAGGTGCCGGGCAAGCTAACGCGTGGCGAGTTCGACGACAAGGACAGCGGCGACCGCGACAGGGCAGCGGCGACGTCGTCGTCTGCGGCGGCCGAGCGAGGGGGCGTCTGAACAGCGTAGGGTGGCAGCGCGACGCGCAACTGCCAATCTGGCCGCGACGGCGCCATCCTTGCGCCGTTCGTGCGAGGGCGTAATGGCGAGCATTTCAATCGGTTCAGGGGGTCCACTGCGACTGCTGGTCGTGGTGCTCGCCTGCTACGGCGCGGCTGCCTGTGCCGCCGATCCAGCGTCGGGCGGCGCTTCAGGTGCGGCCGATACGGCCGGCGGGGCCGACGCGGCGGCGGCTGGCGCCGCGACCGATGACGAGACCGCAGCAGCGTCCGACGGGGCCGCCGGGCCGCCAGACGGATCGCGTTCAGGCGTCGATGACTCGGAGGGCGCGTTCGATGGCAGCGACTCCCCCGTCACCGCGCCGGAGGTCGATTCGGGCGGCACGGAACCAGCAGACGCTGACAACCTTGATGCCGGCGGCAGCGACGCTGGGCCAGTCGACACCGAACCTGCGGACGATGCCACCGCCGACAGTGCGGGCGACGAGCTGGGCCCGGCAGATGGCGTCGAGGGCGACGTGCCGCCCACCGCTGACGCCATGACCGACACCCTATCAGGCGACGCAGCGGCCGATGCACCGCAGCCGGTGGACGCCTCGGCGCCCGACGCTGCCGGTCCGGACGCATGTGCAGCCGCCGAGTCGTGCAATGGCAAGGACGACAACTGCGACGGTCAGACGGACGAAGCCGCGCTCTGCGACGACAGCAACGCCTGCACGGCCGATCTGTGCGCGGAGGGTAGCTGCGCATTTACGCCGACGAATTGCGACGACGGCAACGCCTGCAGCGACGACAGCTGCTCCGCGACCACCGGGTCCTGCGTCCAGGCGGCCAACGCGGTGACCTGCGACGACCTCAACGCTTGCTCCACCGGCGACGCCTGCGCCGACAAGGCGTGCGCCGGCAAGGCGGTGGTGTGCGACGACAAGAACCCCTGCACCAAAGACAGCTGCAACGCCAACGCCGGCTGCGAGTACGCTTCCGACAGCTCCTTGCCCTGCACCGACGGCAACGCGTGCACCGCAGACAAGTGCGCCGATAGGCAATGCGCTTCGACGGTGGTGGTGTGCGACGACAAGAACCCCTGCACCAAAGACAGCTGCAACGCCAACGTGGGTTGCGAGAGCGCCGCGGACAACTCTTTGCCCTGCACCGACGGCGTCGCCTGCACCACAGACAAGTGCGCCGATGGGCAATGCGCTTCGGCGGCGGTGGTGTGTGACGACAAGAACCCGTGCACCAAAGACAGTTGCAACGCAGCGACCGGAGCCTGCTAGGTCGCGCCCGACGACGCCGCCGCCTGCACCGATGGCAATCCCTGCACGACGGACAAATGCTCGGCGGGCAAATGCACCGGGACGGCGATCGCCGGCTGCAAAGGCTGCACCAACGACGCCGCTTGCGACGACAAGAACCCCTGCACCAAAAACAGCTGCGACATCTCCGCTGGCACGTGCGCAGTCCAGAATGACGACCTCGCGGCCTGCAGCGACGGCAAGCCATGCACCACAGACACCTGCGCGAGCGGCCAGTGCAGCTCGGTCGCGAAGGTCTGCGACGACAAGAACGCTTGCACCAAGGACGCTTGTGACGTGAAGACCGACAGCTGCAAGCACGTCAACGACGATCTTGCGCCGTGTACCGACGGCAACGCCTGCACCGCCGACAAGTGCAAGCTCGGCGCATGTATCGCGACGCCTAAGGTCTGTGACGATAAGCTCCCCTGCACCACCGACAGCTGCAACACGCTGAGCGGGGACTGCACGGTCACCAACGACGACTCGGCGTCGTGCACCGACGGACTGGCTTGCACGACAGGCGACAAGTGCGTGGCCGGCAAGTGTGTGGTCACGCCCAAGGTCTGCGACGACGGCAAACCGTGCACCAAGGACTCCTGCGTTGCCGCCACGGGCAACTGCGCGGTAGTCAACGACAACACGTTGAAGTGCACCGGGACCGAAAAGTGCAAGGCTTATACCTGCTCGGCCGGCAGCTGTGTCATCGGGCCGCTGGTTTGCAATGACTCGAACCCTTGCACCAAAGACAGTTGCGACATCGCCACGGGCGCTTGCACCTTTACCCCAGACGACGCCAGCGTTTGCACCGGCACCGTCCCCTGCAACAACTACAAGTGCAATCTGGGCAAGTGCGAAGGAACGCCCAAAGTCTGCGACGACGGCAAGCAATGCACAAAGGGTGCTTGCTACAATAGCGGACAGAAGGCGGGGCAGTGCACCTACTTGACCTTCGACCTCAACGGCACGTGCAGCGACGGTTCAGCTTGTACGACGGGCGACAAGTGCGCCGCGTTGGGGCTTTGCGTCGGCATCAACAAGGACTGCAACGACGACAACCAGTGCACCTACGATAAGTGCTACACCAACAGCGGCAACTGCTACCACGAGTTCGCGCCTTCGGGCGCACCGTGCAGCGATGGCAAGGCGTGCACGACCGGCGACTCCTGCCAGACCGGCAAGTGCGCTTACAAGGCCAGCACGTGCCCGTGAGCCTTGGACGACGACTGGTGACCCGAACGAATCGTCCGCGGGCCGCAACCCACACGAAACGCGCCGTGACCCCGTACCGAATCTGACACCGACCGCGGCAGCCCGCAGCAAAGGACCCAATCGCTAGTCGGTTGGCCCAACCGCCCGCACAAGCGCAGGCGCTTCAGAGCAAAAACATGCGATTCTCCGAATCTTCCGTCCTGTGTCGGGAGGCCCTCGCCGCTGCGGTGGCGCTCGTCGTGCTCGTTGGCGGCGCAGCTGCGGCGTCCGCGACCCCAGCGGCCGGGCTGACAAAAGCCGACGCGCCTACGGGAAAGGGGACGCCAACGACCTGGCACGATGGGGCTGCGGGCATCGAAGCGCTGGCTTTGCAAGGCGATTCGCAGACCAGCGTCGCGTTGCGCACAGACGCCGCGCTGCAAGGGGTGCTCGCCGGTCAGGGCGGGGCATCGGACGGCGTGCTGCTCTTGGCGTCGGACGGCTGGGATGCCGACGAGGCCCTGCCCGAGGTTGCACAGCTGCAGCTGCAGCGCGGCGGATCTCTGGTGCTGCCCCGCCTCAATGTCCAGGCGACGGCGTCGCTGGCCTTGCAGCTGCCAGAGACCGCCATCGACGGCTGGCTGACTTTGCGCGTCGAGGGCGCCAAGCGGCCGGTGCGCGTGCGGGTGGACAAGGGCCCCAACCGGCAGGCCTGGAGCGAAGGGCTGCTCGTACACTATGACTTTCCGTCCATGCGCTTGGTGGTCACGGCGGTCGCGACCAGCGCCGCACAGCTGCCAAAGTCGCTCGCAGTTGAGGTGCTCGGGCCCGTGGATCCGAAGTCTGGCGCACCGCTGGCCAAAGGCGGCGTGCTGCACTTCGTCGGCGATTCGTTTGCAGGGGGCCACCAGCGCACAGGCAGGGTGATGGCCACCTTCGGCGCGCCGGTCTTACTCGATGCCAGCGCGGGCACGGCGGTCGCTGGCAAGATCCTCCTGCGCGGCGGCTCGGGCGGCCTCCATGCCGACGTCAAGGGCCAGGGCGCTGGACCGGTGCTGGCGACGGGCGGATTTTCCGGCGATCCAGGGCAGAAGGCTGGTGTTCGCCGCCAAGGCGCACGGCAAGACCGAGCGCATCGACATTCTGCCCAATGGCTCCTTGCAGTACCGGCCCGGCTTCGACGGCCTCCCGCTGGCGGGCCTCGCCGAATCGGCGACTGGCGAACGCAGCGTCGTCGTGCCGTTACCAGCGCCGACGTTGCCTTTTGCGCTCTCCGTGCTGGCCGAGAACGCGAAAGCGCACCGCACCCTGGGCTACGAGCAGGTCGCGGGCGGGCCGACGCCGGTGCGCCGCGGCCAAGCGCTGCTGGTCGAGGTGGCGTTGCCGGCCGAAATGGCGCCGCAGCCTGAGGACTTCGCCGATTTGCTGGTCGATTTCAACCACCCGGGGCCGAAATTGACGCTGTTTGGTCTCGGCGTTGCACCCATCGGCGCGCCGGCGCTGGGAAAACTGGCCGACGGTCGGCCGGCGCTGGTCCAGCGAGGCAGCATCGCCCTGCCCGGCGACACGGCGGTCGGCAGCTGGGCGTTGCGGGTCCGCCACTACGATTCTCCGTTCCTTGCTGGCGAGTCCAGCTGCACGGCCAACCTGCTCTTCAACCCATACCGCCCGAATTTGCCAGAGAGCTTGCCAGAGACGGCGTCGCCCGAAGACGTCTACGGCGTGCTGGACGTGCGGACGGAACCCATGACGGCGCCGACCGCAGAAGGTGCGACTTTGCTGTGGGATGGCACGCCAGGTGCGGCCGCGGTCTGGACCACTACGTTGGCTGCCGTCGATGCGCTGCCGCTGGACCAGCGGCGCGAGCCACTCCCGTTGGCCAAGGCCCTCGCCGAGCTGGTCCGCAAGGGCGGCATCGTGCGATGGGCCAGCGATGCAGACGGCAAGCAGCCTTGGCAATGGACGGGCTCAACGGAGATCTTCGGCAAGAAGGGCGGCCAGCCAGTCAAATACGGACAATGCTGGGTATTTTCCGGGGTCTTGGCGTCCATGAGCCGCTCCATCGGCATCCCGACGCGGCCCATGACCAACCTGGACTCGGCGCACAGCCGGCAACAGGCCATCGCTGAAGGCACCGCACTGGCCCAGCCCGGTCCGAACGCCTGTAGGACGACCGCGGTCGACGCCAAGGGCAACCCGGCGGTGTGGAATTTTCACCTGTGGAACGAGGTGTACCAGCGCCCAGGCCAGTGGCGGAATATGATCGGCACAATAGACGACAGTACGCCGCTGCCGATCCACAGTTGGGGTCAGGTCCTTGAGAAGCAGGCACCGCCCGGCAGCAGCGCCTGGTCGACCATCGACGCGACACCCCAGGAGAGCGGCGAAGTTGGCGGCAGCGAGCCGATTTTCGACTTTCACATCAGCCTGGGCGACAAGTGGCAAGCGGTCGCGCCGTGGGTCGAGGCCATCGACCTCGGATTCGCGGCGCTCGACAGCAAGTCGGAGCCCGCCCAAGCCCTCGCGGCGTCGTGGACCCAAAGCGCGGACACCATCCGGTACTGGTTGTTTGAGGGCTGCTACAAGTACGAGGCCTATCAATCGGCGGCTTGTGTCGCCAACGCTAGGCGCTCTTTTGAGAGGCAGGGCCGCCTGACGATGCTGTCGGGTCTCGTCAAGAAATAAGTAAATCTAAGCGGTTGCTCCTCGCCCCCGCCTCTGTTGCCGTTGCGGAGCTCAACAGCGCCCGTTCATCGAAAGGGGTGCGATCACCCTTGACGAATCGGGCATTGTCGCACCGAGAGCTCGGTAGCGGCCGAGCAGACGTAGCCAAGGCCTGACGCGTCGCGATCCTCAGCGCCGAGCTGCGCCAGCGCAGGACGCCCGCGACCCGCAAGCGTTGGAAACCTCGTGTTTCTCCCACCTGCGCGGCAGCGAAGGCCGAAGGCGCCGCGGTGGCGTCGCGCGGCCCCGCGTGCTCGCACTCGCTGCGCTCTTGCATCGTGCGGGGTGGGTCAGTTTTACTGGCAAAGGGTGGGTCAGTTTCTGGTGGCGTTTGACAGGGATTTCCTACCCCGTCGGTGTCTGACTAGGCGAGGGGAGCAGAATAGTCCAGATCTGGCTGAGGGCAGACGAATGGGCTTGCCGACAGGGGTTAGCCATGAGAGATCTTCCTGGTCGTCCAGGCGTCTCTGGTCCGCGGCGCGGCCGGCGGGAGAGGGGTCAGTCGCGCTGGGGGAGAGGGCTGGCGTGGCGGCGGGGGAGGGGCGCGATGGCGGCGGGAGCAGGCACCGCGGCTGGTGAACGCGCACCGCGGTCCGAGCGTGCTCTCGCCTTGCCTTATTGGTTAGGGCTCGTCTGGGCCCTCGGCGCCTGCGACGAGCCGCGCGAGATGTCGCGGCAACCGGAGTTTTTGGTCCAGATCGGTACCGACTTCACGACACCTGGGGCGCTGGGCAGCGACGGCTCGCTGATCGTCGGCAACAACAGCGCCGGCGTCGCCTACAGCGAGCACCAGGACGCCAAGACCGGCCGGGTCGTGCGCGGCGCGCGGTCGACGTCGCTGGCGACGGCGCGGTCCTCGCCGGCGGAGTCCTAGGGCTGGCGGTCATCGCCGCCGATGGTAGCAGCCAGGCGGCGCTTTTCGTCGATCCGCGGCTGCAGGGGCGGGCGCTGGTGGCACCGGCCCTGGTCACCGGCGGCGGCCGCGTCATCGCCATCAGCGGCGATCGGCCCGGGCAGACGCCGGCGCTCGGCTTGCACCTGAGCGCCTTGGCGCTCGACGGCGCCATCCTCTGGCACCAGCCGCTGCCGGGCGCGCAGCCGCCGGGCCTGCTCGTCGACGCCAAGGGCCAGCTCTGGCTGGCGTTCGGCGAGCAGCGCACGGAGGTCTGGAGCGCCGAGGGGGCGCCGCTACAGACCCTCAAAGACGTCGGCGTCGCCGCCCTCGGCGTCAGTCTCGCCGTCGGCGTCGGCCGCGTTGGCGAGGGCCGGGCGATCGTTGGCCTCGGCCTCGACGGCACGCGGCGCTGGGACTTCGCCATCGGTCGCAGCAGCTCGGCGCCGATCCTCACCAACGACGGTTGGATCTGGTTCGCCGAGGACACGCACCGCAATGACCTCGACAGCGGCAGCACCGAAGTGCGCGGCCTGCGCGCCGATGGCCGCCTCGGTCACTCGTTTCGCCTATCGATGAACGGCTTCTCGGGGCCGCTGCTCGCCGGGCCAGGCGGCGACCTCTTCGTCACTGGGATCTGGGCCAACCAATATCCACCCTTTCAGGCCTTGGTCGGCAGCGTCTGGACGCCGACCTCGGGGCTCGCCGCCGGTGCCTGGCCTCGCGGCGGGCGCGACAACCGCAATTCGCATTTCGCCGGACCCGTCGTCGCTGGCGCGGTCTCTGCCGCTGGCCTGCGCGATTGGTGGCGCGCTGAGGCGGCGCCGTGGCGGATGCTCTACGTCGGCGATCGGCAGGAGGCCTGGTCGGAGGTCGCGGAGGGCGCGCTGGCCTATGGCGTCTATCGCGCCGACACGCTCGGCCACGCGCGTCTGGCCGAGCGGGGTACGCTGGTCGTCACCGCCGGCGCCGTGCAGCTGACACCTACCTGGCGCAGCGACGGCCCGCCTCCCGGCCCCTACGCCCGCGTGCCCTCTGCCAGCGATCCGTGGCGCGTAGGACTCGCCGATCCACTCGCAGGCGGCAAGATTCGCCCGTGGCGCCGCGTCTACGGCCTGCTCGCGCCGCCCTCACCCTTGGACGACGCGCTGCAGGTCGATTGGGACATCGTGCTGCTCTCCAAACCCAACGAGCGGCCGCGGGTGCTCTCGGTCTTCTCCAAGCCCGGCCAGCTCTTCGTCGGCGGCAGCTACGTCGGCGAGGGCACGGCGTTTGGCGATCCCGCCAGCGCTGGCGCCCCCTGCTGCTATGCCACCAGCGCCTTCTCGGCCGGCATCGACCTCGCCGATCTCGACCACGCTTGGGTCGACTACGAGGTCGCCAAGGAGGGCGACGCTGGCCGGCAGCTGCGCGCCCTCCCTGGCGCCGATGGCGACGTCGTCGTCCTCAGCGCTGCCGCGTACACGCCGGCCGCCAAGGCGTCTGGGGAGCTCTTCGCGCTGCGGCGCTTCGCGGCCGACGGCGCAGGGCCGAGCCGCGTCGTCGTCGGTGCCAGCGCAGGTTTTCCTGGCGATGTGCGCGATATGGTCGCCGACGCCGGCAGCGGCGCCAGCGTCTGCGGTCGGGTCATCGGCGTCGGCGCCATCGCCGGGCAGTCGGTCGGCGAGCAGGGCGGCTCCATGACCTGGCTGGCCCGCCTCGACGCCAAGGGCGCGCTGGTATCGGTCGCGACCGTCGCGAATCCTAGCCATTGGGCGCTGGTGCAGCGCGCGACCCGCGACGTCCAGGGCCGGATGTGGCTGGTCGGCACGGCGCAGGCCAGGTCCGGGGGCCTCGGCAAGGACGAGGCGCTGGCGGTCTGGCGCCTCGACGCCGCGGGCCATCCGACGCTGCAGCGGCTCTTTGCGTCAAAGCTGGCGTATGGCGAGACGATCGCCGACGTCGTCACCGGCCCGAGCGGCGAGGCGGCGATTTTCGGCGCCTTTCGCGGCAGCCTCAAGCTCGCGGGCGTGACCCACGAGACGGCGCCTGACCTCGGCGCCGCCGACGCCTTCGTGGTCGGGCTCTCGCCGGAGGGCGATGTGCGCTGGGCAGACGTCTTTGCCGGCCCGGGGCCGCAGATCGCCAGCGCCGGCGTCGTCGACGCTCACGGCCTGCTCTACGGCGGCGGTGTGCTCGGCGGCGCGCTCGGCCAGCACGGCGAGGCCGCCGCGGTCCTGCAACAACCCACCTACGTGGCCTATTCGCGCTGCGGCGTGCGCCTGCTGACCCGCTCGATCGAGGCCGATACTGAGGTGCCGGGCGTCTCGCTCCACCCCATCGCGATGGCGCGCGACGCCGACGACCGCGTGTTCGCCGCGGCGGCGATCTACGGCCCGCTGCGCCTCGCCGGCACCTCGCTGCCCTCACCGCTGAGCCAAGGCGAGAACGTCGCCCTGCACCGCCTCAGCAGCCCCTCCGCCGCCGCCCGCGCGGTCCTCGAGGCGCTGGGCCCGTGCCCCGAGGCGAGCCCGGAGGACGCCCCGTCACATGTCGTCACCGTCCAGCTCACGGGCACAGGCCAAGGGCGCGTGACCTCCGACCCGCCGGGCATCGACTGCCCTGGCGCCTGCGCCGCCGACTTCGCCGAGGCGCAGCCGGTGACGCTCACGGCCAAGGCCGAGGCCGGCGCGGCGTTCTACGGCTGGTCGGGCGATTGCGTCGGCGTCGGCGATTGCGTCATCGCCAAGTCGATCGATGGCGCCGTGGTCGCCCGCCTCGACAAGCCCGGCGTCGAGCACCTGAGCGCCGTCGGCGGCGCCGGGCAGGAGGCGGTCTTGTCGATCGCGCCCGCCAGCGACGGCGTGGTGTTTTTGGCGCAGACCTAAGGCCAGCCCGCGGGACCGGGCAGCGCTGACTACGGCACGGGACCGCTCGCCGGCGCCGGATTTCACGATGTCGTCGTCGGCAGGCGTTCGGCGGCGGGCCAGACGGCCTGGGCCGTGACGGTCGGCGGTCCAGGCGCTGACCAAGCGAGCGGCCTCGCCGCAGATGGGCAGGGAGGCGCGCTGGTCGCGGCGCGAATCGAAGGCGCAGACGCTCTGATCGGCGGTCTGAGCGCGAAGCGCAGCGGTGAGGAGGACACGGTGGTCGCGCGCCTCTCGGCGGACGGCAAGCCGATGTGGGCGAAGTTCCTGGCGATCGATGCCAAGCTCGTCGGCGGCGGCGACGACGGCGCGACCCTCTTCGGCAAGGTCGGCGCCACCACCACGCTCGGCGGCGTCGCGGTGGCCCAGCATTACCTGATGCGCGTCAACGGCGATGGCGCCATCGCCTGGGTCGTTGCGCTGCCGGCCTCGACCGAGCATGTCGGCGGCGCTGGGCCGAAGGGGCGCACGGCGTTCGCATTCCGGCGGGCCGACGGCAAGATCGACCTGCGCGTGGTTGACGCGGCGGGCGCAGCGCTCTGGACCTGGCTCGGCCCCAGCGTGTCGCCGCCGAGCGCGCTGGTCGTACACGCAGACGGCGGCGTCGTCGGCCTCGGCATGGTGGGTGGCGCCAAGGGCTTTGCGCCGACGCTGCCGGCCGCGCCGACGTGGACGCGCTGAACGCCCGCTGGCCAGCTCGCCGCGACGCTGACGCTGAAAGCGCCGGAATTCAACATGGCCGGGCCATGGACGATCGCGGTGGGCCTCCCGGATGGCGGCGTCGCGTATATCGCCCAAGGCAGCACAGAGATCGTTCGCCTTGGCGCCGACGGCGTCGAGCTCCGGCGGGCGACGCTGAGCGCTGGCGCCGCGACCACCCTGGCAGTGACCGCGACATCGGTGTGGGCGGCCGGGACGGTCGCAGGCGCGGTGCAGCTGGGCACCTGGTCGGCGCAGGTGCCGGGGGGAGGGGTGCAAGACGTGTGGTTCTTGCGGCTTGGCTTGTGAACTGTGACTAGGTGACGACGGATGTGGACCGTGAGCCCGGCGACAACCCGCACTGTTGAGCCTCTGGCTCTGGGCGCTCGGAGTCCGCAGCTGGCCGAGGGCGAGCGCGCGACGTCGATCTGTGGACGTCGGGCGCCTACAAGTCCGATCGAAGACCGCCAGGCGCTGACGCTCTGGGCGCGCCAAGAGCAGGAACCCGCGAGTAGGGATGGGCGTCTCACCTGGTGGTCATGCCCATGAGCCTACGACCGATGCCGACGCTACACCCGCGACTGGCTTGGGTCGTCGTCGATCGGTCGGGTCTCGCGGCAGCGACTGCTTGGCAAGCGCGCGCGGCGCTGCGATGCTGGCAGGCGCTGGGCTCGGCGGCCCGTGGAGCGCGCGGCGATGCGGTTTCCCTACCTCGTCTTTGACCTCGACGGCACGCTGGTCGACACCAGCCCTGCGCTCATCCGAGGCCTCGATGAGGTGCTGGACGGCCTCGGCCGGCGCCGGCTAGAGGCATCGACCGTGTCGCGCATCACCGGCCACGGCCTGCGCGCGCTGCTCCGCTCCGCGGTCCTGATGACCGGCGAGCCCCTGACAGATGGCGACCTCAGCGCCGCCGTGGCGCTCTTTCGCGCCGCCTACGAGCGCGACCTGTTGGCGCTGGCGCTCGCCGCCCCAGGCGCCCAGGCCGCCCTCGCCGCCCTCTCTGCCCGCGGCGCCCGCTGCGCCGTGCTGACCAACAAGCCGACGCAGAGCTCCGTCAGGCTGCTCGTGCACCAGGGCTACATCGACGTCGTCGACTACGTCGTAGGCGGCGATCTCGAGCTGCCGCGCAAGCCCGACGCCGGCGGCCTGTTGGCGATCTTGGACAACTGGCAGGCCCGGCGCGAGGAGTGCCTGCTCGTCGGCAGCAGCCGCGTCGATCTGCAGACCGCACGCAACGCCGAGGTTCGCTGCGCCATGATCAGCCCGTTCGGCGAGCCGCGGTCGGTCTTCGGCCTCGGCGCCGACTACCTGCTGCCGAACTTCGAGGCGCTGGTGCCGCTGGCGACTGGCCGCAGTGAGACAGGCGAGCGCATCGGTGTCATCATCGGCGGCTAGTCGCAGGGCCAGCGCGCGGGCTGGACGACGGCTTTGGGCCGCGGTCGCGCCTGTCGAGGCAAAGCGCCGTCAGAGGCACTTCAAGTTCATGCACACCGTCAACGTGTCGTAGACGGAGACGTCTTCGGCCGAGCCATTCGCGAAGCAGGCCTTGACGCAGCTGGCCGTACCGTCTGTGCAGAGGTCGGCGCAGTCAGCGATGGCCTTGCAGCCCGCGCTGGCGAAGCACGTGGCCTCTTCGACGACGCAGACCGCCGCCTGACAGCTCTGCACGCACGAGACGAATTGCGGCTCGTTGGCCTTGCAGTTCTTGCCGGACCAGCCGTTCTTGAGGCACTTGCTGCTCTGGCACAGCCGCAGCGCCCGCCACAGCGAGACCGAGGTCGGCGGCGCCTTGGCGATGCAGGCGTAGGCGCACGCGGCGTCGGCACAGGCGCCGGCGCAGGCGAGGAGGGCCTTGCACCCGAGGTCGGCGTCGCAGGCCGTGGTGGGAGCGCCACACTTGCTGGCGACGCAGTCGTTGACGCATGTGGCGTCCTTGGGATCGCAGACGCCGCCACCCTCGGGGCAGTCGCCAGCACAGAGCGCGGTCGACTCATTGTATTCGCAGGCGCCGTTGCCGCACTTGGCGACGACGCAGCCGCCGCCCCAACACTGGCCGCCGGCGCAGGCCGTGCCGTTTTTCAGCACAGTGTAGGTGCAGCCGGCCGGGCCGCAGTCATCGCTGGTGCAAGGGTCGCCGTCGTCGCACTTCGCGCTCTGGCCCTTGCAGACCAAATCGACGCAGGCGTCGCCGTCGGTGCATGGATCGCCGTCGGAGCAAGCGAGGCTGCCCTGGGGCGCGACGTGGCTACAGCCCTTGCCCTCGCTGCAGGCGTCGACGGTGCAGAGGTTGCCGTCGTCGCAGACTTTTGCCGCGCCCTTGCAGCCGCCGCTGCCGCCGCTGCCGTCGCAGCTGTCGAGGTCGGTGCACAGCTTGCCGTCGTCGCAAACCACGCCCTTCTGCGCCTGGACGTAGGTGCAGCCGATCTTCGGGTCGCAGCCGTCGACCGAGCAGGCGTTGCCGTCAGAACAATCCTTCACCTTGCCCTTGCAGTCCGTGCCCTGGCAGATGTCTTCAATCGTGCAAGGGTTATTGTCGCTGCAGGCCCAGGTCGGCGAGGGCGGTGGAGGCGTGCTGACGCACTTGCCCTCAGACGGCACGCAACCTTCGAGTGTGCAGGGGTTGCCGTCGTCCTTGCAGACCAGCGGGACCCCGACGCATTCGCCGCCCTGACAGTGATCGGTGGTCGTGCAGGCGAATTCGTCGCTGCAGGTGACGGTCGCGCCCTTGGCGAGCTCGGCAGGCTCGACAACACAGCCCTTGTCCTTGCTACAGCTGGCGACCAAGCACGGCGGCTTGCCGCCCTGGCAGACCAGGGGCTGGCCCTTGCATGTGCCGGCGTCGCAGGCGTCGCCGCCCGTGCAAGCGTCGCCGTCGTCGCAAGGCGCCGCGTTGTCGGGGTGGACGCAGCCACCGATGGGCTGGCAGTCATCGTCGGTGCAGGGATCGTCGTCGTCGCAGTCGGTGACGGTGCCGCTGCACTCGCCGGAGAGGCAGGTGGCGTCGGGCATGCAGTCATTGGGATTGCAGGGCGTGCCGCTGATCTCGTCGACCACCTTGCAGAAGCCCGTCTCCAGGTTACAGACGCCGACGCGACAGGGCAGGTCGACGAGGTCGGCGCACTCGAAGTCGCTCTGACAGCCGACCGGCAGCGGCGCGGGGTCGGTGCTGCCATCGCCGGCGCCGGCGGCGTCACCCGCTTGGTCCTTGCCGGCGTCTCCCGCGTCGGCGGCGACATCGGCGGCGGCGGCGGCGGCGCTATCGACGGCCGCGCTGGCGTCTTTCTCGTCCGCGCGGCGTTCGGGCATGCAGCCAGGCGCCGCCAACCCGAGCCAGGCGAGGGCGACGACCAGCGCCAGAGCGCCAAACGCGAGGTCTCGAGCCCTGCCTAGGCCGCCAGCTGGCCTTCCGAGTCGCTGCTGGCTCATGGCCCGCCCCCTTGGCAGCTGCCGGCCTTGCACGCACCGCTCGGACACGTCGCGCCGTCTGCGAGCGGCGTTGACTGGCACTTGCCGGTGGCGGGTGTACAGGCGTCGTCGGTGCAGGAGTTGGCGTCGTCGCAGGCCTTGGCCGCGGCCGTCAGCTTGCCCTTGCAGGCGCCGGCCGTGCACGTGTCTTCTGCGGTGCAGGCGGAGCCGTCGTTGCACTTGGCGAAGTTGGGTTGCCAGGCGCAGCCGACGAGGAATTGGCAGCTGTCGTCGGTGCAGGGGTTGCTGTCGGTGCAGTCGCGCGCCGTCCCCTGCTTGCACTGGCCCTGGAGGCAGAGATCGTCGATCGTGCAGGGATCGCCATCCTCGCAGGGCCCGGAGAGCTGCTTCTGATAGGCGCAGGTGCCGGCCTTGCAGGTGTCGGCGGTGCAGGGGTCCTTGTCGACGCAGGGCTTGACGCCCTTGACGCACTTGCCCTCGACGCAGCCCGCGACCTTGCACGGATCGCCGTCCTGGCAACCCGTGGTCGGTCCGGCGATTTTGACCCAGAGACAGCCGGCGCCGATGTTCAACGGACAATAATCCTCAGTGCAGGGGTCACCATCGTCGCAGTTCTTCGGGTCTCCCTCGCAGGCGATGCCGACGCAGACATCGTCGACGGTGCACGAGTCGCCGTCGTCGCAGGGCGCCCCCTTGCTCTTGGGCGTCTTGTTGCACTCCCCCGTCGCCGCGTTGCACTGCGCGTTGGCGCACTCGTCGCCGACGCACTTCTTGGGCGCGCCCTGGCAGGAGCCCTGATGGCAGTAGTCGCCGACCGTGCACTTGTCGCCGTCGTCGCACTTGTTGTGGTTCGCCACCTGGACGCAGCCCTTGGCGACCAAGCAGGCGTCGTTGGTGCAGCTGTTGGCGTCGTCGCAGTCCTTGGCGTTGCCGGTGCACTCGCCGGCCTTGCACGTGGCGTCGACTTGGCACGGGTTGCCGTTCTCGCAGGTCGCGCCGTTGCTCGCCGGCGCCACGCTGCACTTGCCGGTCGCGATGGCGCAGGTCGCGACTAGGCAGGCCTTGACCTCCAGGGGCGCGCAGTCGCTGTCGGCCGTGCAGCCTTTGGGCAACGCCACGGCGATGTCTTGGGTCGCGCTGACCTCGGCAGCGGCGTCGACGCCATCTACGTCCTCCGCTGCGCCGTCTGCGGCTTCAACGCCGTCCTCGACCTCCGCGCCGTCCTTGGCGCCAGCGTCGGCGGTGGCTGCGTCGCCGTCGGCGGCGACCTTGCCATCGGCGGCGGAGTCGAAGCCGATGATGTCGAGGTCGTCGATGGGCGGCGGCAGGCAGCCTGTCGCGGCGAATAGCGCACACAGGGCCGCGAGCGGAGCCAGCCGACGCGGCGCCAGCAAGAAGGCCGAGTGCACCGCGCGGGGGCAGACCTGTCCCAGCGGGGTCTTGCCGGGAAGTCCGGCCGCCTTGGCGGCGTGCCACCTTGCGTCGGCTTCAATGTCAACTGAGCTCGGCGCGGTCATCTTGGGGGCTAACTCCGCGCGGCGACCCCTTGCGCCGCAGCGCAAGGGGGGACCGACTGTTGCCAACTGTAACCGCGAAGGAGTGTGTCGACAAACTTTCGCCACGGCTTTGAGCGCGGCGCTCGGCGTACGTCATCCCGCAGCGCCACCTGGGAGCGCGATCGCCACCTGCGCGCCGAGGCTGATTTCCAAGGCGCTGAGGCCGAAGAAGAGCTCGCCGTCGATGACGGGATCGATGGTGGTCTCCGCCGGCGCCGTCATCCGCAGGGTCTGCAGCCGACGATCGACGATGTTGGGCGAAACCAGGGGCTTGCCGCGCGCCATCGCCGGCATCAAGCGTATGACCTCGGACACGCCCGGGTTGCCGATGAGCCCGTGCAGCACGCCCTCTTCGGCGGCAAACGGAAAAAAGCGAAAGACCCCAGCTAGATCGATGTCAATGGCGCCGACGTTGATGGCCCGGTACTCGGCGAATGGCAGCACCTCGCCATCGACCTCGACGCGAAGCGGCTGCGGCGCGAAGACGGCGGCGCCGAGGGCGCGCGGATCTTCGCTGTCGCCCAGCCAGCCACGCGGCACCAGCGACGCCGGCAGCGCCGAAAGGCCGGGCGCGGTGAGGCTGGCCGAGGCCAAGATGCGGCTGACCACGGTGACCACTCCACGCGCCGAGGGATCGCCGTTGGCGTAAAAGCGCTCAAAAAAGCGCTGGCCGACGCCGGCGGCGGCGCAAGCAAAGCCCCGGCGATCGAAGCCGCCGCCCGCACGCAGCGCGCCGCGTAGTCGCAGGCTGTCGAGCCGGATGGTGGCCGGCGCCTGGCCGCGGCGCAGGTCGCTGAGCAGGGCCGCCAGCAGATCTTCAGCGCTGCCCTGCAGGCCGACTTTCTTGGCCAAGAAATCGATGGTGCCGCTGCGGGTGGGCATCAGCAGCGGCATCGGTCGGTCGGTCGCAGCAGACGCCGCCACCGCCGCGTTGAGCAGCCAATGGAAGGCGCCGTCGCCGCCGTCAGCGACCCAGATGTCGATGCCGTCGCGGAGGAATTCGGCGGCCACCGAGGCGACCTCGTCGACATCGCGGGTCCGCCGGACTGCCCCGCGATCGCCCACTAGGCGCTGCAGGGCGTCGAAGCGCTCCGGCCGGGCCCGGTTCTTCTTGCTGTGGGGGTTGAACACGACGCCGACCCCGGCAGACCTCGCAGCGCCGGCGCCTGGCTCGCGGTCGCCGCTTTCGGCCTTTGCCTTCGCCGGGTGGCGGTCGCTCGAGGAGGCCAGCGCCGCCGCCGCAGCTTGCGCCAGAGGCGGGGTCCGTGAGGCGAGGTCGGCAGAGACGGCGCGGGACATCAGCGTCCTCCGGGCGGCGAGGCGAGGCGGTGTAGCCGCCGCGGGCCAAAGTCTACCACAAGCTCAGCTGGTGCGGCGCGTTCACCGCGTGCACCGCGATCCCTCGCGGCGCCAGGCGCCCGGCCAACGCCGCCGCGCCGGCCCCGAGCGCGACCACCTGGCGCGCGCCCGAGGCGATGACCATGGCCGCCAGCTCGTCAAGGCTCGGCCGCCAATCGACGGTCCAGGGCTCTTGCCCGCCGCGGCGCACCGGCGCCTGGTCAGCGCCGACGACGAGGTGAGGCTGCCCAGCGGGTCCGAGCGAGGCCAGCCGTCGGTGGGTGCAGAACTGCAGCACGTCGCGGCGTCGGGCTCCGGGTCCGGCGCTCAGCAGGCGCCCCTCTGACCCGAGGCGCCGACCGAGGACGTGCCAGCGGCCAAGCAGCCGCACCGGCCCTTGCCGCGCCGCGAGGCGGGCGAGCGCCAGCATCAGCCCGGCGTCATCGACGGCGACCCAGGCGGCGCCGCCGCCGGCGCGCAGCCGCAGGGAGGCCAGCCGCCC
>SXGT01432147.1_pt1 | contig 18787 bp, 21 predicted proteins | sample 3176221 | NCBI WGS metagenome assembly SXGT01 (sample SAMN11356862, study PRJNA531348) | freshwater metagenome | isolation source: freshwater sample F1-120 | place: China: Fuxian Lake, Yuxi | collected 2017-12-25
GGCATCCGCTTCTGGCGCTTCCGCTCGCAGACGCCGGTGACCCGCGACCCCGAGCGCATGACCGCGATGGTCGAGCGCCTGGTGCGGGTCGGCGTGCTCACCCCGGAGGAGGGGCGGCTGCTGGCGAGCGACATCTTCAACCGCGACTTCCGCAAGATCAGCGACGACTGGGTCAAGCGCCCGATCACCCTCACGCTCGCCGGCATCCAGACGGGCGTCGAGGATCTGCGGGCCCGCACCGCGAAGGGCTCCCTCCTCGACGACGTCCGGCGCCTCCTGCACCTGCGCGAGGAGTTGGACGCCGAGGAGACGCGCCTCGCCGAGGAGCGCCTGAACCTCGCCCGGCGGTATCTCGCCGGGGACGACGTTGTCCGCATCGAGGTGCCGCGCGACGAGTTGGCCTCGTGGTTCGAGGAGGAGAAGGCCCGCGATGAACGGCGCTGACCTCCAGCGAGCCTGGGTCCGCCAGGCCGAGCTCGACGCCGAACGGGGCGTGATCGAGTGCCGCATGTGCAAGGCCCGGGTCGCCCTCGACCAGGCGATCACGCTCTGGCGCAACGGCACGCTCGTCTTCGCGGTCTGCGACGGCTGCGCCGCCGACCACGAGATCCTCATGCGGCCGACCGAGGTCGGCATCGAGATCCGAGGTCGCGCCCGCCACCCGATCGTCATCACGGGAGGCGGGCGACCATGAGGCTCCACGTCACCGACCGCCGCCCCTGCCGCCTCGAGCGCGGTGACCTGCGCCGCGTGCCGCAGAACCCCCTGTCCGGCATCGTCGGCTACCACGTCTGCTGCCTGCGCTGCGGCTTCGTGACCGTCGCCCTCAACGGCAGCGATGGGCTGGTCATCACCGAGGCCGAGGAGAACGGCTCCCTGCTCGTGAGCTTCTCGCGGCCGGTGCGCTGCACCTACTGCGCGGTGCTCGTCCACCTCGACCGTGGCGAGGCCACCCTGGAGGAGGACGCGAATGTGCGTCAGGTGCGCTACCGCTGACCGGCTCGCGCTCGTCGCCGACGCCCGTGACGTCGCCGATGCGCTCCTCGGCCGTTACCTGCGGCTCGACGTCGCCAAGGCCATGAACCTCGGGACACCGGGCGGCTTCGACCGCGCGGTGGTGCGCCTCGCCCGCCTTCTTCAGGGCCGCGCGGCCGACTCCGATCACGCCGCGGTCAAGGCGGCGGTCGAGATCCTCGACGTGGACTGGCACCGCACAACGGCCGAGCAGCGTCGCTCGCTCATCGCCCGTGCGCTGGAGGCGTCCGGTCGCAAGACCAAGGACGTGCCGGCCAAGGTCCAGACCGTCTTCGGGAACGCGGCGACCGAGGTGGTGCGCGCGACCCGGGACGGGGCTCGCCACGAGCAGAAGCTCGCCATCGGCGCCGACTTCAACGCCGTCGACCAGCGGGTGATCCGGCATCTCCGCTCCAGCCAGGCCAACTACGTCCGCGACGAGTACGGCCGCCGGCACGACGCGTTCGGCGAGGAAGCCCGGCGCATCGTCTCCGAGGGGCTCGAGTCGGGCCTGGGCCGGGACGATATCGCCGAGGACCTGGCGGAAGCCGCCGAGGGCATCATCGCCGGTCGCTCGCCGGCCTACTGGGATGTCGTGGCCGGGTCGTTCGTCGGCCGCGGGCGGTCGTTCTCCCAGCTCTCGGCCTACGCGGAGGCGGCGATCACCCGCTACCGCATCGTGGCCGTGCTGGACGAGGTGACCACGCCCACCTGCCGGTTCCTCGACGGCAAGACCTTCTCGGTCAGCCGCGGGCTCGATCTGTTCGACCGGGTGGAGGCCAACCCGGACAGCATCGAGGAACTGAACCCCTGGGTGCGGGACACCGTGGACCCGGCGACCGGCAAGCGGTCGCTGTCGCTCGAGCGCGGCGGCGAGCGGATCTCCGTCGCCGACATCGTGCGCTCGGGCGTAGGCGCCCGTGACGACCGAGGGGAGTTCTCGCGAGGCCTCGGCGAGCGCGAGCTGGGCGACCTCGGGGTCGGCTTCCCGCCCTACCACGGGCTCTGCCGCACCACGACCGTGGCCGAGGTCGAGTGACCGTGTCCCCGTTTTGAACATGCCCGGCTTTGCCCATGCGGAGGTGAAGCCGTGTCCGAAGGCGCGACCGACAAGAACACCGCGAAGGCCCAGCCGGACGTGAAGTCCCGGCTCGCGGCCGTCCGCGATCGGTGCGCCGTCCTGCGAGGCCGCAAGCCCGCCGCCAAGGACGACGGAGCCGCCTGGCCGCGCGACCTCAACGCCACCGACCAAGATGGCACCTGGGGCAACGACCCCGCGGAGGTCCGGGATGAGTGACCGGCTCACCGAGGCGGTCGCCCGCGCCCGGGACCTGGTCGCGGAGCTCGCGCCCGCGCTGGTCGACAAGGGCATCTGGGGCTCGCCCATGGGCAAGACCCGGATCGCCGACCGCATCGCGGCCGAGATCCCCGAGCACCGCGTCTACGTCGAGCCCTTCGCCGGCGGGGCCCAGGTGCTGTTCGCCAAGCAGCCCTCCGAGGTGGAGGTCGTCTCCGACCTCGACCCCGAGATCGCCTTCGCCTTCAAGTTCGCCAAGAGCATCACCGCCGACCAGCTCGAGCGGCTGCGCCGCAAGAAGTGGGTCGGCGACAAAGAGCACTTCAAGAAGCTCGTCGACGCCGGGGTGCCCGAGGACGACCTCGAGCGCTTCTACCGCTTCGCCTACCTCAGCCGGTTCTCGTTCAACAAGCTGCGGCGCGGCACCATGCCGGACAAGAACGTGGGAGCCGGCTCCCGGTTCGTCGAGCGGCTCGAGCAGCTCGCCCCGCGCCTGAAGAAGGTCCGGGTCCGCTCCTCCGACTACGAGAAGGTCATCGACGAGTTCGACGGCGAGGGCACGTTCTTCTTCCTCGACCCGCCCTACGCCGGCTACGACGCCGACACCCGCGTCGGCGCCGGCCACAAGGACTGGGACGAGGAGCGCTTCGCCAAGGTCCTGCGTCGCATCAAGGGACAGTTCCTCTGCACCTACGGCACGCGCGGGTCGGCCGACCTCTTCGAGGGGTTCACGGTCCGCCGCTGGCGACACACCTCGGGCGTCGGCACCTCGCAGGGGAACGGCCCGCGACAGGGCGTGACCCTGGTCGCCACCAACTACGACCCCGCCAAGGCGACGCGCTTCCAGGCGCCGGTCGAGAAGACCATCTGGGGCTCGCCGGCCGGCAAGAAGCGGCTCGCCGATCGCCTGGCCGGGCTCCTGCCGGCGCACAAGGCCTACGTCGAGCCGTTCGCCGGCAGCGCCGCGGTCCTGTTCGCCAAGGAGCCCACCGAAGTCGACGTGATCAACGACGCCGACCCGGAGATCGTCGAGGCCTACCGGCTTATCAAGCGGCTCAAGCCCGAGCAGGTGGCGCGGCTGCGCAAGATGACCTGGACAGGCAACGAGGCGACCTTCAAGCGCCTGTTCGACGCCCGACCCAAGGACGACGTCGAGAAGCTGCACCGGTTCCTGTACGTCACCCACTTCTCCTACGGGAAGCTGCGCGGCCGGTCCTTCAGCCCCTCGGGCGAGGGCATCGAGGCGGCGACCGTCGATCGCATCGAGAAGTTCGGCCCGCGCCTGAAGAACGTCCGCATCCACTGCGGCGACTACGAGCGCGTCGTCCGCAAGTACGACGGCAAGGACACCGCCTTCTACCTGGACCCGCCGTACCCCGGCTACAACGTGGACGTCGGCGAGTCGGACTTCGACGAGGCGCGCTTCCTCGCGCTGCTCAAGTCCATCAAGGGCAAGTTCCTCGTGACCTATGGGACGCGGGGCGAGCTGCCGTCGCGCTTCGAGAAGGAAGGGTTCCGGGTCAAGCGCATCCGGCCCAGCCGGACCATCGGCTCCATGCGCGGCGTCGGCGGGCCCAAGGTGCTCACGACGCTCCTCGTCTCGAACTACGACCTCGTCGAGAAGAGCCTCACCTAGGCGCTCGGCGACGACTGGACGCTCGACGACGACGTCGAAAAGCGCCAGCCGTTCGGCACCTTCGGCGGCTCGTTCCACTACGCCAAACGCATCGTCCCGCTCATCCCCGAGCACGCCACCTACGTCGAGCCGTTCGCCGGCGCGGCGGCCGTGCTCTACGCCAAGGAGCCCTCGGCCAAAGAGGTGATCGCGGATCTCGACGACGACGTGGTGTTCCTGCACCGCTCGATCAAGTCCATGACCGTCGAGACGGTCGAGAAGCTGCGCCGCTTCGAGTGGACCTGCACCAAGGAGAGCTTCGAGAAGGCCCGCGACCTCACGCCGCGCGGCGACCTCGACCGGTTCTACAAGCTGGTGTTCGTCCGGACGCACGCCCGGGACTGCCGTCCCGACGGCACGCACCCGGCGCGCAACCACCTCGGCAGCACGACCGACCCGGAGAAGTTCCTCGGCGCGGCCGAGCGCCTGAAGGACGTGACCATCCTCAAGCAGGACTACCGGAAGACCATCGAGCGCTTCGACGGCCCCGAGACCTTCTTCTTCGTGGACCCGCCCTACCCGGGCGAGTGGTACGACAAGGACGCGGCGGTGGACGTCGACGAGTTCGTCGAGGCTCTCGCCAAGGTCCGTGGCCGCTTCATCGCGGTCCTGAACGACAGCCCCGAGAACACCGCCGCCTTCAAGCGCGTCGGCCAGGTCTTCCGGCTCAAGGTCCGCGAGGCGTCGGGCACCGGCGGGGCGAAGACGGCCTCGCGCCTTTTCTGCGCCAACTTCAAGATCACCAAGTCCGAGGACGTCGAGGTTCTCGACCACGTCGAGCTCGCGGACGCCGACAAGGCCGCGTGGACCGGGGCGTTCGTCAACGACCTACCCGACAGCGCGTTCCTGTACGTCGAGCCCGGCGGCGCTACGGACGACGCCGGCAAGACCGTGCCCCGGAACCTGCGCCACGTCCCGGTGCGCGAGGCCGACGGCAAGGTCGACCTCCCGCACCTGCGCAACGCCATCGCGCGCATCCCGCAGAGCCGCATCCCCGGTCTCACCGAGGACGACCTCCTCGGGCTGCAGGAGCGGGCGCGGGAGCTGCTCGCCGGCGCCACGAGGAAGAACGACGTCTTCGCCAAGTCCATCCCGCTCATCAAGGGCACGGACCCGGCGGACGAGCGGTACGTGCTCGGCGTCGTGCTCGAGCCCGAGGTGGTCGACGCCCAGGGCGACATCTACTCGCCGGACGAGGTCCGCCAGGCCGCTCATCGCTTCATGGAGGAGTTCGGCGGGCTGGGCCTCATGCACCGCATGCGGGTCAACGGCCAGGTGAAGGTGCTGGAAAGCTACCTCGCGCCGATCGATTTCGCCGTGGGCGAGACGACCGTCCGCAAGGGCACCTGGCTGCTCGCGGTCCGCATCCTCTCCGACGAGCTCTGGGCCGAGGTGAAGGACGGGAAGCTCACCGGCTTCTCCATCGGCGGCTCCGCTCGCCGCGTGCCTGAGGCCGCCGAGCAACAGAAGGAGGCCGCATGAGCACGGCCAAGCAGGACGACAGCATCCACCGCCTGCTCGACATCGTCGTCGAGGAGGTTTCGCTCGTGGACCGGGCGGCGAACAAGCACCGCTTTCTCATCGTGAAGAGGAGTGACCCCATGGAAGAGAACCACGCCGACAAGGCAAAGACCCCCGATGGGGAGGCGGTCGAGACCGCGAAGCAGACGCCTCCCGAGAACCCTGCCCCCGAGGCCGGGACCACCGCGCCCGCGGACACCGGCGGACCGACCGACAGCAGCATGCTGGAGGCGGCCGTGCAGGCGCTCGAGCGGCTGACCGAGACGGTCGAGACGCTGGGTGCGCTCGCCGACGGCGACGCTCGCCTCCAGATCGGCGAGATCGCCGCGGAGCTGCGCGCGCTCGCGGATCGCCTGGTCGAGTCGGCCGGCGCCGAGCCCGCGCCCCCGCCCGAGCCGGAAGGCGACCTGGCGGTCGTCATCGAGTCGGTGCGGGCGACCCTGCAGCAGGTCGGCTCGCTCATCGACGCGAGCAAGGCCGCGCCTGCGAAGACGAAGCCCAAGTCGGACGCGGCTCCCGACGCCAAGGACAAGAACGAGAAGCGCGACCCCGCGCCCGGGGACGTGACCGCGTCTCCCCCGCAGGACGACCCGCTTCGCAAGGACCTCTCGGGCCTCACCGACTCGGTGAGGAAGCTCGTCGAGTCCCTGAAGGAGCAGGCGCAGCGGCTCTCGAAGCTGGAGAAGCGCTTCGGGCTGCCGAACAGCGCGCCCGCGCGGGAGGAAGGCAACCGGCCGGAAGACGAGGACGTGGGATGGCCCATGGACCTCAATCGGCCCTTCGACCGGGAGAACGTCGACAAGGCGGTCTCCTTCCACGACCTGTGAGCCGGCGTCGGCAAAGACAAGGAGCGAACCAATGAGTTACCTCAGCAACCGCACCATCCTGGAGAAGGCCGACCTGGCGCTGGCGGATCTCACCGCCGGGGGCGGCATCCTCAAGCCCGCGCAGGCGCAGAAGTTCATGCGCCTGCTCATCAAGGACTCGGTCCTTCTGAAGATGGCGACCGTGGTCCCCATGGCCTCGCCGAAGCAGCAGATCTCGAAGATCAAGTTCGGCAGCCGCATCCTGCGCCCCGGCCAGGAGGCGACGGCCCTCGCCGTCGGCGACCGCGCCAAGCCAGACCTGACCTCGGTCGAGCTCGATGCCAAGCTCTTCAAGGCCGAGGTGCGCCTCTCCGACGAGACGCTCGAGGACAGCATCGAGCGCGGCGAGCTGCGCCAGACCATCATGGAGATGATCGCCGAGGCGATCTCCCGCGACATGGAGGAGATCGTCGTCAGCGGCGACACGGCGTCCGCCGACCCGTTCCTCGCCACCATGGACGGCGTCGTCAAGCAGGCCACGAGCCACGTGGTCGACGCGGCCGGCGCGCACATCTCCAAGAACCTGCTCGCGGACATGCTCAAGACGCTGCCGTCCGAGCACCTGCGCGACAAGAAGTCGATGGGCTTCCTCACCAGCGTCGATGCGGACCTCGACTACCGCAACGCCCTGGCCGAGCGCGCGACCGCCGTCGGGGACAAGTTCCTCGAGGGTGACACGCCGGTCCTCTACTCGGGCGTGCCCGTCCAGCCGATCCCGCTCTTCCCCGAGAACCTCGGGGCGGGCAGCGACCAGACGGTCGTCCTGCTGTGCAACCCCAAGAACATCCAGGTCGGCATCTGGCGGCAGATCCGCATCGAGTCGGCCCGGGAGATCTCCGAGGGGACGCTGAAGATCGTCGCGACCCTGCGCTTCGACGCGAAGTTCGCCGAGGAGCCGGGTGTGGCCAAGGCGATCAACGTCCAGCTCTGAGCGAGGTGAACCATGGAGACCATGCTTGTCCGACTCAAGCCCCTGGACCCGCGACGCGGCAACGTGCTGCGGCGGTTCACGTACCAGGGGATCAAGTTCCACGAGGAGCGGGGCTGGTACCGCGTCGCCAAGGCGGTCGCGGACTACCTGCGCTCCGTCCACCAGCAGCCGGCCGACCCGCACTCGCCGCTCGCCTTCGACATCTGCACCGAGGACGAGGCGCGGTCGACGGAGGCGAAGGAGAAGGAGGCGGCGAACGCGCGCAAGACCGCGACCGACGACATCAAGCTGTCCGTCGCGCGGCCCGCGGGCGCGGTCACCACCGCCGACCTTCCGGAGCCGGCCAAGGACGACAAGAAGCCGCGGAAGGACCGAGCCTGAGATGTACGCGACCGTCGCCGATCTGCGCGCGGAGGGCGTCACCGAGGCCATGGCCCCGGACGCCCGCCTCGCCTCGCTGATCGAGGAGGCGGGAAGCACCATCGACCGGATCACGGGATGGTTCTTCGAGCCGCGCACCCAGGCCTTCACGCTCGACGGCCGGGGCCACCCGACCATCGAGCCGCCGGTCCCGCCCATCCGGCTCGATCGGCTGGCGGTCGGCGACACGGACCTCTCGCTCTCGCCGGACGACCTCGTGGTCGTCGGCGCACCGGTCAACCCCGGCTTCGACTCCCCCCGGCTCACCCTGCGGGGCTGCAGCACCTTCCCGCGCGGCAAGGGCAACATCACGGCCGAGGGGCTGTGGGGCTTCACCGAGCCCGACGGCACTCCCGAGGGCCGCACGCCGCTCGAGATCCGAAGGGCCTGCATGCTGCTCGTCCTGCGCATCCTACACCCGCTCGCGGGTGAATCCTCGACCGACGCCCGCAACCGCTGGCGCATCCTCGAAGAGCGCACCCGTGACCAGAGCTACCGCCTCGACGGGGTGAAGGACACCGGCCCATTCACCGGGGACCCCGAGGTCGACGGCATCCTGCTGCGCTACCGCCGGCCCGGCGGCCTGGGGGCGGCGTGATGCGCGGGCGGCTCATCTTCCCGTTCCTGGCCGAGCTGCACCGGCTCGACACCCGCGCCACCGCGGAGGCCGACCCGGACGGCGCCGGGCCGCTCGTTGCCGGCTACGACCCCGACTTCAAGGAGTCGGTCCTCGTGGACGCCGATGACGACGGGGTGGGCGAGCGCGTCCGCGCCGAGCACCCGCCGGTGCGCCTGCCTTGCCAGGTCGAGCCCGAGGCCTTCGATGCGCTGCGGATGTATGCGGCGGGCAACAGCCCGAAGTCTCGCTTCGAGCTCGTGTTCCACTTCGCCGACCTCGAGCGGGAGGGGCTCGTGGACGCCGCCACCGGCGACGCCCTCGTGCGCCCCGGCGATCGGCTCGGTGCGCTATACGACCGCGCCGGCGAGCTGGTCCAGGCGATCCGCACGCCGCCCGGGCTCTACGCGACCGAGGCGCGTCCCATCGGCTTCGGCCTCCACATGTCCAGGCCGAGCCGGAACCTCCTGCTCGTCACCTTCGGCGACCGTCAGGTCGCCACCGGGAGGGTCTCATGAGAGAGGTCTTCTTCCTGCTGGCGTTCCTTACGCCCCAGCTCTGCTCCTGCGTCCCGGTCTGCGAGACCAAGGAGACGCGCTGCAACGGCGCGCTCGTCGAGGTCTGCGACTCGAACGGCCAGTGGCAGCGGGTCATGGACTGCGCCGAGGTCACCGACCCCGAGGGCCTGGCCTGGTCGTGCTGCCCGGCTCGCGAGCGAGACGCCGGCGTCGTGCACGCCTGCCTGCCCGCGGCCGAGTGCTCGGGAGGTGAGCGATGAACGCAGAGCCCAAGGCCATCGGCCACGCACCGCTCACGGGAACCGCGGCGTCGGAGCTCGTCCGCGCCTTCTGGGACTTCATGACCCACGAGTACGGCACCCGCGCCATCGCCAAGGCGAACGCCGTGGAGATGAAGCTCGCCGCCCAGGCCCTCGGGCTCATGGGCGTGCTCGACGCCGAGGCGTTCATGCGCGACTACACGACCACCATCGGCCGGCGCATCTACGTGCCGTTCGAGCCCGGGCGCGAAGACGGCGGCTGGAGCCTTTGGGGCCAGCTCGCGGTCTGCGTCCACGAGCACCAGCACGTCGAGCAGCTCGACCGTGACGGATGGCTCAAGTTCGCGGGCAAGTACCTCCTGTCGAGCGCTGGCCGCGCCGCCTACGAGGCCGAGGCCTACCGCTGCGACATGGAGCTGCACTTCTGGCGCACCGGGGAGGTGCTCGATCCGAGGTCCCTCGCCGCCAAGCTCAAGCACTACGCCTGCGCCTCGACCGACATCGAGGTCGCCGAGAAGGCGCTCACCATGTCCGCCGCGACTGTGCGTCGTGGCGGCGTCGTGAACCGTGCCTCGCAGAAGGCCATCGCCTGGCTCAACGTCCACGCGCCGACCTTCAAGGAGCACGCATGACCGTGCGCAGGACCGGCGACTGGGCGCTCGCGCGCCGCATCCTGGCCGAGGGGCCGATGAAGCTGAAGGCTTCGGTCGGCACCGCACTGCGCCAGGAGGCCGAGGTCCTGCGCAACGAGATCGTCACAGGCATCACCAGCCAGGCCCCCGGCGGCGAGCCGTTCAAGCCGCTGTCCCCGCTCACCCTCGCGGCGCGCAAGCTGGCCGGGTTCGGCGGCACCAAGGCGCTGATGGTGCGCGGCGACCTGCGCAACTCGGTCGCCACCATCGTCCAGGGCGACGAGGCCTTCGTGGGCGTGCCCCGCAAAGCCCGCGGCCGCGACGGCCGTTCGCTCGTCGACGTGGCCCAGGTCCAGGAGTTCGGCTCGAACCCGATCGTCATCCCGGTCACCGCTCGCATGCGCCGGTTCCTCTTCGCCATGCTCCGCAAGGCCGGGAAGGAGCCGCAGCCGGGCTCGGGCAAGGGCGTGGTCGTCGTGACCATCCCCGCGCGGCCGTTCCTGCGGCCGGCCTTCCGCAAATTCTCCGAGGGCGCGCAGCAGCGCTTCCTCGGGCGGGTCGCCAGGCTCATGGGCTGGGGAGGCGTGTGATGGCCGTCCCGACCCTCATCGCCATCAGCCCGACCTCCGGTCCCGCGAGCGGCGGCGACCTCGCGCGCCTGCGCGGCACCGGATTCGCCGAGCAGGTCCAGGTGCTGTTCGGCGACGCCGTCGCGATCGTGCTCAACGTCCGCGCGGCGGGCGGTGAGTCGTTCGCGGACATTCGCACGCCGGCTCACGCCCCCGGGGCGACGCACATCACGCTCCGGAACCTCGATTCGGACGGCGCGCCCGTCCCCGGCGAGGAGGCGAGCCTCGCAGACGCGTACCGCTTCCAGCGCGCGCCCCTCGTGCGCGAGGCCGACCTCACCCGCGTGGTCCGCGCGCTCCTGCGCGAGCTCAAGCATCAGGTCATCGAGAACGTCAGCGCGTCGGTGGCCCTCGACTACGACGACACGCCCTCGGACGGGCTGAACGTCGTGGCGATGGCCAAGCTGCCGTCGCTCGTCCTATCCGGCCCTCGCGTGGTCGAGAACCGTTTCTTCTCCACCAACGAGCCGCACGAGGACGCGGTCGCCGGCCCCTCGGGACCGGAGCTGCAGCGCCGCCGGCCGCCGTTCACCGTGGACCTCGGCTTCACCATCACCGCGGCCTCCGATCGGACCGTAGAGCTGCTCAACCTGCTCGCCGCCACCGCGACGTTCTTGAACCGCAACCGCTGGCTCGTCCTCGAGCGAGACCCGGCCGACCCGTCGAAGGGCGCGGTCCGCTGGGAGATGGACCCCGACGGCGAGGTCCGCACCAAGCTCGACGGCGAGGGCGAGGTGCGCGTCTTCACCTGCGGACTGCTCGTCCGCGGCTTCGACATCGACGAGGGACTGCCCGCCGACGTCGGCAAGGCGGTCGTCGAGACCGACCTCGACCTGGGCGCTGTCCCCGGAGGAACCCCATGACCATCACGCTGACCAACACGAGCGGCCGCCTGAAGACCTTCACGCTGCCGCACGAAAGCTACTGCGAGGCCCGCGGCCGGTGCTCCTGCACCAAGACCTCGGGCCGGGACGCCCGCCGCGTCCCCTCGTCCCTGACCCTGGCTGCCGATGCGCGGCTCGAAGGACTCGACGAGGGGGTGCTGTCCGTCCCCGAGATCGAGCGGGCGCTGCGCGCCGGCGACCTGCGCGTGGAGCGCAAACCGCCGCCGCCGGTCAGGCCCGCGAACACCGACCCCAACAACCGCCGCGCCGGCAAGAGAACGCGAGGTGATGCATGAGCGGAGAGCTGCTGTCTTCCAAGGTCATCGTCGTTGAGGAGGAGCCCGCCGTCCGCGGCATCCCCTCGGCCCCCACGTCGGTCGTCGGCGCGATCGGCATCACCCAGCGCGGCCCGATCGACAAGGCCATGCTCTGCACCTCGTTCGAGGAGTTCCAGCGGGTCTTCGGCGGCTTCACGCCGAACTCCGACCTGGCGCTCGCCGCCATGGGCTTCTTCGAGAACGGCGGCAGCATGCTCTGGGCGGTGCGGACGGTCCACCACACGGACATCGCCGACCCGGCAAGCGCCGCCGCCGTGCGCGGCTTCGCCTACCTGCTGGCCCCCGGCGTCCCGACGCCCGCGCGGCTCGAGGGCGCGAGCCCCGGCCCGTTCCTGCTCACCGACGGCGACCGCATCGTCCTCTCCGTCAACAGCGGCGCGGACCAGGAGGCGGTATTCAACGGCACGCCCGCGTCCATCGTCGCGGTCAACAGCGGGCCGTTCGCCGTCGCCGCCGGGGATACCCTCGTCGTGAAGATCGACGACGGCCCCGAGCAGACGCTCGTGTTCCCGGACCTCGGCGGCAGCGCCTCGGCCTCCGACGTCGCCGCCGCCGTCAACGAGCGCATCCTGGGCGCCAAGGCCGTCGCCGACCCCGTAGCCGGGCTCTCCGTCGCCAGCGACACGGCCGGCTCGGCCAGCAAGGTGGAGGTGACGGGCGGCACGGCCAATACCGCGTTCGGCTTCCCGGTCGGCGCGGTATCGGGCACGGGCAACGTCGCCCGCATCCGCGCGGTCACCGCGCCCGAGGTGAAGACGGTTGTCGAGGCCGCGGTGGTCGGCGTGGTGGTCGAGCCCGACATCGGCGGTGCAGTCGACATCCGCACCGTCGCTACCGGAGCCGCCGCGTCCATCCAGGCGAGAGCCGCGACCGCGTCGGTCTTCGGCCTCGACACCACCCTCCACAACGGCAGCGAGGCCGGCCCGGCCAACGCCATCCGCGTCGAGGGCAAGGACCCCGGCGCCTACGCCAACCGCCTCGAGGCCGAGGTCCGCGCGCCCACCTCGGGCGACGCGGGGCTGTTCGACCTAGCGGTCATCGAGGACGGCGTCTACCGCGAGGCCTTCCCGAACCTGTCGCCCGATCCGGACCACGAGCGGTACATCGAGACCGTGGTCAACGACCCGCGCTCGGGCTCGTCGCTCGTGCGGGTCATCGACCAGCTCCTTACCAACCATCCGGAGCCCGCGGTGCAGACCGTGGGGCTCGCCGGCGGCGACGACGGGCTCACCGGACTCGACGACAACGACTTCGTCGGCTCGCCCACCGGCAAGACCGGCCTCAACGCCCTCGACCAGGTGCTTGACGTCTCGCTGGTGGCGGTGCCCGGCCGCGCGACGCCCGCCGTCCACAACGCTCTGGTCCGCTACTGCGAGGTGGACCGCGACGGCATGGCGTTCGCCGTGCTCGACCCTCCCGAGGGCCAGAGCGCGACCGGCATCGTGACCTACGTCGAGACGACCGCCGCGCTGCTCGGCCTGTCCGAGTTCGGCGCCGTCTACTGGCCGCGGGTGAAGGTGCTCAACCCGGCCCGCTCCGTGTTCGGCACCGCGGATCAGATCGTGGTCCCTCCCTCGGGCATCGTCTGCGGGGTCTACGCCCGCACCGCCGCGGCCCGTCCCGGCGGCGTGTACGACCCGCCCGCGGGCATCGACAAGGGCCGGATGCTCGGCGTGCTCGGCTTCGAGACCGACGAGGTGCTGGAGGAGCGCAAGCGCGACCTCGTGTACCCGAAGCGCATCAACCCGCTCACCACCGGCCCGGGCCTGCCGCGCTACATCGACGGCTCGCGCACGCTCAAGGGCGACGGCAACTTCCCCTACGTCGCCGAGCGCCGGGGCGTGATCTTCGTCGAGCGCAGCCTCAAGGCCGGGCTGCAGTTCGCGCGGCACAAGAACAACACCGAGGGCCTGCGCGCCCAGGTGCGCCGGACCATCACCGCGTTCCTGCTCACGCAGATGAACAACGGCGCGTTCCGGTCGCGCGAGCCCAAGAAGGCCTTCTTCGTCGACGTCTCGGAGCAGCTCAACACGCCGTCGGTGGTCTTCGCCGGCAAGCTCATCGCCAGGGTGGGCCTCGCCACGAACAAGCCGGCCGAGTTCGTCGTGCTTCGCATCAGCCAGGACACCCGTGCCCTCGAGGCCGAGCTCGCCGCCGCCGGCGCGTGAGGAGGTGAACGAACATGCCCGTCATCGGAAACCCCAGGAGCTTCCACAAGAAGTTCAAGTTCATCGTCGAGATCGACGACATCGGCCACGCCGGCTTCCAGAAGTGCAGCGAGCTGTCGGTCGAGGTGGCGAACGTCCAGTACTTCGAGGGCGGCTCGCTCATCCCCAACAAGAGCCCGGGCCGCCTGACCTTTGCCGACGTGACCCTTGAGAGAGGAGCCACCCAGGACCGCGACCTGTTCGACTGGTTCCAGGACGTGGCGATCACGTCGAGCGGCCTCGGCCTCACCGACGTGACCTACAAGCGCAACCTCGACATCGTCCAGCAGGACCGCGACGGCACCACGCTTCGGCGCTGGTCGCTCTCGCGTGCCTGGCCGGTGAAGCTCGTCGCCGGCGACTGGGACAACGAGGCCGACGAGAACGTCATCGAGTCCGTCACGCTCACCTACGACTTCTTCGAGCTGGTGCAGTAGGTCAACGGATCACGAGTGCTCGTCAGCCCAGTGGTAGACGTAGGCGTCGATGTTCCGCGCCGTCGGCTCCAGACCTTCGCTGTGCCAGTCATCGACGATGCGGGCGATCCGAACGCAGTGTTGCCAGTAGGCTTCGTCCACACCTTGCGGAGTTGGATGCGACGCCGACCAGGATCGCGACCACGGGTACCAGTCGCGTGCTCGGATCTGAACGCTCACCACGCTGTCGTAGATGGGGACGATCGGGGCGTGGAAGTGCAGGTACTTCGACACGAACGAGCGCACCTGGTTGCCCTTCCGCGTGTGTTCGCGGACGGCCTCGGCGAGCTTCCCGTGAAGGACGGCTATCTGCGGGAGGCGCTCGTGAGACGGAACCGGCTCGAGCTGGCGAAGGCGAGCGAGTCCTGGGTCGAGCCACCTCGCAGAACTTCGCAGGACGCCCACGATAGGCCCGAGCCCGTCGGCGGCGTGTCGTTCGATACCGCTCGCGTACGCCCGACCGATGATCCAGACCTTCGCCCAGATCGCACCCTCGTCGGTGTGCGTGGGCATGTCCTCGCACATCTTGTAGAGCACCGCGTTCAGCTTGCGGGAGGTCCGATCGTAGTCCCGCAGGTAACGCGAGTATTTCGGCCAGCTTGACGTCACCGGCTGCCTCCTGCGTCGACCGACTCTACACCAGGACCCATTGTCCCCACTACGCCATCGGCAGGCTTTGCCCTCCTGGGAGACCTGAACCCCAGGAGGAGCCGAAACCATGTCGAACAACATCACCTGCCCCTCGGGCCTCGTCGGCCGAATTCGGGGCATGAAGGCTCGCGAGGAGCGCATCCTCGCCGACCGCAAGCTCGCCCGCAGCGGCGCCCAGCTCGAGCAGATCCTGGCCGCGTGCTGGGAGGAGACCCTCGACGCCGGGCCCTACGACTTCGGCGAGCAGCCGATCGACTGGGGCAAGGTGCTCCAGGGCGACCGCTTCTTCGCCATGCTCCAGATCCGCGTCCTCTCCTACGGTCCCGAGTACGCCTTCTCGGTCCCGTGCGAGAACCGCGGCTGCCGCGCTCGCATCGAGTGGGAGCTGGACCTGCGCGAGCTGCCGGTGAAGACGCTGTCCGACGAGAGCCGCGCGGCCTTCCTCGCCAGCAATCGCTTCGAGACCACGCTGCCGGACGCGGGCCGCAAGGTGGCCTTTCGGCTGCTCACCGGCCACGACGAGCGGCGCATGGCCGCCCTTCGCCGGGCCGCCGGCGAGCGACCGATCACCACGCTGCTCGGCTACCGGCTGGAGACCATCGACGGCGTCGAGCCGCGCGACAAGCAGTAGTTCATCGAGGACCTGGGCATGGCCGACGTGACCTTCCTCCTCGGTGAGTTCGACCGGGTGGACTGCGGCGTCGAGACGGAGATCGAGGTGGAGTGCCCCGAGTGCTTCGGCACCACGCGCATCGAGCTCCCTTTCGAGAAGGGCTTCTTCCTCCCGGAGAGGAGGAGGACGGAGCCGGGGGCCACCACCTCTTCCCGGTCGTAGACCTGGAGCACTGGCGCGAGGCCATGTTCCAGCTCTGCTGGCACCAGCACGGCGGCTCGGGCCTCGCGATCACTTTCGCGGACGCGCTGGAGCTCCCGGTCCACGACCGCGACTGGCTCATCGAGCGCATCGGTGGTCAGCGGTCGAAGGAGGCCAAGGAGCTGGAGAAGGCGGCACGGAGGAGATAGCGGATGCTGAACAACCTCGGGCTCGGGTTCGTCTTCACGGCGCGCGACCTCGCGTCGGCGAAGATGTCCGCGCTCGAGAAGCGCTTCTCCAGCCTCGATGACCGCGTCACGGGCGGCACCGACCGGATGACCGGGGCGTTCCGACAGCTCGGCATCGGCCTCGGCATCTTCACCGCCGGCGCGGCCACCGTCGCCGGGGCCTTCGCCCTGGCTGACGCGGCAGGCAAGTTCGAGCAGTCGATCGCCGCCGTGGCGGCGGTCTCCGGGGCCACGACCAAGGAGCTGGAGCAGCTCAAGAACGCCGCCATCGACGCCGGTATCGAGACGCAGTTCTCGCCCACCGAGGCCACCATCGGGCTGCGCGAGCTGGCGCAGGCCGGCTACAACGCCCAGGAGTCGATGAAGCTCCTGCGGCCGGTGCTCGACCTCGCCGCCGGCTCGCTCGGCGAGCTGACCCCGCAGGCGGCCGCTGGGCTCGCGGCCCAGGCCATGAAAGCGTTCGGCATCAGCATGGACGACGCGGGCATCTCCGTCGACCGCATGCTGCAGGCGGTCAACGTCTTCGCCCTCAACGCGAGCGAGCTGCCGATGGCCCTCGGCACGGCCTCGCGCGGCGCCCAGTCGCTCCACCAGTCCCTCTCCGAGACGCTCATCTCCCTCGGGCTGGTGAAGAACATCATCCCCGGCGTCGAGCGCGCCTCGACGGCCGTGGCCGTCGCCATGGAGCGGCTCGCCGACCCGAAGACGCAGAAGGAGCTGCGCGGCATCGGCGTGGCGGTCGTCGACAGCAAGGGGAGCTTCCGCCAGTTCCTCGACGTCCTCGGAGACATGGCCCCGGCCCTCGACAAGATGACCGAGGCGCAGCGCTCGGCCTTCCTGCTCAAGGCGTTCGGCCGCGAGGCGCTCGGCGGCGTCAACTCCATCCTGACCCAGGTCACGAACGGCATCCGCACGAACACCGGCGAGACGGTGAAGGGCGCCGAGGCCATCGCCTACCTGCGCAAGCAGTTCCAGGACGCGGGCGGCACCGCGGCGCAGTTCCGCGAGAAGATGCTCAACACCTTCGCCGGCCAGAAGCAGCTCCTGCGCGGCTCCCTGGAGACGCTCGCCATCGTCATGGGCGAGCCGTTCGCCCAGGTGCTCAAGCCTGTCGTCACGGCCGTCGTCGATGCGCTCAACGCGCTCCTCAAGTTCATCCGCGCCATGCCCGCGGGGGTGAAGAAGGCCTTCGCAGGGTTCGTCGTGGCCGCCGGTGCGATCGTCGCGCTCATCGGCGCGGTCATCACCGCCAAGGCCGGCATCGCGCTCCTGGCGATCGGCTTCAAGGCGCTGGGCATCAGCATCGGCGGCATCATGGCCACGCTGCTCCCGGCCATCCTGATCGTCGGTCTGCTGGCGGCGGTGATCGCCGGCTTCGTGGTCGCCTTCAAGAAGAACCTCGGCGGCATCGGCGACTTCACCAAGAAGGTCTGGGAGAAGGTCCAGCTCTTCTTCAGCGGGCTGAAGCAGCTCTTCGAGCAAGGCGGCTTCTCCGGGGCCGTGCGCGACGAGCTGAACAAGGCCGAGAACCTCGGCCTCAAGCAGTTCCTCATCCGGCTCTACCAGATCGTCTACCGCATCCAGCAGATCTGGGAGGGCTTCAAGGACGGCTTCACCAAGACCATCGAGGACGCACGCCCCGTCTTCGAGGACCTTGCGAACGCGCTCGGCGAGCTGGGGACCGAGATCTCGGGCATCTTCTCGGGGGTCGCCAACGGCGCGGCCGGCCTGCCGTCGTCCGAGTTCCGCTCGTTCGGCCAGATCGCCGGCTCGGCCATCGCCACGGTGGTCACCTGGCTGACCAAGCTCATCGCCATCTTCACCCGCATCACGAGCGGCATCATCGCGGGCTTCCGCTCGATGTGGGAGTACATTGGCCCGGCCTTCGACACGGTCGGCGGTGCGCTCACCGACCTCAAGACCGCCTGGAACACCCTCACCGGCGCGACCAACGACTCGGGTGACGCCGTGAACAGCTCGACGAGCGGCTGGCGGGTACTCGGCGAGGTGCTGGGCACGATCATCGGCGGCGTGGTCACGGTGATCACGCTCGCCTTCGCCGGGCTGCTCAAGGTCATCACCGCGATCATCTGGGTGGTGAACGCGGTCAAGGACGCCTTCGTGATCGCCGGGACGTGGATCGGCGAGACGGCGGCCAAGATCTACCTCTGGTTCACCGAGACGCTGCCGGCGGCCATCTCGTCCGCCATCGACGGCGTGGTCGGCTTCTTCCGGGCCATCGCCAACTTCTTCGTGGGCATCGGCCGCTGGTTCTCGAACCTCTTCAGCACCATTGCCGAGGGCATCAAGAGCTTCTTCCGGCCGGTCGTGGACTTCTTCGTCGGCATCGGCCGGACCATCAAGTCGGTCTTCGACGCCCTTCGCGACTTCGTCATCAAGCTGCTGCGCAAGATCCCGGACGCGCTCCTGCCGGCGAGCCTCGAGCGGCTGAAGCGCACGCCGCTGTCGTCGGAGGTGCGGACCGAGGACGAATTCGCCGCGGTGCAGCGCACCCAGGACACGGCGGCCCGCTCCGAAGCGGCGACGTCGTCGATGCCCGCCGCCGCGGACTCGACGGCGCGCATGAACGAGTTCGCGCAGCTCGAAGCCAACTTGATGGCCTACGCGAACGCGCAGGCGAAGGACAAGGGCCAGGCGCCGCCGTTCACGGTGAACGTGCAGGTGGACGGCGAGACGGTCGCCCGGGCGGTCAACGGTGCCCAGCAGTCGAGCGCTGCCAGGGCCTTCTCGCCGGTGCCGGCGTACTGAGGCCACCATGGGCATCGAGCA
>SXGT01044294.1_pt1 | contig 18785 bp, 8 predicted proteins | sample 3176221 | NCBI WGS metagenome assembly SXGT01 (sample SAMN11356862, study PRJNA531348) | freshwater metagenome | isolation source: freshwater sample F1-120 | place: China: Fuxian Lake, Yuxi | collected 2017-12-25
GCATGTCTATCATTCTGGATGATTACGCGGAGCTTCTTGAAAGCCTGTCCGGGCATTCTCGCCATGCGTTGGATGCCAATTGGCACGAGGCGACCAAGGTGTTTTCGCCGCGCGGACTGGACAACTACCTGAAGGGCTCGACGACGCCACCGGCACCGTCCTCGACATCACGCGCGTCATGCGGCCGTCGATGCTCGAGCTCATGGACAAGGTCGCCATCAACGCCGTCGAGGACGAGACCCGGATGGGCCTGGACCGCGACGCCGAGGCGATGCTCGTCATCCAGAGCGACGAGCCCGCCGAGCACGCCGCCCGCGAGGTCGCCGAGATCCTCGCGATCTGCGAGGCGCGCGGCGCGACCGAGGTCGTCTGCACCGACGACCCCGCCGAGGGCGAGGCGTTCGTCGTCGCCCGCCGCATGGCGATCCCGGCGGTCGAGCGCAAGGGCTCGCTGCTGCTGGAGGACGTCGGCGTCCCGCTGCCGCAGCTCGGCGCCCTGCTGCGCGGCATCGAGGCCATCTCCGCCGAGCGCGACGTCATCATCTCCGTCATCGCGCACGCCGGCGACGGCAACACCCACCCCCTCGTCGTCTTCGACCCCGCCGACGCCGACCAGTCGGCCCGCGCGCAGGTCGCGTACGGCGAGATCATGGACCTCGCCATCGGCCTCGGCGGCACCATCACCGGCGAGCACGGCGTCGGCCGGCTCAAGAAGAACTGGCTCGAGGGCTACCTCGGCGCCGACGCGATGGCCCTCAACCGCCGCGTCAAGGCCGCCCTCGACCCCCAGGGCCTGCTGAACCCGGGCTCGGTGTTCTAGGAACGGCTCGTACTGCTTGCTCCGCCTTCTCGGGGTCAGGCCGGCCTCCGATTTGGTACGGGTGCCCGCCCGAAGCCGTCCGGAGGCGGTGAGGGCGTCGTCCTCGTAGGTCGCGCCGAGCCTGTAAGCCAGCTTGCGCAGGTCCCGGCCGGCTTCGTCATCTGCGCGATGTCCGATGACGCGGTGATTCACGAGTTGCTTCCGAGGCCGCGCATCAGCCAGCGCTGCTTCTACTGCTACCTACGGCCGAATTGCTTCACTTCGCGGTCCGGCGGGGTTCAGCCTTCGACCGCGTCAGTGCCCGCATCACTAACCGAGGCCCACAACCATCGGCGAACGCGGCGGAATCCCACCTGCACGCCTTACACAATCGGTGCCGTGATCGCCCACCCTTGCAGAGTGCCCCTCAGTCGTCGGCCTCCCTCGCGATGAAGATCCACCAAGCGCTCTCTTGCGGCGACACCTTTGGACGATCGCCAATCTCGCGAGATAGTCTCACGACTACGTGACTGCCGACCAGCCCCTCAAACTCACTAACGATGTCGCTTATGTCATCGTCATCCGTTCCAGAAATTTCACTCAACCGGAAAATGAGACACACTCGAAGACCGTCAACCTCCACGCCGAACGCGAGTGTGTGCGAAGGGATCTGACCCAGGGACGCCTGGACGGCCTGCGCCAGGATATAGATGTCCCAGACCGGGGCATTGCCCAGGTCATCTGGCTTGGGATACGTCACGGCTTCCACCTAGGGTTGAACGGCACCACGCTGGGCGAACGGGTGCCCTTGATGAAGAACACGTTAGTGACCTGCCGCGGGTGCCCACTGGCGCGATTGACATTCACACCCGAGATACCAGGCGCCCGAACAACGATATCGTTCCCCTTCACTCCTAGCACTTGGGCGGCCCCACTGTGGAAGTCATCCAGCACTCTCTGCGCATCATCGGCGGTGTGAAAGTAGCCACCGCCGCGGTGCAGAGGATTCCCCAGTACATGCCGGCCCTGCCGCTGGACGCTTACCCTCGTGCTAACCGATGCACGATCAATGGTCACGCCGGACCCCGTTGTGATGAACCTCGGGGGCACTGCATCCTCTACATTGCGCGCCGCGCGAGCTCCCCGAACACCCGCACGCGCACCATTAGCAAGAATGCCGAGGCCCACGAAGCTGAGAATCGTCGCCCCTCCGTCGAAAGCGGCGTTGCCGACACACGAAAGCGAAGTTGCATCATTCCCGCAAGCGTCGCGCGTTCCACCCCAAAGCAGTCCGTCGATAAACGCACTACCAAATTCGGCCAGACTAACTGAGGGCCGGCGTTCCCTCGCGGAGATGAGTTGCTCATACCTGCCTGCTTGCTTCTGATCCCTGAGAAGTTCCTGATATCTCGCTCGATAGAAGACGTTCGGGCCCACTTCGCGAAACCCACACCTTGCACCACAGAACTGGCGACCCGGGTTGTACTTCATTCCGATGCTGGATCGCGTCATCGCCGAACTTTGCGAGCGCATACGCTCAGCGGTCGCGGCAGCGTTGGGGCTTTCGGCGAACAGACCTGAAGGGTCGAAGAATGCTACGGGATTATTGTTCGCGTACCCGTACGCGTTCAGCTGCTGACTGCTGCTGAAGTCCGCGATCGGGTCGACCGACAGGAACCGCCCCAGGCGCGGGTCGTACTCGCGCGCACCCACGTGGGTGGTGCCCATGAGCTCGTCGCGCGTCTTGTCCAGGAACCCACGGTCCCCAACCCAACCCGGCGCGCCCGCAGGATCGCGCTCGATCCCGAACGGGGCGTACCGACGCTTCACGAACGACTTGTCCGTCACGTCGATCTGCAAGGTTCCCGTGCCCTGGGCGTCGGAGACCACGTGCTCCAGACCCGCTGCGGTGCGCACCGCCACCGGCTGACCGCCCACGCTGTAGAACCTCGACGCCGTCACGGTGTCGGTGGCGTCGTCGCGCACGTACTCCGTGATACCGGCGTACAGCGTCGTCGTACCCGTGGACTCGTCCCGCTCCAGCAGACGCTTGCCGTCGGCGTCGTAGACGTACTCCACCGACTCGCCCGAGACCGGGTCGGTCGCCGACGCGACCCGACCCTCGACGTCGAAGTCCAGCTCGAGCTCCTGACCGCCGTCGCTCTCGCGAGCGCTCATCGCACCCGTCGCGTCGTAGGTGAACGACTCCGAGTCCGCCTCGAACCCCGTCGAGGTCACCGCCTGCACCGCGTGCGGACGATCCGCCGACGCCGCCGGGTACGCATACGCGTGCTCACGCGTCTGGATCGCGCCGTCGTCCTCGAACCGCTCCGTCCAGCTCGTCCGGTTCCCCGACGCCGAGTAGGTGTAGGAGTGCCAGTACGGATCCACCGACCCCAACGTCGATGTCGATGGCGCCTGTGTGCAGACGTCAGTGTTGGAGGTGCGCGCCTCGGTCAGGCGGCGCAGGTAGTCGTACTCGAAGCACTGCGTGTCCGGCGTCGAGCCCTCGGCATTGAGGTCCCGCGTCTTCAGGACGTCGCCTCTGGGGTTGTAGGTGAAGTTGCGGTCGCTGATGACGGATCCGTCGAGGGTCACGCGGTGCTGCGTGACTCGGTCCGTTCCGGCTTCACGAGTGAAGGTCTCGGTCGAGACGTTCACGACGTTCTCGATCCGACGTCGTGTGTCGATCTGGCCGAAGGCGTCGTACGTGCTTCCGGAGATGATCGAACCGTTTCCGCCGAGGGACCGGAACAGACCGGTGTCGGTGTAGCCGTAGGAGAGGGTCTCCTGCCCAAGCCCTGGTGCCGCGGGGAGGGTGTGTGTGCGGATGTCACCCACGTCGGTGTAGGTGAATTCCTCGACGTAACCGCCGGGGCGGTGCAGGGTCCCCTCAGCGGATGGGACCTTCAGCGAGGCACCGAGGGCACGTCCGGCAGCGTCGTACCCGGTCACCTCGTTGGTGTAGGTACCGCTCGGGGTGTGTCGGGTCGACGACGTCAGCGCACCGACCCGCAGGGTGTCGTACGTCCAGGACGTACGCAGCGAGCCGGTCGCGTTGGTGTTGCGCACGGCCGTCTTCCGCCCGAGCCCGTCGTAGGTCGTGTGGAGCTTGCGGCCTTCCGCGTCGGTCGTGGTGACTGGGCGGTCCAGCGCGTCGTACGTGGTGGTCGACAGGCCGGCGTCGGGGTCGTCGATCGAGGTCCGGTTGCCTCGGATGTCGTAGGCCTGGCTCCACTGGGTGCCCGCTTGGTTCTCGACGGTCTTCAGCTGGCCGCCGGGCGTGTACGCGTAGGCGAGGGTGTCGTGGTTGGTACCAGTCGGGGTGCTGCCCTTGTACTGGAGCAGCTCTCTGGTCTGGCCCCGCGCGTCGGCGACCGTGGCCGTGGGGGTTCCGCCGGCGGGAGGTGTGACCGTGGTTCGATCTGCGGCGTACCCGTACGTGGTGGTCTGGAGGTTGGTCTGGACCCCGGATCCGAGGCGCTCGGTCAGGGTGCGTCCGGCTCCGTCGTAGGTGTAGTTGACGTACTTCGGCAGCTCGTTGATGGCCAGGGTCGCGACCATGGTCGAGGAAGCGGGACTGTCGTTGAAGTACGGCCCGAGCGCGGCGACCTTGAGGCCGCGTCCGTCGTAGACGTTCTCGGTGATGACCCTGCCCCGTGGATTGCCACTGGCCGGGTCGCTGTGTGCAGGGCTCTGGGTTCCGCGCAGGCGCATCTTGCCGTCGTAGAACTCGTAGGAGGTCAGGTAGGCAGCGCCGACGTATTGGTGGTCCCGACTGAGGGTCTGCGTGGTGACGACGTTGACGCCGATGTCATCGGTGTCCGTCAAGTCTGACCCGTCGGCGATCCTGTAGTCGAAGAGGTACGTCGGGTTTCCTGCACCTTCGGAGGTGACCTTCGGACGCTCAGGGATCCAGATCTTCGTCTTCCGCCCGAGCGAGTCGTACTCGTAGGAGGTGATCCCGCCAGCAGGGTCGACGACCTGGGTGGTCAGGCCCCTGGTGCGCTCGAGTGTCGTCGTGGTGGTGTGTGCCTGTGCTTGCGGCGTTCCGGCCGCGAGGGTCGTTGACTGCTGGACCTGGGTGGGGTGTCCCGTCGCCGGCGTGTAGGTGGTCGTAACCGGTTGACCGAGTGCGTTGGTCTCGGACGTGACGCGTCCGTAGTCGTCGACCGTGCGTGTGGTGTCGGTCTGGTAGGTGATCGCGCCGGAGCTGAGTCCGTCGGCGGAGTCGGATCGGGTCGCGGCACCGCGGCCGGGGAGCGCACCGAGGGTGTTGCTGCCGTCGTAGTAGGTCCGGTCGGCGGCGATGACGTCGTCGGTGTCGGTGATGGAGGGGATCGTCGACGTGTACGGGGTGGCGCAGGCGCCCGCGGTGGTCACGCTCTGGTAGGCGTAGTTCAGTCGCCAGCTGGGGAGGTCGCGGGCGTAGCGGGTCTTGGTGCACTGGTCGTCGGAGCCGATGGCGATGTCGCCTGAGTCGGCGACCTGCACGGGCAGTCCGTACTCGTCGTAGGTCGTGATGCTTCGCGTTTTGCGGTACTGGCCTCCGCTCGTGAGTCCCCACGCTTCATCGGTCCCGGGGCCGGTCATGCGAGCCTGGTGGTTCACGTTGTCGGTGGCGGTCGGGGTGGGTGAGCGCCACGGCTCGGCGAAGTCGATCGTGACGGCGTCGGCGGACGACGATCCGAGTCGGGTCTCCGTGCGGACCGGGAAGCCGGCGAAGTGCTCCCAGTCCGTGATCGTGTTCCAGCCCGGCACGGCGTAGTTGACCGTCGCGGTGCCGCCGCCCTGGATCCTGTTGTTGTGCATGCCGCGCAGGTAGTACGAGCGCGAGTACGTCTTGCGCCCTTCGGTATCACCTGTTCTGGTGGCCACCCACTCGTAGCCGCGGAAGTTGTTCCATGTGCGGTGCTGGGGCCGGGGGATGGTGGAGGAGTCGTAGCGCCACGCGGCACCGCCCCCGTACTCGTAGGTGGTGACCACCGGGTCGGAGGCGCTCGGCACGCCCACGCCGACCTTCAGGTGGTCCTGCTCGGTGACGCTGGTGACGAGGTACTTGTGGAAGAACTCCAGCAGCGGGTCGTCGGCGTGGGAGGGCTGGTAGTACGTGGGGAAGCAGCGACGGTTGTTGGCGTGCAGCTGCGTGGAGTTCGGCTTGCCACCCTCCGCCGCACTGCAGCCCTGCGCGGAGTAGGTGACGGAGGTCGAGCCGCCGGCGCCGTTGTTGATGCCGCTGAGTCGCCAGCGACTGAAGGGACTCATGGAGTCGCCGGTGCTGTCGACACGGTTCTCCAGGAGCGTTCCGGCGAACTTGACGAGGGGTAGGCCCTCTCGCTTGACCTGGGTCATCCACAGGCTGCGCGGCGTCCCGCCTGCGTCCGGGAAGCTGTGGGAGAGGGTGTAGGAGTCGACGTCGGTATAGGCGTTGCTTCCGTTCCACACCTGAGACTTGACGGTCGTCAGACGCTTGCGCTGGAAGAAGGTCGGCGCGTGTCGCGTGGCGCAACTGCTGGTGGAGATGCAGATCCGGTCGAAGGGGACGTCATGCCAGCGCACCGAGGTTGATTGATTGAGGTCGTCGGGATCGCACGCGAACGTGGACGTGGGGATGCAGCGCTCGGCGGTGCCGAAGATGACGCGCGCTGGGGCTGGCGCGGGGTTGCCGTTGCCACCTGCGCCGCCGTGCTCGTCGCCCTCCCTGGTCCCGTACTCGATACTGCGCAGGGTCGCCGCGCGGTCGTAGGCGGCGGCTCCGCTGTTCTCGTTGATGCCGTAGCGGTTGCGTTCCTGCGAGTAGAAGTAGGTGGTGGTGTTCTTGTCGGGGTCGACGACGTAGTCCAGAGCCCACCGGTAGGGCATGTCGTTGCACTTGGCGACGGCGAAGCTGGCGTTGTAGCAGCGGTCGCCCGCGTGGTTGCCGTAGACGGGCACGGTGGAGACCGAGTTCGTTCGGCGGCTGTCGGTGGTGTTGACCCGGTGCTGGCCGAAGTAGGCCTTCGTTCCGTCAACGGTCGTGACGACCCAGTACTCGCCCGAGAGTGCCTCGTTGCGCTGAGGGTTGGTCTGACTGCGGGTCAGCCGCTCGATGCGGGTGCCGTCGTCGTTCTTCATTCGCCAGAGCCGGCGGTCGGTGTCGCTGGTGTCGACCGGCACCAGGGGCGAGCTCTTGCCGTTGAAGGAGATGGACGCGTTCCAGTCACGCCAGCACAGGTCGCCGCCGGTGTAGCCGGAGGGGACGTTGTGGGTATTGAAGCGGTCGTCGTAGCACGGCCGGTAGCTGCGCTCGATGAACCCGGGCTCGAGCGAGAATCCCTCACCCACCCACGAGGACTGAGCGTTGGTCGAGGCAGTCAGGCCATCCACCGACCCCGATGAGTAGTTCAGTGCGAGCTGCGGCGCCTCTCCACCGACGGCGGGCGGCGTCGTGATCGGGTAGGACCAGGTGAACTCGCCGGTGTTGCCGCCCGCGGCCCACGAGGAAGACGGCGTCATCGAGGTGGCGGTGAAGTCTCCCGTTCCGCCGGCGTCGCCGGCCATGAGCGCGACGTACCCGCCTGAGGCGAAGGTCTCTGCGGGCATGGACGCGGTGACCTGCTGGTCGCCGACGTGGTTCTGCGACGGCAGCTGGGACATCGTGTCCTCGCACGAGATGTTCTCGACAGCGTCGGCGTCACAGTCCTCGACGGCCCAGAGCGCGAGGCGTCCGGACCAGTCGCCACCCATCGCGTTCGCGAACTCTGCGTAGTCGACGCGGATCTCCATCGGCACGTCCTCGGCCGGGTCGGCCTCTTCCGCCGGGAGGGTGTCGTCCTCGGGTGTGCCTTCGGCGTCCTCGTCGGTGGGGCTGTCCTGCTGGTCCGCGGGAGGTGTCGGTGTCGGAGCGCTGTCCGGCGAGGTCGTGGGCTCGGGAGTGGGCGTCGATTCGACGTCAGGGTCGTCGAGGCGGCGGAACGACGCCGGCTCGACGCTCGCGCCGGACTGCGCCGTGGGCGTCGGCGTGGGGTCCGCGTCAGTCGGCGACGGGGTCGGCTCGGTCTGCGTCGCGTCGTCTGGGGCCGGCGCGCTCTCGTCGGCGGCTGCGTCGGGTCCGGTGCTCGGCGCAGGTGCTGGCGATCCAGGCGCTGCGGGTGCTTGCGTCGTGGAGATGTCGAGCAGCAGGCCCAGGGGCGAGTCGTCGGCGCCGGTGCCGCGTCCTGCCAGGCTCAGCTCGACGACGACCTCCGTCTCCGGCTTCTCGGTCGCGCGGATCTCCACGCCGTCGACGCCGGTCTGAGTCCAGGCCGTGGTCAGCTCAGTCTCGCCATCCTGGCCGATCTTCGGCCAGGAGACGTCGTCGTCCACGGGCACCTTCGCCGCGGCCGCGACCTCTCCTGCCGACCACGTGGTCGCTCCGACCTTGCCCACCGGGACCGACGTCATCTCCACTCCTTCGAGTGGGGGGATGTCGGCCACGTCGGAGTCCGTCGACGGAACGGCAATGAGCAGCCCCGCCGTGACGACCACGGCGGTCGTACCGGTGACGACCGGGATCATGGCTGCACCGAGTCCGGCGCTCGCGGTCGCCAGGACCGTTGCGAACGGTCCGCGACGCTGTCTACGGTGTGCGCGGTTCATGCGGCGCACCCCGTTCCATAGCACTGAAAACCTTCCTCATCGTGCAGAGATTGCAGCTGGTCGTGTCCCACGATTCCCTGTGCGATGAACACGTCCTCGATCCGTCCTACCCAGGTGCTGATGTTGCCGCTTGCGTTGCGTCCGCCTCCGACGACGAGCCTGTCGCCGGAGTCGGTCGCGATGGGCGAGCTCCCGGCCGAGAGCGTCGCGGTGTTCCGGTTCTCGTTCCAGGGGCCGGCTGGGTCGGCGTCGACGACGAGCTCCTTGGTGCTGGCCTTGAACTGACCCACGACGTGCACGAACGTGCCGTCGACGACCTCGAGCCCGGCGTGGGCGACCTTCCAGCTCGCCGTCTGCGAGTCCCAGACGCCGAACGAGTAGCAGTCCGGCGTGGCGGTGGTTGCCGTGAACTGACAGTCGTTCTGCGTGCCGATCCAGAAGGCAGGACGATCGCCGACGGCGTCGTGACTGACCGCCATCATGCGCCGCTGACCGGCGACGACGGCGTCAGCATCCAGCCACGCAGAGACGACGAAGGACGCATCCGTGGTCAGCACCTGGGCGTCCGTGCTCGTCTGGTTGGTGCCGTCGAAAGACAGGGAGAAGTTGTCCGAGCCCAGGTTCGCAGGCCCTCGGACGGTCCACTGCGCAGGGTCCACGGGCAGGTCGTACGTCAGGGGCCACGACTCCGTCGGGCTCTTGGGCTCCGGCTTGGCCGCTGACGGCTGCCCGGTGTCGTTGAGCCGGTAACGGACCATGCCGTTCAGCGGCTCGGCGAAGAACCGGTACTCCGCCACTGGGCTCTGCGTCCCGGCAGGATTGACCGCCCACACGCGCAGGATGTTCTCCTCCAGCTGGCTTGCCGCGACGTCGATCTGCGCAGAGGTGCCCGTCGTCGGCGTGATCGTGTGAGTCCAGTTGGGGTTGTTCACCGACCAGCGGAACTTCTCGAAGTTCGCCGGGTTCCCGTCGTAGGAGATCGTCCCCGCGTGAGTCGACGCCTCGTCGCCGAAGAACCACGTCGGCTCCGGGTCGCCGAAGTCGATGGACGGCTCGAGCGGTTGGCTGGGGAGCACCGTGAAGGAACAGGCAACGCTCCAGGGACCGAACAGGTTCGCGCCCCCCGCACCCATCCCGGAGTTGTCCTCAGCCCGGACCCGCCACGTGTAGGTGCGTCCGATGAGATTGCCTGAGGAGTCGGTATCGAGATTGAGGTCCCAGGAGACCGGCGTCTTGAAGAACTGGTCCTCGGCTGCGTAGCCACCGACCCGATTCATGATCCGCGTACCGCCGCTGATGCTGGACCCTCGGTAGACCTCCCAGTGTCCGCGGACGAGATCAGCGGACTCCGGATCGGTCAGGACCGCACGCAGGCGAGGGACCACGTTGCCGATCGGCCTGGAGTCGTTGCACGTGCGCTCCGGGGCGGCGAGGCTGTTGCGGGTCGGGAACCCGGGCGCGCGCCCGTAGGTCACGATGAGCCGGCCGTTCGGCTTCAGCCGGCGCCAGTGGTTCGGATTGGTCTCGCTCTCGTTCTTGACGCCGATGAAGATTCGCGTGCGCACGGGCGCCGTCGAAGCGGCGAGACGCTCAGCGGCCGCCGTGACGTCCCACTCGAGCATCCGGTCGCCCGGACTGCACGCGCTGCTGAAGCCCGCGGCATCAGTCACCGTGTCCTGCAGCCTCGCCGCGAACCAGGTGGGCTGGTTGTTCCACGTCGTGCTCGTCGAGTAGGCGTCCATGTCGTAGACCTGCAGCTTCGCCGCCTGGCAGCTCGCGGAGAAGGTCCGCTCGACCTTGAACTCCGCCTCCTTCACGACCGCGCCCGTGCCGTGCGAGATCTCAGGGACCCCGAAGCCCCAGAACAGGCGCTTCCTCGTCGGCGTGGGCTCCCAGTCCTGATACCCGACGCCCTCGCTCACACCGGACCAGTTGTGGAAGCTCGAGCTCGGGAAAGCCGAGGAGATCATGTGCCGCGACAGGCCGGCCTTGCTGATGGTCGGGTCGACGTAGACCGGGTACTCGACGTCAGGACCCGCGAGCGCGGATGCATCCGGCTCCAGGGTGATCGCGTCCGCCGTCACCGTCGTCTCGACCTTCTCGATCGAATCACCAGGCGCGGGCGCCACGGAGCGCTCGGCGATGGCCTCAGGACTGTCGTTCTCGGCGACCTCACCGTCGCCGTCGTAGACCGTGCCACTCGAGTCCCACATCACCGGCTGCCCGGCAGCGGCGATCTCGTTGCCGGAGCCGTCCTGGATCGAGAGCTGGCCGCCATCACCCTGCACGAGGTCACCACCCTCGACCTCGATAGGCATCTCGATGTCGAGCAGGGCGGGATTGGTCGCGGCCTGCGGGGTCTTCACGACCAGGACCGTCGTGGTGCCGACGTCCGTGACGGTGACGCGCAGGTCCACGCCGGTGAAGACCTCGGCGTAGGTCGCCGTGCTCCCCTGCAGCGACGGCGTCGGAAGGGCTGACGGCCAGGACAGAGCGGTCTCCACGCCGCCCACCTCGGAGACGATGAGTGGCGCAGTGCCGCCGTTCGACAGCTCGACACGCGTCGTCGACACCTTCGGCTGGACTGTCCCGTCGTCCGCCACGTCCAGCGTGGTGTCAACGTCCTTCCATCCCGAGACCGAGAGCGCTCTGATCGGGACGGTGCTGATCTCCCGCGTGGTGGTGCCGTCCGGATTCGCGTAGACCGTGTCGGTCTCCGATCGCTCCGCAACGACCTCGACCCGCTCATCCGTCGCTGCCGCCTCCACGTACGGGTCAGCCTCGGGCGACGCACCAGCGACCACCGGATCGCCGGACGACGGCGAGAACGCCAGCAGCGCTGCCGCCAACACACCGCTCAGACCTGCTGCTACGAACCGCGAGGACCCACTCGTACCCATCAGGGCATGCCTTTCCGTCACCAGGCACGTCGCCCAACCTCTCAACCCGCCTGCGGGCCGAGCGGCTCCCCGAGAGCACAGACACGAAAACTCATCCGCACTTCACAGCAACCTGCTGGCCGGATCACACCACAAGCCAGGCGCCACTGTCCTGCAATTGGCGAAGAGTTCCGTCAAGTCGGGACTTTCGTCCACGCGGTCGACACGATGACAGCTGCTCCACACGAGCGACGAATCGACGGTTCAAACCCGACCAACGACCGCGCCACGGAGATCTTGTCTTCGGCACGTTGCGGCCTTCGGTCGCCCGGCACGATGCATGCCACGTCGGACGGCTACCGTCGAGCGCAGGGAGTAGGAGGCAGAGATGGTCCAAGCGGGTGGACCTGCCGACAAGTACGGCAATCAGTACGAGGCCTGGTGGACGATCTATCGGCTCATGGATCTCGTACGGGGCCGTGAGCACAGCATCACTCTCGAGCCTCCGGGGCGTGAGGGGGCGGGCGTGGAGTTCTTCGTGACGGGTCCGCATGGCCGCTCGTTCGAGCAGGTGAAGAGCGGAACGTCCAAGAGCTGGTCATGGAGACGCGCCAAGGACGAGCTGCTCGCCCCGGTGATGGGCCATCTTGAACGCGGGGATCGAGTCCGCTTCATTCTCGCCAAGGGGTCGCCAGCACTCGCCAGAGTCACGGACTTGGCGCGCAGCGCGACTGGCGCAGACCTTCCCAGTTCGCCCGAGCTGGATCAATTGGTCTCAGAGTGGCAGAAGCCTCGGGAGGAGGTCATGAGTCTGCTGTCGCGAGTGACCGTCGACCACATGCCGCGAGCTGCACTGCACATAAGTGCTCGCGACCAGGCCGCCAGTCTCTTCACCGGCGACCCAGACCGGCTCGTGCAAGGACTCCACGGATGGCTCTTCACGAAGGTTCACCAGGCCGTCGATGCGGTCGACGTCGTGGCGGAAGCACACCGTTCGGGTAGCACACGTCGCGATCTCGTGGGAGACGAGGTGACAGCGCTGGCCATGGCGCGGACCGTCGACGCGTTCAACTCGCGGCTGCGGTCAAGTGCCGGCGGCGTCCCGACGGTGGCAAGGGACGAGGTCGGCTCCGTGCTGGATGCGCTTCGCGAGTCGCGGGTCGTGCTTCTGCACGGATTGGCTGGGTCAGGCAAGTCGGAGATCGTCCGCCAAGTCCTGCAACGCCTCGATCCCACCTGGAAGCGAGCGGTGCTGCGCATGGACACCCTGAGCGCCATGACGCTGACAGCGCTCGATCTAGGTCACGCAGCCGGATTGAGCGACTCCCCTACCGCCGTGCTGGGCGGTCATGCCGACCAAGCCGCCTCACTCCTGGTCGTGGACCAGCTCGACGCGATCAGCAGCTTCAGCGGTCGCATGCCCGACTCCTTCGAGTCGGTGAGAGAGATCATCCAGAGTCGGGCAGCCTGGCCGCGGATGCGTCTGCTTCTCGTCACGCGCACAGTCGACCTGGAACGTGATCCACGCTTCAGGGAGCTCGCGGAACCAGCCGACGTCTCGCTCGTCGAAGTCACCCCGCTCTCAGACGATCAGGTGCGCACGATGCTCGGGACGATTCCCGGGATCGATCGCAGACTCACTCGCGTCGACAAGCGCCTCCTCCGCATCCCGATCTACGCGCGACTGTTCGCCGCAGTGGCGGCCGACCTGGAAGAGGGAAGAGAGCTGGCGGCAAGCGATCTGTTCGACGAGTTCGAGAGCCATGCCCGGCGCGCAGCGCCTCCGGGCTCGAACCCGGCGCTGTGGACGCAAGCACTCGCTGAACTTGCGAGACGCATGAGCGAGAGCGAGTCCCTCAGTCTCGACCCCCGCGCGACGGCAGACCTCGAGCCCCTGGTCACCGAGCTGACCACCGCGGGTCTACTCGTGCAGGAAGGGCGCAAGACCGCCTTCTTCCATGAACGCTACGCCGATCATGTCTTCGCACGCTCGTTCCTGGACGAGGGTCTAGACCTGTTCGACTTCGTCGTGGGGTCGGGTCAGGCACTCTTCCGGCGGGCGCAGGTCCGGCAGATCCTGCAACTGCAGCTCGACCGTCGACCTTCGGACTTCTTCGCGAGCTGCGTCCGGCTCATCTCCGACGGTCGTGTGCGCAGACATCTGCAGGAGGTGGTCTACGAGACCCTGCGCTCCGCCGCACCTACTCCGCAGCAGTGGATGCCCTTCCAATCGTTCGTGACCGGAGCCGGTTACCGCGGCGAGCAGGTCCGATCGCTTCTCCTGTCACTGCCGTGGCTCGAGGCAGCCGATGCTCAGGGCCACGTCTCGCCGCTGCTCGACGGTGAGTATCGCGAGTCGCTGGCCTACTTCGTGCTCGCCAACGCGGCGTCAGCGCCCGACACCGTCGAGAGGCTCATCCGCCCACACATGGACGACGCATGGATGGTGGATTCCCTGCGGCAGTTCCTCGCACGAGGCCATGTCCACGCGAGTCCGTTCGTCGCGGAACTCGTCGACCGCGGCCATCTCGACGATGAGGGACCCCCGCGTTCGCTGCGGCCTGATGCATGGATCGACTTCCACAGGTTCGAACCTGATGATCCCACGGCGATCTGGTGGTTGGACATCCTGCTGAAGCGCGCCGTCACGTTGTGCGAGAAGCAGGATCTGACCGATCCGTTCGCCGATGGCGTCCTGGTCGATCGTCAGATGTCGGGCGAAGAGATCTCGGACATGGCGAAAGCGCAGCCGAAGGCGTTCTTCGCCGTCGTAGCGCCCTTTGTCGTCTGGACCGCGATGAAGACGGCGGAGGTACCAGCGGGGGACGACCTGACTCATCAGCGCTCTCGATGGGATCACTGGTTCACGTCCGACCTCGACTCAGTGGCTGACCTTCTGCTCGATGGGTTGTCTCTCGCGGCCGAAACTCTCGGGGCAACGGACGAGGACCGTTCCTGGGCCCTCGACCTGTTGGGCGAGGAACCCATCGCGGTGCTGGCGTATCTACGAGGACGAGTCCATGTCGGGTCGAACGATCCAGATCAAGCCTTGCTGTGGCTCGTCGAGGATCGCCGCAACATGGCGCTGTCGTGGGGCGGGGATCCACATGGGACGGCGACCGCACTGATTGCTGCCCACGCGGACCGAGCCTCGCAGGAACGGGTTCGCGACGTCGAAGACGCGGCACGCGCGTTCGTTCCCAAGCACGAGAGATCCGTCCCGTGCGGGTGGCGTCATCGTGGCCACGCCGAGTGGATCCTTCTCCTCTCCTTCCCACCAGCAGCACTGAGCAGCGCCGGGCGCCGTCGCCTGGACGAGCTCATCAGGAAGTTCGGCCGCACCGCCCCCACGCCCCCCACCATCGAGAGTGGCTTCGTGAGCTCTCCCGTACCTCAATCCGCGGTCGATCACATGACCGATGCTGCGTGGGTGAGCGCCATCGCGCACTACGACGGCACCTCGCGGCGCGACTCGCACCACTTCCTGAAAGGCGGTCCACGGGAGCTCGCGATCATGCTTGGCGAGCAGTCGAAGAATGAGCCGGGCCGGTACCTGGACCTTGCGAAGGCGGTCTGGCCGTGGTGCGCTCCGGTCTATCGACAGCACATGCTGAGAGGGTTAAGCGGGGAGATCGACGTCCAAGAGCTGACAGCGCTCGCGGCCGAAGCGCGGCGGATGGACGGCGTCGGAGTCGGCAGATCGATCGCGTCGGCTGCCGATCAGTATGCCGGACCGTGGCCAGCGGACCTCGTCGAGCTCGTGATGGAGATCTCCGGAGATCCTGATCCTCGAGAGGGTGACACGTCGTGGCACTCGGACCGGAGCTCGCTCGGGCACAACCTCTCGATGCAGGCGCTGAATTCAGACCGCGGCGCCGCGGCGGACGCGCTGGCCAGGCACATTTGGGGGGCTTCGCCGGCGGAGAACGAGCACGTCCTACCCGCCGTCGAGCGTCTGTGCCGCGATGAGGTACCGGCCGTTCGCGCCGCGGCATGCACGGCGGTAGGCGCACTCACCAGGACGCATCGCTCGCAAGGGTTGCAGCTCGCGCTCGATCTCTTCTCGCGAGGACTTGAACCGCTGGCGACCCACCAGGGTTTCACCCTGTTCCGGTTTCTGCTCCTCAACCGCAGCGACGCGCGGGCTACGCTACTGCTCCCTGCGCTGGAGTCCACCGAGCCCGAGGTCGCGAAGCATGCCGGCGCCGTGTGGGCGGCGCTCGACTACCACGGGCTGCTCGACGGGCTTCCGAGCGAGTGGGCGGAGATCCCAGTAACCGCTCGTACCGGTGTCGCGTGGGCGTGGACCGCGGGAGAGCCAGAGCTCGATGAGGTCATCAGGGTCATGTCGGACGGCGACGCTGACGTTCGCGCCGAGGCGATGCACGCCGTTCGACACTTCACCGGCCTCGAGACAACCGACCTTGAGCGGCTCCTGCAGCACACGATCACATCGCCCTACTTCTCCGAGTTCTCCGACGCAGTAGTCAGACTGCTGGAGGACTACGAGAGGGGTCTACCCCCCAGCTCCATCACGTTCGCGGAGCAGCTGCTGGACAGTTCTGATCGGAATGACATGACGAGCGGGCGGGGCAGCCGAGGCTTGGTACTGAGCGACCTGCTTCAGGTCCTGCTCAGACTCAACCGGCAGAGCCCGAAGCTCTACGGAGAGCGGGTGCTCGGCTGCATCGATGTCCTGGTCCAGACGGAGTCCGCACGGGTCCTTCGATTGCTCGATCTGGACGAAGCGACGTGAGTCGCTCTGACGAGCGAGCCGAACGCCTTTCGCTCGCCTCGTCGGCGAGCGTCGTCCCTCGAGAGGTGTGGCGTCGTGAATCCGGCCGCCACCGCGCTCATCAGCGCGTCCTGCTCGACCATCGTCCCGCGACACCCGCGCCGAGAAGCGGCGCCGACCGCGCCGCACGTCACGGCGTCACGAGCACCTTGAGCGCCTCCCGCTCGTCCATCGCGCGGTAGCCGTCCGGGACGTCGTCGATGGCGACGGTGCGGTCGAAGACCCGTCCGGGGTCCACCGTGCCGTCGAGGACGGCGGGGAGGAGGCGGTCGATGTAGCCGCGGGTGGGGGCGGGTCCGCCGGTCAGCGTGATGTTGCCGCCGAACAGGCTCGTGAAGCCGACGGGGGCGTCGGAGTACTGCGGGACGCCGACGCGGCTGATCGTGCCGCCGGGACGCACGACGCCGACGGCCTGCTCGTAGGCGGGCATGTGGCCGACGGCCTCCAGGACGATCTCGGTGCCGAACCCGCCCGTCAGGTCGCGGACCTTCTCGATGCCCTCCTCGCCGCGCTCGGCGACGACGTCGGTGGCCCCGAAGTCGCGACCGAGGTCGGTGCGCGAGGCGTGGCGGCCCATGAGGATGATCCGCTCGGCGCCGAGCTGCTTGGCCGAGAGCACCGCGAGCAGGCCGACCGCGCCGTCGCCCACGACCGTCACGCTCGAGCCCGCGGTGACGCCGCCGGCGACGGCCGCGTGGTAGCCGGTGCCGTACACGTCCGACAGCGTCAGCAGCGACGGGACCAGCGCGGAGTCGGCGGCGACGGGGAGCCGGTACAGGGTGCCGTCGGCGAGGGGGACACGGACGGCCTCCGTCTGACCGCCCTGCGTGGGCAGGCCGTCCCAGAAGCCGCCGTGCTCGCACGACGTGTGCAGGCCGGCGCGGCAGAACTGGCAGGTTCCGTCGGAGTAGGCGAACGGCGCGACGACCAGGTCGCCCTTCTTCAGGGTCGCGACCGCGCTGCCGACCTCCTCGACGACGCCGATGAACTCGTGGCCCATGTAGACGGGCCCCTGGTCGGACGGCATCGAGTGGTACGGGTGCAGGTCGCTGCCGCAGATGCAGGACGCGGTGACACGCACGAGGGCGTCGGTCGGCTGCTCCAGGACGGAGTCCGGGACGTTCTCGACGCGGACGTCGCCCGCGCCGTGCATGAGGGTGGCTCGCACGTGAGCTCTCCTTCGTCGATGGGGCGTCGGCGGGGTGCCGACCGTCCCAGTTAACGGGCTCTGACGCCGGGAAGGGAGTCCCTGACGAGGGGTGTACCGGCAGGGCATCCTTCGCGCACTCCGCACGCGTCGCGCCGACCTACCCTCGAGGGGTGGACAACCGTGCCGAGGTCAGCGAGTTCCTGACCACCCGCCGCGCCCGGATCACCCCCGAGGCCGCCGGGATCGCCTCGACCGGCTCGCGCCGCGTGCCCGGGCTGCGCCGCAGCGAGGTCGCGGCGCTGGCGGGCGTCAGCGTCGAGTACTACGCGAAGCTCGAGCGCGGCCAGGTCGCGGGCGCGTCGAGCGGCGTGCTGGAGGCGCTGGCCCGCGCCCTCCAGCTCGACGAGACCGAGCGCGCCCACCTGTACGACCTCGCCCGCGCCGCCGACGGCATCCCGACGTCGGGGCGTCCGCGGCGCCGCAGCAGCGCCCGGTCGGCCCAGCGGCACAGCCTGCAGTGGGCGCTCGACGCGATCACCGACGCGGTCGCGTTCGTGCGCGACCCCCGCCAGAACCTGCTCGCCACCAACGACCTCGGCCGCGCGTTCTACTCCCCCGTCATCGGCGACGGCGGACGTCAGCCCAACCTCGCCCGGTTCCAGTTCCTCGACCCGGCCGCCCGCGACTTCTACCCGGACTGGGACCTGTTCGCCTCCATGTGCGTCGGCATCATGCGCGCCGAGGCCGGCCGCGACCCGCACGACCGCGGCCTGCAGGAGCTCGTCGGCGAGCTGTCCACCCAGAGCGAGACCTTCCGGCGCCTCTGGGCCGCGCACGACGTCCGCACCCACGGCACCGGCGTGAAGCGCTTCCACCACCCCGTGGTCGGCGACCTCAGCCTCGCCTACGAGGAGCTCGCGATCACCGCCGAGCCCGGCCTCGTCCTCCTCGTCTACACCGCCGAGCCCGGCTCGCCGTCCGCCCAGGCCCTGCGGCTGCTCGCGTCGTGGGCGGCCACCAGCGCCGAGTCCGCGCCCGTCGCGGACTGAGTCACGAAGGAGAACCTCATGCGGTTCACGCCCGCCTCCCGTCCCACCACGGCCGGTCCCTCCGACTGGTTCACCGGCACCGTGCACCTCGACGCGGTCCGCGACCCCGACGAGCGGTCGGCGATCGGCTGCGCACACGTCCGCTTCGCCCCCGGCGCCCGCACCGCGTGGCACCACCACCCCCGAGGCCAGACGCTCTACGTCACAGACGGCGTCGGCCTCGTCGCCACCCGCGACGGCCGCGTCCAGGAGATCCGACCCGGCGACGTCGTCTACGTCGAGCCCGGCGAGGAGCACTGGCACGGCGCCACCCAGGACCGGTTCATGGCTCACGTCGCCATGCAGGAGGCCGACGACGACGGTCGGGTCGTCACCTGGCTCGACCACGTGAGCGACGAGGAGTACGCCGCGGGGCGGTGAGCGGGAGTCCGAGCCCTCAGCGCGTCCCCACCACCCGGTTCCGCAGGACGCCGAGACGCTCGACCTCGACCTCGAC
>SXGT01048255.1_pt1 | contig 18783 bp, 13 predicted proteins | sample 3176221 | NCBI WGS metagenome assembly SXGT01 (sample SAMN11356862, study PRJNA531348) | freshwater metagenome | isolation source: freshwater sample F1-120 | place: China: Fuxian Lake, Yuxi | collected 2017-12-25
CGGCGTGTGCGAGCCCGAATGTCCGGCGGAGGCGATCCTGCCCGATACCGAAAGCGGGCTGGAGCAGTGGCTGGAGCTCAACACCACCTTTTCCGCGCAATGGCCCAACGTCACCCGCAACGCGAACCAGACGCCCGCCGACGCCGACGAGTGGAAGGGCAAGCCCGACAAGATGCAGTTCTTCTCGCCGGAGCCCGGCGCCGGGGACTAGGCCGTCTGCCGATCCGTCGACGCCGGACCAGATGCGGCGCGCGGATCATACACCAATACGCTGGCAATTTAGGTCCGCATGCGCTATATAATGCGCCGACGGGTGTGACCATTGGCGTCCCCGCCCGAAAAGACGTGTGTTCATCCTCTCCTGCGCGACTGCCCGGCGTCCCTTTCGGCACGCATCGCGGCGCATGGGAGACACTGAAAGGCTGTTCATGGCTGCCAAGCCCCTGCTGTTCGATGTCGGCGATTACGTGGTGTACCCCAAGCACGGCGTCGGCCGTGTGGTCGAGCTTCAGAAGGAGGAGATCGCGGGCATGAGCCTCGAGCTCTATGTTCTGCGTTTCGAAAAGGAGCGCATGACGCTCCGGGTGCCGACCAACAAGGCGGAAAGCGTCGGCATGCGCAAGCTGTCCTCCGACAAGACGCTGCGCGAGGCGCTCGACACGCTGAAGGGCAAGCCCAAGGTCAAGCGGACGATGTGGTCCAGGCGTGCGCAGGAATATGAGGCCAAGATCAATTCGGGCGACCTGGTGTCGATCGCCGAAGTGGTCCGCGACCTGTTCCGCGCCGAGGACCAGCCGGAGCAGAGCTATTCGGAGCGCCAGATCTTCGAAGCCGCGACCAGCCGCCTTGCGCGCGAGCTCGCCGCGATGGAGGAGGTCGACGAACCCCGCGCGCAGGAGAAGATCCTGGAGATCCTCCGCGCCGCCGCGGCGATTTACAACAAGGAAAAGCCCGCCGCTTGACCTGATGGGTCCAGTGATGGTCCGGAAAGGGGCGGTTCCGCAAGGAGCCGCCCCTTTTCCGTTTGCACGACGATCAATGCCGGTGTATTAAGACAGCAATACACAGGGAGGATGGTCATGCGGGATTACCTGTTCGCGTTGTCGCCGCTGGCGCTCGCCGCTTGCTCGATCGGCGGCGCGGACGCCAGCGAGCCCGGCATCCCGGGCCAGGGATCGGGCAATGCGCGGACCTATGCGGCGGCGGGCTTCGACACCATCGACCTGCGCGGCAGCGACGATGTCGACGTCCGGGTCGGCAGCGGCTTCTCCGTCCGCGCCGAAGGCGACTCGGCCGTTCTCGACCGGCTGCGCATCACCCGTGAAGGCCAGCGGCTCCGGATCGACCGGCGGCGGGAGGACGGTTTGACCTGGGGCGGCGACACCGCCCGGGTGCTCGTCACCATGCCGCGGATCGCGGGGGCCAAGGTCGCGGGCTCGGGCGACGTCACGATCGACCGCGCGGAGGGCGCACGGTTCGACGGCGCGATCGCCGGGTCGGGCGGGCTGAAGGTGGCGGCGATGCAGGTCGACGAGGCCAAGCTGTCGGTCGCGGGCTCGGGCGACATCGAGGTGAAGGGCGCGGCGCAGCGGATCGACGTGTCGATCGCGGGGTCGGGGAGCCTTCGCGCGCCCGACCTGAAAGCGACGGCGGCCAAGGTGTCGGTCGCGGGATCGGGCAACGTCCGCGCCGATCTCGAGGGAGAGGGCGACGTGCGGATCGCCGGGTCGGGCAATGTCGATCTCGGCAAATCGGCGCGCTGCTCGGTTCGCGCGGCCGGCTCGGGGACCGCGCGCTGCGGCGGATAGCCCCTTGCACCAAAAGGGCGTCGGTGGAACGGTGGCGCTTATGTCGCGTCTCTTGCTCGCCGCCCTGATCGCCGTCAGCGCGCCCGCCGCCGCGGCGGATCGGACGGTGGGCATCGGCACGTTCGACCGGCTTCGGATCGACGGCGCGTTCGACGTGCGGATCACGACGGGCAAGTCGCCGCGCGCGGCGCTGTCGGGCGACGCCAAAGCGCTCGATTGGGTCGACCTGAAGGTCGAGGGGACGACGCTGCACCTGCGCCGCCGCAGCCTCGATTCGGCTTCCGCGCGCGCCGCGACCGGGCCGGTGTCGGTGACGCTCGCCGCGCCGACGCTGGTCTCCGCGGCGATGCTGGGCGGCGGCAAGCTCGCGGTGACGCGGATGCGCGGCGCGCGGGCGGACCTTTCGGTCGCGGGCGCCGGCACGATCACGGTCGACGCGGTCGACGCCGAGCGGGCGAACGCGTCGATCGTCGGCAGCGGGAGCATCACGCTCGGCGGGCGCGCGACCTATCTGCGGCTGTCGACCAACGGTTCGGGAACGATCGACGCGGCGAAGCTGGTCGCGGACGACCTCCAGGTGCGGCTCGACGGACCGGGCGAGACGCTGGCCGATGCGCGCTACCTCGCGTCGATCACCGCGACCGGGCTGGGGCGCATCGTCGTGACCGGAAACGCCAAATGCACCGTGCGCGCGCCCTCCGCCGACATCGTGACCTGTGGAGCGAACCAAGCCGGACGCTGACGTCCCTGGGGCGGTATCAGCGCCCCTGAGCGCGCCACCGCGCGATGGTGCGCTGGATGATCTGCTCCTCGCCCCCGGTCTCGCACCACAATTCGGAAAACAGGGGGTCGCCGGAGGCCGGGCGCTTGCACTCCTCCAGCGCGTCGAACGACACCCGGATCGGGATCGCCACGCCTTCACCGCACGCGATGGCTTCGCGGTTGCGCAGCGCCGGGATCGAATCAAGAAAGCCGCGCGCGCCTTCGGGCATCGCCGCGCGGACGAACGCCTGGTCGCGGTCGTTGTTGAGCCGCATCGCGATGATCGTGCCGCACTGCGACAGCACGCCCTCCGCCAGGTCCGACGGCCGCTGCGTGATCAGCCCCAGGCTGACGCCTTATTTGCGCCCCTCCTTGGCGATCCTGCCGAGGATGTGGCCGACCGAGGATTTGGCGGCGCTGTCGCTCGGGATATAGCGGTGCGCCTCCTCGCAGACGAGCAGCACCGGCCGCTGCGGCTCGTTGCGAGACCAGATCGCATAATCGAAGGTCATGCGCGCGAGCACCGCCACCACCACCGACGTGATGTCCGACGGCACGCCCGACACGTCGACGATCGAGATCGGCCGCCCGTCGCCGGGCATGCGGAACACCCGCGCGAGGAACGCGGCCATCGTGTCGGCGACCAGCATCCCTGAGAACATGAAGCCGTATCGCGGGTCGGCCTTGATCTCCTCGACCTTGGACTTGAGCCGGAGATAGGGCGCGGTGTCGCCCGCGCGGTCCATCTTGCCCATCTCGTTCTGGATCAGGTTGGTCAGGTCGCTGAGCAGATAGGGGATCGGCGCGTCGACCGTCAGCTTGGCGATCTCCTGCCCCAACCGGTTCTTCGCGCGTGCGGCGAGCAGGCATTTGGCGAGAATGTCCGCGTCGACCTGCCGCTCGGAGCCGCTGGTCGTCAGGAAGACCTCGCAATGCTCCTCGAAGTTCATCAGCCAATACGGCATCTGCAGATTGGACACATCGAACAGCGCGCCGTTGCCCTTGAACGCCGCCGAATATTCCCCGTGCGGGTCGATCATCACGACATGGCCCTGCGGCGCGGCTTCGCAGATCCGGTGGAGGATCAACGCGGCGGAGGTCGACTTGCCGGTGCCGGTCGATCCGACCAGCGCGAAATGCTTGCCGAGCATCGCGTCGATGTAGAGCGAGGCGCGCACGTCGCGGGTCGGATAGACCGCGCCGATGCCGATGCTCGCGCGGCCGTCGGCGCTGTAGACCTGCTGGAGGTCGCCGGTGGTCACCGCGAAGACGTCGCACCCGGGCACCGGATAGCGCGTCACGCCGCGGCGGAAGTTGTAGAGCTTGGCGGTCAGCCGCTCCTCGTCGCCCTCGCCCAGAAAGTCGATTTCGGCGGTGATCCGGTCGCCGCTCACGCTGTCGAGCTGGAGACTGCGGACGTTGGCGACCAGCCAGGCGGCGCCGACGCGCATCTTGATTTGGCTGCCGACCTGGCCTGCGGTGGCGGCGACCGCGTCGGCGCTCTCGGCCGCCGCGAGCAGCGCGGCGCGGTCGAACACCACCCGGCTGCTCGACCCGGCGACCGCCAGGACGAAGCCGATCGCCTCGCACTCGCCCGACGCCACGGGCGCGGCGCGGTCGAAGACCTGCGATCGGGGCATTTCGGTCATATCTGGTCCTTCGGGTGCCGGCGCGGCGACCCTAAGGCCGGAATGGTAAACATCGTGTATCAGCGCCGCCCGGCGACCCACCCCGCCAGCCAGCCGAGCCCGACCGACAACGCCACCGCGACCAGGCCGTAGAGCAGCGCCGACCGATCCGCCGCGCGCGCGACGAAGCGTTCGAATCCGGATTTGCGGATATCGATGTCGCGCACCGCCGCCGCCAGCACGCGACCGTCGCGGATCAGAAAGGTTTCGGCGGTGAAGCGCCCGACGGGCACGCGCGCGGGGATCGCGATCCGCGCGCGATAGAGCACCCCGTCGGTGATCTCGACCGCGCCGGGCGCTTCGTAATAGAGCCCGGCGCGACGCTTCAGGTCCACCAGTCCGCGGCTGAAGCGGTCCTGCTCCGCCGCGGGCGCGCTCGATGCGGGCGAGAGCTGGAGGCTGTCGAGCCCCAGTTCGTAGATCGCGCGCGTCCGCTCGTCGACCAGCGCCTTGACCGGGCGCGACGCGGCGATCGCGTAGAAGCTGGGGGCCGAGCGGTAGCGCAGCCGGCCGGCATTGACCCAGATGCCCGCCACCTTCTCCTTCTCGCGCACCAGAATCGACTGCGTCGGCCCTTTGACCACGACGACGATGTCGGTCGGGCGCTCGGCGCCGGGCTGGCGTCCGCCGGGATAGAGGATCGCGCCGAACAGCAGCAGGTCCGCGCCGGTGAAGCTGTAGACGATCTCGATGTCGCGCTGCGAAACGTCGGGCACCAGGACCGGCTTCGATTGCGCGGTCAGCAGCAGCGCCGGCAGGGCGAGAGCGCGCCTCACGACAGCTCGACCGAGAAGATCTCCTCCGGCCGCCACACCAGCCCTAGCAGGATGCGCGCGCCGACCAGCAGCACCATCACCGCCAGCGCAAGCCGCAGATGCTCGGGCCGGAACCGCGTCGCGAAGCGCGCGCCGATCTGCGCTCCCGTTACCGATCCGACGAGCAGCAGCGCGGCGAGCACGATGTCGACCGCCTTGGTGGTCATCGCATGGACCATGGTCGCGACCGCGGTGACGAACAGCGTCTGGAACAGGCTCGTGCCGACCACCGCGCGGGTCGCCATGCCGAGCACGTAGATCATCGCCGGCACCAGGATGAACCCGCCGCCGATCCCGAGCAGGATCGTCAGGATGCCGACCCCGAAGCCGAGCGCCAGCGGCGCGATCGGCGAGATGTAGAGCCCGGAGGCATAGAAGCGCGTCCGGAACGGCAGCGCGGCGACCAGCGGGTGGTGCCGCCGCTTGGGCGCACGCGGCGGGCGTCCCTGACGCGTCGCCAGGATCGCGCCGAGCGACTCGCGCGCCATCATGCCGCCGATCGAGCCGAGCATCACGACATAGACGACCGCGATCACCGTATCGATCTGACCCAGCGCCTGCAGCCAGCGAAAGACGAACGCGCCCGCGAAGCTGCCGACCACGCCCCCTGCGACAAGGACCCCGCCCATCTTCACGTCGACGCCGTTGCGCCGCCAATGCGCGAACACGCCGGAGACGCTCGCCCCGGTCACCTGGCTCGCCGAAGACGCGGCGGCGACCGTCGGCGGGATGCCGTAGACGATCAGCAGCGGGGTGGTGAGAAAGCCCCCGCCGACGCCGAACATCCCCGACAACAGCCCGACGCCGCCGCCGAGCAGCACGATGAAGAGCGCGTTGACCGACAGGTTGGCGATGGGAAGGTACAGGGCCACGCCGCGCGGCTTACCGCGCCCGGGCGCTGGGGGCTAGAAGTCGCTTCCGATCGAAAGCGCGGGACCCGATGCGGGCCGGGCGTCGCCCGCGACGCGCTGACGCCAGTCGAGCGACACGCGCACGCTGCGCCCGGCGAGCGGCAGCGCGACCCCGACGGTCGGCCCGACATCGATCCGCGTCGCGCCGCGCTGGCCCGCGCCCCATGCGCCCAGCCCCAGGTCGAGCCTCGCTTGGCCGAGCGATACGACCGGCCGGGCGAGCCGTGCCGCGCCGTCGCCGAACGCCTCCGCCTTGCCGCCCCGCAGAATCGCGCCGCCCTGCGCATAGGCTTCCAAGCGAAACCCCACCGCGATCGGCGTGGGGTTGAGGCCCGCGATCACCATCGCGGTCGGCCCGCCCCACGCGCCGTCGATCGCGATCCGCTGCTCGACGACCAGGTGCACCGGCGCTGGCGTCGGCCGCCAGTCGAGCCCGAGCGCCGCCTCCGCGCCGCGGCCACGCAGCGGCGCGGCGATGCGCCCCGCCACGGCGACGCGGCGAGCGCCGTCGAGATGATAGGCGACCCGCACCCCGGCTTGCGACGCGCCCAGCCGCCCGCCGCTCACCGTGCCGCTCGCGCCGCCGCGCGCCAGCAGCCACGCGCTCGTAGCCCAGCGCGAATCCCTTTCCGCGGTAAGCTGCGGACCAAGCGTCGGAGGCACGAGGATCGGAGACCCGGCAAGTCCGGCGCCGGGTCTGGGGCGAACAGCGTGCGCCACCGATACGGCGGAGCGGACCTCTCCCCCCGTCGCAGCAGCTTGTGCCGTCGGCCGCGCGCCGGACCGCGTGCTCGGTTGCGGTCGGCTCGCCGTCCTCGACGTGGCCGCAAACCGTCGCGCCGTCCCGCTTGCCGCCGGTCGCCCCGCCGGCCGGGGGGGCGAGCACGCCGCCCGCCAGCTCCAGCCGATCCGCCTCGGGCAGCAGCACCGCGATGCGGATGCAGACCCACCCGCCGATCACCGCGGCGACGAAACGGATCGGCGCGCCTTTCACCCGGCGTGCACGTCCGCCGGAAACTCGTGCTCGGTCTTGTCCCACACCGGCGGCGCGCCGCGCAGCGTCGCGACATATCGTTTCAACGCCAGCGTCGACGCAGCGAGGTCGATCGCATTTCCGACGAAGAAGCGGAGCGGCGCGATCGCGGCCTCGCGCGCGCCGTACACCCGCCACGTACAGGCGACCCGCATCGCCATGCGCCAGCCGAGCAGCGCCACGTTCGCCGCGAGCAGGGCGGCGGGCGGCGAGACGGCGACGCGCGGGGCCGCCCCGAGGACATCCTGCGCCACCAGCACCACCGCATAAAGCACCGCCGAGACATAGGCGGCGGCCAGGATCAGCATCGCCAGCAGCGCCCGGCGGTCGCGCATCCGCATCCAGGCGTCGACGACGCCGCCCCGCGCCGACCAGCCCGTGCGGTCCCAACCCGCGAGCGCGATCCCCGCCATCCACCGCGCCTTCTGCCGCACCGCCGCGCCCAACGTATCCGGGAAGTATTCGCCGGTCGCGACCACCCCGCGCCTGGTTCCGTCCGGCACGCGCGCGAATGCGCTGCGGAACCGGAGCTCGGACAGGCGCAGCCCGATCTCGTAATCCTCCACAAGGCTGCTCGGATCGAACGGCGCCCCGCCCCGCGCGCGCGCGATCGCCGCGAGCGCATCGGTCGCGATCGCGCAGCCGACCCCGGCAAGCGGCATCGACGCGCCGAGCGCGGCGCGGATCACCAGCGTCTTGGCGTGGCTCTCCGCAAAGCTGTCGGAGTAGGTGCCCGCGATCAGGCGCACGCCTTGCCGCACCAGCGGCCGCACCGGCAATTGCACCACGTCGAAGCGCCCGATCAGCGCATCGAACACGCGCAGCTCGTCGGCGTGCACCACGTCCTCCGCGTCATGGAGCACGACGAAGCGGGTACGCGTGCCGGCCGCGTCATCGTCCGCGCGCAACGCGGCCCAGGCGCGATTGAGATTGTCCGCCTTGGTGGTCGGACCCGGATGCGGGTTGACGACCAGCCGCACCCGCGCCGCATCGCGCGCGACGTCCTGGATCGCGCCGATCGTCGCGGGATCGTTGGCGTAGGCGACCGCATAGACGGTGTAGTCGCCGCCCAGCCGCGCGAGCAGCGTCCGCAGCATCGGCCCGATCACCGCCGCCTCCTGCCAGGCGGGCACGAAGATCGCCATCCGCGACACCGGCGCCGCGGGCAGGTCCGCGTGCGCCAGCCCGACCCCGAACCCGCGCCACGCCCGCCGCGCGAAGAACAACAGGTCGACCGCGATGTCGTCGATGCCGCCGATCAACAGCCCGACCGCCGCAAAGAGCATCAGCTCGCGCGTCACGACCTCCAGCAGCTCCAGCGACCCCACGCCCGTCGTCGCCCCCCGGTTCGACGTCTTTCCTACAGCATCAAGGACTTCCGATCCCGGCGCAATCCCCTCTGGCGTCCATCCATGGCACGCTCTAGCCTTCCTCGGTTGCGGTGGGAGGGACGGCATGCGGCTGTGGGCGCGGGTGGCGATATCGGCGCTGGCGCTCGCCCCGGTCGCGGCGCTGGGCGACGCGAGCCCGCAGGTGATCCTCGCCACGCCCGGCGTCGGCGCCAACGGTCTAGGCGGCGCGATCGAGCGGTTCACGCTCCGCTTCAGCCAGCCGATGCTTGCGCTCGGCGACCCGCGCGCGGCCGCGCCCTTCGCCACCGCGTGCGCGGGAACGGGCCGCTGGGCGGATCAGCAGACCTGGATCTACGATTTCGCCGCGCCGCTTGGCGGCGGGACGACCTGCACCTTTGAAGCGCGCGAAGGCCTGCGCAGCACGAGCGGAGTCGACCTGACCGGCCAGCGCCGCTTCACCGTCGACGCGGGCGGCCCGGTCGCGCGCGCGGTCCTCCCCGGTTACGGAGAGATCGAGGAGGATCAAACCTTTCTCGTCGCCGCCAACATGCCCGCGACCCGCCGGTCGATCGCGGCGAACGCTTATTGCGCGGTGGAGGGGCTGGGCGAGAAGACGCCCGTCGATCTGCTCGGCGACGACGTGCCCGCCAGGCTGCTCGCCGCGATGAAGACCGAGTCGTGGCAGGTCCGCAGCTTCCTCGAGACCGCCGGGCTCCCCGCCGCGCTGCCTGCCTCCGCCGCCGAACACCGGCGCATGCTGGCAGGGGTCACTGCGCTCAAATGCCGCCGCGCGCTGCCGCCCGGACAGGACGTCGCGCTGGTCTGGGGCGCAGGCGTCGCGTCCGCTTCGGGCAAGACCGCAGGCGAGGACCGGCGCTTCGACTTCACCGTGCGCGAGCCCTTCAGCGCACGGTTCGAGTGCACCCGCGTCAACCCGCAAGCCGGGTGCAGCCCGGTCGAGAAGGCGTCGGTCCGTTTCACCGCGCCCGTCGCGCTGGCGAGCGCGCGCGCGGTCCGCATCCGCCTCGCCGACGGCCGCACGATCGCGCCCAGGATCGGCGACGACGAAGCCAAGCGCGCGACGATCAGCGACCTGACCTTCGCCGCGCCGCTCCCGCCCGAGACGGACGGCAAGCTGGAGCTGCCCGCCGACCTGCGCGACGAGAGCGGCCGCGCGCTCGCCAATGCGCAGCGTTTTCCGCTGGCGATCCGCTTCGACCGCGCGCCGCCGCTGGTCAAGTTCGCGGGCAAGTTCGGCATCCTGGAGCTGAAGCAGGGCGGCGTGCTGCCCGTCACCGTCCGCAACGTCGAACCCGCGCTCCGCGGCCGCGTCGCGCCGATCGGCGGCCGCGCCATGAAGGTCAGCGGCGACGGAGAGGTCGCTCGCTGGCTGCGCACCGTCGACCAGGCCGACGAGTATGACGTCGACGAGCGCAAGGACGGCACGCGCACCAACAACACCGCCTCGCGCCCGATCCTGCCCGCGCGGGGCAAGCCGCTCCAGGTCGCGCTGCCGGGCAAGGGCCGCGATTTCGAGGTCGTCGGCATCCCGCTCGGGCAACCGGGCTTCTACGTCGTCGAGCTGGAGAGCCGCACGCTCGGCCGCGCGCTTCTCGCGCGCGACGCGCCGCGCTACGTCGCCACCGCCGCGCTGGTCACCGATATGGCGGTGCATTTTAAATGGGGCCGCGAGCGCAGCCTCGCCTGGGTGACCCGGCTCGCCACCGGCAAGCCGGTCGCGAACGCCGCCGTCCAGGTCACCGACGCCTGCACCGGCCGCGCGCTGGCGAAGGGCCGCACCGACCGGAGCGGCGGGCTGATGATCCCCGCCGGCCTGCCGCAGCCCGCGACCTACGGCGGCTGCGACGGCGACGCCCACCCGCTGATGGTCTCCGCGCGGGTCGGCGACGACTTCAGCTTCACGCTGACCGACTGGGGCGAAGGGCTGCGGCCGTACGATTTCGAGCTGCCCTACGGCTATGAGGAGGCGCAGTTCAAGGTCCACACGATCTTCGATCGCATGCTCGTCCGTCAGGGCGAGACGATCCACATGAAGCACCTCGCGCGCAAGCCCGCCGGGTCCGGCTTCGCGATCCCCGCGGCGTTCACCGGCACGCTGCGGCTGTCGCATCGCGGCTCGGAGACGCAGTTCGACCTGCCGCTCAGCATCGACGTGCGCGGCGTCGGGCAGACGCAATGGACCGCGCCCGCCGCCGCGCCGATGGGGGACTACGACCTGCAGGTGGTGCAGGCGGACGGCGCGACGCTCTACACCGCGCAGTCGTTCAAGGTCGACGAATACCGCTTGCCGACGATGCGCGCGAGCGTGTCCGGACCGAAGGGCGCGGCGGTGCGCCCGAAGTCGCTGCCGCTCGACCTGTTCGTCGGCTATCTGTCCGGCGGCGGCGCGTCCAACCTCCCCGTCGACCTGCGCCTCGGCTGGTCCGAACGCAGCGGCGCGCCCGACGGCTATGAGGCCTACACATTCGGCGGACGGCCCGTGATCGAGGGCGTCCGCGCGCTCGACGGCGAGGGCAACGACACGCCCGTCCAGCTTCCGCCGACCCAGACGCTCCCCGCGACGCTGCGCGGCGACGGAACGCAGCGGTTCGCGGTCGACGTGCCCGCATTGGACGCGCTCACCGACATGCGGGTCGAGATGGACTATCGCGACGCCAACGGCGAGGTGCTGACCGCATCGAAGACGATTCCGATCTATCCGGCGGCGGTCCAGCTCGGCGTCCGTACAGACGGCTGGCTGATGAAGCAGGACGATCTGCGGCTGCGCTTCATCGCGCTCGACACCGAGGGCAAGCCGATCAAGGGCCAGCGCGTCGAGGTCGCGCTCTACAGCCGCCAGGTGCTCACCGCGCGACGGCGGCTGATCGGCGGCTTCTACGCCTATGACAACCAGATGCGCACGACCAAGCTCGATGCGAGCTGCTCTGCGACCACCGATGCGCAAGGGCTGGCGCAATGCGCGATCGATCCCGGCGTGTCGGGCGAAGTGTACGCCGTCGCCACCGCCAAGGACGCCGACGGCAACGTATCGCGCGCGGTACGGTCGGTGTGGCTGGCGGGCGACGAGGATTGGTGGTTCGGCGGCGACAACGGCGACCGGATGGACGTCGTGCCGGAGCAGAACGCCTACAAGGCGGGCGAGACCGCGCGCTTCCAGGTCCGCATGCCGTTCCGCTCGGCGACCGCGCTGGTCACGGTCGAGCGCGAAGGCGTGCTGTCGAGCTTCGTCACCGAGCTGTCGGGGACCGATCCGGTCGTCGAGGTCAAGATGCCCGCCTCCTACGCCCCCGACGTGTTCGTCTCGGTGCTCGCGGTGCGCGGGCGGGTCGAGCCCGGCTTCTGGTCGTGGCTCCGCGGGGTCGGCCGCACGCTTGGCCTCGTCAGCGGCCCCGATCCCGCCCCGCCGCCGACCGCGCTCGTCGACCTGTCGAAGCCCGCTTATCGTCTCGGCATCGCCAAGGTGAAGGTCGGCTGGGAGGGCCACCGGCTCCAGGTCGCCGTCAAGGCCGACCGCGAACGCTACGCCGCGCGCGACACCGCGCAGGTCGCGGTGCGCGTGCTGCGTCCGGGCGGCGCACCCGCGCGCACCGCCGACGTCGCGTTTGTCGCGGTTGATCAGGCGCTGCTCCAGCTCGCGCCCAACGAGTCCTGGGACGTGCTCACCGCGATGATGGGCGAGCGGCCCTTGTCGGTCCTCACCTCCACCGCGCAGATGCAGGTCGTCGGCAAGCGCCATTACGGCCGCAAGGCGGTGGAGGCGGGCGGCGGCGGCGGCGACGCGACCGCGCTCAACCGCGAGAACTTCCAGCCGGTGCTGCTGTGGCGCGGCACGCTGCCGCTCGACGCGCAAGGGCGCGCGCGCGTCGCGGTGCCGTTGTCGGACGCGCTGACCTCGTTCCGCCTGGTCGCGGTCGCGACCGAAGGTGCGGGGCTGTTCGGCACGGGCCAGGCGGACATCCGCACCGCGCAGGATCTGCAGCTCTACGCCGGGCTGCCGCCGCTGGTGCGCACCGGCGATTTCTACGCCGCGCAATTCACGCTGCGCAACGGATCGACCCGCGCGATGACGGTCACCGCGACCGTCGATCTGTTCCCGCGCGTTGCGCGAGGGCGGCCGATCACCGTCACCATTCCCGCCGGGGCCGCCGCGCCGATCGCGTGGAACCTGACCGCGCCCGACGGCCCGCCGTCGCTGCGGTGGCAGGTCTCGGCGCGCACTGCCGACGGTCGCGCCGCGGATCGCGTCACGGTGACGCAGGACGTCGTCCCCGCCGTCGCGATCGAGACCTGGGCCGCGACGCTCGCCCGCGTCGGCGACACGACGATCCCGATCGCGCCGCCCGCAGGCGCGCTTGCCGGACGCGGTTCGGTCGACGTCACCCTCGCCGATACGCTCGCGCCCCCGCTGACGGGGGTACGCGCGTACATGAGCGCCTATCCCTATCAATGTTTCGAGCAGCAGCTGTCGCGCGCGGTGGCGCTCGACGACGCGGCGGCGTGGACGCGGCTCGCGGGGGCGATCCCGACGTATCAGGCCCCCGACGGCCTGCTCCGCTATTGGCCTAGCGGCGCGCTCGACGGGTCGGAGACGCTGACCGCTTATGTCCTGTCGCTGACCGCCGAAGCGGGGCTGTCGATTCCCGAAACGTCCCGCGCGCGCATGGTCGACGCCTTGCGCGCCGTGCTCGACGGCCGCCTGCGCCACGAGGATTACGGCGACATCCGCTTGCGCAAGCTCGCCGCGCTGGCAGCCCTCGCCCGCAACGGCGCAGGCACGCCCGCGATGCTCGGCCAGGTCGGCATGACGCCCGCGGAGATGCCGACCGCATCGCTCCTCGATTGGCTCGCCGCGATCGACCGCATCCCCGGCCTCGCCAACGCCGCGGCGCTGCGCTCGGCCGGCGAAGCGACGCTCCGCTCGCGCCTCGCCTACGAAGGCGCGCGGATGGACCTGACCGACCAATCCACCTCGGCCTGGTGGCTGATGCAGTCGGGCGACGAGACCGCCGCGCGCGCCGCCTTGCTCGCGATCGGCCGCCCCGGCTGGCAGGATGAGGCCCTACGGATGATGGTCGGCGCAGCGGCGCGCCAACGCCGCGGCCATTGGGATACGACCACCGCCAACGCCTGGGGCGCGATCGCGACGCGCCGCTTCGCCCAGACCTATCCGGCTCAGGCGATCGCGGGCACGACCACGCTGTCGCTGGGCGCACGCACGATCGCCAAGGCCTGGCCGCTCGCCGCCGATCAGCGCGCCGCCTCCTTCGCGCTTCCCGCGGCCCGCACGCCGTTGACGCTGCGCCAGGCGGGCGGCGCGGGACCCTGGGCGAGCGTCGCGGTGCGCGCCGCGGTGCCGCTCCGCGCGCCGCTGTTCGCGGGCTACCGCGTCGCGCGGAGGGTCGAAGTCGTCCAGGCGCGCAACCCCGGCCGCCTCACCCGCGGCGACGTCCTCCGCGTGACGCTCACCGTGGAAGCCACCGCCGAGCGCAACTGGGTCGTCGTCAGCGACCCCGTCCCCGCGGGCGCGACAATCGTCGGCGATCTCGGCGGCCAGTCGCAGATGTTGCGCGAGACGACTTCGGGCGAGGGCGCGTCGCCCTCCTACGTCGAGCGCGGCCGCGAGGCCTGGCGCGCCTATTTCGCCTGGCTGCCGCGCGGGCGAACCAGCGTCAGCTACACCCTCCGCCTCAACGGCGCAGGCCGCTTCAGCCTGCCGCCCACCACGGTCGAGGCGATGTACGCGCCCGCGATCCGGGCGGCGGTTCCGAACGGTGCTGTCGTGGTGGCGCCCAAGTGATTCGGTTCACGCGAAGGCGCGAAGGCGCGAAGAAGTTGGTTCGCGCGGAGGCGCGGAGACGCGGAGGCGTGGTACTCGGGACCACGGGCGTTCTGCCTCTCGCAAAGGCTGCAAAAGGAGCCCTGACGGGCTCAGGCGACCAAAGCGCCGCAGGCACTTTGTCCTGCCTTCTTCTCCGCGTCTCCGCGCCTTCGCGCGAACAAAAACTTTCTTCTCTTCGCGCCTTCGCGCCTTCGCGTGAACCTCCTCCACGAGCCGTATGAATGTCGCGCCACGGCACCCGCATCGCATTGGCCGTCATCGCCGCCCTCGTCCTCATCGCCGCGATCCTCGACTTCGCCACCCGCCCGCCGCCCCTCCCCAGCTACGCCGCCGTTCGCGCCGCCTGGCGACCGTCGGAAGCCTGGCTCTACGACCGCCACGGCCGCCTGCTCGACTCCGCCCGCGTCGACTTCGCTCGCCGCCGCCTCGCCTGGACCCCGCTCGCCGACATCGCCCCGGTGGTCGCCTCAACCATCATCGCCGCCGAGGACCGCCGCTTTCGCCAACACGGCGGCGTCGACTGGCTCGCGGTCGCGGGCGGCCTGCGCGCTCGCCTGCAAGGCCGATCCAGCCGCGGCGCGAGCACGCTGACGATGCAGGTCGCAGGCTTTCTCGATCCCGCGCTCGCCAACCCCGGCGCGCGGACGTGGCGCGACAAGGTCGCCCAAGCCCGCGCCGCCCGCGCGATCGAGACGCGCTGGTCCAAGGACGAGATCGTCGAAGCCTATCTCAACCTCGCCGGGTTCCGCAGCGAGGCGCAGGGGATCGGCGCGGCCGCGCTCGGGCTGTTCGGCAAGACGCCGTCCGCGCTCACGCGCGACGACGCGCTGCTCCTCGCCGCGCTCCTGCCGCAACCGCAGGCGAGGCCGCAAGCGCTCGCCCGCCGCGCCTGCCTCCTTTCCGCGGATATTGACTGCGCCCGCTTCGCCGGCATGGCGGCATCGATGCTCGGCCCTGCGCGCAGCCTCGCGCTCGATCCCGGCCTCGCGCCGCACCTCTCCGACCATCTGCTCGCCGAAGCGGGCGCGCGGATCACCACCACGCTCGACACGCGCGTCCAGCGCCTCGCGATCGCCGCGCTCTCCCGCCAGCTCCAGGGCCTCGGCGGCACCCGCGCGCGCGACGGCGCGGTGATCGTCGTCGACAACAGCAGCGGCGACGTGCTCGCCTGGGTCGGCGGCGTCGGCGGAACCTCGACCGCCCCCGCGGTCGACAACGCCCGCGCCTACCGCCAGGCCGGATCGACGCTCAAGCCCTTCCTCTACGCGCAAGGCATCGAGCGCGGCTATCTCACCGCCGCCTCGATCCTTGACGATTCGCCGGTTCAGCTCGACACCGCGAGCGGCCTCTACGTTCCCCAGAATTACGACCGTGCGTTCAAGGGGCCGGTGTCCGCCCGCGTCGCGCTCGCGGGATCGCTCAACGTCCCCGCGGTGCGCACGCTTCTTCTCGTCGGGGTCGAGCCGTTCCGCGACCGGCTATGGGACAGCGGCTACAAGGGCCTGGTCGAGGACGGCGGCCATTACGGCTTTTCGCTTGCGCTCGGCTCGGCCGAGGTGACGCTCGCCGAGCAGGTCGCCGCCTATCGCGCGCTCGCCCGCGGCGGGCGCTGGTCGCCGCTGCGGCTCACCGCCGCCGTTCCGCGCGCAGGCGACCGCCCGGTCACCACCCCCGCCGCCGCCTGGATCGTCGCCGACATGCTCGCCGACAATGACGCGCGCGCGGCCACCTTCGGCAGCGATTCCGCGCTCCGGCTGCCGTTCCGCGCGTCGGTGAAGACCGGCACGTCAAAGGCGATGCGGGACAATTGGTGCATCGGCTTCACCGACCGTTTCACCGTCGGCGTCTGGATCGGCAATGCGCAGGGCGATCCTATGCGGGGCGTTTCGGGCACCAGCGGCGCGGCCCCGGTGTGGCGCGACGTGATGACCGCGCTGCAGGCCCGCGCACCGGCCAGCCCCGTCTCACCCCCGCCCGGCGTCGAGCAGCGCCGCATCGCCTTCGCCGACGCGCGCGAACCGCCGCGCCGCGAGTGGTTCGTGGCGGGTACCGCCCAGACCTTGATCGCCGCCGCCCCACCCGCGTCGCGCCGCCCGCGGATCACCAATCCCGCGAGGGGAAGCGTCTACGCGCTTGATCCCGACGTGCCGATCGACCGCCAGCGGCTGGTGGTGGCGGTGTCGGGCGACGCCGCGCGCCACCGCATCGTGCTCGACGCGCGCGACCTCGGCGCGGCGGACGCGCGGCCGCAGCTGCTGCCCGGACCGGGCGTCCACCGGCTGCGCCTCGTCGACCTTTCCGGCCGCGTCGTCGACCAGGTCCGCTTCACGATACGGTGAGGAATAATTCGGCGATCCGGCCGAACCAAATGGGGCTGGGGGCGTTGCGCCCATGATCCCACCCCCTTTCGGGATCGGTGCCGTTACCCAAGCACGGCACGGCCGCGCCGACGCGTATTACGCGGCGCGGCCAAAGGGGAGTGCAGGGTCTTTCGTGCTTCGGCACGACTGAACAGCGCGGGGCGCTTACCCGGCGCATATTCACGTCACCGAACCGAACTACGGCGTGTCGCGATTGCCGCCGCCGCCCTGCCCGCCCGCCGCGCCGGGCGCGCCCACCGTGCCGATGTTGCCGAACAGCTCGGAGAAGAAGCTCTTGTTGCGGCCCAGCGTCGGTGTCGTCTTGCTCGACGGCGTGATCGACGCGATCTGCTCGGCCGATCCGCGACGGATCGCGGTGACGGTGCCCGCCCGATCGAAGCTGATCTGCAGCGTCAGCTGCGACTTGGGCCGCGGCGTCTGAAAGCCGTAAGCGCGGCTCTCGCGCGCGATATAATACCAGTCGCCCTGGTTGAACTGGCTTGCGAAGCTCGGCCGCCCCAGCGTCTGGAGCACCGATTCGCGGTTGTCGACGCCCGGCTGGACCGAATTGACGAGATCGGCGTCGACGACATAGCCCTGGTGCGAGGGCAGCGGCGAGCAGGCGCCGAGCGCCGCCCCAATAACAACTACCGGGCCGACAAGAGCGGCAGGAAGTACGCGCATGATAAACTCCGCAGGCGCGCACGATTGCATCGGCCGCCGTTCGCCGCGATAGGCGAGGACGTGCGCCAAGGAAAGGGTTTGCAAACTGGGCTGGCTGGCTGATCTGTTCGGATCGAAGCGGGACGAGGCGCTGCTGCCGCTGTACAATGCGGTGGTCGCGCGCGCGCGCCAACCGCATTGGTATGTCGAGGGCGCGGTCCCCGACACGGTGGACGGCCGCTTCGACACCATCGCCGCGGTTCTCGCCTTTGTCATGCTGCGGCTGGAGGAGACGCCCGAGGGCGCCGCGCCGTCCGCCATGCTCGCCGAGCGGTTCGTCGACGACATGGATGGGCAGCTCCGCCAGCTGGGGATCGGCGACATCGTCGTCGGCAAGCACATCGGCAAGATGATGGCGATGCTCGGCGGGCGCCTCGGCGCGTACCGCGACGGGCTGGCGGGAGAGGGCATCGACGCGGCGCTGGTCCGCAACCTCTACCGCGGCGAAGCGCCCGGCGCCCAGGCGCTGGCGCACGTCCGCGATTCGCTGCTCCAGTTCCGCGCCGCGCTGGCGGACGCGCCGGTCGCGCGGCTGATCGAGGGAGACCTGCCGTGACCCCTGAATTCTCGCGCCCGATCCGCATCGACACGATCGGCGATGGCGAGCGCATCGTCACGGTGGAGGCGAACGAGGATGAGCGCCGCCGCCTCGCCGGCCGCTTCGGCCTGGTCGCGATCGAGCGCCTCACCGCGCGCTTCTCGGTCCGGCGCGAAGCGGCTGGGGTGCTCGCGACCGGCCAGGTTGAAGCGGCGGCGACTCAGGCCTGCTCGGTCACCGGCGAACCGATCGAGGCTGTCGTGGACGAGACCGTGGCGTTGCGCTTCGTCGACGAGCTGGCGGAAGAAGGCGACGAAATCGAGCTCTCCGGCGACGCGCTTGACACGCTGCCGATCGATGGCGGCGCGATCGACCTGGGCGAAGCCGCCGCCGAGACGATGGCGCTGGCGCTCGACCCGTTCGCGCGCAGCGCGGGCGCGGAGGAAGCGTTGCGCAAGGCGGGGGTGGTCAGCGAGGAAGAAGCCGGCGCGTTCGGCGCCTTGGCGGGGTTGAAGGCGCTGCTGAAGTAACCGTCACCCCAGCGAAGGCTGGGGTCTCTCGCCACAGGCCTCGCGCTCGCCGCACGAGACCCCAGCCTTCGCTGGGGTGACGAGTCGGCCTAAACCGCAGTCCCCCCCACCGTCAGCCCCTCGACCAGCAAGGTCGGCTGCCCGACCCCTGCGGGCACCGACTGCCCCCCCTTGCCGCACACGCCGATGCCCTCGTCCAGCGCGAAGTCGTCGCCGATCCCGGTCACCTTGGTCAGCACCGTCGGGCCGTCGCCGATCAGCGTCGCGCCCTTGATCGGCGCGCCGAGCCTGCCGTCCTCGATCTTGTACGCCTCGGTGCAGCTGAACACGACCGTGCCGCTCACGATGTCGACCTGCCCGCCGCCGAACGACTTCGCGAAGATGCCCTTCTTCACGCGGCTGA
>SXGT01144983.1_pt1 | contig 18782 bp, 12 predicted proteins | sample 3176221 | NCBI WGS metagenome assembly SXGT01 (sample SAMN11356862, study PRJNA531348) | freshwater metagenome | isolation source: freshwater sample F1-120 | place: China: Fuxian Lake, Yuxi | collected 2017-12-25
GGCGATGATTGTGAGACTTCCTCCCTCCTCGACATTTCGAGCCGCGCCGAAGAACCTCTTGGGCTTCTGAAGCGCGCTGGCGTCGACGCCACCGGAGAGGATGCGGCCGGAGTGGGGGACCTCGGTATTGTAGGCCCGTCCCAGGCGGGTTACAGAGTCGAGTAGAATCACCACGTCCCGGCCGTACTCGACCATTCGTTTCGCCTTCTCAATGACCATCTCGGCCACCTGCACGTGCCGGGAGGCAGGCTCATCGAAGGTCGAGCTGATGACCTCTCCCTTTACCGAGCGCTCCATGTCGGTCACTTCTTCGGGACGCTCGTCGATGAGGAGGACGATAAGCTCTACTTCGGGGTTATTCCTCGCGATCGAGTTGGCAATCTTCTGGAGGATGACGGTCTTTCCAGTCCGGGGCGGAGCGACGATGAGGCCGCGTTGGCCTTTTCCGATCGGCGTCACGAGGTCAATGATTCGTGTCTCCACGCCGTCAGAGTCACATTCGAGGACGAGCCGCCGTTCGGGATAGAGAGGAGTGAGGTCATCGAAATTGACCTTGTCCTTGAGCTTTTCGGGTTCCTCGTAATTGATCGCCTCGACCTTGAGGAGCGCAAAGTAACGCTCGCTTTCCTTGGGGGGGCGAATCTGGCCACAGACAACGGCACCCGTTCTGATGCCGAACCTGCGAATCTGCGAAGGCGAGATGTAGATGTCATCAGGGCACGGGAAGTAGCTGTAACGCGGCGATCGAAGGAACCCAAAGCCATCGGGGAGTATTTCGAGCACTCCCTCTCCGTACATCACGCCGCTTTTCGATTTGCGATCCTTCAGGATCTTGAAGATCAGCTCCTGCTTCTTGAGGCCCGTGTACTCGATCACGCCCTCTCTCTGGGCAAGCTCGTGCAGCTCGGCAATCGCCATCTTCTGGAGGTTGCCAATATGCAGCCGCTCCTGGCCGCCTTCCTCGGGCAGCTTTGTGAGCTGAGCCGCCTCGAATTCCAGATCCTCGTCTCGGGGGAGCCCCAGGTTTGCGCCCTCGTTGGAAGGCCGGTGCCGGGTCCCGCCGTGCGAGCGAGCGGCATGCGAGCTGGAGGCATGGGGGCCAGAGGCATGGGGGCCAGAGGGCGCGCTCGGGCGGCTTTGAGAGGGGGAGTCGGGCGGCAGTCCAGGTCTCGACTCGGGCCGGCTCCGAATCTTGCCATGTGTACGGGGGCGGGAAACTTCCATGTTCTCCTCGTTGGGTGTGGTGGGGTTCTCAGCTTCTTTTCCAGACATTTCAGGGCGCTCCAACTTCTGTCCAGCGCGCGTACAGCTCTCTAACTTGACGACGGGTCTCTTCGAGGTTGTTTGAATTTTCGAGGAAAACCGTCGAAAGCCGTCTCTTCTCGGCCAGGGGTGCTTGAAGGCTTTCCCTGCGATCGAGCTCCTCGGCAGTCCAACCGCGATCTGCAACACGGCGCAGCCTCGCCTCGCGGGATGCGTCCACGTAGACAATGGCACCGCAGCGAGTTCGCAGGGGGGAGCTCAGCAGTAGCGGGACATCGAGCACCAGGACTTTTCCCTTCAGGGCGTTTTTTTCGTGCAATCGGACCTTCTCTTCCATCGAGTGGATGACGGTGGGGTGCACGAGAGCCTCAAGCTCTCTTAACTTGTCAGAATTGGAGAAAACCAGATCTGCAACCACTTTACGATCCACCTTGCCGCTCGATTGGAAGGCTGCGTCACCTAGCCAGCGCCGAAGCACTTGCCGAACCCGGGGGGTCTCAAGTGCCTCGTGGGCCAAGGTGTCCGCGTCCACAGTGTCTGCTCCGAGTTCGGCCAACAGACGTCTCACCGTACTCTTGCCTGCCCCGATCCCGCCAACAATTCCGACGATCATGAAGAGAATGCTGCGTTGCGTCCGGTCAAACTGCGGCCTGCTAAAGCCGCTGGCCTGAAGGAGCGTCGTCCTGAGGGCGCATCCCTTGGGAGTACAACCCACGCGAGCATTGTCCCGTGAGAGCCCATCCAAGAAGAGCAGGAGGGTAAGACGAAGAGTATGAATGTGAGTGAACGAGCGGTAGTGTAGACCAGAGGTTGCGTGTCGCCAACGGAATTCTTTTGCCTGCCAGGAGGCTGGAAATTGCACGCCAGAGAAGGCCTCCCCCACTTCTTGGGGCTGCTGAGGGATAGAGGCGCCTTGACAGTATCCGGAGCTCCCCTACAATCGATCGCGCGGAAGCAAGAAACAGAGGCACTGCAAGAGGTCGAGGGCTGGACCTCGAGTTCCGGCCTTGCTTCCCCTCGAAATTTTGCAGGTGCCTGAGAGATATTGACGAGAGAAATGGTTATTTCGCCTTCGGGCGGAGGGTTTAAATGGCTCAGCGAGAAGGTTCCGCTTACCTGTTCTATCTCTTCATTGGGGCCTGCGTACTTTTTCTGTGCATGGCGACCTTGTTTTTCATTGAAAACAATGCAAAGCAGGAGGTCCTGCAGCAGGTGGAAGTCTGGAAGAAGAAGGCGGAGCGAAATGACCAGGACGTCAGGGAGCTGAACGACGCAATCACAAGTCTAAGAGTTCTCATCGCGGGCCCAGGCGCAGAGATGGCGGCGTGGCCCGGCAACGAGCACTACCTGGGGCTCATGAAGGACAAGTCCGAGACGGTCATCAACCTCGCCCTCGCTGATCTGAAGGAGACGCCTCGAACTTACGGTTCCCTGGTGGAGTGCTATGGAGACCTCGATAGCCTCTTGCGAAAGCTCCGCCAGGGGCGTGATGAGTCCTTCGCAAAGATGGAGGCTTCGGTCACCTCGGAGGTGAAGGCGAAGAGCTCGTTTGACGAGGCATCGACCGAGCTGCGCAAGCAGAAGGACGAATCGCTGAGTCAGGTCCAGGAGCTTCAGAGCAGGCTCGAGGACCTCGACAACAAGTCGAAGACGGAGAAGGCGGACCTCATCCAAAAGATGGACAAGGCGCAGGATGAATGCTCGGAGAGGCTTGTCGCCTACTCCCGCCAGGTGAACTTCAAGGACAACCAGATCAAAGCCCTCGAAAACCGCATTGACAAGCTACTCGAGGAGACGCGCAAGCAGAAGGACTTCGGTGAAGATGCCGAGCCGGACGGGAAGATAGTCGACATTCTGAGCTCAGCGGGCAAGGGTTGGATCGACTTGGGCCGCGTGGATCACCTCTCCAACGGTCTCGTGTTCCGTGTTTTCCAGGACGTCAAGGGCGGCAAGAAGGTCTACAAGGGGCTGGTTGAGGTCCAGAAAATCGATGAGAAATTCAGCGAAGTGCGCGTGATTGAAGAGAAGGACAGCCTGTACCCAATTACAAAGGGCGACCTGGTAGAGAACCCCTTCTACAATCGAAAGGCTCAACAAGTATTTGTCTTCGCGGGCACAGAGATGGACTCGGCAGACATTACGAAGGATTATGCCACCACCCAGTTGAAGCGCTACGGAGCTCAGATCGTCGAGAAAGTCGATATCAACACAGACTTCCTGGTTGCCCTCAAGAACTACGAAAACACGCCCGAGTACAAGGCCGCTCGTGAGCTCGGCGTCACGGTCATTCGAGAGCGAGACCTCCTGGAGTTCATAGGGCGGTGATTGCCTCCCCAAGAGCTTGCGCCCGTGGAGGATCCGACCCCGCGACCTCCCAGTCGGATTCCTGAGCCTGCGTGCGCCGCGAGTCCCTTTCACTCGCCCGGTCAGGTTAGTACTTCCCCCCCCAACACCTGGGCACCACCTGGTCGCCCTGCAACCTCTACCAGCTGGATATCTCGGCCCGATTGGTGTAGAGAGCTGTGCTTTTGGCCCACGCCCAAAACTCTGGGGTGAGGCCATCATCTCTGGGAGTAACTGTTCATGCATGAAGCTCGGATGACCTTTGGGGAGCACCTCGAGGATCTCCGCCGCAGAATCATCTGCTGCCTGCTTTACCTCGTTGTGGGCCTTTCGATCAGCATGACTTATGGGCAAGACCTGCTCCAGTGGGTCCTTGTACCCCACTACACGGCGGTCCGTACCGAAAACCGCGCGAGGCTAGTTCGTCACATGGATCGGACTCTCCACCGAGTGCTGCTCTTGACGTCGGTGATGCCCCAGGAGTCCGAGCGAAGCGAGAAGCCGCTCCTGGTGCCCCCCCCGACGAGCGAGGACTGGGCGGCGCTCTTCGCGAGGGAAGTCGCTCTCCCGCAAATCACGGGAAGGCTCCAGGGGAGTTTCGAGAGGTTCTCAAGGGCACTGGGAGCCTCGCTTACAACAATACCCGTCGAGGAAAGGGAAAAGGTGAGGGGCGCAGTCAAGGAATTCGGTACCGAGCTCTCGACGGTGCTTGCAGAGGAATTCGCCCCCGGGCTTCAGGCAACGCGTGAAGCGGTGATCCCCGAAAGGTTCCGGAACCTCTATCGCGACCTGAGCCAAATGTCGAGCAACGAGGGGCCCAGCCAGCTTGAAAAAATTGCCGGCTGGGGAGGCGACGTGGGGACTTTGATCAGTCCGCTTCATGAGTTCATCGAGTTCCTCGACGGTCGCAAGGCCCAGGTAATGGCCAGCCCGATTCCTCTCGAGCGGCTTCATGCCTGGGCACGTGAATCAAAGCTGCCCGATGCGCTGGGGGAATCCATCGCCTCACTCGAGAAGGACTACATGGCCCTGGTGGAGCAGAAGACCCCGTCGATCATGGTCACGAGCTACCTCGAAAGCTTCATGGCCTACCTGAAGGTGGCGATGGTCTTTGGGATCTTCTTGACGCTCCCTTTCATGCTCTATGAGCTCTGGAAGTTCATTGGCGCAGGACTCTACGAGCACGAGCAAAAGTATGTCGTTACGTTTCTACCCTTCTCCCTCGGGCTCTTCGTCGTTGGGATTCTCTTTGGGTACTTCGCGATGATCCCTGTCGGGCTCAAGTTCCTGGCCGGGTGGGGCATCGAGGACGTGAACCTGAGCTTTACCCTGGAGAACTACATCGACCTCTTTCTCACGTTGACGCTCATTCTGGGGCTCGTTTTCCAGACACCGCTCCTCATGGTCTTTTTCACGAAGATTGGCGTGGTGAACGTTCCAACCTTTCGTCGTGTACGCAGGCTGGCGATTTTCGCATGCATCTGCCTTGCCGTGGTGCTTACCCCGCCCGATCCATTCAGCTGGTCTCTCATGGCAGCGCCAATGATCCTGCTCTATGAGCTCGGTATCTGGATCTGCCAGTTCTTCGAGCCCAAGAAACTGACGAAGCCAGTGGAATCAGGTCTTTTGGGGACAAGAGAAGTGGCACCCGGAGCCGAGTCGGAGCAGTTGAAAGACCAGTAAGATCGAACTTGGCGGCGTTGCATGACCGCGACGAGCCCACCTCCTTTTCTTCGAAGGCGCCAGGGAGGCGACCCCGGCTCGTGGAGCTCCGCCGGCTCATGTCGTCCACTTCCTGGACGCCCCCTCGTCGCCTTGCGGGGGCGATGATATTCTTTCTCGTCGGGGAGGGCTTTGGAATTCAGGTCCATTCGGCCGATAGGAGCAGTGACAAGGGTCGAAACTTTGTGCTCCGATTAGAAACCTGTGAACCGAGGAGTTCACCCCCATGAAGCCATCTGGCGGTTCATTATCCCTTACCTTCGTTGCATTGCTCGGCTGTGCGACCGTCTCGGTCGCCGACACCGTCTACTTGAAGAACGGCGCGTGGATCGACGGCATCGTGCGGTCCCGTTCCGAAAAGGCGGTCGAGATTGAGATCGGCGACATCGGCAAGGTCGAAGTTCCGGCCGAGGAGATCCACCAGGTCGAGAAGAACAAACGCACCGGAGCAGAGAGGCGCCAGGCCTCGTTGGACAAGAAAGTGGAGCTGAAAATCGTCAGCAAGGACGGCAAACAAATCGTAACGGCACTACCCCCTAAAACCCCGGATGGCTCGATCGGGGAAGATAACCCAACCGATGGCGGCGAAGCCGGTGGGAAGAAGACCGACCCCGAGCCACCGGAGGAAAGTCCGGTTCAAAAGAACTCGGAGAAAAAGATCGACCCCGACCTCAAGGCGCGCATTGAATCGCTTGTTGCCGATCTCAAGAGGCAAAAGCCGCAGGTGCGAACTCGTGCGGAGAGGCACCTGAAAGCCATCGGCGAGCCAGCACTTCCATTTCTCGTCCCACTGGCGAAAAACGAGGCTGAATTGACCCGCACAGCGGTTTTTCGGCTCTTTCACGAGATAGGGGATGAGGATGTGATCGACCCCTGTATTGACGCCCTGCTCGACCCGAATGAGTATGTGCGCGATTTCGCGAACAAGACGCTCGAGCGTGTGACCCACGAGCGTTTCGGCTACCAGGCCAACGCCAGCCCTCGCAGGCGAGAGGCCGCGCAGGAGAAGTGGAAAAAATGGTGGGACGAGGAGAAGCGGGAAATGGCGGCCGCAGAGAAACTCAAGGGCTAAGTCATCTTCTCGGCCAGACGCGCACAAGAAAAATTCATGCAGAGCTCGCGCACATTCCTGGCTCGTCAGGGGGCTCATGACTCGGGCAGAATCACCATTCGGTGAGCCTGAAGCGCTGATGGATGCACGGCTCCCTTGGCCATTGACACCGCACCTCGGGCTTTGTTAGTATCCCGCCTTCGCTCAAGGCAATGACGACCGATTTTTGAGGTAGCTTCGGAGCTGGTTTCGCCTCGGAAATTCCTTCAGCCATGTTAAAGACATGGCGTTACTGGCGTGACGCTACAGTGGAGATTTGTCCCACGTTCTTGAACGAGATTCGTTGATGTCAGGATGGATGTCAGATGGCGATGTCTGGATGTCAGGAGATCTGGATGTCGAGATGAGATCGGGATGAGATCGGGAGCTTGCGGTGTTGCCTGGAGGAGCAGGTTCACGCGAGACTTGAGATCTTCTTCGAGACGGACTTGGGTCCCAGCGCCACAGTAAAACGCGCGACCCGAGACCTTCACAGAAGACTCTGTCGAGAAGTCGGTGTCAGAAAGTCTCAGTGTCGGAGGACACCGGGACAAAGCCACGAGAAGCGGTCAAGAGAACGCACCTTCGGGTATGGAGTGCCCGCGGTGTGTTGAGGTGTTGGTTCGAGCTTTCGGGTTCGAGCTTGTGTACGAGGTGCTTTCCCCGGGGGAGTGCCGTGTCTTCGTCGGCCGATTCGACGTACCCCTCTGGTATTGTCTTTGAGGTCAACGGGGGGCGGTGAGCTCTTCCAGGGTCGCTCTCCAGGACCGTTTTCGAGTGGAATGCCTTGGTGGACTCGATGGTGGACTCGTTGGAATCCCTCGCTCACACCGCGCTGTGGGAAGACTTGCAGTGCGATCTCAAGCTGAGGCTAGGTGCCGAACCTTTCGAGCGTTGGATCTCCTCCCTGAAGGTCGTCTCTCAGTCGGGGCCTTTCCTGAGGTTGGGGGTCCCGAATCTCTTCGTCCAGGATTGGATTCGGAAGCGCTACCTGCCCGACATGGAGCATGCACTTCGAGAGAAGCTGCTTCAGAAGTGGCTGGTGACTGAAGGTTCTGGCGACTGGATTCGGCTTGAGTTTGTAATTGACCCTGAGCTCTTCCGTGAGCGCCGCAAGGCGTCCGCGGAGCTCCCTGAGAGAAGCCTTCCAACGCCTCCCCGCGAAGCGCCCTCACCGCAGATAGTGGCGTTCTCCGATTCGCTGGACAGGAACCCTGGCACCAGAGAAATCCGTGGTGAGACAACTCTCGACAGCTTCGTGGTGGGTGAAACGAACCGCCACGCCTACGATGCGGCCATTGCTGTACTGCAGCGCCCCGGCAACCTCTACAATCCGCTCTTCATCCACGGCTCCTCGGGGATCGGGAAGTCACACCTGCTCAAGGGCCTTTCAAGGGCCTTTCGGACTCGCCGCAGAGGGACTCATCCTCTCAAGGTTAGCTGCCTGACTGGCGAACAGTTCTTTCAGCACTACGTGGCGAGTATTCAGGAACGGACCCTGCGACAGTTCCAGGAGAGCTACCGTTCGCTCGACGTTCTCCTGCTCGACGACGTCCACCTCCTCTCGGGCAAGAAGAAGACACAGATCGAGCTGCTCCACACATTCTGCGCTTTGGCTGACAGCGCTCGCCAGGTGGTTGTCACAAGCGATACCCCGCCAAACGGCCTTCGGGACCTTGATCCGGGCCTCGTGGGAAGGTTCTCCGGGGGGCTTATCGTTGGGATGAAGCGGCCCGACTTTGCGGCCAGGCTCGGCATCGCCCGCGCTCAGGCCCGCACTCTCCTCGCACCGGTTGGCGAGGAGGTGCTTCGGTATGTCGCCGAGACGGTTCGCTTCGGTGCCAGGGAATTGATTGGAGCGGTGAATCTGCTGCACCATCACTCGCAAGTTCGGGGCGACGCTGTCGAGCTCAACTCGGCACAGAAGATCCTCGCCGAGTTCCAACGCGACCATTCGCGGCGTATTGACCTCCCGCGAATCCAGGACGTCGTGGCAGCGCACTACGGGGTATCCGTCGAGGCGCTTCTCTCGGGGAGTCGCGAACGTCATGTCTCCTTCGCACGGCAGGTGGCCATGCACCTGGCCCGCCACTACACGAAGAAGTCTCTTGCCGAGGTGGGCAAATACTTCGGGAACCGAAACCATTCGACGGTAAAATGTGCTGAACGGAAGATCACGGCACTCATGAAACGAGAAGGCGGCGTGATGGCTTCGGAGCTTGGGGCCCTGATGGAGACCCTTGAGGAGTGAGTCGAGAAACGGAAAGTGGAACGGTGCCCCCTGCCTCCACGGCTCCGGGGGCTGGCAGCCGTCCCACAGACCTTTCCTCGGCCTCGCAAGTCCTTCAGTTTTTGCCCGGTGTTGGCCCCAAGCGGGCGGATCTTCTCGCAAAGTTGGGCCTCAAGACGCTCGCGGACCTGCTTCGCCACTTTCCGCGGCGTTATGAGGATCGCCGGACGCTCACCCCCATTGTGAAAGCTCTTCCGGGCGAGACGCAAGTGCTCTACGGCGAGGTGGAGTCCATTCGGTCCCGACTCCTCAGGCGAGGACAGACCTTGATCGAGGCTCAACTGGTCGACCGCATCGACGGCGCCATGGCGTCCGGAATCAGGCCCGGCAGAATCGAGCTCGTCTGGTTCAACCAGCCGCATCTACTGGACTGGATCCGGGTAGGCGTACGCCTCTACGTCCATGGCCAGGTCCGTCTTCGCACCGACAAGCTTCAAATCGCCGCGCCCGAGTTCGAGATCGAGACGGAGGACGACGAGAACGATGGGCCGTCCCCTCACATCCAGCGCATTGTTCCTGTCTACCCCCTTACGCGGGGGCTCCAGCAACGTTTTGTTCGTGGGCTCATCCACCGAGTCCTCAGGGAATTCAAGTCGGTCGAGGGCCCCTACGATCATTTCTTCCCCGGGGGACTGGACGAAGCCGAAGCCCTGCGACGCCTTCACTTCCCCGCCACTTGGCAGGATTTGCACGAGGCGAAGGAGCGATTCATCTTTGAGGAGTACTTCATATTCGCCTCACACCTCGCCTTTCGCCGGGCGGCCTTCTGCAAGCAAGGTGTGAAGAGTCAGACGCCCTTTCAGGTGACGGACGACCTTGACCGCAAGATCCGTTCCATATTCCCATTTCAGCTCACGCAGGAGCAGGACCAGGCCATAGAAGCCATGACCCGGGACCTGAGAAGTGGCTCTCCAATGTATCGCCTTCTCCAGGGCGATGTCGGGACAGGCAAGACGGCCGTCGCGCTCTACGCGATGCTCGTCGCTGTAAGGAACGGGTATCAGGCGGCGCTCCTGGCTCCCACGGAAGTGCTTGCGGAACAACACAAGAGGGTGATCTCGAGGCTCCTCTCTCGCTATCCGGTACGAGTCGAGCTGTTGACAGGATCCGTGAGGGGCGCGGCGCGGCGTGAGATTCTGGAAGCGTTCGCGAACGGCAAGGCGCACATCGCCGTGGGCACGCACGCCCTGATTCAGGATGCGGTCATGTTCGAGCGGCTGGGGCTCGCGGTCATTGACGAACAGCACCGATTCGGGGTGCTGGAGCGCATGAAAATCAGGAAAAAGGGTGAAAGCCCGCACGTGCTGGTCATGACAGCGACCCCGATCCCTCGGTCGCTCTGCCTCACGTGCTATGGCGACCTCGACCTCTCGATTCTTCGTGCCCGCCCCATGGGACGAAAGCCAGTAAAGACCTTCCTGGTCCCGCCCAGGAAACGCGCAGGAGCGATGGAGTTCATCCGCCAGGAGCTCAGGGCGGGGCGCCAGGCCTATTTCGTCTATCCACTCATCGAGGAGTCCGAGGCTCTGAGCTTGCCCGCGGCAGTGAAGTCCCAGGAGGTCCTTGAGTCGGAAGTCTTTCCGGAGTTTCAGGTGGGGCTTGTGCACGGTCAGCTCAAGCCGGAGGAGAAGGAGGCCGAGCTGGACCGATTCCGCCGCGGCGAGTGCCAGGTTCTTGTTGCGACGGTGGTGGTGGAAGTCGGGATCGACGTGCCCAATGCCACGGTGGTCTTTATTGAGGATGCGACTCGATTTGGCCTCGCGCAACTTCATCAGCTCCGGGGGCGGGTGGGCCGGGGGGCCCACGCCGGTTACTGCCTCGTGGGCTGGAATTCGGCGAAGAAGGATGTGGAGGCGCGGCTGAAGGTTTTTGCCTCGACCGATGACGGCTTCAAGATCAGCGAGGAGGACCTGAAGCTCCGCGGCCCGGGTGATTACCTGGGTCTGAGGCAGTCCGGGAGGCCGCACTTCCTCCTGGGAAATCCGCTGGAGGACCTGGAGCCATTTCTAAGAGTCAAGGTCCTTGCCGAAGAGTTTTGGGGGAAACCCGAAAATAACGCCTACCGCCAGAAGTGGGCCGGCATGCTGGAGCTCGGGGATGTAGGACGTGAGTTCCTGGGGCTCGATTGACCGCCTGGGACTGGAGGCGAAGCCGTTACTTTTCCAGGCGGCCATCCGCCTTGTTGTATCTGCCATCGGGCGTGTGCTAACATTGGGTTTGACTCTGGGTTTCAGCGCCCGGATCTCGCGAGAAAAAGTAGAGTTTGCCCCACCTGAATTCCTGAGCAAAGGAGATGGGTACCCCATGCGTCAAAACCTTGTGGTCGCGTTACTTTCGATAGCGTGCACGCTCCTGGCAGTCAACTTCCTGGTGGAGCTGCGCGAACCTCAGATCCCCATTGCGTATGGCCAGGCCGTAGGTACCCCTAGCGGACAAACCATCCTCGCAACGGGAATGAACCAGAGTGGAAATGAAGCGGTGCTCTATCTTTATGATGTGGGCTCGCAGTCACTCGCTTGCTACACGACGCGCGGGCAAGGCATTGAGCTGAAGGGAACGCGCAGAGTCACCTGGGACCTCAAGGCCCAGGAGTTCAAGGGCACGAAGAGTCCAACTGTGGCGGAGATGAAGAAAGCGACCGAGAAAGAGTAGGGCAAGCAAGCTTGAAGAGCCGCCCGGAAGTCACCACCTTGAGAAAGCATCCCCATGAATAGCCAGCGAATGAGTTTTGAGGAAGCCAGTCGTGATTTGAACATGACCGAGGAGGAGCTCGAGCAGCTCGTGGCCGCAGGCGAGATAGCCACGGTCAAGGAAGGGGACACCCTCTACTTCAAGAAGGATGTTGTCAGCAAGTTCAAGCAGAGGAAAGAAGACTCCTCGATCTTGCTTTCGGATGAAGAGATTAACCTTCTCGATGACTCTGGCGTGGAGGAGATCGACCTGCTTGCCGACGACGACGCAACAGACGAGACTCCAACCCCGACCAAACCACAGACGCCGTCGAAATCCCCAATTACTTCGAAATCCCCGATTACTTCGAAATCCAAGGATGCTGACGAAGATGACCTCGAAATCTCACTCGATGCGGACGACGACATTCCGAGCCTGAACCTGGATTCGGACGATGAGCTCTCGGGCCTGGAGACGACCTCCCCGCCGGAGAACGCGCGCAAGGAGGGGAGCAAGGAGGGGAGCAAGGAGGAGGATGAGACCTTGCTCAACTTGGATAATCTGCTCGAGGATGATTCCGAGGGCACGACGCCAATCCACTTGGACGGGGAGGATACCACGCTCCTCGACACCGAGGGGCTGGACCTGTCGGATGACGCTGACCCATTCAACACCGACACCTCCGAGGAAACGGGCGCCACGGATCTCGCCGGGACCGGAACGCTGCTGAGAAGCGGTGGGGCACGCGTCATGCAGATGAAGCGCAAGTCAGGCAGCCCTGCGATGACGGTCTTGCTGGCTCTTTCCGTGCTGCTTCTTCTGTTGCCCTTGGCAACTCTCACGCACCTTGTCTTCGCAAGCTCCGGGGAGTCAAAGACCGGTGCAGCGCCCAAGGACTCCTTCGGCTGGATCACGGAGTACAATATTCTCGAAGGCACTGTGGAAGCCATTGCAGACGCAGTGGTGCCCGCAAAGTAAGCAGCAAACCTGCGCGTCTCGCGCCTTCCTCGGACACTTCCGGGAAGGTAGCAGGCTTCGGGCCTTTCGCCGGGAAACCTCTTTACACGCCCCCCGGCGCTCGCTAATATTTCCGGCCGTCAGGATTCTCGGACGTTGCACGCCCAGGAGAGAATTGGCGGGCGAAGCTGCTCGTTCGAACGAATTCGGTGGTAGTCCGTTGAAGGCCGAGCTGAACGCTGCGGGGAAAGACCGTCCGTTCATGCAAACGCACGGCCTTCAGTGGATGTTGCTGCACGGTGATCGTGGTGGTCTCCGTGTTCATGGTTATTCGTAGTCAAGAATGGGTCGGACTTTCCAAGGAGGCCATTCCCGGGGCTTCCAGGGGGTCAGAATGCCCGCCAAGAGAGAGAAGGAAGAGAAACGATGTTGAGCCATTCTGTTAGCTCTTGGGCTCGTCGATTGTCGGTAGCGCCGGCACTCCTGAGCTTGTTCGCCGTGGGGTGCGTGCCTTATGCCGTGCATCAGCAGACCAAGGAGGAGCTGATCAAGGCCAAGGACGCCAACGCCGACCTGATCAAGAAGTACAATTCAGCGGTCCAGCAGCTAATGGCACTCAGGGACAAGGGCGGGGGCGTAATGCCTGCAGACTACGAGAGGCTGCTCAAGGAGGTCGAGGACCTCAGGGCCCAGGCGGCCAACAAGGTACGGCCAGGTTTCACCCCGGAGGAAATCGCAAGGGTTGGCGGTGACTCCGACGATGGCGGTATCGCGCTGGGCGAAGCGCTCCTCTTCACCGAGGGTAGCGCGAAGCTCAAGCGCGAGGCCTCTCCTCTGCTGGAACGCCTGGTTTCGGTGCTCACAAAGGACCACCCCAGTGAGCCTTTCATCATCGAGGGACATACCGACAACAAGCCGTTGCGAGTCACCGCTGAAGAGTTCGGAGACAATTTAACCCTCGGATACGCCCGAGCGCATGCGGTGAGCAGTTACCTAATGGGCAAAGGCATCCCTGAGAGTCGCATGATCGTCACGACCTACTCCTTTAACAAGCCACTGGACCGGGACAATGTCAACAGCCCGGAAGGCCGCAGACAAAACCGGCGAGTGGTGGTGCGATTGTCAACGCTCAAGTTGTAATCCATACTCCTCGCGGGGGAGGAAAACTTCCCCCGCACCGCGCGCCTCCGGCGTTGATGGGTAGCTGAGCGTTGGTCAGGATGCCCCAATGATGGCCGAGCGGAGTCTATTTTCAGGCAGAATGGAAAGCTTGTCTTCCTTTCCAACTATCCCCGATCCACCTCAGCTCACTGAGGCGGATCGGGGGTGGTTTGGGAAGCTCGCAGTGGGGGCCCTACGACGCCATTTTGACCTGGGCGAGCCGGGCATGACTCAGCCGTCGCCTCCACACGATGGAGCCGTAAACTTCTGCCCATGCGGCGTCTTCATCTCGCTCTCCTCTGGCGGAAAACTCCGCGGATGCCTCGGCTCGCTGGGTGGCAGTGAGCCCCTCCGCGATTCCATGCCAAGACTGGCGGTGGAAGCGGCCACCCGTGACTTGCGTTTCCCTCCTCTCGGTTGCAAGGACCTCGTGGCGCTTGAGATCGAGATCACCTTGTTGGGAGGTCTCGTCCGGCTTCCTCAAGACCCCGAGCTCATCCTCCGGGCTCTTGAGCCGCAAGTGCATGGCATCCGGCTGCTCAGTCCCCCCCGTTCGGGGCTGCTCCTGCCACAAGTGGCCCGGCGACATGGGTGGGGCACGTTGGATCTCCTTCAGCAAGTTTCTCGAAAAGCCAGGCTGGGTCCCGAAGCCTGGCGATTGCCATCGACGGAGCTTCACGCTTTTCGAGCGGCCTCCTTTGGCCTGAGTCTCTCAAGCTCGGGGCGTGGCGAAGAAGGATCTACGGCGTGACACAAATGCCCGGCGTGCTTGCCCGACTGAGGGACAGCGGGTTGGCGCCCCGCAAACGCCTCGGACAGCACTTTCTTCACGACCCCCAACTCCTTCGCGCTCTCGTCAGCGATGCTGGAGTGACTGCCTCCGACCATGTCTTCGAGGTGGGAACAGGACCTGGAACGCTGACCCGGGAGCTTGCGCTGAGGGCCCGAAGCGTTCTTTCGGTGGACGTCGACCCCGGGCTCCTGGCGTTTGCACGGGATGAAATCGGACCCACGCAAAACGTTGAGCTGCTCGAAGTAAATGCCCTCGAAAAGGGGCTTCGACTTGCGGGCAGCCTCCGAGATCGGCTGCGGAGTGAGGGTCGCTTTCTGTGGGTCTCGAACCTGCCCTACGGCATCGCCTCGCCTCTCATCGTGGCGGTTCTCCAGGCAGAGCTTCCCTGGGCGAGCGCGTCGGTTCTCGTCCAGGATGAGGTGGCTGAGCGGCTCGCCTCCAGGCCGGGCTCGAAGACTTATGGGGCGCTCACCGCGCTGGTGGCATTCTGGGCGCGGGTAACGCTGGGCCGCAAGATCCCTCCGGGCGCCTTCTGGCCACCGCCAGCGGTGCACTCGAGGGTTGTGCATCTCGAGCCGTCCGGTCCTCTCGGCCGTGCCGAGGAGTTCGCGCCTTACTCCGCCTGGGTAAAGCGCCTCTTCCAGGGCCGAAGGAAACAAGTGGGTGGATTGCTCCGCGGCTTGTTGGGGCCCGAGCTCGCCCGAGCCGCTGCCATCAACGCTCAACTCTTGCCGTCCCAACGGCCGGAGCAGTTGCGTCCCGAGGACTTCTTGCGCCTCGCTCGTGAATTTCCTGCTTTTTCTCTTTGACTTGTCTGAAAAACAGCCCGTACACTTTGGTTTGTATAAGCTCAAGAACGAGCACCCCCCCGCAGATTTTTCCTCTGTGGCAATGAAGCCCGAGTGCATTTGGCCTCCCCTGATGGTTCAAGTGACCATCGTGGGGGTTCGGCTTCAGGATTGGTGTGCGCGAAAGTTCGGGAGAGAGTTCGAGTGTCGGAACCTGTCATGCGCTGAGAGCCGCCCTTGGGGCCATCGTGGCGAGTTCCGACTACAAGCGGCCAGATTTCCGCACCCTTCATTCGGTTGCGGAGAGCCTGGGTGGACGTTGAGACAACCCTTTCAGAGGAAAACTCTGGAGTGATTTGGCGTCGCCCCGCTACCGCCTGTGAAACTGTTTCGGACACGCCTTCTGGAGACCCAGAATCAGCATTTAGAGGTATCCGATTCAAAGGATGCCTTCGTCACCACCCAGAGCTTACGCCTCGCCAGGAGAAGGCTGGCTTCTTTCACAACTTAGATTTCGGAATCTTCAGCTGAATGGGCATCATCACCGAAACTTGCAAGCAAAGTATCCGGGAGCGAGTGCAGCTCCAGGATTTGGTTCGTGAGTACAACGTGCACCTGATTCCATCGGGTCGCCGCATGAAGGGGCTCTGTCCGTTCCATACAGAGAAAACTCCGTCGTTCACGGTGAATGTCGAAAACCAAAACTTCTATTGCTTCGGCTGCCAGGCAGGTGGCGACATCTTCAAGTTCGTGATGAGCATGAACCACATGGACTTCCCCGAGGCGATCGAGATGCTCGCTCGCCGGGCTGGAGTGACCGTGGAGTACGAGGGCGGCAGCGCAATGCGCTCCAGGGCCGGTAAGGAAAGCACGGCGGAGTTGTACGAAGTCCTGTCGCTGGCGCAGGGGTATTTTCATCATTACCTCCTGGAAGATCCGCAAGCGCGTCCCGCAAGGGAGTACTTGAAGCGCCGGGGAATTGAGACCTCGCAGTGGGAGAAGTTCCGTTTGGGTTTTTCCCCACCACAGTGGGATGCTTTCACTCGGTTTGCTGCTCGCAAGGGGGTGCTGCCCCAGGTTCTTGAGCGTGCCGGCCTGGCTCGAGCGCGAGGTGGCCACGAGACAGGAACCGGCGGATCTCCCTCCTCGACTTCGGCCAGCGGGTACTACGATTACTTCCGCGACCGAGTCATGTTCCCCATTCAAGACCCGCAAGGGCGACCCATAGGCTTTGGCGCTCGAACCATGGGGGATGACCAGCCGAAGTATCTGAATACTCCGAAAACTGCGGTTTTCGACAAGTCTCAGGTTCTCTATGCTCTCGGGCAGGCGAGAATGGGGATCCAGCGGGAAAGCCGTATCGCCATCGTGGAAGGCTACACAGACGCCATCATGGCGCACCAGGCAGGTCTTGACTTCTTTGTTGCGTCTCTCGGAACAGCTTTCACGCAGGAGAACGCCAAACGGTTGAGCCGGCTTGCGCCCCGAGTATTCCTCGTTTTTGACGGCGATGACGCAGGCCAGAGGGCGTCCGAACGATCGCTTGACCTCCTGGTGCCGGAGAGCATTGACGTACGTATTTACTCGGTGAAGGACGGCAAGGATCCCTGTGACGCAATCCTTGCCCTGGGAGGAGGGGAGTTCCGACGCCGTATGGAGACCGATGCGGTGGGCATCTTCGAGTTCAAGTGGCGGCGTACCATGGAAGGAAGAAGCGTCGCCGATTCCGGGGCGGCCCTGCGAGCCAAGGCGCTCGATGAATTCTTGACGCTCCTTGCCCGCGTACCCAATGTCGTCGCCAGAAAACTCCACCTTCGAGAGTTTTCGGAGCGTCTCGGGATCTCGGAAGAGGACATCACGCTGCGCATGAAGGAGGTTGGACAGAAGAGCTCTTCTTCGAGACGAAGTGCGGCGAGTCCCAATGGAGCGCAGCCCTGGAGGCGGGCCCCCGCGGCACCGCTTCAGGGGCTCATTCCTGCCGGTGGCGGGGGCATCACTACCCAAGATGCGTTGACAACAGATCTGGCGGTTGCTGACAAAAGGGCCCACAATAACCGGTCTTCTGCTGCAGCCCCCAGCGTGGCGGAGCTGATACTCGAGTGCATTCTTGCGCTGCCCGCGCAAGCGGGCAATTTCTTGGGACGGTTACCAGAGAATTTTTTCGATATGCATCCATTCTTGGAGCTTTCCCGTAGCATTCAGAGGCAACTCGAGGGAGGCGCCATTTCGATTCCCCGTCTAACTCAAGAGGTGGAGGACCCAGAGGCACAGAGGCTCTTGTCGCAGATCCTGAGCCGTATCGAGGATGACGATGGACGGCCCACTCAGGACTACGAGGAGGTCTGGCTAAGAGTAGAAAGAGATCTGGTGCGCCAGATGAGACGATCGAGGGCTGAAGGACTCAAGGCCCTGATGGTGGAGGAGAGCGCTCGCGGAAATCAAGCAGCGTGCGATGCCTATCGCAGGGAATACTTCGAAATTTTGAAGGAGTCCAAGAAGTAATGCCCCGGGAAGAGAATACAGACATTCAAACACGAGCTCGATGCCCGAGCCTTCGAGCAACACAGAGAGAAAGGTGCTTCTTAAATGAAGATTGAGGACAAGCTCAAGCAGCTCATCGAGGAGGGAAAGCGGGGTGGGTTCATTACCTATGACCGCTTCAATGAAATCTTTCCCGAGGAGTGCAATTCGCCAGAGAAGATCGACGAGATCTTTGCCGCCCTCGATTCTCACTCGATCGAGCTTCGAGATGAGCCTCTTACCGACAGGGATGAGGGGGATGTCATAACGGGGGAGGGGACACCCGAGAAGATTGACGACCCCGTGCGCATGTATCTCACCCAGATGGGCGAGATCCCGCTCCTCACTCGTGCTGAAGAGCTGCTACTTGCAAAGAAGATAGAGATTTCACGGCAGCGCTATCAAAAGCAACTGTTCGGAAGCGGGCAGGCTCAAGGGACCGTGATCCGGGTCCTGGAGGACGTCTTGAAGGGCGAGATCGCCCTCGACAAGACTGTGAAGGTTACGCCATCTGGCAATGAGGACTTCGGCAAGGAAGATGTCTTCAATCTGATCAAGAGCAACCTTGAGACGCTTTCCAGGCTTCACAAGGAGAGCTCGAAGAACTACGCCAAGGCGCTCGAGGGCGGCTTCAGCGGCCGCGCCGAGGAGGCCGAAGGCGAGCCGATCAAGCTTGACAAGAGCGTCACGAGGTTGATCCAGAACGTCCGGACACGAAATACCAAGGGCTCCGTGTTAATCGCCGAGCTCAACTTGAAGAAGCCGATCGTGAATCAGCTGCGCCAGGAGCTCTCAACCCTCTACCGGAAGCTGGAGTGCATCCAGATTGAAATCGAGAAGATTGATCTGGCCCGGAAACGAGGCAAGAGGCGCCTCCGACGCCCCGAGGCCGGACGCGTCTCCGAGCTCGAGGCCCGGCTCCAGGAATCCGAGCTACTGGCACTCGAGCCGATGGAAGAGTTGCGCCGACGAATCGAGACCATTCAGAAGTGGTACAACGAATACGAGAACGCCAAGCGGAAGCTGTCAGGCGGAAACCTGCGTCTTGTGGTGAGTATCGCCAAACGTTACCGAAACCGTGGGCTTACATTTCTTGACTTGATTCAAGAAGGCAACACGGGCCTCATGAAGGCGGTAGAAAAGTACGAATATCGTCGCGGGTACAAGTTCTCAACGTATGCGACC
>SXGT01112968.1_pt1 | contig 18780 bp, 18 predicted proteins | sample 3176221 | NCBI WGS metagenome assembly SXGT01 (sample SAMN11356862, study PRJNA531348) | freshwater metagenome | isolation source: freshwater sample F1-120 | place: China: Fuxian Lake, Yuxi | collected 2017-12-25
GGAGAGAGTGGCCTGGACTGCGAGAGAGCCGGTCATGGTGTCACCCTGCTTCTTCACGTAGCGAGCGTCACCGAGGGTGAAGACAGAACCGGAGTTGATACTCGGAGGAGCGGAACCGGTGTTGAGGTCCGTGCCACAGGAAAATTTGTTGAGGGTGTCGTCCCAGACGACTTTGCTACTGGCTGCATCACAATCGGTGAGGCCTGCTCCTTCGAACGAAGAGACCCAGAGAGTGGCACCGCTAATGGTGCCTTCGACGGTGAGAGTTCCACTGGAGGTGAGGGTCTTCTCGGCGTGGAGGATGGAACCGGAGAGAGAGCTCAGGATTCTGACGGTGGTTCCGGAGAAGGTGTCAGAGAGTCGGAAGTTGGTTCCGTTCGTGGTGAGGCCTTGGCCTGCGGTGTAGGTCGATCCCCCGCTGTTCTGGTCAGCCTCACAGAGAAATTTCTTCGTCGTAGCATTGTAGGTGATTTTGTTTGCAGTCCCTTGGCAACCGTACAGACCGAAACCCTGAATAGTGGCTCCCGTCAGGAGTGAGTTTGCGTTGATGGTGCTTCCGGAGAGTGTCCCTCGGAACACTCCATTTCCAACGACAGTCAGCGATCCTGAGAAAGAACCATTCTTACTGATCACCAGAGTGCTACCTGAGATTGTCCCGAGCACGTCGAGCCTCGCCTTGGGAGCGGACGTGCCGATACCGAGCCTGTTATTCGTATCATCCCAAATGAAATTGGAAGAATCCTGCGTCAAATGACCTGCAGATGCTCCAAAAGAAATTGCGCCATTCGCAAATTGTCCTTCAAGAATCGATCCTGCATCCACATAAATTGCACCGGTAGATGGATTCGCCTTTGCAACATAACCGACTTTCACGGTGAAATTCGGCTCACTTGGCTTCGTCGTCGTCAAAGCTCCTGATGTCGTTGCAGAAAGATAGAGAACACTACCCGTTGAAAAGGCACTCGTATTAAGATTATGGACAACTCCGACGGTGGTAATGTAACCGAAACTATTATTCTCAATGGAATGAGTCGCGAGACCAACCACTCCTGCAGAGTATTCGTTGTTCGCTTTTGCAAGGGCTATGGTTGGGAATCCACTGGAATGATGGCCATTGATATACACAGCCTGACCATCGGTAATGGTACTGCCATATGTATTTCTGACACGTATCCAGTTCTCCTGTCCAAGATTCATCGTTATAGCCGATTCTTCGTTGTAATAAGAGAACGTCTTGTGAGTAGCATCGTAGAACAATCTGCCCTCCTGATGCGTTGGATTTGCAATCGTTGTCGCTACATCCAAATAGTTCGAGGTGTAAAGTTTTGAACCCGACAGCGTTCCTCGCACAATTCCATTGCCGACAACCGTAAGTGTTCCGGAGCTGGTGAGGGTTTTCTCGGCGTGGAGGACGGAGCCGGAGAGGGAGCCGAGGATACGGACGGTGGTCCCAGAGAAGGTGTCCGAGAGACGGAAGTTGGTGCCGTTTGTCGTGAGGCCTTGGCCTGCTGAGTAGGTGGTGTCACTGTCTGTTCCGCAGGAGAATCTGCCGGTGGAAGCATCCCAAGCGAGGGTCTGGGTAACAGCATCACAGTCGGTGAGACCGACTCCGGTAATGGAGGTGGCAACGTAGAGGGTGGCGCCGGAGATGGTGCCTTCGACGGTGAGAGTGCCGGAGGACGTGAGGGTCTTCTCGGCGTGGAGGACATTTCCTGAAAGCGTACCTCTGCTGGTGATGCCGTTCTTCACGAGAAGAGCACCGCTAATAGAGGCGTTGTTACTGACAATGAGAATGCGACCGGAGAGAGTGGCCTGAACTGCGAGAGAGCCGGTCATGGTGTCACCGGAGGCATTCACAAAGCGTGAGTCCGTAAGTTGAATCACTCCTCCGGTGTTTACGGAAGGAGGAGTGGAAGTACCGGTATTGAGGTCCGTGCCACAGGAGAATTTGTTCAGGGTGTCATCCCAGATGACTTTGCTACTCGCAGCATCACAGTCGGTGAGGCCTGCTCCTTCGAACGAAGAGACCCAGAGCGTGGCACCGCTAATGGTGCCTTCGACGGTGAGAGTGCCGGAGGACGTGAGGGTCTTCTCTGCGTGGAGGACATTTCCTGAAAGCGTACCTCTGCTGGTGATGCCGTTCTTCACGAGAAGGGCTCCACTAATAGAGGCGTTGTTACTGACAATGAGAATGCGACCGGAGAGAGTGGCCTGGACTACGAGAGAGCCGGTCATGGTGTCACCGGAGGCATTCACAAAGCGTGAGTCCGTAAGTTGAATCACTCCTCCGGTGTTCACGGAAGGAGGAGCGGAAGTACCGGTGTTGAGGTCGGTGCCACAGGAGAATTTGTTCAGGGTGTCGTCCCAGATGACTTTGCTTGAGGCAGCGTCACAGTCGGTGAGGCCTGCTCCTTCGAAGGAAGAGACCCAAAGGGTGGCGCCACTGATAGTGCCTTCGACGGTGAGAGTGCCGGAGGACGTGAGGGTCTTCTCAGCGTGGACCACGGCACCGGTGAATGCATTCACGACCTTCAGCCCAATCGTAGCCGATAAGCCGTTCGTGACATTGATCGTCAGCGCCCCGGTCATCGTGTCGCCCTGCTTCTTCACGTAACGAGCATCGCCGAGCGTGAACACGTTCCCCGAACCGAAGACCGTATTCAGATCGGTCGAACACGAGAACTGTTGAGTCGAAGAATCCCATACGAGCTTCTGGCCGGCTCCTGAGCATGATGTCAGGCCCGCTCCGGAGAAGGCAGATGCCGCATAGAGGCGGGACCCAGAGAACGAACCGAGAACTTCAAGCTTTGCCTTCGGAGTAGTGGTACCAATACCGAATGATCCGAGAACGTAATTCGTATTGCCGTTCATGATTGTCAACGCCGCACCGGAAATCGTTCCCGCAACATTCACGTTGTTTTTGAAACGCGAAATACCGGTGACCGTCAATGTTCCTGAAGAAGAAAGGCTCTTCTCGGCATGCAGGACGGAGCCCGATGCGGCACCCAAAATCCTGAGGAGGATCGCACCGGTATAGCCGCCACGGGAATTGAGGACGAGAGCACCCGTCATCGTGTCGCCCGCTTGATTGACGTAGCGTTCGTCGCCGCTGTTTTGAGACAACCCCGTGCCGACCGTATTGTCATCCGACCAGCTGAGCTGACCGGCTGCATTGGTCTTCAGCACTTTTCCGGATCCGGTGCCATCGGAGCCCGGGAAGCTGTACGTCACGCCGTTGAACGTGACCGTGGAATTGAACCGTGCATTGCCGTCGAAGACAGAAGAACCCGTCACACTCAGCAGTCGCTCCGCATGAATGACATTTCCGGATGCCGTTCCCGACACGCTGAGGCCGAGACCGTTGTAACTGATCGTCAGCGCACCGTTCATCGTGTCTCCCGTTACATTCACGTAATCCTCATCCGCAGTGGACGCGGAAATACCCGATGTCGTTGTCGTAGTGCTCGTTGTCGTTGTTGTCGTCGAAGAAGATCCTCCACCGCCGTAGTGACGCTCGCCATCACTGTCCGAGTGCGGTCTTCGACCTCCACCACCGGTACTGACCGAACCGGTCGCTTCCGTTCCTGCGGACGGACGGAGTGCGGGCAAATTTCTCCAGGAAATTTGTCCCCCGAAGAACATGAGAACCTGCCCCTCCCTCGGCACTCCGAGCGATGCGAAGAGTCCGCCGGATCTGTTCTCCGCTCGCCTTGCGACATTCGATTGCATGATGCTGCCGGGAGTTGCACCTGCTTCCGGCACACCGACATGCTGAGAATCGTCAGAAGGCGCGAAGCGAGTGACGCGACGCCACACATGATCGTCTGTATTCACCCATGACGGCTCAGGTATCGATTCCGACAATTCTGCCGAGTCGGCAATATCCCCCGAGGATTGCATGCTCGCAGACTTGCGCTCAAGTGCGATCTTCTTCGGAGCACCTGTCGCACCGACGAGTGAGTACGTCAGGATGACAGCCCCGACTAGCACTGCGAGTGCAAGACCGATCTTCAGCCTTCGGAAAGTGATTGATTGCATTATGTGTATGTTTGTTTTTCGCGCATGTTCTTCTATGTCATGCGGAAAATCCAAGTATCGTAGCACATTTTCGACATTTTTAGAATGGTCTTATGTGTGACTAGAAATGATAAAAGGCACTATGTCAACTATGGAAATCCGAATGATTTTCTATGGTACGATTGGCTCATGAGCATCGATCCTCAATCCATTCGTCCATTTCTGAATTCAACCCTCGACACTACCGATTTCAAGGGTTTTGGCGAAAAATATGTCGGTAAAGTTCGCGATGTCTACTCGCAGGAGAAACGCAGCATCCTCATCGCAACGGATCGACAGTCGGCTTTCGACGTATCGTGGTGCACGATCCCTCTGAAAGGTCAGGCCCTGAATCAGCTCAGTGCTTGGTGGTTCGAAAAGACGAAGGATGTGATGCAAAACCATGTGATCGCCGTTCCGGACCCGAATGCGACCGTCGTCAAAAAACTTTCCATGTTCAAAGTCGAGATCATCGTTCGCGGCTATCTGACGGGCTCAACGGGAACATCCGCATGGGTGAACTATGCAAAAGGCATGCGTAATTTCTGCGGGAATACTCTCGCGGAAGGCATGGTGAAGAACCAGAAATTTCCTACTCCCATCGTCACGCCGACGACGAAAGGCGAGACCGATGAACTGATCGATGCCGCAGGAATTCTCGAGCGAAAGTTGACGACAAAAAAACAATGGGAGGAGATCAATGACCGTGCACTTTCACTCTTCAAAAGAGGTCAAGAAATCGCAGCGAAGAGAGGCCTGATTTTGGTCGATACGAAATACGAGATGGGAGTCGACGACGAGGGTCGCATTCTCGTTGCAGACGAAGTTCACACACCGGATTCCTCGAGGTACTGGGTTGCATCTTCCTACGAAGACCGCATGCAAAAAAGCATGGAACCGGAGAGCCTCGACAAAGAGTTCTTCCGGCTGTGGCTTCGGGATCAGGGCTTCGATTACGGCAAACCGAAGCCGATCATCTCCGATGAGGTGCGACTGCAACTCTCGGCGAAATACATCGATCTCTACGAGCGAATCACCGGCGAAGCATTTGTGCTTCCGAAGACCACGGAGACACTCCGAAGGATTGAGGAGAATTTAAAAGAGTACAGAATATAAAATATTATTTCGGCCTCGATATTTTCTTTACCTGCTTCATATCCAACTTCCAGCCAACGCCTATTTTGTGAGTCTCTCGAAAACCCGGATTCACTTCCAACGCATACTGCGACCGTGCCACCGCATTGTATCGCGGACAAGGATCCGCAGTGCAAGGGACCATGGAGGCAACGTTGACGAACTCACCCTGCTGATCGAAGTACAGAATCTCAAGCGGGATACGCGTGTTCTTCATCCAGAACGACAGCATTTCCGGCTCCTTGAACACGAAAAGCATCCCCTTCCCCTCTTCCAAAACATCCCTGTCCATCAACCCCTGGTCCCTTTCTTTCGGCGTATCGGCAATTTCAACGATGACCTTGGCGGTTTCGGATCCATCGAATGACGAAAGAACCAATTCCTTGGATCCGCAACCCGTCAGGGCAAGAAGGCAGAAACAGGCGAGCGGAACGGAAAAGCGATATCTCATGGGAAACATTGGATTGGAAAATCAGCTATGAGTGTCTTCTTCTGGATGTGAAGAGCCAGTCTGCTGACTCAGCTCTTTAAGAATCTGTGCCTGTATTGCAAATACGGCATCTCGCTTCGCGTTAAATTCATGATGTTGATGGATGGGCTGCGTCACCGTTATTTTCCCAAGACGTGCAGTCACGCTGTCGGAACCTACCTCGAACTCAACGGGCAGATGAAATTGTACGGACTCGGGACGAATGGCTGACGACATATGTAAATATAAAAGCATTATCTCTTTGCTATGTCAAATATTCCGGAGCATCTTGATCGCAACAGAGCGGTCCGCTGAAGCAAAGATAAAACTTCCAGCAACAATATTATTGGCACCGGCCTCTCGCGAAAGTTTCGCGGCCTCCACATTGATTCCCCCGTCGATCTGGATCATGAGTTCCGGGAATTTCCCGCGAATCTCTCGGACTTTCTCGAGCACCGAAGGAATAAATTTCTGTCCGCCGAATCCGGGATGCACCGACATGATGAGCACGAGGTCGATCTCCTCGATCACATCGTCGATCGCAGAAACTTTCGTATCCGGATTCAGTGCAATCCCTGCGGTGGCGCCAGCCTTACGAATGGCTTCTATAAGGGCTTTCCTTGCCTTCGTCTCCGGAACCGCCTCCGAATGGAACGTGATATTGCTGACACCGAGTGCGGCAAATTCGGCAATGCGATCGGCGGGATTATCGACCATCAGGTGCACGTCGAGCGGCAATGCCGTCTTCAGCGTTTTCAGAACGGGCGCACCGAAACTCAGGTTCGGCACGAAGTGTCCATCCATGACATCGATCTGTAGCCAATTGGCAGACGCAACTGAATCGACTTCATCCTGCAGATGCGCAAGATCAGCCGAAAGAATGGAGGGGGCGATGATCGTTTTCATTGCTCTGCATCGGGGAATTGCTTCAGCCTCCTCTCGTGCCGACCGCCCTCAAACTCCGTTGCAAGAAAGATGTCCACCATTTCACATGCAAGCTTCGCCTCGGTGACACGACCCCCAAGACTCATGATCTGCGCATCGTTGTGCTTGCGGCCCATCTCGGCATCCCACAGGCTCACACACCTCGCGCACCGGATGCCGTGCACCTTGTTGGCAACCATCGCTTCGCCGTTCCCGCTGCCGCCGAAAACAATGCCCATGCAGCCGTATTCAAGGACAGCCTCAGCTGCCTTGCGGATGATCGGCGGATAGTCGACATCCTCCTTCGAGAACGTCCCGCAGTCGACCACGTCTACTTTCTTCGCGATCAGATGCGCCTTCACCGCTTCTTTCAGGAGATATCCCGCATGATCGGTGCCGAGAACAACCCACTTCAGTGATTGCATGACGGGAGTATAGAGAATGAATTGAGGGACAACCAAGAGAACCGTACACTTGGGTCATGGCGAAACAGTTTTTCATCGGGGCGAACTGGAAGATGAACACTGCGCCTCCGGGGTGGGATGCGTCCGATTCTGCGTATGCTCCCACGGGCAATTCGGAAGTCGTCGTCTTTCCGTCCACTCTCGATCTGCATCGTTGCATGGAGCGAAAGCTGCGTGTCGGTGCTCAGTGCGGAAGGCCGGAAACAGCAGGCGCCTTCACGGGAGACATTGCGATGCAGGAACTGAAAAAGATCGGCTGCAGCTACGTTCTCTGCGGTCACAGCGAGCGAAGGCAGCACCATCACGAAACGGACGCAGACATTGCGCTGCAGGTGCAAGCAGCGCTGCAAAACGGGCTGACGCCCCTACTCTGCATCGGCGAGAATGCCGATCAACGCGAAATGGACGAGACACAGGAAGTACTCGCTGAACAATTGCTGCGCTGCGCATCGACGAAAGGAATGATTATTGCCTACGAGCCCGTTTGGGCCATCGGTACGGGAAAAACTCCGACGCCGAAGGAAGTGCGTGAAACGCACGCATTCATCCGTTCAGTTCTGAAAGACAAAAAAACACGCATCCTCTACGGCGGGTCGGTCACAGGCGAAAACGCAGCAGGATTCTTGGCAGAAAAAGAAATCGATGGCGCTCTCGTCGGCGGTGCTTCGCTGAAGCCGGAGGAATTCAGGAAGATAGTGGAGGCGGCAAAGGCATAAATCATGTGCTTGCATGGGAAATGCGCGCCTTGGAAAGGCGCACTGTTTGTTGGCATTTTTTGCAGTGCGGCCTTCCAGGCCGCGATTCGCATGAAAAAATCTACACTCTCACCCACCTCCCACTCCCTACATTCCTCACCACTCCCCGCAGCTCCAACATCGTCAGTGTCGCATTCAGCACAGCCGCATCCAGCTTCGCCTTCACCGTAAGTTCGTCGAGATCGACGGGCATCGTTGTCAGTGCATGAAAGACGGCTTCCTCTTCCTTATTTTCAGCAACAAAAGATGAAGGCGTTTCCCCCGATGCTTCGGTTGCATACGCCATCCCAAGCTCGCAGAGAATGTCTGCGGCATTCGTGACGAGCTTGCCTGATCCCCTCTGGATGATCTGATGACAACCGGCAAAGTTCGCGTCGAAGATGGGACCGCACACGGCGAAGACGTCGCGGTTGTAATCGAGTGCAAGATCCGCGGTGATGAGTGATCCGCTTTTCTCTGCCGCTTCCAGCACAACCGTTCCAAGCGATAATCCGGCGATGATTCTGTTGCGAGCGGGAAACGTGAATTTATCGGGTTGAATGTCGAGTGCAAGCTCGGAGAGAATCAGGCCCCCTGCATTCACGATGTCATCCGCAAGATGCACGTGTGCCTTCGGATACATCGTGGCGAATCCATGCCCGAGAACCGCTACAGTCTTTCCTCCGGCGCGGATCGTCTCCCTCGCGACCTCCGCATCGATCCCGGCTGCAAGACCGCTCACCGTGACAATTCCTGCCCTTATAAGGGGAGGCACGATGTGCTCTGTCACCCGCTTGCCGTACTCACTCATATCGCGCGTACCGACCAAGGCAAGGCAAGGCTGGTTCAAGATCCCAAGATCTCCTCTCGCATAGAGGAATACAGGGGCATCCGGGATATTCAGAAGAGCTCCAGGATACGCTTCATCTTCGATCGTGAGTAGCGTCAGCCCTCGCTTCAATAGTTCCTTCTGATGTGCCTCAGGATCAAATTCCTCAAGACGGTTGATGGCGTTCATTGCTGTATCTTCACGCGCCCCGAGTTCCTGAAGCATCTCGAGAGAAACATGATCAAGAGCGTTTTCCAGAGTGTTGAATTTTTCCTTCAACACATCGTATCGCTTGCGCGAAAGCACATTCATCCACGACCAGCGAAGAGCGACGATAGAGTCCATATTCGCAAGTATAGCGGTCAGAAGAAAGGGTGAAATGATCGGAGATGCTTCACTATTGCCAAACAGAGGGTTCTTCGCGAGAATACGCGCTGCACAGTGATCTTTTCAGCGAAAGAACGCCACGAAAACCAGACGGTATGCCGACGTAGCTCAGCTGGTAGAGCATAGGTATCGTAAACCTAGGGTCACCGGTTCGATTCCGGTCGTCGGCTCCACGAAGTAGAGTTTGCTGCGGCAAACACACTTCATGGCACAGCCACATACTTCGAAGAACTAAAACGCAAACTCTACTGAGTGCCCTGTAGCGATACGAACGAAGTGAGTATCTGCTACTGGGGCATGGCACAGCCACATACTTCGAAGAACTAAAACGCAAACTCTACTGAGTGCCCTGTAGCGATACGAACGAAGTGAGTATCTGCTACTGGGGCTTCTCTTATTTTGTGCCTCATTATCTGAGATTGGGGCATACTACAATTATGTTTGTCGTCTATGTGATCCGCAGTCATGTGAATCAGCAACTTTATGTAGGATTTACAGAAGACTTCAAAGAACGTCTGAAAACTCATAATGATGGAAGAGTAATTTCGACAAAAGCATATCGGCCATGGGAACCGATCTTTCTTGAATGCTACATTGATAAGGGTGACGCTCTCCGACGAGAATTGTATCTAAAGACAACATCCGGAAAACGAGCACTAAGATTGATGTTGCGTGAAACGCTGGAATCGTAAGAAGAAATAAACCCACCTCACCACATCTCCCCCCTCACGCAACACACGAGTCGTGCGTCAGAAATGATTTTCTGTTATACTGGTTGGATTTCACAAAAAAATTCACACAAACACACATGTCGATCGAAGCCTGCATTGCCCATGCGATCCACAAGGATCTCGATATCATCGAGGCGTTGCCGGAAGTGTACGAACTTCCGATGGAACAATTGGAGCTCCACATCGATCGCTACATTCATAGCCTTCAGCAGAACCTCGTGAAGGCCATCAAGACGCTTGGCGAGCCCTACATCAAGGCAAAAGACGCAGCAGGCCTCTGCATCACATGCCTGCGATCGGGAGTGACCCTTCCCCCTGAAATGATGCTCAAGATGTGTCAGACCATCCTGCAACTCAACGCCATCGAAGCACGCTTCATCGCAGATAATGCGGAAGGTGCGAGCGTTTACTACATGAAGTTGACGATTAGCGCTTAGCGAACTGTGGAGCACGACGTGCGCGGTGCAATCCCGGTTTCTTGCGTTCTTTAATGCGACTGTCACGACGAAGGAATCCCGCCTGTTTGAGCATTGTGCGAAGTGCAGGATCCATGAGAACGAGAGCGCGGCTGATTCCGAGGCGAATGGCGTCACTCTGAGAAACCTTGCCTCCTCCTTCGACGAACGCTTCGATATCGACCTTCTTCGTCTGCTCGCTGAGGGCCAGAGGAGCGAGCGCATTCTCGCTGTGCGTCGAGTAGAAATACTTCGAAAGAACATCGCCGTTCACCGAGACCTTGCCGACGCCCTCCTGGAAGAGACGCACGCGCGCGATGGCGCTCTTGCGCTTGCCGAGGCCGTAGTAGAAAGGACGGGAAGTTGCCATTGCTACGAGAGGGGAAGTGAAACGGGTTTCTGGCTTTCGTATTCGTGTTCCGCACCTGCGAACACATGGAGCTGCTTCATGGTGTGAGAGCGCGTTGCGTTCTTCGGAAGCATGCCGCGAACGGACATCTCGAACGCCTTCGTCGGATCCTTCTCATTCATGCGCTTCAAGGTTGTCTGACGGAGATGGCCGAGGTATCCCGTGTGCCTGTAGTAGATCTTCTGCTCAACTTTCTTTCCGGTAAATTTGATCTTCGATGCATTCAGAACGATCACATGATCCTTCGCCGGATAGTGAGCGACAAACGATGGGCGATGACGACCGCGCAGCACGTTGGCCACCTTGGTGGAAAGCCTGCCAAGGACCTGGTCCGTCGCATCAACGACGTACCACTTCGGATTCTGAGCCGGCTTTGGAAAGGAAGTTTTCATGGGAAAGTGAAATTCGGAACTATTTCTTGGAAACGGGAGACTTCTTCTGGGTCTCGACAACCTTCTCAGGTTCGACTGCATCGATGAGGATAAGATCAGCGAGGAGCGCTCCGTCGCCTCCGCGAGTTCCAACCGGAACGACGCGGGAGAAACCGGAAGAACGCTTGGCATAGCGCTTCGCAAGGACCTCCATCACTTTTCTGCAAGCATTGGTGTCGAACACGTACTGGTTGATCTTACGGATGGCCAAATCCTTCTTCGCGCCCTTGCCGATCGTAATGACGCGATCGACAACACCTTTCACGACCTGCGCACGCTTCTTGGTCGTGCGAATCCTCTCGTACAGCAACACGGATGTGACCATGTTCTTGAGCATCAGTCTGGACTGATGGGGTTTTCGAGCGAGCCGTTTGCTGTGATTACGATGACGCATGGAGCGGTAGTGTAGGGATTCTTCGAAAGTTTTGCCAGGGAATAGAGCCGCAAACTACTCCTGTGACAGTGTCAGATTGCGAGTGGCGAGGGTTGCCTTCACTTCATCGAGCGCCTTGCTGCCGAAACCGCGGAAATTGCTGAGGGTTGCCGGCGAACACTTCACGAGCTGCTCGATGGAACCGACGCCCGCATTGATGAGTGAATTCAGAGTCCTCGGAGAGAGGTTCAAAATCTCGATCGGCGTGTAGCTCTCCTTGGAAGAGGAGCGGTCGGCCTCGGGAGCAACTTGGCTCGTTCGCGTAAAATCAGCCATAAACTCCTTCTCGACGGTCTCCTGATCCAGACTGAAGAAATTGAAGTACTGGGAGAGGAGCTGGCTTCCGAATCGGACAGCCTCGTCCGAGGAGAGAGAACCGTTCGTCATCACTTCCAACACCAACTTCTCGAGGTTCGTGCGCTGACCGACACGCGTGGGCTCCACCTCGAAACGCACACGCTCGACGGGGCTGAAAATCGTATCGATGTGGATGAGTCCCGGCTCGTTTCTCTTCTTGTTGAGTTCCGAAGCCGACTGATACCCGACTCCCTTCTCAACGGTCAGATCCATCTTGATGGACCCTCCCTTCTCGAGACGGAGAATTTCAAGATCCGGATTCATGATCTCGATGTCGGAGCTGACCTTAATGTCCCCCGCCTTCAGAACTTTCGGACCCTTGCCCTCGAGCGTCAAGACCTCGGAATCCTTGTGATGCTTCTTGAGCTTCACCTGCTTGATGTTGAGCGCGATGTCGAGAACGGACTCACGCACACCCTTCAGAGTGGTGTACTCATGGTTGGCTCCGTTCACGCGAATGGAGGTGATGGCAGCACCGGGAAGACTGCTTAAGAGGATGCGACGGAGAGCGTTGCCAAGCGTCATGCCGTATCCCGGAGGCAACGGACCGACTGAGAAGATGACGTGTGAGGTGTCTCCCTTCTTCACCTGTACGTGCGTCACTTTCGGGAGTCCGATCTCTTCCTGAATGATGTGCATAAAAGGTGGTAGGAAAACTGATAAGGGCGAAAATTAGCGAGAGTAGAAACCGATCACTTTGCGCATGTCGATGGATCCTTCGAAATGCTTCTCGTCGGTCGGAAGCGCCGTCACTTCGAAACTGACAGTGGACGGATCCGTCTTCATCCAATCCGGTGCGATGTAGCGCTCTTTTGCCGTAAGAATTGTCTGAAATACCGGAGAAGACTTTCTGTTCTCGCGAACCTTTACCTTGTCTCCAATACTCACCTTGTACGAAGGAATGGTCACGCGCACACCGTTCACGGTGAACATGCCGTGCGACACGAACTGCCTGGCCTGCATGCGAGTCGTCGCAAATCCCGCTCGGAAGAGCGCATTGTCGAGACGGCACTCCAGAAGCGTGGACATCATGGCATCGGTCTGTCCTACTTTTCGGCTTGCCTCAGCGTAGATCGCACGAAGTCTTTTGTCATGAACACCGTACATGTATGCGACTTTCTGCTTCTCGAGAAGTTGCTTGCCGTACTCGGAAATTTTCACTTTTCCCGTTCGGCTTGCAGCCTGCATACCGGGTGCGTACGGCTTCTTCTGGAGGATACGATCGTACTTGTCAGCTCCATAGATATTCACCCCCTGTCTTCGTACGCGCCGTGCTTTTGGACCTGTATATCTCATTGATGAAAGGAAAAATGAAGAAGTAAAATTACACGCGTCTCGGCTTGCATTGCCTGCAACCTCCGTGCGCAATCGGCGTCGTGTCGATGATCGCATCGAAGTTCAGTCCCGCCACCTGCAGTCCGCGGATCGCCTGCTCACGACCGGGGCCGATGCCCTTCACTTCGATCTGCAGCGACTGGATTCCGAACGATGTCACCATGCTCATGGCACGCTCAGCGGCGACTTTCGCGGCATAGGGAGTGGATTTTCTCGCACCCTTGAATCCTGAAGACCCGGCACTCGCCCATGCGAGTACGGACCCATTCGGATCGGTGATCGTCACGATCGTGTTGTTTTCGGTGGCGCTGATGCATGCTCTGGCCTTCGGAACGCTGCGACGTACTTTCTTCACCTTTCGCTTGCCTGCAGCAGGTGCTGCAGCTGCAGCATCGGTCTTTGGAGTCTCGAGAGAAGCGAGAACCTCTGCCGCTGTTTTCTTGGGGGGAGTAAGGTCAGCCATAAAGATTTAGGTCTTGGTAAGGGTGGTACGACCGGAAAGACCCGTCTTGCGCTTACCACGCTTGGTTCTCGCATTGCGCCTCGAAGTCTGGCCGCGCACGGGGAGCTTTTTCTTATGACGATGCCCTCTCCACGTTCCGATATCCTGCAAACGCTTGATGTCGAGAGACACCTTGCGGACCAAATCTCCTTCCGTCGGAATCTTCTCCACGAGGGTTCGGAGGAGTCCTTCCTGAGTCTCGGTCAACTTATCGGCAACGGTTGCGGGGTCGATTTTTGCACTCTTGAGCAAAGTTCTCGCCATCGGACGCCCAACACCCTTGATCGCAGTCAATGCGATTTCGATGCGCTTTGTGCCGGGGAGAACAACACCGGAGATACGGACCATGAGTACGAGGGATGAAATTGGGGAATATTAGCCTTGGCGCTGCTTATGCCTTGGATTCTTGCACACGACACGATTGACACCTTTGCGCCGCACATGCTGGCAAAGAGGGCAACGCTTTTTGACGGAAGGGCTAACTTTCATGATTGGGGAGAAGCGGGAGGAACAGGAGACTGGGGTACCAAAACCTTGGGGGCGGCCGGAGCCGGAAATCCTGCTGGATCATCGGTGCGGAAGCGGTAGACGATTCGACCCTTCTGAAGATCGTAGGGAGTCATCTCCACTCGTACCCGATCACCGGGGAGAATACGCACCTTGTTGACGCGCATGCGTCCGGCGAGGTGACAGAGAAGTGTATGATCCTTCGCTTCCGGTGAAGTAATTCGGACTTGGAATGTGGTGTTGGGGAAGCACTCTGTAATGACGCCAACAAGCTCGATCACATCCTTGGACACCGAAGCGAGAGAAAGAAAGTAGAAGAAGTAAAGCCGAAAGATGGTACAGAGTTCTGTACGCAGGGGCAAGGCTTGGACTCAAGAAAAACAGGGGCCGTATCATAAAATGTATTGCGGAAAATGAAAAATAGTATACGAAGAAATTGGGTGCTGAACATTGCCAAAACTACTAAGAAAGAGTACAATGACTAGATTTTTTCACACAAACACATATGAGTACCGCTGCATTTCAGAAGAAAGTTCTCTCGTACTCGCACCTGCCGACGGTGTTCCTCCTAGAACTCTCGAAAGTTGCAGATCGCATACCGGAAGAGAAACGAACAGAAATCCTCTCGGAGCTGGATTCAAGTGCTACGAGGGAGCTGAGCATTCTTGCAGAAGGTTATCGTCTGATCTCGGAGGCCGAGAAGAAGCTTCGAAAGGAAGCTGAAGGTGTGGAACACGCAGAGGAACTGAATACAGCCGACACGCTCCTTACACAGTCTTCCAATCCTTCACTATGAAGAATCTTTTTTTCTCGGAAAACCGACTGATCGGCTTTGCCAATCCAAACGTCCCAAAGCAACTCGATCCCTTTGACGACAAACAGGTGGAGGGAAAGAAAGAAACAAAGGAAGCCGCAGAGGCTCCGGACAGGAGCAAAGAAATCAATGAAACGGTGACGAAGCTCGGAGTAAAGCTCGAGAAGATGAAAGCCATGGCGACAAAAATGCCTCCGGAGCTTGCGGAGAAGTGGGAGACATTCGTGAACGCACGCATCACCGAAATCAATGTGAATGCGAATGTCGACCAGGAGGCGGCGATGAAAGCGATCGAGAAGTGCTCACAAGAACTGGAGAAAGTCCTCAGCCACGAGACGGCTTCGGTGGAAGTTGTGCGTAACGGCGAGAGTGTCACCGTCACCGCTCCGTCCATCCCGGGGAAAATCCCGACGAATTTCTGCGTGGTCGGCGGCATACCGCAGTCTGCGAGTATCACCGCAGACGGCAGACAGCAGTGGACGGTCCCGTCGGTTCTGCCGACGGCAACCGCAACGGTCACGTACATGGACTGCAAAACGGGGGCTCTCATGCAGATTCCGATTTTCATCGGAAAGAGCGGCAGCATGAAACTGGATGCCATCAATCCGGCTCAGGCAAAAGTAAAAACGACTCCCATGCCGAATGCCTACGAGGAAGCGATGCCAAAACCGAAGGAAGATGAAGGTACGCCGAGTGCGTATGAACTGGCCATGCCGAAAGCAGAAGAGAACGTCGAACCTGCACCGACAAAGACCACCGAAAAAACTCCCGAAGCGGATAAAAATGCAGACATAAAAGGCGCGATGGACCAGCTCGAATTCTTCCTCGGAGCGCACGAATTCGACGACAATGCGAGGAGCGCTCTCGTCCAGCTCAACGCTGCGCTGTCAGCGCGCACGAATCCCGATGAGAAGGCAGCGGCACTGGTCAACGTCGGACTCCTGAAAGAAAGCATCGGCGATGACGGCAGAACACTGCGCACTCCAATCATGAAAGTCATTAAGAATCCTAGTAGCAATATCAACTACGAGATCGGCACGAATATGAACGGAGACAGTGTGTGGGTGGAAGAAGTGAAACAGGAACAAGCTCCCCAGTCGAAAACTGCGAAACCGGAATCTGTGCCGGACAACTCCTTCGAGCAATTCCGTTCGATGAGAGAGATGACACAGGAAGCGGTACGCATGATCGAAAAAGCAGAACTCGATGCCGAAGTGACGACGGACGGTCTTTATTACCCACGATCGGCAAAAGTGATCGAACGTGCTCTGAAAACATATCTGGCTCATGCAACGGAAGAGCTGATGGCACGCGAAAGCACAGACGACCCTAGGGAAAACCCGAGAATCGAAGAACTGAAGACGGGCCTTGCGAACAACGAGAAACGCTTGGTCGCCCTCGCCGGAAAGACGATGCCGGATATCTTCGCAAGAAAAGACGATCGGAACCAAAAGCCAAATGCCCCTGCCGCCAATGCACCGTCAGGTGCGGGAGCAAATTCCAAGAACGCACCGAAAGCCACACCGACGTCGACTGCGACGCCCGAATCCCCTGCTGCAGAACCGGTCGGTCCAGCAGCAAAGAAAGATCTCGCAAAAAAGACTGAAGCGCTCAAGCAAGATGCCGAGAAAAAAGTAGATGCGCTGAAAGAAGCACCCGGCACCAAGGGCGAAGCACTCGAACGCCAGATGGACAGTGCACTGAAGAAACTCGGAGAGGCGAAGACGGACACCCAGAAATTCGCCGCATTCATGGAGCTCCTCGCAACGATCATCGAATTCATCAGGGCGGCATTCAAGGGAGAGCTCAGCCAGGAATACAACAAGGACGGACAGAAAGGAAAAGAGTCCAAGGAGAAAGAGAAATCCAAGGATGCGTATGCGCGCGTCGCGAAGGAAGTCGGAGAGAATAAAGAAAAGAAACCTCTGACGGAGAAGCTGAAAGATCTGGAAACGAAGAAAGAGACCGATCTTGCCAAGACGAAGCTGGATCTCACCAAGAATGAAAATGATACAAAGACGTTGAAGGAGAAAGGAGTGACGCTCGGCAATCAGAAAACCGTGCTGGAAGGTGAGCTGAAGAAAATCGACAGCAAGGACCCGAAGGCAGCGCAGCTGACTGCGGAAATCCAGAAGCTCACGGATCTCATCAAGAGCAATCAGGAGGCAGTGGTCGCATCGGAAAAGCGTCACGCAGAACTGGTGAAGAAGAAAACCGAACTGATCGAAGACGGCATGGTTCTGAGGGAGATGAATGAGAAGGTCGGAAAAGCCCTCGGCACGCTGAAGGCGGGTCTCGATACTCTGAAAAATGCAAAGACATCCTTCGTCGACTACACGCTGCAGATGTCACCGGAAGGAGGCATCGTCGTGAGCTTCGAAGATGCAACCGCAGGATTCATACAGGAAGTTGAAAAAGTGGGAGGAAAACTGCAATCGAACGGCATGCTGGAAATCGACAGTGAGAAGCTTGCGAGCATGCAGGCACTGGCAGGGAAGCCTTCCGGCTCGCCGAATCCTTCGGAGCGTCCGGAAGACAAGATCGAACCTCCGAAGAATCCCGAAAGTTTGGATACGGGAGAAATCGCGAAGGTACTGAAGGACACATGGAGCGTACTGAATGGAAAGATCGCACGCACGCAGGCAAATCTGAAGGATGCGGAAAAGGATCTCGTAGAAGCGAAGGCAACCTGGAATCCTTTCCGCATGAGCCTTGTCAGCAATGAAATCAAAGCGAAGCAGTCGGATGTCGATCAGTCGAAGTCCGCACTCGCCAAGTTGAATCAGTACAAATCAAGCCTTGCTTCATTCCTCGATGACAAAGGAGAGCCGAAGCAAACTTTGACCAAAGAACAGCTCGAGCAAATCAGCAATGTCCGCACCAAGCTCGGCCTTCCGGCCTTACCTAGAAACATGGTCGCAGATTACGATGCATTTCAGAAGGAGGTTCTCGCAAAGCATGCGGGACGCGATAAGAGCATCGAGGTGGATTATCAGAAAATCAATGAATCTCTGAAAGAATCCGAGAAAGTATTGGATGAAATCCAAACATGGATCGAAAGAGCCGATACGGCTGCAGCCATCGGCGCGTCGATCGTCGTCCCGGTCTACGGTGCCGCTTTCTACTCTGCGATACGCAATGCAGGAGATGTCTGCACAGGCATGAAAACACCCGAGCAGGCTGCGTTCGACTTCGCACTGATGTCCGCTGCCGGCGCAACAGGAGGTCTCGTCGTTGGACAGGCTGCAAAATTTGGAGGAGCCGCAGTCAGCAAGCTTGCCCCCGGAGCGCAGAAAGCTCTCAGCGAATGGGCAAAGACTCATGCCAAAACATTCAGCGTGAAGGCTTCGACAACTCTCGTTGAAATCGGGAAAAAAGCGACCGCGGGTGCTGTTTCCGGTGGCACATTCTCCGGAGTCGATTCGGGCGTCCGCAATACGCTTGCAGTCTCCAAGGGAGAGAAGACGGCGGAAGAGGCAATCAAAGATACGAAAAAAGCGGTCGTGTCGGGCCTCAAGACCGGTGCCGTTCTTGGAGGAGCATTCTCTGCCGGAGGAAAAGCATGGAATGCGAGAAACCAAGCGAAAGCCCGAAGAGCGGAAGCGAAGGCGGCGAACAATGTCGATCCGTCGAAGGCACCTGGCTTCAAAGTTCAAGGAGAAGCACCTCCTCCTGCAGGCTCACCGACACCCTCCAGTAAGCCATCGCAAGCAAGACTGAAAGCTCAAGAGAAGCAGCTCGTGCGACGACTGAAAGAAGAAGGCGTAAACCCCAAGGAGCAAACAGAACTCAATAATAAATTATTCGAA
>SXGT01199133.1_pt1 | contig 18778 bp, 17 predicted proteins | sample 3176221 | NCBI WGS metagenome assembly SXGT01 (sample SAMN11356862, study PRJNA531348) | freshwater metagenome | isolation source: freshwater sample F1-120 | place: China: Fuxian Lake, Yuxi | collected 2017-12-25
ACGCCGGGGTTACGCGGGTCGTCTTCCTTGACGTTGAAGACGATTTTCATCAGGTCCGAGCCGATGTCCGCGATTTTCGTGAAGATACCACCGGCGATGCGGAGCACCGAAGCCCCGAGGGACTCGCCAATGGCGAAGCCCAGGAAGCAATAGCCGACAATTTGTCGGGGTACAAACAGCAGGATAATGACCATCATCACCAGCTCGAGGGAAATCAGAAACAGACCGATCGACATGCCGGCTTGGAGCGGAATGTTCACGACGTCGAGCGGCTGGCCGCGGAGGGCGGCGAAAGCGGTGCGACAGTTGGCGAAGGTGTTGACCCGGATGCCGTACCAGGCGACCCAGTACGAGCCCCCCATGCCGACGAGCGAGAAAATGAGGACCAGAATTACGGTTACGAATGGACTGATGTGCGGTGCGGCAGCATGCGCTGCATTGGCCGCCGCCGCGACCCCTTCAGCAGCGGGCTTTGCGCTGCTGTGGTCGAAGCCAAGCAAATAGTAGGAAATGGCGATGGCAATCAGAACCCACAACATGAGCAGGAACTTTCCCTGCTGGATGAGGTAGGTCTTGCAGGTTTGGAAAATCACCTCGGCAATGTCAAGTTGCGATTTATGCGCCGGCAACTGCTGGACCCGCCAGCGGAGAAAGAGGCTGATTCCGAGCGTTCCGCAGATCACAAATGAACCAATCAAAAGTAGCCACCAGCCGCTGATTTCCTGGCCGACGATTTTGAACATCGTCTTACTCAAATCGGGAATGGCGAGATCTCCTTCGCCAGCCATGACGGAAGTTGCGCCAAGCAGGAGTAAGAGGAGCGACCAGGCGGTGGGAATCAGGAGCTTCCAAGTTGCATTGCGCTGTGCCATCGTCAGATTCATCCTTCTTAGATTGTGAGTTATTTCACAAAGTCCGGTCTGGAAAGGGCATCGCCCCTGGAGCCGAAATCGTAAATACCGGGCAGAAAAAAGAAAATGCCAACGTCCCCGTGCTGTTGGGACGCTTCTTAACAGTTCGTTAACTTGGGGGAAAGTTTACCCAACAGATTCGGAAGCTGTCAACCCTACGGGCGTTATCTCAGGGCAACTCTGTGTTCTTTCTCTTCCGATTCCGACACTAAACCGACGTGCAAACGTGTTAGGTCCATGTCCCTCGCTGGCGCGTCGGGCTAGTGTTCTACGAGAGCGACCCTGGCGGCTCTGCATTGCGGCCGCTTTCCAAGTACGCCGCCAGCAGAATCTGTGCCGCCAGCATGTCGCGGCGCTCCTTGCGGCGCTTGCTGGTCAGGCCGGCGTCTTGCAGCAAGGATTCCGCCTGAGCCGTCGAGTAGCGCTCGTCGTACAAACAGACCGGCAGCTTCGTGATTTCCCCTAGCCATTTGGCGAACTCGCGGGATTCAATCGACTTCTGGCTTTCCTCGCCACTGGTATGCACCGGCAACCCCACAACGAAACCGGCAAGCTGCTCCTGCTCGGCCAGCCGGCGGAAATAGCGCTCGTCCTGGAGCTTGTCGCGGCGGGTGAGGATTTCCAGAGGGCTGGCAAGCGACTGGGCCGGATCGGTGATCGCAATGCCGATGCGGACCGTGCCGTAGTCAATGCCGGCCAGCCGCCCGGCGCGGGGAAGAGAGTCGCTCATTGGTCTCCACGGCGCTTGGCTATCTTTTCAATGGGGTGACGCAGGTCTTCCGCAATGAAATAGCCGTTCTTCAGAAAGCTCAGCGTCTTTTTCTGCACGTAGGGGTCGCTCATCAAGTTCCCATGATTCAGTTGCACGCCGAGAAAATCGCGGGCCCCGATCAGCTTGGTCTCTTCAACACCCACAATCAGGTCGTCGTCGCCGCTCACCAGCGGGTTGGTGAAACTGCCGGTCAGGCTGCCGGCGATGATCGCGAATTCGCAGTTGCCGGTCCCTAGCCGCTTCTCCACCTCGGACCAGGCGGCGATCTGCTTGCCGCTGGGGCCCAGGAGCATTCCGAACAGCTTGTTGTCCTTGAAGAGCTCCGCGAAGTGGGCTCCGTTGTTGGGGGGGCCGAGCATCACGAAGCGTTTGATGCGGCTGTCCACTTTCCATTTTGGCTCGGGCTGGGTGGCTTCCCCGAGATAGCGGCGAACAACAAGGTTTCCCAGGCTGTGGCAGACGAAGTGGAATTTGTCGATCCCCTGCAGGTTGTCGATGACTTTGGCCAGCGACGCGGCATGGTTGTCAATGCTCCGCCGGGTGCTGGCGTAGGAAACGTTGATCCAGGTCATGTCCCCTTCCTGCTCCAGGAACTCGCCGATTCCCTCCATGGCATCCCGCGAGCGAATGAGGCCGTGCAGCGTCACCACCGCCGTCCCCTTCATCGCCGGAAGTTCCTTCTCGCGGCGAATTGTCTCGAGTTTCGCCTTGCACTGCTCGAACGTCCCCCAAGCGTGGCGGTATTCATTCTCATCCAGCAGGCGGTAATGCCCGGTAAGAGCATTGAGCTGAATCCGCCAGCGATGAAAGACCAACTCATCGCTCCAAAACTGCGCGCCGCCGAGCGTGGCCGTGGGAAAGTTGAGGCTCTGTTCGGCCTGTTGGAGTCCCGCCTTCAGGCGGTCTGCCTCTTTTATCGGTCTTTCGTCTTGAGCCGCGGCGGTCTGGGCCAGCAAAACCAGCAGCATCCAGCACAAAGCCTGGCTTGCGAGCTGAAATCCTGTTTTGGCGGTCATAACTGGTCCTCTCTACCCGATCTGGCAGTCCCCTCCAGAGTATGTCCATTATCTACCGCAGGGGGCCAATGGGGCAAGAGAATCAGGGTAGTGTCGTAATCAGCAATTCGGCCGCCGGGCGAAAATGTAGCTTCGCCGACTCTGATGCTCGACGTCGGCGTAGGGCTCCCGCTCAATAATTTCCTCGATTTCGAAACCCGCCAGGCTCAGCCAGCCGGCCATCTCGGGTGATCGAAACGTGTAGAAGTCCACGCAGACCTTTTGGCCCCACCACTCGTCCAAGTGAACCGTTTCGTCCCCAATATGGAAGCTGAGCAGCAACAATCCGCCGGGCCGAAGGATACGGCGAAGCTCACCAAGCGCCCGCGCCAGGTCGCTGCGGGGAATGTGAATGAGCGAGTAAAAGGCGGTAATTCCGGCCCAACTGGCGTCCTGGACATCGAGGGCCATCATGTCTCCTTGCCGAAACTTGACCCCCGGCGTCAGTCCACTCGCCCGCTCGACCATCGCCGGCGACAAGTCCACGCCACAAACCTTGACGCCCTGCTCGTGCAAGTACCGAGCCACTTGCCCCGGGCCGCAACCCATGTCACACGCCGGTCCCTTCTCCCGCACGCTCGCCGCAAACCGATCCAAGAGCAGCCGGTCGAGCGGCTTGTGCCGCAGCTCATCGAAGATGCGGCGGACGTATTCGTCGGCGACAAGGTCGTAGCTTTTTTGGGTGTTCATAGGCGATGTCGCGTTTTACATTTGAACTCCCAAATTCAATGACGCAGTCCGCGGGACGACTGGACTTCAACCGAGACACTTCACTCACGTTCACAGCAGCGCTTTTGCCACATGGTCGTCACGATAATCCTCTCACTCTCCGTAGCCAATCTTGAAACCACACGACTGGCAGTGTGACAGTAGAAAACTGAAGCGACTGAAGCTGCTCAAGCGTGTATGTATTGGCGAGGAATAGCTCCCACTGCGTGGAAACATCGTAGGCAATATCCACCAATGGTCTCAGGATGTGCTCGTCACCGGGCAACTCACCGTTAACGTGCGCCATGTGAAGCCGGTCGCACCAGTGCGCAATGTCCTGATGTAAATGTGTGGAAGATTGCTCGCCGGCACCCCAAGCCAAAACAGTCATGAGACTCTCGCGAGTAAAAGGCAGCGCAATCTCTTGCCAGCCTGTCTCCGTCCATGTGCCAACGTATTGATTGCGTCCCTTTCGCTTGCCGGGTTGGAAGGAGTAGTTCATGATGGACGCGCAATTCGGCGTAGCAATCGACTAATCCGCATTCCTGCGGCAGTGAATTTCCGCAGTTTAGCGACATAATTGGCAAACGCCAATCAAGACGGCAGCCTGATGTGCAAGATTTTCCCAGCTACACCGCAAAGACCAGAAAAGGGGCGAAACCGCAGCCTCGACATGAGCCAACTCGCCGGCCTCTGAGTCACGACCACAACAGCCAGCCCTACCGCTGTTGTTGGGCTGCACGAAGGGCCGTTCGACAGGCGAGGAAGTGTGATCCACACGCTAAGCAAAAAAGTTTCTTTTATATACTGAATAAATGACCACTTATGCGCATCAGAAATGTGTCTGGTTCCGCGTCGATTTTTGGCGGGGATCGGCCGCCGCAAGAAATGAGACGTGGCCAGCCCTATAATGACGAGTTTCAAACGTCGCGGCAGTCGGCTTATCGCGGCTTATAAACTTTTGGACGGGTTTGCGCCGAGTGGAAGTTGCAAGCCTTGAATTGGCAAGCGTTTAAGCGCCGGACAGGCCGGTGAAAAGTGATTTGAAAACAGCTTATAATCTGGCGAGTGGACCTGCATCAAACCCTTATGGATTCTTTGGGCAGTTTAGCCCTAAGTCTGATGTGGACAAGAGTTTAGATAGATTGTGGTTCCGAAAAAACCCTTATGGGCATCCGGCAATTATGATAGAGACCATGAATAAGCACCTCTTGCCCCTGCTGGCCCTGAGCAGCCTGATCGTCCTGGCCCAACCTGCCAACGGCCAAAACCCGGTCCTGGAAGGGTACGCCAATCACGAGGCGTATTCGGCTCAGGTGAAGGAGCTGGATGCATCGGACTTTGTCGCCGCTAACTCGCTGGGAAAATCCGTCGGCGGGCGGGATGTTTGGCTGCTCACCATCGGAACCGGCAAGACGGAAGAAAAGCCGGCGATTGCGATTGTCGGCAATGTTCAGGGTTCACATCTGGCGGGGGGAGAGATTGCCCTACGAATGGCTAAGAAGCTGGTTGAGAAAGCCAAGACCGACGAAGCGAACAGAAAACTGCTGGACGAGCAGACATTCTACTTCATTCCCCGCCCAGATCCGGACGGCTGCGAAAAGTGCTGGGCCAAGCCATTGCGGCAGCGGGGGGGGAATGATCGTAAGACGGATGACGACCGGGATTTTGTCTTTGGCGAGGATTCGCCCGATGATCTCAACGGAGACGGCATCATCACTATGATGCGAATCGAAGACGAGACGGGGGATTACTTCCCGCATCCCGACGACGCGCGCGTGCTCATCCAGGCCGATGCCAAAAAGAACGAACAGGGAAAGTATCGCCTGCTTGTGGAAGGAAAGGATGACGACGGCGACGAGAAATTCAACGAAGATTCCGGCGACGGTGTTGCCTTCAATCACAACTTCACGTTCGGCTACAAACCGTTCCAGCCGGGGACGGGAGCCAATGCGGTCAGCGAGCCCGAATGCCGAGCGGTAGCTGATTTTCTGTTTGGCCGGCCGAATGTCGCGGTCCTGTTTTGTTTTTCGCCCGAGGACAATCTGTTCCACCCTTGGAAGCCCGATTCCAACTTGGAGCGGGCCCGCATTCGCACCCGCGTCCTCGGCAGCGACGCGGCGCTGCTCGAATATGTTGCTGGCGAGTATCGCAAGATCCACGGCGGGAGCGACGCTCCCGGCTCGCCGGACCCCAGCGGCTCGTTCAGCCAGTGGGGCTACTTCCATTACGGCCGCTGGTCTCTCGCCGCCCGCGGCTGGTGGGTTCCCAAGACCGAAGCACCCAAGCCGGAAGGGGCGGAGAAAAAGCCCTCTGGCGAGAAGCGCGGGGAGAGCGAAATCAACATCCTCCGCTGGCTCGCCAAAGAAAACCTCGACGGATTTGTCGATTGGAAGCCGGTGGACCATCCCGGCTTTCCTGGTAAAAAAGTGGAGGTCGGAGGCTTCAAGCCGTTCTGGTCGCTGAATCCGCCTGCCAAGGAGCTCGACGGCCTGGCGGACAAGCATCTGCAGTTTGCCACCACACTCCCCAAGTGGTTGCCGAAGCTGGCGCTTATCGATGCCAAGGCGGAATCGCTTGGCAACGGCGTCTATCGCATCTCCACGACGACCGTCAATCGCGGCTTTCTTCCCACGATGCCCGAAATAGGACAGGTGAACGGCGAATCGTATCCGTTGCAAATCGCCCTGACGCTCCCCAAAGGGGCCGAACTGTTGCAAGGCCATCCGCGGACAAAGCTCCCGCGTCTCGAAGGCTCTGGCGGCAAAACGGAACGATCCTGGCTGCTCAAACTCGGCGAAGAGAAGCCGAAGCAACTCGAGATTCAAGCCTGGGCTCCGGCGGTGGGGCGAGCGGCGGTGAAGGTGGACTTGCCGTAATGCGCGGCGACCCCCGCGTGGACGCGGGGGCTGAGCTCTGCACAATATTCTGCATGAACCATGCCCTCATTCTCACCCGCACCGCCGACCACGTTCGCAAACTGCTCAGCGGCGATAGCGCTGGCCATGACTGGTGGCACATCGAGCGCGTCCGACGCGTAGCGCTGACGATTGCCCGCGAAGAACGCGCCGACCTCTTTCTCGTCGAGCTCGCCGCGCTACTCCACGACGTGGCCGACTGGAAATTCGCCGGCGGAGACGAGAAAGCCGGACCGGCCGCCGCCCGCCAATGGCTCGAATCGCTGGACGTGGACCAGCCGACCACCGACCACGTCTGCCTCGTCATCGCTCAGCTCTCGTTCAAGGGAGCGGGCGTCGCCACGCCGATGGACTCGCTGGAAGGAGCCTGTGTGCAGGACGCCGATCGCCTCGAAGCCCTTGGGGCCATCGGCATCGCCCGCGCCTTTGCCTATGGCGGCTGGAAGGGGCAAGCGATGCACGATCCCGAGCTTCCCCCGCAGCCTCACGGCAGCTTTGAGCAATACAAGCAGAACAAGGGAACCAGCATCAACCACTTCTATGAGAAGCTGCTCCTGCTGAAGGACCGCATGAACACTGCCGCCGGTAAGCGTCTGGCTCAGGCGCGGCATGAGTTCATGGAGCAATACCTGCAGCGATTCTTCGCGGAATGGGCAGGGGAGAGGTAAACGCGCACAAAACTTCGCGGCAATTACTTCTTCGCCGCCTGCTGTTTCAGCATCGGCTTGAGCTCGTCGACGAAGTCGCGGACGTCCTTGAATTGCCGGTAGACGCTGGCAAAGCGAACGTAGGCCACCTCGTCCAGCTCCTTGAGCTGGTCCATGACCATGTCCCCCAAATCGGAGGTGCCGATTTCGGCCTCGTGCTCGCTATAGATGCGGGCTTCGACGGAAGAGACGAGGGCGTTGATCTGGGCGTCGCTGATCGGGCGTTTCCAACAGGCTTTGGCCAGGCCGCTTCGCATCTTCTCGCGATTGAACGGCTCGCGAACGCCGTCTTTTTTCACGACCTTGACCTCCATCTCCTCCAGCCGTTCGTAGGTTGTAAAGCGGCGCGAGCAGTCCATGCACTCGCGGCGGCGGCGAATGGCAAAACCATCGTCGCTGGCGCGGGAGTCGATGACTTTGTCGTTGTCAACGCCGCAGATGGGGCAACGCATGAAAGCTTCCACAAGAAGGGACAGCATCACTATAGCGGAGTCAATTGCCCGTCGTAACCCGCTGACAAAGACATAATCAGTTGTCGTGCGCTGCCGGACTTTTGGCTTGGTCAAGACGTGAACGATCATCCGAATGAGCCGATTCGTGAAGCAGTGGAGTATGCGACTGCAAGAGATTGGCGTCTCGAGAAGTCCGGACCGCGAGCCCACGCTTGGGGACGGCTGTATTGCCCTGCACAAACTCGATTTGGGTGCATCGTTTCGGTCTACGACACACCGCGCGTCCTCGAGAATCACGCCCGTTATGTTTGCCGCCAGGTCGACGCTTGTCCGCATTGAAGGAGCCGTTCGCATGAAGACTTGCGAATTTGATGTCATCTTGAAAGAGGTCTCGGAAGTCACTGACGATCAGGCAGATGCATTGTTTGCCGCCGGCTGTGATGATGGCACGCCCGTCTGTTGCAACGGCCTGGCCTGGATCCATTTCGATCGCGCGGCGGCTTCGCTGGAAGAGGCCATTCGGTCGGCCATCGCGCAAGTGCAGTCGGCTGGCTTCCGCGTGGCCAAAGTCGAACTGGATGCAAACTTCGCAGTCTCCTTGGGTGCCTGAGCAATTCACATCACCGGATCTGAATTCCTCACTGGGTTTCCCAGTCTTCGATTGCCAGTCCAGGGACACGACTGAACTCCGCGGTGTTATGCGCCACCAACGTGATACCAGCGGCCAAGGCAATCGCCGCGATTTGCAGGTCGTGCGGCCCAATGGGCGTGCCCGCTTGTTCCAGATGGTGGCGAATGCGTGAGTGTTTCTCGGCGGCGGCACCGTCAAACGGCAAACAGGCATAGGGTTGAACGAACGTGTCGATCTTCGTTCGATTCTCCCGTGGCCGAGCGCTGCGAAGCGCCCCGAGGTAAAGCTCCGCAAGCACGACGGAACAGACAGCGATTTCCACCGCGGCTTTGCCCGCCAAATGTTGCCGAATCACCGGATTTTTACCGCGTAGATATTGCACGCACACATTCGTGTCGAGCAAGTACATCAGTCGATCTCCACGGCGCGCGGAAGTTCGCCCTGCGGCTGCCGCACGAAGGTTGCATCATCGATCGAGCCAAAGGTCTTGTCGAAATACCCCAGCGGCCAACCCCGCTCTTCGGGCGTGCTCGCCCGCGCCGGAGCCAGTGCCACGCGAACCTCCGCTCCCTCAGGTAGCGTTGCGCCGCCATCCAGGAGTACCACGCCGTTTTTCACATGTCCTTGAAAAGTCATAGTCTTTACCCTCTTGCTTTGCCGCCCTATGCGTCAATTATACCACGCCGTCGGGCCGTCACTTGTCCGTCATCCCATCCCATTCGATCTTGCATTTGGGCAGAGCGGCGGCGAGTTTCTTGACGCCGGCCTCGGTGACCATCGTGTAGAGGACGCTCAGGGAACCGAGCTTCGGGCAGCTGGCGAGGTGGGCCAGTCCCTCATCGCTCAGCTTTGTACCGCTCACATCAACGCGAAAGAGGTTCTTGCAATCCTTGAAGTGGGCCAGCCCCGCACCTCTCACCTGGGTGCCACCCAGACCAAGGGATGTGAGGTTCTTGCAATTCTCGAAGTGGGCCAGTCCCGCATCGCTCACCTTGGTACCGGCCAGATCCAGGACCGTGAGGTTCTCGCAATCCTTGAAGTGGACCAGTCCCGCATCGCTAATCTTGGTACCGGCCAGACCAAGGTACGTGAGGTTCTTGCAATCCTCGAAGTGGACCAGTCCCGCATCGCTCACCTGGGTAAGGACCAGATGAAGGTGCGTGAGGTTCTTGCAATTCTTGAAGTAGGCCAGCCCCGCATCAGTGACCTTGGTATCGATCAGATCAAGGATCGTGAGGTTCTTGCAATCCGCAAAGTAGACCAGCCCCGCATCGCTCAGCGGTACAAGTCGCAGAACAAGGCTCGTAAGATCCTTGCAATCCTTGAAGTGGACCAGTCCCGCATCGCTCACCTTGGTACCGGCCAGATTTAGGTACGTGAGGTTCTTGCAATCTTTGAAGACAGCCAGCCCCGCGTTGCCCACCTTGGTACCCTCCAGTGAAAGCTGCGTGAGGTTCTTGCACTCCTTGAAGTGGGCCACCCCCGCGTCGCTCACTTGCGTACTACGCAAATCAAGCCACGTGAGGTTCTTGCAATCCTTAAAGACGGCCAAGCCCACATCGCTCACCTTCGGGGTTTCTCCCAAACCCACGACCGTGAGTTCAAACGCCTCCTGTGGTAGGTCACCGACAGCTCCGACCTGCCGTTCCCTACCGTTCTCCTTGATACTGATGGTACCGCCGATCGACAGCACCCACTCGGCGGCGCGGCGGTCGGGGTTTGCGGCGATAGTCGGCTCGATCACGCCGCCGTCCCATCTGATCTTGCACCCCGGCAATGCGGTCGAGAGCTTCTTTACCCCTTCGGCAGTTACTTTCGTTTGGAAGAGGTCCAGGTACACCAGTTGTTTCAAGTCTTTCAGGTGCTCCATTCCGCCGTCCGTGACCGCGGTGTCGGATAAGTAGAGATGCGTCAATTGCGTCATCTCATTGAGATCCACCAATCCCGCGTCGGTGACCTTCGTCGCGTAGAGCCTCAAGTCTCGCAGTTGGCCCAGCTCTTTCAAATGGACCAGGCCGGCATCCGTGACTTCCGGATTTTGGCCCACACTCAGTAACACAAGCTTGAGGCCGCGAACCTCCGCCAGATCAGCGTCCGCGAGCTGTACACCTTGGAGGGACAGTTGTTCCAACTTCGGCAACTGCTGGAGGTGCTCGTGATGCGCGGCCGTTAACTGCGAAAAGCTAATGTTGACCGCAATCAAGTTTTGAAATCGTTTCATAGCAGCCACGGTCTGCGCCGAGACCGGGGTAACGTACAGCGTGAGCGCGGACAGGTAGTCTCGGAGAGCGGGGACTGCCGCCAGGCGATCAATGGTTGCTTCGGTAACAGAAATATTCGTCAACGCGAGAGACTGCAGGATGGTAATGTCGCGGAGATTGTCGATCCAACTCTCATCAGTAAACTTGCACACCTTGCCGTCGAGGATCAAGTCGCGCGGTTGCCAAGGCTTCTTGGGCAATTGATCGACGCTGGTGATCTCGCGAACTTCGGAGCCGACGTTGATCGATAATCCGCCTCCGACCTTCAGGACCCACTCCACGAATCGGCGGTTGGGATCGGACGACGGAGTTGCAACCGTTGGTGCCGGCTTGGTGCGCTCCAGGACGGCGGTGAGTTGTTTCTTCCCGCCGGCTTCCATCGTGAAGCGGCCGTCGGTTTTGAGCCGGATGCCGTCGGCGGTCTTGACGACGAGGGTGTGGTCGCCCGGATCGACGGAGATTTCGAGCGCTTTGCCGTCCGGAGTCTGTTTGACGCGGGCTTTCTGGCCGTCGATTTCCACGATCACTTTGGGGTCATCGACGGTCAGGACCAGCGTGCCGTCGGCCGTGAGGATGCGGATGACCGTGGCGGCGGCGATGAACACCATCGCGACGGCGGTAGCGATCAAGGCAGGGCGGAAGTAGGCCGTCTTTCCAAGACGTGCCAGGAGTGGTTGGGGCGCGGCGGTTGAGGCGTTTGGCGAATTGGCTTCGGCGGCTGTCTGCGCTACCTCCTGGACGTCCCGGAGGGGCGTCCTACTTTGTGTGTCCGTATGGGGGGACGAGAGGAACTCTTCGGTGGAGGCCATTTTGCCGGTCGCCGTGTCGGCGGAACCTGGCTGTTGGCGAGCCGTGGCGGACAATCGCGGCAAGTCAGCGCCGGTGGCAAACGGAACGAGTGCCTGGGCGACTTCGGCAGGGGTCCGATAGCGCTCGGCGGGATCTTTGGCCAACATCTGATCCACCACGGCCACCAGGCCGGCCGGCAAATCGCTACGCTGCGTGCCGATGGAGGCCGGCTTCTGCGTAGCCAGGGCGACCATCATCTTTCCCGGCGTGTTGTAGCGCTCGCCAGAGAAAGGAGCCTTCCCGCAGAGCAGCTTGTAGAGCGTGGCCCCGAGCGAATAGATGTCCGAGCGAATATCGACGTTGTGCGTGTCCAGGCCCTGCTCGGGAGACATGTATTCGATGGTCCCCATCATCTGGCCGGTCGATGTCAAATCGCCATGCGGCGACGCGACCGGCTCGCTGAGCAGGGCCAGTCCCATGTCGAGAATTTTGACGGAGGGCGGGGTCGGGAGACCCGCGCCCAACTGCGCGCGCCCAACAACGCATGCTCGTCACCCCAGGTCAGCATGATGTTGTTGGGCTTGATATCCCGATGGACCATGCCCCGCTGGTGCGCGTGTTGCAAACCGACGGCTGCTTGCCGGACCAGTTCGCAGGCATCGGCAGCCGCCAAGGGCCCGACCCGGCGAAGGAGCTGCGAAAGATCCAAGCCATCCACGTATTCCATGACCAGGAAGTGGTCGCCGCCCGCTTCCCCCGCATCGGTGGCGCGGACAATGTTCGGATGATCGAGCTTCCCCACCGCCTTCATCTCGCGTTTGAAGCGAGCGATGGCGTCCGGATGCAGGCGTTCCCGCGGCAAAACCTTGAGGGCCACGACTTTTTCGAGGGACGAGTGCAACGCCTTGTAGACCGCCCCCATCCCCCCTTCTCCCAGTTTTTCCAATAGTTCATAAGGGCCGATGCGACCAATTCGCGGGCGCTCACGTTCTGCCGGCGATACTTTCTCCGCGCCAATTGCCCGCACCAACTCTTGAGCCCGCCGCAGGCCGCTCTCCTCGGCAAACGGGTCGGGGCCGACCGGCTCGCGAAGCTGGCCGATCAGTGTGTCGAGCTGGGCTTTCAACTCTCGGACAGTGGACGGAGCTTCGGGCGATTGCGATGGGTCGCCTGGATCCGACATTTCCAGTTGAGCGAGCTGCTGAACAAGGGCGTCGCGATCGGAGTCGATTCCTGGCGAATTCATGGCAACACTCCGGCTGGGAAGAATGGCACGAAATTGCTGACGTTAGTATAGATGCGCGGGCGTCACGCGATTTTTCAGACATTAGACCCTCACCCCGGCCCTCTCCCAGGGCGAGAGGGGGCTATCCCCCCCATTTCCTGCCGCAACCGGCAGAGGACGCGGTATTTGGCCTGGCGGACCGCGCCGGGGCTGAGGCCAAGTTCGGCGGAGATGTCGGCCGTGGCGTGGTTTTCGACCGCCAGCCGCCAGAATGCCTGCCAGGTGGTGTCGTCGAAGTCGCCGCGCACCGCGGCCAGGGTCCGCTGCAATAGAGAGCGGCTTTCGCTGGAGGTGACGGGCTCCTCTTCGTCGTCAATCCAATCGGGATACTCGCTGATCCGGTGATTTGCGTCCGTTCCTCCCTGGGCCTGGGCGATCGCGCCGCGCTGGCGGTAGAACAAGCGGACCTGATTTCGCGTGATCGTCCAGATCCAGGCTCGAAAACTGGCTTGCTCTTTCTCGCCATCAAAGTCGGCCGCGTGGGCGTACACCGACCGAAAAACTTCTTGAACCGCATCTGCGGCATCGGCGTCGCTCAAACCGCCTCGCCGCGCCCAGCCGTAGACCAGCGGAGTATAGACATCCGCAAGCTTTCGCCACGCCTCGGGCTCCTGCCGCTGCATTCGAACGATCAAGCTCGCAGAGGTCGAACCCAAGAGGTCGCTGGCGATAGTGCTCATGGTGGCGCATTCTCCGCCGCCTACTATAAACCCGCTGGTGCGAACCTCAATACGGTCGAGTGCAAGATCCTAGAGGGAAAGAAACCCTAATGCATCGAAGAAGTCCCCATTGCGTCTCGCCGCATCCGCGCCCGGGCCCGGCTGAGAGTGGGGCCAACGCTGTTCTCGGGAATGCTCATGTGGGCACTGATCTCGTGGTAGCTTTTCCCTTCCAGATGGTAGAGCCGGACCACTTCCGCTTCCGACTGAGGTAGGCCATCCATCAGTTTCTGGACTTCGTCCCGGTTGTCGAAACGTTCCTCTGCGGAGGGAACGGGGCCGTTGCCGTTCTTGGAGTGAATGCCCGATTCGCCGGGGGGGAGAAGGGAGATCTTTCGCTTAAGCAGTTCGCGGACGACGACCCTGCGGGCTATGACGGTCAGGTAAGTGGCGAGGCTGCTAGCTCCGCGGAAACGCTTGAGAACGGAGAAATCGTCCGCCAGAATGGCCAGAAACACCTCGGCAGTGAAGTCTTCCCGGTCCTGCTGGGCAAGTCGCAGCGAGCGGGAATTGCCGGTGTGGTTGACGACGTGGATCACCAGGCCGACGAAGCGGTCGACGAAATCCTCCCAAGCGCGTGGTTCACGGTCCAGGCAACGTTTTAGCAGTTGTTTGTCGATTTCGGATAGAGCCACGATAACACCTCTTGTTCCGTCGGCCCGTCGACAATGTCCTATGCCGCGGGTCTCAGCAATTCCCTCTAACGCAAATCACGTTCCCTTAGCCGCGATTACTCCCTTCTTCGACCTCCTAGGTTGCCTCTTCTCGCCCAAAGTACCTACATTGCAGCATTTTACGTAGCAGAAACTTTCGGGGCAAGCTTAATAACGCTTTTGCGGGCTGCCGGGTTCCGGTAGAAATGTGGCCGCTTGACAGTCTTTCTGGTGGCTACTACCATTCCCAAATTCTGCCAGCGGGCCGGAAGTCGTTTCAGCGTAAGCACTTGTCGCCCCTCATTTGGAAACGGATGGGGAATGTCATGCCGCCACGAATCGTCTTTCTTTTTTTCCCAACCGGCAGAAACCCGATCTAAGGATTTATCCCCGCTGCGAGCTAAGGGTTTCCCACATCCGCAGCCGATTCGTTACACTGCATTGCTATACACGCCTGTCGATTTGGAGATTTCGTTCCATGGCTCATATTGTGGTTCAGGCTTGCTTCGGCTGCAAATACACCGATTGCGTGGTGGTTTGCCCTGTGGAGTGCTTCTACGAAGGGGAGCAGATGCTCTACATCCACCCGGATGAATGCATCGATTGCGAGGCCTGCGTTCCGGAATGCCCGGTAGAAGCGATCTTCCACCAGGACAACGTTCCCGAGGACCAGAAGCCCTTCATCGAGCTCAACGCCGAGATGGCCACCCAGTGTCCGGTTATCACCGAGAAAAAAGAGCCGCTGGCGGGAAAAGAGTAGGCCGCGGGGCGGAATGACGAAACTCGAATGACGAATGACGAATTGACAAACGCATTTAATTCGTCATCCCGGCGCGCCGGGATTCGGAATTCGGCATTGTTCCATTTCGCCTCCCTGTCTCTTTTTGGCGCAGCACTCCTTTTCGCAGTTGGCTGTGGCGGCAGCGGCGCCAATAGCAGCCGTGGTGACGTGCTCATTTATGCGCAGTCGGACGATCCCAAAACGCTCGACCCGATCAGCACCGACATCGCGGAAGCGGTCCACGTCATCACCAACGTCTTTGACACGCTCGTCACTTACGACGAGACCACGACGGACCTCGTCCCCTCCTTGGCCGAGTCCTGGAAGACTTCGGACGACGGCCTTACCTGGACCTTCAAGCTCCGCCCTGGCGTTCTGTTTCATGACGGTACGCCCTGCAACGCCGCCGCAGTCAAGCTGACGTTCGATCGGCTGCTTGTTCCGCTGGCCGAGAGTCCGGACAAGAGTTCCAATCCGGCTGGCGTTCTCGCACATCCCCATGTCTACATCGTGGATCGCCCCTATCAGTCGGCTTACAACATGATTCAGGCTGTGGAGATTTCTGGCGACACCACGGTGGTCTTCAAACTCCTGTATCCCAGCGCCATTTTTCTGAACAACCTGGCCATGTTTCCAGCCAGCATTTCCAGTCCCGCCGGACTCGATGAGCACGGCCGCAATTTCGCGGAGCATCCCGTCGGCACCGGCCCCTTTAAGTTCGTCAAATGGGATCGCGGTCAGCGAATTGTTTTGGAGCAGTTCGACGGGCACTGGCGCGGCCCAGCCAAAATCAAAACGCTGATCGTCGTTCCCGTGCAGGAAAACGCCACTCGCATGCAACGGTTGGAGCGCGGGGAAATCCACATTGCCGAAGGGCTCTCTCCAGCTGAGCTTGATGTGCTCTCTAAAAACGAGAAACTGGTCGTGCAAAGCCATGAGGCGATGAACGTCGCCTATCTCACGATGAACGTCGAGAAATCCCCGCTCGGCAATCGTAAGGTCCGCGAAGCCATCGCGCTGGCCATCGATAAGAAGACGCTGCTGCAGGTCGGATACGGCGGCAATGCTCAAGTGGGCGTCAGCATGGTTCCGCCCACGATGTGGGGGCATGACAAGGATTTGGAGGACCGGCCCTTTGACTTGGCCAAAGCGAAACAGCTCATGGAAGAGGGGGCGAGTGAAGAAGGAATGAAATTGCCCATCAAGCTGGAACTCTCCGTGATGAACCAAGCTCGCACTTATCTGCAACAGCCGCTGCCAATGGCCAAGTTCCTCAAGGACTCGCTCGCCCCCATCGGCATCGAACTCAGCATCCGCGGGCGGGACGTCAACGCCCATTTTGACGCCCTGATGGCCGGCGAACATCAGCTGGGCCTCGCCGGTTGGAACAGTGACAACAACGACCCCGACAATTTCCTCTATACCTTGTGCGACCAGGACAACATCAGCAAAGCCGGCAACAACCTCAGCCGCTTCCGCAGCGACAAGCTGCACGACCTGCTCACCGCCGGCCAAAAGGAAATGGACAAAGAGAAGCGGCTGAAGATCTACAGCGATGCCCAGAGGCTCATCCTGCAGGAAGTCCCTGTCGTGCCGCTGGCCCATACGCAAATCCGCACGGCTCATGTTAGGGGACTCGCCGGCTTTCAGCTTCACACCACCGCTCTGGTCCGCTTTCGCCATGCCCACTTCGAGGCGGCGAAGTGACCGCCTATCTGCTCCGCCGGTTGGGCCACGCGCTGGCGACCATTTTTGTCGCCGTCACACTTGTCTTTCTGGCCATGCGGGCTTTGCCGGGCAATCCACTCCTAGCCCGCTTCGGCCAGCATCCCGATCAGAAGCAAATGGAGTGGCTCGAAAAACAGTACGGCTGGGACCGGCCCGTTTACGAGCAACTGGGGACGTTCTATTGGCGAATTGTTCGGTATGGCGATTTTGGAGAGTCCATCGCCCGGCCGACCAAGAGCGTCGCCGGTGAGCTGCTGGAAAAAGTTCCCGCCACTGTCGAGTTGACGCTCGCCGCCCTCGCCCTCGCCATTCCCTTAGGGATGGCGGCCGGAACCGCGGCAGCCATTTGGAAGAACCGCTGGCCCGACCGGCTTTGCACGTTTGGCTCGCTGCTCGGCGTAAGCGTGCCGGTTTTCTTTCTCGCTATCGGCCTGCGAGCCTTGCTCCCCTGGTTCCCCGTCAGCGGGCGGCTCCCGTCCGCCGAGGCCCTCTTTGAACCTCTCACCGGGCTCTACACGCTTGATACGCTCCTCCGCGGCCGCTTCGACCTGCTCCCCGCGGTGCTGCATCACCTGGCCCTTCCCGCCGTCGCCCTCAGCACCATCCCCATGGCCATCGTCGCCCGCATCACCCGCGGCAGCATGCTCGAAGTCCTCTCGGCGGATTACATCCGCACTGCCCGGGCCAAAGGGGGCGGCCTGCTCCGGGTCGTCCTCCGCCACGCTCTCCCCAATGCCGCCGTCCCCATCACCAACATCGTCGGCCTGCAAGTCGGCCTGCTCCTTTCCGGAGCCGTCCTGACCGAAACGGTCTTCGACTGGCCCGGCCTCGGCCTGTATGTAAAAACCGCCGTCGTCGGTGACACCGACTATCCCGCTGTCCAAGGTTCCGCCATCGTCATCGCCACCATGTTCGTCAGCATCAACCTGCTGGTGGATTTGCTGTTCGTGTGGCTGGACCCGCGGATACGGGTGAAATAGCGTCGCAAATTTACTTCCCCCCACCGGCAATTTTCGTCATCGCCTCATCCTTGCGGTTGGTGCTGAACATCAAATCGGCGACCGCTTTGGCTTCCTTTCCCTTTCCCACGCGGGCGAGCGCAACGGCCGCGTTGTAGCAGGCATCGTCTTTGGCGTTGTTGCTGTACATAGTTTTTACCGCCTCCTTGGCAATCTCTCCTTCCCCTGCTTCGGCCGCGTCGAGGGCGACTTTGGCCAGAGCCGCATCCCGCTTGTTCGAATCATGAATCGCCTTCGCCGCCTCCAACCGCCCCGCAAAATTCTCACTGTCCGCCGCCGCATTCGCATCACCACCCTCCGTCTTCACACTCCGTCCCCCCCGTCCTCCGCAGCCGCAGGCGAAAACAATGAGAATGGTCAGAAGGGCGAACAGGCGCATGGAGTAGTCTCCGGAAAACTAAGGAGAAATGCGAGGGACGAATTCCCACTATATCAGTCGTAAAGTGCCAAGTCTTGTATTCCAGGGAGAATTGAATCGATTGGCACCGTCCCTGTGCAATAGGGAGTTGGCTCGTGACGGAGTCGCGGCCTGCAATTACATATTCGTCAAGTCATCAACTCCGCCAGCGCCCAGCAGCTCATCGAGCGCCCGCGCGATAGGCCCGCCGTGTTCGTTGGTGGCAGCATAGATGCGGCAGAGGCGGTGGCTAAGGGGGAGTCGGCGGAAGAGGTCGTGAGCGGCGAGTGGGCGAATGCGGTTCTGGGCGCTGTCGTAGAGGAAGTTCTGGCCCGCGGCGGGGCCACTGGTGTGCGGGCGAAACGTGGTGCGGGCAATGTCGACGCGCAAGGGGAGGGATTTCAGCTCGGCCGGCAACAAGTCGCGAAGCTTTTGCTCGACGAAGCGGTTGTCGCTAAAAATGCTGGCCTGCTCGGAGTCGTTTTCGGAATAGACCAGGCTCCGTTGGCAAACGGTGACCCAGGGAATCTGCCGGGCGATCAGCTCCCGCCAGCGGCGGCCCAGCCCGCGCTGCTTGGCGTCCGCGGACTCGGTCCAGCGCTGCACGTCGACGAGGAGCGAGAACTCGGTGAAGTGCAGATACTGGTCCAAGTTTTCCAGCGGGCTGCCGGCGAACAGGTAGGGCTTGCTGTCCAGAAACAGGTCCTTGAGTGCCAGGTCGATGGCCCGCACGGTGCGATGGAAATAGATGGTGCGGAATAGCTCGGCCTTGACGCTCATGAAGCGGATCAGCGTCTCGATCCCCTTGTCGTGGATGGTCAGGCCGTGTTCGCTGAAAAAGCTGTAGTGCAGCAGCCGGTCGAGGTCGTAGGCCCGCTGGCTGTAGCCGGACATGAAGGCGTCGCGGAGGACGAAGTCCAAGTTGTCGATGGTGTAGATGCCCGAAAGTAGGGAGCGGAGGAAGCGAAGCCACTTGGGCTTTGTTCCCTCTC
>SXGT01625784.1_pt1 | contig 18778 bp, 17 predicted proteins | sample 3176221 | NCBI WGS metagenome assembly SXGT01 (sample SAMN11356862, study PRJNA531348) | freshwater metagenome | isolation source: freshwater sample F1-120 | place: China: Fuxian Lake, Yuxi | collected 2017-12-25
GACGCGACAGGGGTAGCCCTGCAAGGGCGGACGAGATGACGCTCGAACCGGGTGGTGCCTCTCGGTAGGCCCGGTATCGAGTACGGAACGGGTGGCGGCCCTCAGCGCGCCGGGGCGGGCTCAACCGTGCGACGCGCCGCGGGTTCCGCGGGAGCGAACACCAGCTCGCCGCGGTGCGGCCGCATCGTCCAGCCGAGTTCGTGCCCGATCCTCTCGAGGGCCGCGCGCGGCGTGACACCGCGCAGCGCGATCGTCAGCGGCGGCATTCGACCCGGGGGCAGACGCACGGTGAAGCCACCGGCCTCGGCGACGAGCCGCACCACGGAAACCGCGTCGGCATCGATGAAATGGAGCGAGATTGTGGCCGGCGTCGGGGAGAGTGGGGGCCTTGCTCCGCCCGAGACGCTGGCACCGGCCCTCTCGCTGCCCTCGCTTGGCGCGTGTGGAGCGGGCGAGCGAGGTGACGAAACAGAGTTGCCGGGGACATCCTCCCCGTCACCGTGGCTCGAAGCCGCAGGCATGGGTGGGCCACCCGAAGGAGTCCGCGCGGCAGATGACCCGGGACGGAGAAGCCCTCGCGCCGGCGTCGCGTACACCTCCGGCGGGCTGACGCGGCGACCGTCGCCGTCAAGCCTCCCGCCTCGATCCGACGCTGGCGTCGCGTACACCTCCGGCGGGCTGACGCGGCGACCGTCCCCGTCAAGCCTCCCGCCTCGATCCGACGCTGGCGTCAGGTGGGGGGCGGGTGTGGTGGCTGTGGGCGCCGCTCCGACGGCAGTGCGCTTGTCGGCAGCGCTCGGAGTCGCATTGCCTGGGTCGCCCGGCGCAGGTGCCGATCGCTCCCCCGCCACGGGTGCGCCGAGCCGCTCGGATCCTGTTTCCTGTGGGGCAGGCGACGCCCCGGCCGAGGCTCTGGCGTCGGGCGGCGTCAATAGGATCTCAAGCTGCGCTGCCTCGCGCGTGATCTGGAAGCTGGCGCCCGGGAGCGCATCGACCACGATCCGCAGCCGCGTCGGAGCGTCGTGCTGCCCGAAGCGGACCTGCCGCGCGAGCGGATGCGCGAGGCTCTGGGCATAGCGCCCCAGTGCGCTGCGGGCCCCGAGCAGGTCAATGACGATGCGCCCGTCGGCGAGCTTCTCGACTCGCGGCGGGGCGACTGGCCCGTCAAAGCCGATTCCAAGGCGCAGCGTGCCCGCCTCGCGAGGCTCGCTGTCGAACTTGCGCGCAAACGCGACCGGCGGCGCGGGCGTGTGCCTCGGCTCGGCAGCCCCGCGCTCCGCCGCGGTCGCCGCGCCCGCGGGTGAGGCCGGCTTCTGCGCCACAGCAGCGGTGGCCCTCGGGCCCTCTGCATTCGTCCGCGGAGCCTCTGCGCTCGCCGGGGGTTCTTCCCTCAACGTCGGCAACGCTTCCGCGCTCGCCGCTGGTGCCTCTGCGCCCGCCCGCGGCGCCCCTGCCATCGTAAAGCCAATGGCAAGCACCCACGCCGTCGCCCGACCGTGTCGCCCGCGGCTCATCGCCCGAGCAGCAAGTGCAGTACATACCGCTGCGCCGGGCCGAGGAGGCTGTCGAGTGATCCGGTCAGCAACAGACCGAGCAGGATCACCATGCCGAAGCGTCGAAGCAGGGCGAGCCCACCCAGCGCCGAGCGCGGCAGGAGACCGGCGAGCACGCCGAACCCATCGAGTGGCGGGATCGGCAACAGATTGAAGAGCGCCAGCGCCACATTCACCAGGACCGCGTAGAGGGCGGCGAGGGCGACGAACTCACCGGCGCCGTTGCCTGCCAGCAGAGAGGCCCGCAGCGGTACGACGACCAGGGCGGCGAGGCACGCCAAGATTAGATTAGACACGGGCCCGGCCGCCGAAACCAGCAGCAGGGCACGCCGTGGGTCGCGGGTGCGGGCGAGGTCGATCGGCACGGGCCGGGCCCAGCCAAAAACCGGTGCGCCGGTCGCGGCCAGCAGGCCGGGAAGGAGCAGACTGCCGACCGGATCGAGATGGCGCAGCGGGTTGAGCGTGATGCGCCCCTGCTCGCGAGCGGTCGGGTCGCCACAGCGCCACGCCACCCAACCGTGCGCCGACTCGTGGATCGCGACCGAGAGCACGAGGACGGCGATTTGCAGGGCAATCCCGAGCGGATCGCTCATGCGCCAGCCCCGGCGGCGGCGGCATCGAGGCCACAGAGCGCCGCGGAAACGCGCCACAGCCGCTCTGCTGCGGCATCGTCCCGCGCAGCGCGCGACGGGATGCGCGGCTTCAGGTCCGAGAAGTAGGCGCCCTGGTGCGCCTCGATGTCCTCGAGCGTGGCGAGGTGGAGCGAAGTCGCAGCACCGCTCTCCGGCCGCCGCATGAAGGGCGAGATGATCTTGCGAATCACATCACTGACCATCCCGTTGTCGCGCCCGAGCCCCGTCGCCACAGCACCGGGATGCAGGCAGACCGCAGTCACCCCGCTGCCGGCGAGACGCCGCCCGAGTTCACGGGTGAAGAGAATGTTGGCGAGCTTGGAATGGCCGTAGACGACCAGCGAGCGGTAGCGCGCGTGCTCCCAGCCGAGGTCGTCGAAATGAATCCCGCGCACAAAGCTATGGGCGTTGCTGGCGACACTGACGATACGTGCCGGGGCCGATTCGCGCAGCCGGGGCAAGAGCAAGAGTGTCAGCAGGAAGTAGGCGAGATGATTGACGGCGAAGGTGGCCTCGTGACCGTCGGGCGTGAGGCGGCGCTCGAGATGCACCACACCGGCGTTGTTGATCAGCGCGTCGAGGCGCGGCGCCTGCGCGAGGATCGCGGCCGCCGCTCGGCGCACTTCGTCCTGGCGGGCGAGGTCGGCGAGCACGAGTCGCGTGCCGGGCCCGGCGCCGGCCTGACGCAGTTCCTCGATCAGCGCGTCGCCACGTTCGCGGTCTCGCGCCACCACGATCAGCGAAACGCCCCGTGGCGCGAGACCGAGCGCCGTCGCGCGGCCGATGCCCGAGGTCGCGCCCGTGATCACGATCGTCCGTGCGTCGCTGGTGATGCCCATGGCGCGACCATGTCATCCACCGCGCCCCGGAGCCACTGGCGGGATCTGACGCCCCTCGGTCGCGCCGCTCGGAGCTTCCTCGCGAAGAACGCGCCCCGCATGGTTCCTGCCCTGCGCAGCGAGAGTGGACCACGGCCGCGCCTCGCGTTAACCGCTCGCTCGGGCACGGCCGAGCGGAGGGATCGCAGCCATGGCGGGTTCAGCGAAGATCAAGGGCGTGAGGGCGCGGCAGGTGCTCGATTCGCGCGGCAAGCCGACGGTCGAGGCCGAAATCGAGCTCGAGAGCGGCGCGATGGGCCGTGCTGCGGTGCCGAGCGGTGCCTCGACCGGCGCCCACGAGGCGCTCGAACTGCGGGACGGTGATCCGGCTCGCTGGGCTGGCGCTGGCGTCGGACGTGCGGTCGAGAACGCGCGCGGCCCGCTGGCGGCCGCCGTGCGGGGACTTGATGCGACCGACCTGCGCCAGGTCGATCAGGCGCTGCTGGCGGCCGACGGCACGCCACTCAAGACACGACTCGGCGCCAATGCCGTGCTGGCGGTGTCGATGGCCACAGCGCGTGCCGCCGCGACCCATGCCGGCCTGCCGCTCTACCGCTGGCTCGGCGGCGCCGATGCCACCCTCCTGCCAGTGCCCTTCATGAATGTGCTCAACGGCGGCGCGCACGCCGTGGGCGGAGTCGACTTTCAGGAGTTCATGTTCGCGCCGACCGGCTTCGACACCTTCTCGGAAGCGCTGCGCGCGGGCTGCGAGTGCTACCACGTCCTCAAGGGCATCCTCCACGAACGCGGACTCGCGGTCGCCGTCGGCGACGAGGGCGGGTTCGCCCCGGCGCTGGAACGCAACGAAGACGCGCCCGCTCTGCTGGTGCGCGCAATCGAGAAGGCGGGCTACCGTCCCGGCGAGCAGATTTCGCTTGCGCTCGACCCGGCGACCACGGAATTTTTTGCTGATGGAAGCTACTCGCTGGCGCGCACCACGGGCGAGAAAAAGGACAGCGCCGCGATGATCGAGCTCTGGGCCGAATGGCTCGATCGCTATCCGATTCTCTCGATCGAGGATGCGCTCGCCGAGGACGACTGGGCCGGATGGGGCGCACTCACCGCACGGATCGGTCGGCGCACGCTGCTGGTCGGCGACGATCTCTTCGTCACCCAGAAGGCACGTCTGGAGCGGGGCATCGCGCAGGGCGTGGCCAACGCGATCCTGATCAAGCTGAATCAGGTCGGCTCGGTGTCGGAGACCCTTGATACGATCGAGACCGCCCGGGGCGCGGGTTACGGGCAGATGGTCTCGCACCGCTCGGGCGAGACCGAGGACGTCTTCATCGCGGACCTCGCGGTGGCGACCGGCTGTGGCCGCATCAAGACCGGCGCCCCGGCCCGCTCGGAGCGGGTGGCGAAGTACACCCAGTTGCTGCGCATCGAGGAAGAACTCGGCGGCCACGCGCGCTACGCCGGGCGCGGCTAGCGCTGCACAAGGAACCTCGGCCGCGTGCGTGCCTATGGCACCGAGCGGGTGTCGTGCTGGGCGTTGGAGACCGAGATCGAGCCGGCGAGGGACTGGGCCAGCGCCACACCTCCGATGCCAATCATTGATAATCCGACGCCGCCCCCCGACTCGGCGACGTAGAGCATGGTCGCGAGCGGAATCCGGTAGGCTGCGCCGAGCAGACACGCCGCGCCGAGCAGGGCGTAGGCATCGTCGCTCCGCCCCGCGAGCCGGGCGATCACCTCACCGACAAACGCCCCGGTGCAGGCGAGCGAGGTGAAGACGCCACCCCCACCGCCACCATAGACGCAGACCAGCGTGCCGGCGCTGCGAATCAGCAGAACCACCAGCACGAGTCCGCCCAGGTGTTCGGCCGAGAGCAGCCACTGCGCTGCGATATAACCGGGGCCGAAGGTGATCCAGCGCCCGGTGAGCGCGTACCCCGCGGCCGCCAACGCGGCGAGAAGGAGACCACCGGCGCAGGCGCGCAGCAGCGGCGAGTGGCGGTGGGCCAGCTCGTGGGCGAGTTCGGTGCCCGAGGCAAAGATGCGTGCCCCGAGCCCGGCGGCAAGCGCCACCACGACTGCACCCGCGACGAAGAGCGGATCGATCGCGGGCGCGTGCTCGAGCCGCACCAGATGCACCGGGCCGACCAGTGCGGCACGCGTGCCATAGGCGCAGGCCGCTGCGACGGCACACGGCACGAGTCGCGGCGCGTCCACGTCGCGCCGCCACGGGATCTCGATACCGTAGAGCGCGCCGACACCGGGCGAGGAGAAGACCGCGGCGATCCCGGCACTGGCCCCCGCGACCAGCAATGTATTGCGTTCGGCTTCCCCAAGCCCGCGTCGGGCACCGACAAGCTGCCCGAGAGAAGCTCCGAGCACGGCCGAGGGCGACTCCAGCCCCTGCGAGCCGCCGAATCCGACGGTCGTCAAGCCCGCGAGGACTCGTCCGGGAATCTGCGCCAGGGGCAGCCGGCCCTGCGGCTGGTGGTAGGTCGCGATATAGAGTTCGGCGGTCGCGGGTCCCGCCGCACGAGTCACGCGGCGCGAGACCACGAGCGTGACGAGCAGAGCCAGCGGCGAGAACAGCGCCGGCCAGAAGCCGGGTAGCGAGGCCAGCGCGGGCAGGGCGATGCCTTCGGCGAGTTGCGAGAGCGCACCCACCACCGCTCCCGTGGCGGCGCCAAGCACGGCCGGCAGAAGGATGTCGAAGGCAAGTGCGCGCGGGGCGGGTCGCATCGGCCGGGACCCTTCCATACGCGCCCGGTTCGGGGCAACGCTGCCGGGCAAGGTGTTGTCGGGCCTCAGCGGGACTCGGGCTCGCCGGCGGCAGCGCGGCGGCGCTCGGCCGTCCATGAATCGGGCGCGAAGCCGTCGAGGCGCGCGCGCCGCGACTGGAAGAGCCAGCGGTCGTCGATGCGGACGTACTCGTCGCGGTAGCGCCCCCAGTGGTCGAGCCCGCGTTCGGTCAGAACCAAAAAGTAGGCGGCGCCGCGGGCCTGCTCGCCGGAGACGGTCTCGATGCGATGGCTCGTGACGTGATGGCGCAGCACCCGCGTGGGACGCGAGTGGCCAAGGCTCTCGCCGGTACCCGTGAAGAACGCGCGTAGCCCCTCGGGCCCGCGCGCCGTCGGGGCATCGCCGGCCCGCAGCTCGCCGTCGGGGGCGAAGAGACCGATCAGCTCGTCGAAGCGGCCGCCGTCGGCGAGATGCGAATAGGTCGCTACAAGATTGCGGATGGCCTCGCGGGCCACCATTTCGTCCGGCGTCATCGCGGGCCCTCGATCACTCCCGCCCGTAGCGCCGAAGGAGAACAACCCAAGAAGTCGCTCTGCACCTGAACCTCCCTGCCGTGGTGGACTACGTGACCACGGCTGCTTGCTGCGCGACGCCCGTCGTCAACGCTTCCTTTACCGGACGGACGGACGGAGCCGAGACACGGCTGACACCCGCGCGGGTTGTAGAAGCTCGAGATGTCCTTCGCAATCCCCGGCGGGCCAACGGCCTCGGCTGTCTGCGCATCGACCAGAGCTCGCAATACTCGCCGGAGAGCATGAGCCCGATGCATGAATCATCGTTGACGTGAGACGCCCCGACGCTCCGCGCCTCGTCGTATTTCCTCGCCCGCAAGGAGGGGTGATGGAGATTGCGCAGCAGGTGCAGCACCGCCATGCGTGTCGAGCAGGAGGTTCAACGGCGACCGGAAACTCAAGTCGTGCAGTTTCGCCGGGAGGAGGGCATCGAAATCAGCCAGAACCGACACGCGGGCCTGCCGCAGGCCGGGTTTGCACTTCGTTCGAGCCTCTCGCGCCGGAACGAGTCGGGCCATCGGCTTGCCGGCCTTGGCGATGACGATCTCCTCATCCGCCGTGGGCAGGGTGGCGGCTTCTTCGTCGAGATCGCCACCCACAGCGGTCAAGACTCTGGTTTGGTCAAGGCGCGCAACACAGCGAGCGCCGTGATTGCAGATCTCGACGCTGGATTTTTCCGGGGTGCCCAGGATGAGCACCCGACCGCAAGCCCGTTCCGTCAGGCTCGCACCGCCCGGCTAGGCTCTGGCGGGCAGCGCGCGGCGGGGCACGATGGCGGCGGCGACCAGAGCGTCGCGGACGGCACGAGCGAGGGCAGGGGCATCGGGCGTGTCGCCGTGCAGGCAGAGCGTCGCGGGCGCGAGGCGGAGCATCGCGCCATCGTGGGTGGGGATGGGTTCGCCGCGGGCCAGCGCCACGGCGCGTGCCGCGACCCGTGTGGCGTCGAGCAAGAGTGCACCGGGCTCCGTGCGTGACACCAATCGGCCGTCGGCGCGGTAGGCACGGTCGGCAAACGCCTCGGCGATCGAGGCGAGGCCGCTCGCGTGTGCGACCTCGATCGCCGGTGAGCCGGCGGGCGCCACGAGGGCCAGCCGGGAATCGACCCGGGCGATCGCCGCGCACAAGGTGCCGGCGAGGTCGCGGTCCCAGAGGCAGAAGTCGTAGAGCGCGCCGTGTGGCTTGACGTGAGTGAGCGCGCTGCCGAGCCGAGCCGCCGCGTCGGCCAGCGCCCGGATCTGGGCCTCGACCAGGGCCGCGATCGCGGCGGGATCGCGGGTGGTGAGGCGCCGCCCGAAGCCCTCGCGATCGGGCAGGGAGGGGTGCGCCCCGATCGCGAGACCGAGATCGCGGGCTCGGGCAAGCGTGGCGCGGATCGCTGGCCAGGAGCCCGCATGGCCGCCGCACGAAACATTGACCGAGGTCAAGAGCGGCACGAGTTCGGTGTCGTCGAAGCCCTCGCCGACGTCAGCGCTCAAGTCGATCGCGTTCACGCGCGCACTCTGGGACGGCGGGAGCCGCCGTGCAACGGGCACCGCGATCCTCTCTGGCTGTGTCGTTCCGCCCGAGGTTGTAGCCGGGTTGGTCCCCAAGTCGGGCAACGGGCGCCGAGTTCACCGCTGCCCGCGCCGCTGCGCCCGAGGTTGTGGGCGGGTTGGTCTACGGCCCGCGCAACGGGCGTCCGGTTTGCCTCTGCCCGCGCCCTTTTCGCCCGAGATCGTGATTGTGTTGGTCCACGAGCCGCGTCGCGCGCGCCACGTTCGCCTCTGCCTGTCCCGTTTCGCGCGAGATCGTAGGTGTGTGGGTCCATGACCTGCGCCGCGGCTGCCGGGGGCGTCTCGCGATGCGGCCCCGGTGCGGGTCTGCTTTTACGGCCCCGGTCAGGAGGAGCACCATGGACGACACGTTTCGCCGCTTCTATTTTGACGCGCCCGTCGAGTGGGTCGATACCGGCAGCGAGCGCTTGCCGTGCCGGCGCTTCGGCAGTGGGCCGCCGCTCCTGATGGTGCACGGCTTTCCACTCTCCGGCTTCACCTGGCGCAAGCTCCTGCCCGAACTCGCGCGCCAGCGCACCTGCTGGACGCTCGATCTGCCCGGACTGGGTGGCTCGGAGTGGACGAACGCCACAGAATTCAGTTTCGACGGGCAGGGGCGCACACTCAAGCGACTCGCCGATCGGCTCGGTCTCGAGCGCTACGCGGTGATCGCGCAGGACACGGGTGGTACGTTCGCGCGCTATCTCGCGCTCGAGGATCCGGCGCGAGTCGAGAAGCTGATCCTCCTCAACACCGAGATGCCCGGCCACCGTCCGCCGTGGATCCCGCTCTACCAGTTTCTGATGCGGATTCCCGGGACGCTTGCGCCCTTCGCTCTCCTGATGAAGTCCCGGGCCTACCTGCGCTCAGCGATGGGTTTCGGTGGCTGCTTCGCCGATCTCGACCTGATCGACGGCGATTTCCGCGAGGAGTTCGTCGAGGGCCTGCGGCTCTCGTCCCGCCGCATGTCGGGCATGTCGGTCTACCTGCGCGGCTGCAAATGGGCGGCGGTCGATGCGTTGGCACATCTCCACGCCCGGCTCACCATGCCCGTGGCGCTGATCTGGGGCGCCGAGGATCCGACTTTCCCGCTCGAGCGGGCCCGCGCGATGGTCGGCCAGTTCCCCGACGCTCGTCTTGTCGCCGTGCCGGGCGCGCGGCTACTGGTGCATGAAGAGCGGCCCCAGGAGGTGGCGCGCGCCGTGCTCGAGTTCCTCGCCTGAGCGGCGGCGTCCCAAAAGATTTGTGCGTCGCCACCTCGTGGCGAGCGGATCGGGAGTCTTGCGGACTTCCCATTCGGCCGCGGGCACCGCCTGGCTCTAGGTAGATGCCGCAGCGAGCAGGGCCAACGCTTCGTCGAGCGAGATCGCGACGAAGCGCAGCCGGTCGCCCGGAACGAGCGACGCCATCCGGCCGAGATCGACCCGCGCCACGAGCAGCGGCTTGGCGTAGCCGCCGGTCGCCGGCCGATCGGGGCCGAGCAGGACGGGACGGCCGTCGGGCGGAAGCTGTAGCGCTCCGAGTGTCGTGCCCTCGGGTTCGATGCCGCCGGGAACCCCCACGCATGGCGCGACGCCGGGCTCCTCGGGTTCGAGCCGAACGCCAATGCGGTCGCAGGACTCACTGACCCGCCAGTGTGCGCCCATCAGCATAGGCAGATCTTTGGGTGCGAGGGCTGCGGCCTGTGGTCCGGGCAGGACCCGCAGCACCATCGTCCCGTCAAGATTTGGGACCGCCTCGATTGCGCGCCTCTGTCCGAGCACGAGCGACCCCTGGTTGGGCCCGATCGCGAGCCGGTCGCCCGCACGCAGAGCACGACCCGCAAACCCGCCAAAGCCCGCGGCAAGGCAGGTCGAGCGGCTGCCGAGCACGCGCGGCACGTCGACGCCGCCGGCCAGCCCGAGCCAGCCCCGACCGCCGCGTGCCGGCGCGCGAATCGCGAGCCGCTCGCGCGGGCGCAGGCTCAAGGCGGCGTCGGGCGGCATGGCGCGCGGCAGTCCGTCGCGCATCAATTCCCAGCCGAAGCCAGCACCGGCCAGTGCCAGCGCGATCGGTTCCGTCCCGACGTTGACCAGGACGGGGCCCCGCATCCAGATTTCGAGACCGGCGGCTCCGGCGTCGTTGCCCAGTGCTGCGTTCAGAGCACGGAGGGCGCGAGGGTCGAAGGCACCGCCCGCCGGGACGCCGTGGCGCGTCGCGGCCGGCCGCCCGAGATCCTCGACGGTCGTTCGGAATCCAGCCTCGACGATCTCGATCGCTCTCAGCACGGCGTGAACTCGACCTCATCGCCGGCCTGCAGGAGGGCGGGCTCGGTGCTCGTGGCGTCGAAGAGCTGAACCTCGGTGCGGCCGAGCAACTGCCAGCCGCCCGGCGTGCGGGCGGGATAAATTCCCGCCCATTTCTCGGCGATGGCGACGCTGCCGGCGGGTACGCGCGTGCGGGGCGTCGCGTGACGCGGCAGCACGAGGGCCGGATCGAGACCGCGCAGATAGGCGAAACCGGGCTGGAAGCCCAGAAACGCCACTCGGTAGAGCACGCCTGCGTGGCGGGCGATCACCGCACCGGCCGAGAGCCCGGTGCGGCGGGCGACCTCGGCCAGATCGGCACCGTCGTAGAACACGGGAATATGATGCCGTCTGGCGGGGCGCAGCAACGTGGGTCCCCGAGCGGCACTCGCGCCACCGCGCCACGCGGCCGTGAGGATCGCGTCGCCGTCGGGAAGTTCGCAGGAGGCGCCGTCGAACTCGACCAGCACGCTGCAAGCCGCGGGTGTGATGCCCGCCACCGCCGGGTGACGCCCGTCGTCGAGCCGCGCCGCAAACAGGGCAGGGGTCTCGTCTTCGGGCGCGAGCTCGACCAACCAGGCCAGCTCGCCGACGCGCACGAGTTTCATCGCGGACTCAGGCGCGCCACCACGTCACGAGCAGCCCGACGAGCACGATCGTCGGGCCGGTCCACGACACGACCAGTGCTGCGAGTCCGGTGATGGACCAGACGAACCATTTCACGCGCTCGACGAGGCTCGCCGGCGGCGGCGCTGCGACGAGGCCGAGTTCAGCCCGCAGCTCGCCGAGCGGGCGGTCGAGCGTCGGGTTGTCAAGCCCACGGTGATAGAGGCTGTCGCTGCTCCGCCCGCGCATCCAGGCCCGCAGGCTGCGCGCCGGTGCGAGCACCAGCCCGATGCCCATCGCATATAGATTCAAGATCCACGCCGGGACGAAGCGGCCACAGCCGGTGCTGATCTCCCAGGCGCCGATCTCGGCCTCGCCGATCCACGAAGTGTCGTAGCCGGTGAGCGGGTGGTGGCAGTCGTGCAAGCGCAGCGCGGCGACGCGCGCCTTGCTGTTCGGAAAGACGATCGGCACCGGCCCGGCCTTCAGCACCACCCAGCGGTCGTCGTAGCCGCCGTCCCCGAGACCGTTGGCATCGAGATAGGCTTGACGCGCCTCACGCAGCGTCCGCGGCTCGGCGGGTGTCATGCGCGGACGCGCTCCCGCACGCGGGTCCCGAGCGGTGCCATCAGGGCTCTTTTTCGATGGGAAGCCCGGCCGCCACCCAGGCGCGCCAGCCGCCGGCCACCGAGTCCACGTTGCCATAGCCCATGCGCGCGATGCTCTCGGCCGCGAGTGCCGAGCGATAGCCACCGCCACAATAGAGCATGAGGTGGACTGCGGAATCGGGGAAGCGCGCTTCGATGTCGCGCTCGATCACGCCCTTGCCGAGGTGGACGGCGCACGCGGCGTGACCGGCGCGCCACTCGCTCTCCTCGCGCACGTCGACAAGGACATGCCCCGCTTCGGCCGCGAGGTGAGCCGCCGCTTCGGCTCCGATCTCGCGCACGTGGCCGAGCGCTTCTGCGCAGAGTCTCTCGAAACCGGGCGAGTGCTTCATCGCCGCGCCTCGTCCTGCCATGCCGGCGTCCCCATCCCCGTACCTCCCGAGCCGGCGCTCGACAGAACGCGGGCGACCGTTCATGTCTGCGACCTTAGGAGCGACCCCTTGGAGGGTCAACGCGGTGGACCCGCCCATCCCTCCAGCGTGCGGCCACCGCACCGATGCGCTAACCGGCTACCCGAGTGCTGGTCGCGGTCCTCTTCCTGCTCGCCTCCCTCTGGGGTGGGGCTTTTACCTGGAACGCTTTCCGCCCGACTTTCGCGCCGAGTCGCCGGGCGACGCTGAGTTTTTTCGCCGGCTGGCTCACGGCCGAACTCGCGCTGCATCACCTGATCCTCCAGGTGCTGGCGACCGTCGGCTTCGTGGTGCTCGGCGCGCTCGCGGCGTGGCCGGGCTGGCTCGGTCTCGCGCTCACATTCGTCTCCTGGGCGGGACTGGTCTCGCTGGCCCTGCGTGCACGCGAGGCGGAGATCGTCATCGAGGATGCACTCGCGACCGGTCTCGGCGCGGCTTGGCGCGCCGGCCTGCCGGCCGAGGCACAGGCCTCGGTGCGCTTCGGGCTCAACTGGCGCGAGGTGCTGCTGCCTTTTCCTCTGCACGACCCGGCGGTCGAGCGCCTGCGCGATGTCCGCTACGGGCGCGCCGGCGGCCGTTGGCTCGAACTCGACGTCTATCGGCACCGCCACGCCGAGCCGCCCCCCGGTGGCTGGCCGGTCTTGCTGCAGGTCCACGGCGGCGGCTGGGTGGTCGGGAGCAAGAACGAGCAGGGCCTGCCACTCATGCTGCGCATGGCCCGTTCGGGCTGGCTCTGCGTCAGCATCGACTACCGCCTGAGTCCGGCGGCCACTTTCCCCGACCCCGTCGTCGACGTCAAACGGGCAATCGCCTGGATTCGCAGCGAGGCCGGCCGCCGGCTCGGCGCCAATCCTGATTTTGTGGTGATCACCGGCGGCTCGGCGGGTGGCCACCTGGCTTCGCTCGCGGCACTCAGCGCGAACGATCCGGCCTGGCAGCCGGGCTTCGAGGAGGTGGATACGCAGGTGCAGGGCTGCGTGCCCTTCTACGGCGTGTACGACTTCACGGATGCCGAAGGCCACTGGCCGCACCGCGGACTCGGCGATTTGCTCGAGCGCTGGGTGATGAAAGCATCGCTGGACGAGGCGCCCGAACTCTACCGCGCGGCTTCGCCGATGCATCGCGATCTCACCGGAGCGCCGCCGATGTTCGTGCTGCACGGAGCGCGCGACACACTGGTGCCGGTCGCCGAAGCTCGCCTCTTCGCAGCGAAGCTACGCGCCGCCTCGCGCAACAGCGTGACCTACGCCGAGCTTCCCGGCGCGCAACACGCCTGGGAGATCTTCCCCTCGATCCGCGCTCTGCTCACGGTCGATGGCGTGCAGCATTGGCTGGTGCACGCGCTCGAGACCTGGCGGAGGACTCAGGCCACACATGCGGTGGCTGCGCCACTCACCCTGACGAGCGGCGACGAGCCGAGACCCGAGGCCGGCGCGGCCTGAATCCGTCGCCTGCCGGCTGGCGTCACGCGGGCCGCAGGGCGAAGTCACGGACGGCCTGCCCGAGGGCGTCGAGTTCTTCCGCGAAGAAATGGTCGGCGCCATCGAGCCAGCAGCGCTCGACGTCGCGCCCGAGCACATCGAGCGCTGCCTGGAGCGGCGCCAGCGGGGCCACCGAATCCGCCGTGCCGTGGACCACGAGGACACGGCCGGGGTAGGCCGCGAGTGGATCGAGAGCGGCGAGCCGCAGCGGTGTTGCGAGCAGCGCGAGCGCGTTCGGGCGCGGATCACGGGCAGCGAGCCCGACTGCCATCGCCGCACCGAACGAATAGCCGACCACCAGGACCTGGGCCGCACCGGGATGAACATCGAGCAGAAAGTCGAGCGCGGCCCGGGCGTCGTCGACCTCACCCCGCCCGCCATCGTGCCGTCCGGTGCTGGCGCCGACACCGCGGAAGTTGAAGCGCAGGGTGGCAAAGCCCGCGTCCTCGAGGGCGCGAGCACTGCGGAACACCACCCGATCGTCCATCGTGCCGCCATAGAGTGGGTGTGGATGGAGCAGCAGCGCCACGCCGGCACGGTCGCCGGAACGGGCCCGATGGATGCCTTCGAGGTTTCCGTCAGGCGCTGGAATAGAGATTCGGCCGGCGAGCACGCTCGTTGAATCTCAGCCGAGCAGCGGCTTTGCCTCGCCGCCCTCGCTCTCGGCGCGCAGCTTGTACTTCTCGACCCGTTGCGTTGGCGTCCGCGGGAACTCGGTGCGTGTCTCCCACAGCCGGGGCACCTGGAAGCGGGCCAGCCGGGCACGGGCGAAAGCTTCCAGATCGCCGATGTCCAGCGTGCCTTTCGGTATGAGGAACGCCTTGATCTCCTGGCCGAGCACGGGATGGTGCACGCCGATCACCGCGGCGTCGGCAACGGCGGGATGTTCGCGCAGGACCTTCTCGACGAAAGCCGAGGAGACATTCTCGCCGCCGCGCCGGATCACGTCGCGCTTGCGATCGACGAAGAAGAGCCAGCCATCCGCGTCGAGGCGGCCGAGATCGCCGGTCAGAAAGAGATCGTCCTTGAGGGCGGCAGCGGTGCGTTCGGGGTCGCGGAAGTACTCGGCCATGCGATGGGGCGAGTCGATGGCAATTTCGCCAATCTCGCCCCGGGGCAGCTCGCGACCTCCGTCATCGAGGATGTGGATGGTGATCCCGGGCAAGGCGGGTCCGGCCGAGCCCGGACGCGGCAGAGCGCCGCGCGGCTCGAGAGTCACGACGCCGGCATCGGTCGAACCGAAACACTCGAGGATGTGCGCGAAGCCAAAACGCTCGCACAGCCGGTCACGGATCGGTGCGCTGCCGAGGCCGAGCACGACGCGGAGCTTGTGGTCCCGATCGCCGGGCGTCTCGGGCTGCGCCAGCAGGATCGCGAGGATGGTGCCGAGCGTGAAGAAACGCGTGGCCCCGACAGCGCGCGCGAGCGGCCAGAATTCGCTCGCGGAGAACTGGCGGGGGAAAACGGCCGTGCAGCCCGCCTGGAGCGCCACCGTCACCGAGGACCACGAGTTGCCGTGAAAGAGGGGCCCGACTGCGAGCAGAACATCATCTCGGCCGATGTCCATGTTCTCGATGAAGAACGTGCCGCTGCCCCCGGTGCGGCCGTGGGCGAAGAGAACTCCCTTGGGACGTCCGGTCGTGCCCGAGGTGTAGAGCAGCGTCGAGCCGTCGTCGGGACCGATCACTCGGCCGAGCGGCGTCTCGGGGGCTGCGGCGCAACGCCGCGCGAGGTCGTCCGCGCCGGCAAGCGGCTCGAGCGCTACCAGCCGGCTGCCGGTGGGCAAGATCGAGCCCGCGCCCGTGAAGAGGTCCGCCCCGGCGGCAGCGGTGACCACCACCCGCGGCGCGGCGTGAGCGATGACGAAGCCGAGCTCTTCGCTTCCGAGTCCGGGATTGACGGGGTTCAGGATCGCACCCGCCTTGAGCGCGCCGAATGCGGCAACGGTCCATTCGATCGAATTGCCGAGTGCCAGGGTGACGCGGTCGCCGAGCTCGACCCCGAGCCCGGCCAGCGCGTGTGCCATGCGGTTGCTGGCCCGGTCGAACTCGCCGAATGTGAGCGAGCGCCCCTCGTGCAGCAAGAAAGGATGTTCGGCGCGGTCGCGGGCCATTTGTTTCAGCGATTCGAGCAGGGTCATGGCGCGGGATCTCCCGGGCGGTTGACCGCCGCCCGCACCAGCCTTTACAGGAGAACGGCTGTTCCGCCGCACGCTCCGGGTCGTCGCGCCTGTTGTCGGGTTGCACCCGGCCTCGGCGGGTTCCCGGCTGTGGGCCGGGCGGAACGAGCGGGCCGGGAGGTGTCGCGACGACAACGCCTACCGGTGCCGCGGTGGTGCGGACGGGGTGGGGAGGTCGAGTTGAGCGAGACGCCGAGCGGAATCAGCAAATGACAAAGCGGTCGAGTCGGGAGAGGACGCAGGGCGGGGAGGGGGAGTTGGCCGACGCGGTCCCGCCGGGTGCCGCGCGCGGGCCGCTTCTGCTGGGCGAGGATCTGCGTGCCTGGGTCGTGCTGGCGGCCGGCGTGTTGGCGGTGAGTGCCCACTCCGCGTTGAGTTTCGGGATCACGCCGCTGATGCGCGCCATCACCGCCGATCTCGGCTGGACGCGGAGCGAGTACGCAACCGCCATCAACTTCAGAATCCTGCTACTGATGGCCGCGGCACCACTGGCCGGCAGCGTGGTCGATCGCTTCGGCGCTCGGGCAGTGCTGGCACTCGGCGCGCTGGCGATGGCGGCCGGCGGGGCCGTGATGGCCGGCGCCGACACTCTGGGTGATCTCTACGCGGCCAGCGTGCTGATCGGGCCCGCGCAAGCCTGCATCGGCACGGTGGCCGGCTCGGCCCTGGTCCTGCGCCGCTTCCGCCGGCAGCGCGGTGTGGCGATCGGGATCCTCAACGGTGGCGACAACATCATCACCTCCGGTGTGCACTACGGTGCCGCGGCGCTGCTCGTGGTCGCGGGCTGGCGCGGGGCGCTTGATGTCATCGCGCTGGCCTATGTCCTTCTGGCGCTGTTTTTCACCTTCACGCTCACGAGCGGCGAAGGGCGGGCGCTACGGGCGACGTCGGGCGAGTTTCACATCCCGTGGCGTGACCGCCGCTTCCATGCGCTGCTCGCCTGCTACGTCCTGGTCTACGCGTTCATCACCTCGGTCGGGCTCCACTTCCCGGCCTTCCAGCAGGACCTCGGGCGAAGCCCGACCGAGGCCGCGGCCATTTACGGCACCAGCAATCTGGTCGGCGCGTTGGGATCGATCGCCTGGGGACTCTGGGCGCAGCGCTTTGGGGCAGCGCGCACGCTGCTGGTCGTCGTGGCCGGTCTGCTGCTCACTTCATTCGTGCTCTGGTTGCCCTTGCCGGGCTGGGCTTTCTGGCCTTGGGCCGTGGTCTACGGCGTGGTCAACGCGGGCGCGGTCGCGTTGCTGGCGCTGGTCCTCGACGAGCAGCATGGCGTGGTCGGCATCGGACGATTGCTCGGCACGGCGATGGTCTTCTGCATGGGGGCCACGATCGTCGGCAACCAGTTGAGTGCGGCGGTGTTCGATGCGACCGGCAGCTACTTGCCGATCTGGCGCCTCTACACCGGCGCCATGGCGCTGGCGCTCCTCCCGGCGTGGATCGTTGCCCGTGGCGCCTTGCGGGGGCGCGAGCCAGCTGTTTGACGTGGCGCAGATGGCTGAACGCTCGCCACCGGTCGATCCCGAACTCGCCGAATTGCTGCGCGAGGAGTTTCGCGTCGAGCGCGAGGAGACTCTGCTCGGTCCGGAGAGTCCCGAAGGCCGTGCTCTCGCAGCCGCCGTGGGTGCCAACGTGCGCCGTCTGCGCAACGAACGCGGCATCCCTTTGGGCCGCCTCGCCGAGCGCGTGCAGATCCGGGCCGATCTGCTTGCACGTCTCGAGGAAGGTGCGGCGGTGCCGAGCCTGCGCGCCATCTGGCACCTCGCGACAGGTCTCGAAGTACCCTTCGGCACACTGCTCGCCGACACCTTCCTGGCACGTGGCGGCGATCCGGATTTTCGCTTGCAAGGCGCCGACCGCGGTCGCGTGATCGCCTCGGCAAGCGGACTCTTCCGTTCCCGCGTCCTCTTCCGCGAGGGCGATCCGCGGACTCCCGAGGTCTACGAGCTCTCGCTCGCGCCGGGCTGCCGCGAGGATGCTGCGGCGCACGCCGACGATGTCTACGAGCACATCACGGTGATCCGCGGCCGACTCGAGATCGAGATCGGCTCGCGTTGCGCCGACCTGGGCCCGGGTGATTCGCTCTTCTTCCGGGCGGCAGCACCGCACTCCTACCGCAACAGCGGTACCGACGAGACCCGCGCGCTGCTGGTGATGACCTACGCGGCGCCCTGAGGACCGCCGCAACACTCTGCCGCTCAGCTCAGGAGTGGACCGACGGCATCGGGGTCGATGCCAAATTCACGGATCGCGTCACACGCCAGCGCGGGCTCGATTGCACCACGGCGAGCGAGCACCGCGAGCGCTGCCGCCGCGACCTGCTCGGCGTCGACCTCGAAGTACCGGCGCAGCGCGCGTCGGCCGTCGCTGCGGCCAAAGCCGTCGGTACCAAGCGCCTCGAGTCCAGCCGGCGTGAACGAGGCAATCGAGAGCGGCAGCGCCTTGACCCAGTCGCAGCACGCGACAACGGGCAGAGGTTCGGGTGCAAGCTGTGCTTCGAGGTAGCTCACCCGTGGAGGCTCGCCGGGATGCAGGCGATTCCAGCGTGCGACAGCCTGGCAGTCGCGCAGCAACTGCTGGTAGCTGGTCGCACTCCACACCACCGCACCTACACCGCGTTCGTCGAGGAGTCTCTGTGCTTCGAGAACCCGCGGCAGGAGGGCACCGCTGCCGAAGAGATGGACGTGGGCCGTGCCCCGCGGCGCCTCGCGCAAACGATGGAGCCCGCGCAGGACACCCTCGCGACAACCCTCGGGCATGGCCTCCTGGGCGTAGGCCTCGTTGCCGACCGTGAGGTAGTAGAAGTCGTCGATGCCTTCGCTCCACATGCGGCGAATACCGTCCTCGACGATGATCGCGATCTCGAAGGCATAGGCGGGGTCGTAGGCACGGAGCGAGGGGACGGTGAGGGCGACCAATTGGCTCTGGCCGTCCTGATGCTGCAGACCCTCGCCCGAGAGCGTGGTGCGACCGGCGGTCGCGCCGATGAGAAAGCCGCGGCCACGGGCGTCGGCGTTCTGCCAGACGAGGTCGCCGATTCGCTGCAGGCCGAACATCGAGTAGAACAGAAAAACGGGGATGGTATTGACGCCGGCAGCGGCGTGTCCCGTGCCGGCAGCGGTGAACGAGGCCATCGCGCCGGCCTCGTTGATGCCCTCCTCGAGGAGCTGACCATCGACCGCCTCGCGGTAGAAGGCGACGACGTCGGAATCGACCGGCTCGTAACGCTGGCCCTGCTGCGAGTAGATGCCGAAGCGAGCGAAGAGCGCATCCATGCCGAAGGTGCGC
>SXGT01275142.1_pt1 | contig 18776 bp, 14 predicted proteins | sample 3176221 | NCBI WGS metagenome assembly SXGT01 (sample SAMN11356862, study PRJNA531348) | freshwater metagenome | isolation source: freshwater sample F1-120 | place: China: Fuxian Lake, Yuxi | collected 2017-12-25
ACCACTGACCAACGACATCCCCAAACCGTTGCTGCCGCTCGGGCAGCGAACCATCTTGGAATGCCTGATGTCGCAGTTGGCCCGAGGTGGAGTCACCGATGCGGTGCTCGCACTCGGATTCAAGCCCGAGCCCTTTCTTGCGGCCTTTCCTGACGCTCGTTGTGCTGGTGTGCGATTGCACTACGCAATCGAATCGTCGCCGCTGGACACCGCGGGCGCGATCGGTTTTGCGGCGCGGAGCGTTGGACTGCACGACAGCAACGGCGCATTCGTGGTGGCCAACGGCGACATCGTCACCGATCTCTCTATCGCAGCACTGATTGCGCAGCATCACGCCAACGCTCGTCGTGGAGCGTTGGCAACCATTCACCTCACGCCGGTGGAGGACCCATCGCAGTACGGCGTGGTGCAGTTCGACTCAGGTGGCGCGTCGGGAAACAAGTCAGGAAACAAGGTGCGTGGATTCGTCGAAAAGCCTGCTCCTGGCACCGTGGCGAGCCGACATGTCAATGCAGGCACTTACGTGTTCGAATCAGCCGTGTTGCGACAACTCCCTGGTGATGCGCCACTCTCGGTGGAACGGGTCACGTTTCCGGCCTTGGCAAGTTCCGGTGAATTGTTCGCGTACCCCACCGACGACTACTGGCTGGATGCGGGTCGCCCCGACACCTACATTCGCGGCAACTTGGATCTCATCAATGGTGTGCGCCGGGAACACGACGTGGCAATTCACACCACGGCGCGCATCCACGGCACGGCGGAGGTGATCAACAGCGTGGTGGGTGCGGGAGCCAGCATCGCTGCGGGTGCACGCGTTGCGGACTCCGTGATTTTTCCGAACGTCACCGTCGGCGAACAGGCCCGAGTGCAGTCGTCTGCGGTGTCGGGCACGGTGTCAGCCAACACCGAGGTTCACGATGCGCTCGTTGGTGAGGGGAGTCACTAGTAAGCGCCAAATATCGCTAGCGGAACAGGTCCTCCTGCGGGGGACGAATCAACTCGCGCACGGATGACTCACGCAACCACGATGCATCAGCACCGCGAATGACCGCGACGGGAATACCTGATGATTTGCCCATCACGAGTTCGGCGGCACTGGCGAGTTCGTCGGCGACGGCAACTTCGGTTACCTGCATCACGCGCCCCAATGCATCGGGTGTACCGCGCAGGTCGACCAAGCCTGCGATACCCGCAACGCCAATCGCTACATCGGTAAGACCCTTGCGCCAGGCGCGACCGAACGTGTCGCTCACGATCACGCCAACTTCCACTCCCAGTCGCGCGCGGACGATGTCGCGAATGCGTCGCGCCGAACGGTCGGAGTCTTTTGGGAGGAGTGCAGCCTGGCCGCGCTCCACGTTGGACAAGTCCACACCGCTGTTTGCACACACGAATCCGTGCGATGTTTCGGTGATGATCAAATCCCCTCGGCGACGCACGATGCGCACGGCTTCGTCTTCCACCAGTTTCTTGTGGCTGAGCGGATCGTTGGCATCGACGGGCACCAAGCGACCTTCTGCCTTGCTGACAACCTTCTGCGTTACCACCAGAACGTCGCCATTCTGGAGCGGACCATTCGGCTCACCACGGCATGCCTCGGCGATGATGTCGCCCAGTTGGTCGTCGGGATGAATCTCCGGAATGCCCGTCACTCCCCAGGCAGTGAGGCGCGCGGTCATCGTGGAGCCATCATGTTCGGCGTCGCGGCTGCAGCAACGGCCGTCTCGGCCAGGGCACGAGCAACATCGGGCAACTTCATGATCGTGTCGGTGACGATACATCGCATCCCGAGGGCTTCGATGGACGGACGCAATGCGGCATCAACGGTGTCGATCACGAGGGTCCCGCAGATCGGTGCGTACATGCGCGCCACGCCGAGGGCGCTCGACTCATGTCCCAGTTCGCGCAGCATGCGATCGGCGGGGCCCTTCAGGGCTGCGCCGCCAATGATCGGGGAAATCGCCACCACCGACTCGCGGCGCTCACGGAGTGTCGAATCGACCCCGCTCAGAGCACGAAGTGGACCGATGGACACGACGGGGTTTGATGGCGCTATCACCACGCAGGTCGCAGACGAAAGTTCGTGCATGCCGAGCGGGGTGGCGGTGTCGGCGCCAACGAACGCCACGTTCGATACCGGCACACCGTGTTTGAGTCGCACGAAGTACTCCTGAAATGAAACGGTTTGGCCCTGTGGGTAGTGGTGCCCGTCGGATGCGGTGGATGCCTCGGCGAGTGTGACCCGTGTTTCCACCGAGTGGCTGCTCATCGGTATCACTCGGTATGGCACGTTCCAGGCACGAGCAATCTCCGTGGTGACTTCTTCCAATGTGGCACCCTCGCGTAGTCGTGCCGTTCGGTAAAGATGGGTGGCCAAGTCCCGGTCGCCAAGGTTGAACCAGTCGTTTGGCGCGAGCGACGTACTGGGTCGCACTGCTGCGTATCGAGCGAGTGATTGCATCGCAGTCCATGTTTCGTCGCGCAGTCCCCAACCACGCTCGGGATCGATTGCAGTCGCAAGTGTGTAGATCACCGTGTCGATGTCGGGGGAGACGTGGAGTCCGTTGGCGACGGTGTCGTCGCCAGTGTTGACGATTGCCAACACCTCAGCGTCTGGTCGTGCGAGATGCAGCGCGCGCAAGAAGCGAGCCGCTCCGACCCCACCCGCAAGCACGACGACGTCGGGAGAAGCCCTCACATCATTGAGCGTATGAGTAGCCTTCATCTGGTGCCACGCGCCTTTATCACCGGTATCACCGGTCAAGACGGCCAGCATCTCGCCGAGTTCCTGCACGGGAAGGGCTACGAGGTCTTCGGCCTGATGAAGGGCCAGAACAACCCCAAGGCAGAGTCATTGCTCGCCGAGTTTCCGTTCATTCGCTTGGTGAGCGGCGATCTCACCGACTTCTCCAGCCTGGTTGCCGCGCTGCGCGCAGTGGAGCCCAACGAGGTGTACAACCTCGGGGCCATCTCATTCGTGGCCATGTCGTTCAATCAGGCCGAGCTCACCTCCAACGTCACCGGATTGGGTGTGTTGCGCATGCTCGAGGCGATTCGTCTGGTAGGCGGATCGAACAACAATCCGATTCGCTTCTACCAAGCGTCGTCATCGGAGATGTACGGTCAGGTGCGCGAGATTCCACAAACCGAACTCACCGCGTTTCACCCGCGTTCGCCGTACGGTGTGGCCAAGGTGTTCGGTCACCACATGACTGTGAACTATCGCGAGTCGTACGGGTTGCACGCATCATCGGGAATTCTCTTCAACCACGAGGGTCCCCGCCGTGGCTACGAATTCGTCACCCGCAAAATCAGTCACTCTGTGGCCCGCATCAAGTTGGGATTGGAGGACAAGCTGCTGCTCGGCAACCTGGCCGCCAAACGCGACTGGGGCTATGCCGGCGATTATGTGAAGGCCATGTGGTTGATGTTGCAACAGGATCAGCCCGATGACTACGTCATTGCCACCGGCGAAACGCACGAGATCACGGAGTTCTTGCAACTGGCGTTCGAATGTGCAGGCCTGGGGGATTGGAAGAAATACGTCGGTATTGACAAGCAGTACTTCCGTCCTGCAGAAGTGGATCTGCTCGTTGGTGACGCATCGAAGGCCGAGAAGCAACTCGGCTGGAAACGCGAGGTGGACTTCCCGTCACTCGTGGAGATGATGGTGCGTCACGACCTCGATCTCGAAGCCAAGCGCGCAAAGTAAGCGCGCAGCGCCAACGCAAAGATTCCGAACGCCACGATCGAACTGGCGATGAGCGCCAGTTCTACGCGCAGGAACAAGTTGTTGCTCGACCAGACGGCCACCACCACGAACGAAACGAAACTTGCAACCCAGCCACCTGCCACCAGCACGTGACCGGACATGGACAACACGGATTGCGCGCAAGCTTGTGCCAGCATGTACACCGCACTGGCGAACGCCAGCAATGTGATGGTGCGCCGATCGATGCCACCTTCGTAGACCAACTCCAGTACCCAGGGTCCGGCGACGAAGGCACCAACGACGCCGACGACACCCACGCCACCCACGAGCAGGAAGAGTCGACGTAACACCTCACGAAACTCGCGCGAGTCGCCGAGTGCCGCCAGCTGCGTCAAGCGCGGCAACATCGCGGCTTGCACCGCTTGGAAGAGAAAGAGCGGGACCCGTGCCAACAACACTGCGTTGGCGAATCGCGTGACTACTTCCGGCGGTGTGCCGTTACCGAGTAGGTCCACCGTCAGAGGACCGGCATTGATGAGTGCCCCCGAGCACAACGTGCCCAAGAGCAACCATCCGAGGTTGGGTGCCAATTCACCCCACGACGACGGACTTCCCGGCTCCGTGCGCAATCGACCCGAGCCGAACGCACCAGCGGCGATGACCAGCGGAACCACGGCAACCATGAGTGCGTACGGTCCGACGCGATCCATGCCGATCAACAAGAAGGCGGCACACGCGATGACGCGCAGCAATCCATCGAGGGCGATCATCGTGCTGTACACGCGGAAGTGTCCCAAACCCGAACAGATGCCACGGGCGATGTGGAACGGCGCGTAGCCAACCAAGGCGAGCACCAGCGCCAGGGTGACCACGGCAGAACCCTCGAACAAATCGTTGGTGAATCGATCTCGCCCGATCGCAACGCTCGCGGCGAGTGCAGTGGTGATGGTCGCTGCTACGGGTATCACCTTGCGCACGACAGGGCGAACACCATCGCCGAGTGCGCGTCGGTGGGCAACCGCGCGGCTGACTTCTTGCTCGAGTGGCAGGAAGAACCCGGGGACCAAGGCGAACATGACGAACCACAGCGACACGATGGGCTTGAAACCGTCCTGGCCGAGGGCTTCTTGCCCGAGCCGAAAAAAGACGTAGATCGACACCCCGCCGATCAGCAGGCCCGTGCCGATGGTGAGGCTGCCCTTGGGCAACGCAATACCGCGGTCAGGTGACGATGGGGTAGCGGTATCCAAGCGAGCCGAGGCTACTTGGCGTCGTTACTCGCTGATGCGAGTACGCGAGTTCGGTGCGCGTTAGGCGACGTTGTTGTCGCCGGTCGCCGTGGCGACATTCTTGCGACGTTCCACGACACTGCGCACCTTGCTGGTGGCTTCGTCGATCACGCGCTGAGCGGTTGCTTGCGCTTCATCGCGCACTCGCGGAACCACGTCGTTCACGCGACCCTGCAACGTACTGATGCGCTGTTGAATGTCGTAGCGTCGCGCACTCACGCGCTGTGCGGCGATTACGCCGACTCCGACGGCGACGTACGCGGCATCGCGGGCCACCTTGGCGGCTGGGGCGAGATTCTTGCGGAGATCAACGCGGGTGAGATCGAGGGACGTGAGGGGGTTGGTGAACTGAAGTTTTGGCATGCCCCCACCGTAACGCTGGGTGCTAACTTTTGCAAGCACAGTGCGTACGAAGGTGTGTGGCATCCGTCATCGGTAGGCTGGGCATGTCGTGACGACCCCGGTTGAGGAGCGCCCGACCGACGCCGCCCCACCGGTCGTGGCGGTCATGGTCGTCCATGAGCCTGGCGAGTGGTTTGCCGAGGTGCTCGCCAGTCTGGCGGCCCAGGACTATCCGGACGTGCGGCTGGTTGCGTTCGTGACCAGCACCACGGACACCGCGGTCAGCCAACAGATCGTTGACCGGTTCCCGGAGGCATTGGTGCGTCAGGTCGAAGGGAATCCTGGCTTTGGTCCCGTGGCCAACCAGGTCACCCATGTGGTGGAGGGGAGCGACGGCTTCTTCCTGTTCGTCCACGACGACGTCACACTGCGCCACGATGCCGTCTCGCACCTGGTGGAAGAGGCATTTCGATCGAATGCAGCCGTGATCGGTCCGAAGTTGGTGGAGTGGAACGCTCCCGATGTGCTGCAGCACGTGGGGCTCGATGCCGACCGCGCCGGTTACCTCGTGGATGTCGTGGACCCCGGTGAACGCGATCAGGAACAACACGATGCAGTACGAGACACGTTTGCATTGCCATCGGCATGTCTGCTCATTCGCAACGACGTGTTTCGCGATATCGGCGGTTTCTCGCCGCAGATTCCCTTTCTCGGCGAAGAACTCGACATTTGCTGGCGGGTTCACATGCTTGGTGCACGGGTGATGGTGAATCCAGCCGCGGTGGTGCGGCATCGCGGAGGTTTCTCCGAGCGCGCGAACGTGATCGGCGGCGAGGCTCGCGCCGAGCGCCATCGAGTGCGCACGGTCGTGGCATGCACGTCGCTGTCTCGTTTGCCGGTGGTGTTGTTGCGTCTCCTCGTGCAAGCCCTTGCCGACACCGTCCTGGGTTTGTTCAACGGTCAATTTCGGCGTGGGATTGCTGCGTTGCGTGCACTCGGTGCTTTGGTGGTGGATGTTCCTGCGGTGGTTGCGCGACGAAGGACGCTGAAACCGCTGCGTCGCGTGCCAAGCAGCGAAGTGACGAGTTTGCAGTTGCGATCAAGCGCTCGGTTGGCGTCGTTCGCGCGGCATCGTCGGGTGCTGCGCGAGCTCACCACCTCCGAGGCACCCGCTCTCGGGCAGCCGCTGGTTCCGACGTCTCGCGGCGTGTCGTTGGCAGGAATCGCGTTACTGCTCATCGTCCTGTTCGGAAGTCGCAGTTTCATCTTCAACGGCGTTGCAAATATCGGCCAATTCGTTCCGCTCGCATCGGACGAATCGACGGCGCTCGATCTCCTGCGCGGGTATGCGGCGGGCTGGGCACCGGGTTGGTTCGGGTCACCGAGCGCGGCACCATCATTCGTCGGAGTACTTGCCGGGTTTGATGTTGTGTGGTTCGGTTCATGGACGGGATTGCTCACGGTGTTGGTGGTGGGCTCGTTGGTGGTCGGTCCGGTTGGTGCGTGGCGACTGGGAGGCGTCATCGGTGGTGCACGCGCACGGATGTTTGCCGCGGCGGTCTACGCGGCCTTTCCCGTGGGGGTGCTCGCGGTACGCGATGGTCGGCGCGACGCGTTGATCGTGTGGGCATTGGCCCCGTGGATACTGGACTTTTCCCGACGGATCGCCGGATTGGCTCGCGATGACGCCGCGCTGATTCGTGAGACTTCGGTACGTCCAACCGGTGGACGTCGATCACAGCTCGTTGCATCGCTACTCCTCGTGGTGGCGCTTGCGAGCGCGTTTGCGCCAGCGATGCTGGCGTTCGTTGCAGTCCTTGCAGCATCACTTGCGTTGGCGGCGTTGTTGACGGCGACGCCGGCGAGGGCCTCGGCGTGGTTGGTCGGCTCGTTGCTGGCAACCGTCGTTGGCGCAACGGTCTTGCACTTGCCCTGGTCCACTCGGTTCATCGACGGTGATTGGTGGCAGGCCCTCGTCGGTGCACGTGCGCCGGTAACGGCCCGAACGTTGCTCGATGTGATGACGTTGGGTGTCGACAATGTGGTGTGGCGCTACGTGCTGTTGGCCGCATACGTTCCCGTGGCACTGATGTTGCTGGTGGTGCGCGGTGCGCGTTTGGGTTGGGTGACACGTGCCCTGTTGCTCGTCGCGGTGCCACTGCTGTTGAGTGTCGCAGCAGAGCACGGGTTGCTCGGAATTGCACTGCCCGAGCCGCTCATGTTGGCAACGCTGGTGTCGCTTGGCGTGTGCATTTCGGCGACCGCCGCATTTTCCACGTTCGTCGATGGTCGTGCCGATGTATTCACGTGGCGACAACTTCTCGCAAGTCTCGCGATCGCAGCGGTCGGTGTAGCGAGCGTGCCCACCGTGGTCGTTGCCGCCAATGGGCGATGGTCGCAGCCGAACGCAACCATCAGCCAGTTGGTAACGCAGTTGCCTGCCGACGCCGATGGTGATTATTACGTGATGTACATCGGTGATCCACGTCTGCTGCCAGTCGCGGCGGTTACCGCACAAGTCGGTGAAGTTGCGTACGGCGTGTTGCGCGACGGGGGATCCACGGGAGTCGACCTGTTGGCATCGAGCCCCACGGCGATGTCCGATGCGTTGGCTCGCAGCGTCGATGTGTTGCTGACCGGTGAATCGTTGCGTGCAGGACGTTTGTTGTCGCCGTTGGCGGTGCGCTTCGTCGTGGTTCCGCTACGGGATTCAACGTGGTATTCGCGCGGTGTCCCCACGGGTGGTGTCATCGGTGACGATGTGGTGGCGCACATGGCCGACCAACTGGATTTCCGCCGGGTGTACACCGCCACGGATTTGGTGATATTCGAGAACATGGCCGCACTGCCCACCGCCAGCGTGCTTGATGAGCAATCGGCCGTCGCCAGTCGACAAGCCTTGGAAGCCAACCTGCTGGCGGATCCGCTGGTGAATCGCGCAACGTTTGCATCGGGATTCGGCGCTGAGCGAGTAGTGGAGGGGAAATCCATCTCGGGTACGTTGCACTTGGCAGTTCCGTTTTCCCAACGCTGGGTGATGTCGGTTGATGGCGCGCGCGTGACGTCCCGCGTTGCATTCGGTGCCACCACCGCATTCGATGCTCCGCTCACGGGTGGCGCTGAGATTCGTCTGCGCTCCTCGGCTGCCCACCGCGCACTCGTCGCGCTCCAGCTGGTGTTGTGGCTGGTGGTGCTGGGAATCACCTTCAATCCAAGTCGATTCCGTGGTCGTGTTCGAGCAGCACGCGAGGTGGTGGAAGTGTCGTTGCGTGGTGACGACGAACGAAGGATGGTGCTCTGATGGCACAACGCCGTGCAACGTCCATCGCACGTCGCGCCATGGGACGTACTCGACAGTCCGCCGTGGTGGTGATGGCGCTCGCGTTCGTGGCGATACTCGTGGTGGTCGACCGCAGTCCAATCGGAGGCGTTGAGAGTGTCGGTAGTGAGTTGTCGGCGGTGCCGGAATTTCGTCGTGATGCCAAAGCGTCCACCTGGTTTTGTCCGGGTGTGGTGGGTAACGACGATTCCATCGGTGGATCGTTGATCATCGCCAATGCTGGTGAAACACCGGTGGGCGGAACCATCACGCGATTCTTCGTCGACGGGGATTCCCGCCAACAACGATTCGCGGTGCCGGCGCGCTCGAGCCTGGAAGTCGACGCACTTGCCGGAGTGTCGTCACCGTTCGTGTCGGCACTCGTGGAGTCACACGGTACGGCCGTGGCGGTGGAGCAGCGCACGACGCATCGCGCGGGGAATGCGATTGCATCGTGTGCTTCGGCACCTGCAGACTCTTGGTTTCTAGCCGACGGATTCACCGGCGACGACAGCATCGACAATGTGGTGGTGACGAATCCATCGTTGGACTCTGCAATCCTCGACATCTCGTTCGTGACATCGATTGGCGAGCGCAGTCCCCAGTCGTTGAAGGGCGTGGTGATTCCACCCGAGTCGGTGCGTGTTTTCGACCTGGCCTCGCTCGATGCTCGCAACGAAGCGATTGCTGCCGTGTCGGTGCGCGCTTCGGTTGGCCGAGTAGTCGTGGGGCGGTCGCAGCACTACTTGGGACGTGGTCGGCTGGGTTACACGATGACGTTGGCGTCGTCGCTCACCAGTAACCGTTGGTACTTTGCCGATGGAGAGAAGGCCGCCGGAGTTGCCGAAGAGTACGTGATCTACAACCCTTCGATGAGTGATCAACAACTCACGTTCATCGTTGCCGGTGACGATGGTGTTGCGATCGATCCCATCGTGGTGACGGCGTCGGCGAATCGCGTCACCAAGTTTGCGCCCGCCGACTTGGGCGCATTGCCCGAGGGCCGATACTCCGTGATCGTGTCGGCAGTGGCTGCATTGTCGGGTGCGGGCTTGGTTGATGGTGTGGTGATCGAGCGAGTCACCACGCGTCCGCAGGGTAAGACCGTCGCAAGCGCCGTGTTGCTCGGTTCACCACTCGCGGCAAGATCGTGGATTGCGCCGGCAGGAGTGACGATCGACGTGCTCGACTCGCTTCGTGTGTTCAACCCGGGCTCTCAGCCCGCAACGTTTCGGGTGACCTATCTCGGCCCGGCCGGGGATGTGTCGGTAACGGGGTACGAAGAGGTCTCACTTGCGCCAGGTGCAAGCACCAGCGTGCAGCTCGGTGCGCAGACCGCAACCTCGGCCGTGTCGGTGATTGCCAATGAGCCAGTGGTCGTGCAACGTCGAGTGCCACGCGGTGCCAAGCAGCCGGTGAGTGGCGTGGCTCCGCTCATCCGAGTGGTGGAAGCGAGCGGATCATGACGAACCCGGTGGTGGCGCTCGGTAGCGGATCGGAATTGCTGCTGCGCATCGGAGCAATCGCCACCGTGGTGTTGGTGGCCGCACTCGTGTCGTGGCGACGGCGCACGACGACGGCTGCGCCAACGCAACCACGCGGAGCGATTCCCGCCCAGCTCGATCGTTCCGATTTCGATTCTCCCGAGATGCCATGGCTCGTGGTGGTGTTCACGTCAGCCACCTGTTCGGCGTGCGAAGACGTTGCGCGCAAGGCTTCAGTGTTGGTGGGCAGGGAAGTTGCCGTACAAGAGGCCGAGTACGTTCGCGATCGAGATCTGCACGATCGGTATCGCATCGATGCAGTCCCCACGTTGGTGATCGCCGACAAAGAAGGTGTGGTTCGTTACGGCCACCTGGGCCCGGTGTCTGCAACCGACATGTGGGCGGCGATGGCGCGCTGTCGCGATCCGCAACTGCCCGTGGCGCAGTGCGAACACCACGACCACGGAGCTTGACGATCGTCGTTCAGTTACCTCGTCGCACGACGTCTGCGTTAGTCGCGCTCGGGCTTGTTGTCGGCGGATTCCGACGGCTTTTCCGGCGTTTTTTCGTGGATGTTTGGGGCGCCCAAGCCATCCTGAATGAGCTTGGCTACTGTCGCCCCGTCGATGGTTTCGTGCTCCAGTAGGGCGGCAGCCACAAGATCGAGTCCGCGGCGATGCTTCGTCAGTGTGACGCGCGCTCGCTCTTCTTGCTCGCGCAGAATTCGCGCGATCTCATCGTCGATCTTCTTGGCGGTGTCGTCGCTGTATTCACGACCAGACGTCATGAGGTCTTCGCCGAGGAATACCTGTTGTTGGCCGGACCATGCCATCGGACCAACGGCGTCACTCATGCCCCATTCGCGCACCATTCTGCGCGCGATGGACGTGGCCTGTTCGAGGTCGTTGGCAGCGCCACTGTTGAGGCTGCCGAACACGATGGACTCCGCGACGCGACCACCCATCGCCTTGCAAATCATGTCCTGGAAGTACTCGCGTGAGTACGTGTGGCGTTCTTCGGGCAAGCTCCACGTGATGCCAAGGGCCATGCCGCGCGGCAGGATGGTGACTTTGTGTAATGGATCGCTATACGGCAGCACGGTGGACAACACTGCGTGACCACCCTCGTGGTAGGCGACGGCACGCTTTTCTTCCGCGTTGAGCGCCAGGCTCTCTCGACGCGCACCCATCACCACTCGGTCGCGAGCATTCTCGAAGTCGATTCGCTCGATCTGGGTGGAACCGCGACGCACGGCGATGAGTGCGGCTTCGTTCACCAAGTTGCTGAGATCCGCACCGCTCATGCCGGGTGTGGCTTTTGAAGTGGTCTCGAGGTCCACGTCGGCCCCCATCTTCTTGCCGGTCGAGTGCACCTTCAAAATGGCCAGACGCTCCTCGGCCTCGGGGAGCGGAACGATGATCTGTCGGTCGAATCGACCCGGACGAAGGAGTGCCGCGTCGAGAATGTCTGGTCGGTTCGTTGCGGCCATCACGACGACGCCTTCGGATGATTCAAAACCATCCATCTCCGACAACATCTGATTGAGCGTCTGTTCACGCTCGTCGTGACCGCCACCCAATCCCGCACCGCGCTTGCGACCGATGGAATCGATTTCGTCGATGAAGATGATGGCTCGCCCCATCTTGCGAGCCTGCTGGAAGAGGTCTCGAACTCGGGACGCACCCACACCGACGAACATCTCCATGAAATCCGAGCCGGTGACCGAGAGGAAGCCCACTCCCGCTTCGCCCGCCACCGCGCGCGCAAACAGCGTCTTTCCGGTACCTGGAGGCCCCACCAGCAACACGCCCTTGGGAACTCGAGCACCGATTTCCTTGAAACGCTCGGGCATCTTGAGGAAGTCGACGACCTCTCTTATTTCCTGCTTGACACCCTCGTAGCCCGCGACATCGGCAAACGTGGTGGAGGGTTTGTCGGCTTGGTACGGCTTGGCGCGACTACGGCCAATCGACATGATGTTGCCGGCCTGACCCATCGCGCGACGTTGCATCCAGATGAAAAAACCCATGATCAGGAAGAAGGGCAACAGGATCGGAATCAGATTGGTGAAGAAGTTGCCTTGCGGAGTGGAGAAGTCGTAGTCGACCCCCTTGCTCTTCAGCAACTGCTCGTCAGCATCGGACAGGGTGTTGGCCCCGGTGGTAACGAATTCGCGAGCATCGTCCAGCTTTCCCGTGATTTCGTTGTTGAGGTTGTTGATGGTGACTTCGCGAACCTCTCCACTCTCGACCAACTCCAGAAACTCGGTGTACGACAAGCGCGTTCGTTCGACCGATGGTAGGAGTCGCGGTCCAATGAACAGGGCAGCAGCTACGGCGATGAGTGCCCACACGGCCCAACGGGGCATGCCTGGCTTCTCGCCGTCGCCAGTCGAGCGGAACTTGTCGCGCGAAAACTTGGGGCGACGCGACGGTGGTGGTGGGGGCGGAGGGGGAAGGTTCGCCATGGGGTCATGCTAAGGCGTCGCGCGCACGAGGTATCCACCGATAACCCCAACAAAATCTGTACTTTGGTCACATGCGTCGCCACTGTTCGCGTGCCTGTTGTCGCGACACGGCCACCATGACGTTGTCCTATCAATACGCCACCGCCACCGTGTGGATCGACGATCTCGCCGACATCTCCGATCCCCACTCGTACGACCTCTGCGAAAAGCACGGCCAGCGTTTCGCCGCCCCGAGTGGCTGGCGTCTCGAGGATCGCCGAAACCGTTTCCGCGTGGTGTTGCCCAGCCAGCTCGCTGGCTGAACTTCATGTCACGCCCCCCGTGGGATCCTCCCTTCGGGGAACGACCATATGGTCAACGAGTGTTCGCCCACGAGGTGCCACACGCACCAACCTCGCGCGTGCGCTATACGTTCGCGTGGCTCGTCGGCGGATGGATTGCTGCATACGCCGCGGCCACGGCATTGCAGGTGTTTCTCGTTTCCGCGTTCGACATTTCCGATGACGTCAGCCAGCAACCAAGCTGGTTCTTGTTGGCGGGCGCGATGTCGCTGTGGATTCCACAAGTAGGACTCCTCGTGGTGTTCTCGCGTCGAGCGGGAACCGGCTCGTTCCGCGACGACTTTTCGTTCCGTTTTCGTTTGGTGGATGTGTGGGGCGTTCCGATCGGTGTGCTGTCGCAGGTGTTGGTGGTGGGATTGGTCACCTGGCCGTTTCGCAGGTGGTTTCCCGACACGTTCAACCCCGAGAACGTGGAGGATCGTGCGCGCACGCTCTATGACTCCGCGCGCGGGCCATGGTTGGTGGTACTCGGACTCATCGTGGTGCTTGGTGCACCCCTCGTGGAGGAGCTGGTGTACCGCGGCTTTTTGCAGCTGGGAATGCAAAGTCGTATCAACGACATCGTGGCGATCCTCATTACTGCGGCGTGGTTTGCCGGCATTCACGGGCGGGTGGCGGAACTGCCAGGGCTGTTTGCGTTTGCGCTGGTGCTGGGAGTTGCGTTTCACATGACACGCCGCCTTGGCATGTCGGTGATCGCCCATCTAGCGTTCAATGCCACGGGGCTGGCATTCCTTGCCCTCACCTGAGCGTTACCACCTGGTCATATGACGAACCCCACCGACAACAACCGCGCCAACGACGGCACCACCGAAGCTGCCAACGACGGCACCACGGTCGTTGCAGATACTGATGCGCATGTCGACGACACGGCCGGCCAGCGTCGCGTGGTGTCGCCACGTGAGGTGATCTACTTCGAACGCCGCACGAAGTTGATGTTTGCCGCGGCGATCATCTTTGCAACCACCCTGATGGTGTTCCTCACGTTGCAGCCGTCGTTGATCTTCCGCAACAACACGCCAACGGGCGGCGACATGGGGGCCCATGTGTACGGGCCGGCGTATCTGCGCGATCATCTGCTCACGTCGTTTCGTTTGTCTGGTTGGAGCAATGACTGGTACTCGGGATTGCCGATCTACCGCTTCTACATGGTGGTGCCGGCACTGCTCATCCTGGCATTCGACGTGGTGCTGCCGTACGGCATCGCCCTGAAACTCGTGGCGATCGCGGGGCTGGTTGCACTGCCGTTGTGCACGTGGCTGTTCGCCAAGCTGGCGCGATTTGCGTTTCCCATTCCCGAGCTTCTCGTGGTGGCAAGCACGCTGTTTTTGTTCGATGAGAGCTTCACCATCTATGGGGGCAACATCGCGTCCACCATGGCTGGCGAGTTCTCGTTCTCGATCGCACTCGCATTCTCCGTGCTCGGTTTCGGGGTGTTCTTTCGCGGGCTGGAAACCGGTGGATACCGAATCGCGTCGACGGTGCTGTTGGCGTTGGCTGCGTTGTGTCACGGCATCGTGTTGCTGTTCGTGTTCCTTGGCTATCTCCTCATCTTGGCGTTGCATCGTGATCCAGCGAAATGGAAGTTCGGCGTACCGGTGATCGGTACGGCGGTCCTGCTCTCGGCGTTTTGGGTGGTGCCGTTCGTATTGAATCACTCGTACATGACGGACATGAAGTACGAACCCCAGCCGACCGGTTACGGCGAGTCGTTCATCGACATGTTTTTCCCGCTGCACACCGTGTTCGATGTGCTCGTGACGGGTTTTGCGGTGATCGGCTTCTTGTCGGCACTCTGGCGCCGCAATGCCACCGGATCTTGGCTGGGAATCTACGGGGTGGTACTGGCGATCGGAGTGTTCGTTGCGCGTGAGAGTTTGCCGATCATCGGTTTGTTGTGGAATCCGCGAATTCTGCCGTTCTTCTACCTGCTGCGGTACATGCTGATGATGATTGGCATCTACGAAGCGGTGGTGGCGGTGACTCGATTCGTCAATCTGGAGTTCACGACGGCACGCGTGGCCAAGACGGGCGAAGAACAGGTACTGGCGCCGTCCCCACGCGGAAGATTGAACTTCAACATCGCCACCGCATTCGTGGTGTCGATGATCTGCATCAGCATCATCGGCTTCCGCTTCCAAGAGCTGCCGTTTGGCACCACCCGAACCGCAGAGGACGGATCCCAGCAGTACGGCATTGGCCCGATCAGGGTCTCGGCATCCAACGATGGATTCGTGGATGGGTGGGCCCGCTGGAACTTCACGGGGTACGAGGGCAAGAACGCGTACGGCGAGTATCGAACGCTGGTCGACACCATGAAGCAGATCGGCGAAGATCCGCGCTACGGATGTGGCCGCGCTCTCTGGGAAAACAATGGGGAGCTCAACAAGTACGGCACCACGATGGGGCTCATGTTGCTGCCGCACTGGACGGATGGATGCATTGGAAGTATGGAGGGACTCTTCTTCGAAGCCTCCGGCACCACGCCGTACCACTTCATTGCTGCCGCGGCGATGTCCAAACAGAGCAGCAATCCGGTGCGCGAGTTGCGATACGACGACAACAACGCAGCACTGGGCGTTCGCTATCTGCAGGAGTTGGGTGTGCGTTATTACATGGGCTTTACACCCGAAGCGATTCGCGAGGCTTCGGCGCAACCCGCACTGCGTGAGATTGCACGCAGTGGACCTTGGGTGATTTATCAAGTGGAGGGCAGCGACTTGGTGGTGCCACTCTCCGTGCAACCAGTGGTGGTGGGTTCTCGCAGTGATGACGAATCGACGATGGCCCACCAGGACGATGCAAAGGAACGTTGGCTGGAAATTGGAACGAGTTGGTTTCAGAACCCGAATGATTGGGTCGCATTGCCGGCCGCCGATGGTCCGAAAGAGTGGCAACGCATTGCAGTGGGCATCGATGCCAACCGTCGAATCGGCGAACCCGACGACTCATCGCGACGAGTGGACGTGGTGATCCCGAGCGAGCCCATCGCCGTGGTGAACACCGACTTGCCCACGGTTACCGACGTGGTGCAGGGCCGAAGCAGCGTGTCGTTTCGCGTAGACAAGGTTGGTACACCAATCTTGGTTCGCACGAGTTACTTCCCGAACTGGGGTGTGTCGGGTGCGAAAGGTCCGTATCGCGTGGCGCCGAACATGATGGTGGTGGTGCCAACCGACAACGAGGTGAAGTTGAGTTTCGGGTGGTCGTTCCTCGACGTGCTCGCGTACGTCATTTCCATCGGCGGAGTCGTCGTGTTGGTGCGCTGGCGCCGGGCGTCGCGTCAAACAACCACCTAGCCTTTCTCTGATGCCGAATCTTGACGCCATCGTGAAGGCGTACGACGTACGCGGCACGGTTCCCGATCAGTTCGATGATTCGTTGGCTCGCGCCTTTGGGGTGGCATTCGTGCAGTTCACCAAGGCAACATCGGTGGTGGTGGCCCACGACATGCGTCCGTCCGGGCCTGGATTGGTGGCGGCCTTCCAGGACGGGGTCACCTCGTGTGGTGCTTCGGTGGTCAACCTCGGGCTTGCGAGTACCGACCTGTTGTACTACGCCAGCGGCATCATGAACCTGCCTGGTGCCATGTTCACGGCGTCGCACAATCCGGCGCAGTACAACGGCATCAAGATGTGTACGGCTGGCGCGCGTTCGATCGGCATCGAGAGCGGTCTTGCCGAGGTACGCGAATTGGCTCGAGCCGCACTCACCACCACCGTGGTGGGGGATGCGACCAAGGTGACGAAGCGGAACATGCTCTCCGAATTCGCCGACCATGTGTTGTCGTTCATCGACGTTTCGTCGTTGCGCGCGTTGAAGGTGGTGGCCGACACGGCCAATGGCATGGGAGGTCTCGTGGTTCCGGCGGTCTTTGACCGCCTCAACATGATCGATTTGGAGATCATGTACGGCGAGCTCGACGGTACGTTTCCCAATCATCCAGCCGATCCGATCCAGCCTGCGAATCAACGGGACCTGCAAGCGCGAGTGATCGCGGGTGGCTTCGACGTTGGCTTGGCGTTCGACGGTGATGCCGACCGCGTGTTCTTGGTGGATGAAATGGGTCGCACGATGTCGGGCAGTACCACCACGGCGATTTTGGCCAAGGTGTTCCTGCGCCGCCACCCTGGAGCCACGATTCTCTACAACCTCATCTCGTCTCGCGCCGTTCGCGAAGTCATCGCCGAGAACGGTGGATCGGGAATGCGAACCAAGAACGGCCACAGTTACATGAAGGGCGTGATGGCCGACACCGGGGCGGTGTTCGCCGGCGAGCACAGCGGTCACTATTACTTTGCCGACAACTACCGCGCTGACAGTGGTCTCATTGCTGCGCTCGTGGTGCTGGAGGAGATGAGCCGAACCGGTTTGCCACTCTCCAAGTTGCGCGAGTCCGTCGAGCGGTACGCCAACAGCGGTGAGATCAACACCCAAGTAAAGGACATTTCAGCGGTGATCACCCGAATCGCCGAGAAGTATTCCGCGCATCCCCAGGATCACCTGGATGGGCTCACGGTGGACTGTGGTGATTGGTGGTTCAACGTGCGACCCTCCAACACCGAGCCGCTCCTGCGCCTCAATGTCGAAGCTGCAACACGCGAGCAATGCGACACGAACGTGGCCGAATTGTTGCAACTGATCACGGCCTAACGCGCTGCTGTCTCCCGACGCGCCGCTGTCCGCATAGTCTGAAGGTGATGAGCACCATCGATGCCCGCTTGCTGGCGATCCTTGCCTGTCCACAAGACAAAGGACCGCTCTACTTCATCTCTGACGAGGAGTTGCTCTACAACCCGCGCTTGAAGCGCCGTTATGACGTGCGCGACGGTATTCCCGTGATGTTGGTGGACGAAGCCACCACGGTGAGCGACGAGGAACATGCTCGCATCATGGCCAAGGTGTCGTCGCAGGGGATTGCTCCAACCTTCAGCGCGTAGTGGGTGTGATATACGACGAGCCGATGATTGCGGCCGCAGCATCCCACCGTCACGTAGACTGAACATCGTCGGCTGACCCGATTCGGCGCCAGCAGGCCCCAGCCCGACACGGTCACTTCGTGACCGTCCGCGTCATCGAGTCAATTGCAATTCAGCCACGAAATGGGGTCAGCCATGTCATCATCCACGTTCGCTCAGCGCAAGGACTATCGCGTTGCCGATGTTTCACTCGCGCCGTTTGGTCGCAAGGAAATTCATCTCGCCGAGCACGAGATGCCGGGTTTGCGCGCGTTGCGCAAGGAGTACGGCGCATCGAAGCCGTTGAAGGGTGCACGAATCTCCGGCTCGCTACACATGACCGTGCAAACCGCGGTGCTCATCGAAACTCTGGTGGAGCTCGGTGCACAAGTGCGATGGGCGAGTTGCAACATCTTCTCCACGCAAGATCACGCGGCTGCGGCGGTTGCGGTGGGACCGAACGGCACCGTCGAAGAGCCAAGCGGCGTTCCCGTGTTCGCATGGAAGGGCGAAACGCTGGAGGAATATTGGTGGGCAACCGAACAGATGATGACCTGGCCCGATGGCGATGGTCCGAACATGATCTTGGACGATGGTGGTGACGCAACGCTGCTGTTGCACAAGGGTGTGGAGTACGAGAAGGAAGGCAAGGTTCCCGATCCGACGACTGCGTCGAATCCGGAATTGGCCATCGTGCTCGGCTTGCTGCAGCGCACGCTGAAGACCGATCCCACCAAGTGGACGCGCATGGCCAAGGGAATCCGTGGCGTCACCGAAGAAACCACCACGGGCGTGAAGCGGCTCTACAAGATGCACGAACGCAAGGAACTGCTGTTCCCGGCCATCAACGTGAACGACAGCGTC
>SXGT01062134.1_pt1 | contig 18763 bp, 13 predicted proteins | sample 3176221 | NCBI WGS metagenome assembly SXGT01 (sample SAMN11356862, study PRJNA531348) | freshwater metagenome | isolation source: freshwater sample F1-120 | place: China: Fuxian Lake, Yuxi | collected 2017-12-25
ACCCCCGGCCGGCCGCCCGCGCAAAAAATCTCGCTGCACGCGCTATGTAGTAACCCTTCATGGGTTACCATCACTCCACGGTGGCGGTGAGCCACCGGGACCACAAGCAGGAGCCCCCATGAACACCCCCGCCACCGCCACCGCCTACCACCACGCCGCGCAGGAGGCGCTGGCCTACGAGGTCAGCCGCTGGGAGCGCTACCTGTACGACTCCCGCGTGCAAGCCAGCGAGGCGCTGGCCGGGCGCGTGAACGAGGTGACGGACGCGCTGCGCCAGCACCACCGCCCCGCGGTGCGCAAGCTCGACACCGTGGAGGCCCGCGAGGAGGCCCAGCGGGCCGTGGGCGCGCAGGCTGGCACCTTCGGCGGCGAGATCTTCGCCCGCCTGTACAACGACCCGGCCCGCGTGGACGGCGCCACCGGGTGGGCCCCCGCCGCGCACGCGATCGCCGACGAGCTGCCCGAGTGGCAGGCCCTGCGCAGCGCCGTGAAGGGCGACCCCGACTTCGCGGCCCTCGCCTCGTGCGAGGTGCTGGGCGCCATCGCCGGGCGCCTGCCGGGGCTGCTGGACGCCGCCGAGCAGCAGCAGGCGGGTGGCACCGGTGGCCAGCCTAGCGACGGCAGCGGCGAGGGGCAGGGCGAGGGCCAGCCCACCAGCGAGCAGCTGGGCAAGGCCGGGCAGGCCGTGCGCGCCGCGCTGCGCGCCGCCTGTGCCCGCGCGCAGGAGCAGGTGACGGAGGCCCGCGAGGCCCTGGAGGGGATCGCCCCGGGCAGCGCCTACGCGCCCCCGGTGCACGAGCAGAAGGACCCCCGCCGCATGGAACTGGCCCGCCAGCTGCTGGCCCAGCCCCGCCTGCGCGACGTGCTGCGCAAGGCCGGGAAGCTGGTGCGGCTGGCCGAGCGGGACGCCACCACCCGCGACCCCCGCGCGAAGAACGCGGTGGTGGGCGTGGAGGTGGGCGGCGACTTGCCCCGGGTGCTCCCCAGCGCGCTGGGGAACCTCGCGCACCCGGCCCTGCGGGTACTGGTGTACAAGGGCATCGCCGAGCGCAGCCTGCCCCAGTACCGCATGGAGGGCAAGCAGCCACTGGGGCGTGGCCCGGTGGTGATGCTGGTGGACGAGTCCAGCAGCATGGAGGGGGAGGGCGAGCAGTGGGCGCACGCGGCCGTGCTGGCCTGCCTCCAGCTGGGTGCCAAGGAGAAGCGCGACGTGGCCGTGGTGATGTTCAACCACGGGATCAGCGGCGCCTGGGTGGCGCAGGCGGACGGCAACGTGGCGGCGCTGCCCACCACCAGCCCGCGCGACGCCACCCCTAGGCCCTGGGGCAAGCGGGTGGACCTCGCGCTGGAACTCTGCACCCGGCGCTCGCGTGGTGGCACCGACTTCGGGCGCCCGCTGGCCTGGGGCATGGACTACCTGGATGCCCGCGACCCGCGCGCGGACCTGATCTTCATCACGGACGGCATGGCCAGCGCCGGGGCCGACACCATGGCCCGGCTCCAGGCCGCGCGGGCGAAGGGCCTGCGGGTGTTCGGGCTGACGGTCAACGGTGGCTCCGTGGCCGGGCCGGTGCGCGAGATCTGCACCGATGTGGTGGACATCGACGCCGCCGAGCAGGCTGACCGGGCGGTGGCCCGTGCCCTGCCGGTGCGCCGGTGACGGCCCGCAGCTGCGGCGGGTGCAGTGCCTGCTGCACCGCGCTGGGGGTGACGGACCTCCCGGTGCCGAAGCCCAGGGGCGTCAGGTGCGATCACATCGTGCCGGGTGGCGGGTGCAGCACCTACGCGAGCAAGCCCAGCAGCTGCTGCGCCTACACCTGCGGCTGGTTGCACGGGGTGGGTGCCGAGGATGACCGGCCCGACCGCCTGGGGATCATCGTGGAAACGCAGCCAGCCCTGGACGGTGGAGCCAGCGTCATCGTGCTGCGCGAGTGCAGCCCGGGCGCCATCAACGCCTCGCGCGGGGCTGGGCTCGCCCGGACCTTCGCCGATCGCACGGTGGTGCTGCTGGTGCGCATGGCCGGGGGCATCGGCGTGATGGGGCCGCAGCACCGGGTTCAGGTGTACCAGCAAGCCGCCATCGCCCTCGGGTACGGCCCAGGCACGGTGCGCAAGTGATCGCGCCCGAGCGAGTAGCGCGCAACCCGCAGCAGGTTACTCGTGGTGGGCGGGTGCCGGTAGGCGCCCGCGAGCAGGAGCCCAGCGTGATCGACCCGAAGGCCCGACGCCACCGCCCGGCACCTCGTGCCACCAGTTGCATCTCGGCGGTGGACCCCGCCGAGGTGGTGGCGCTGGGGCTGGAGCTGGGCCCGCTGCGCGAACTTCCGTGGCCCCCGCTGGCCCAGCGCGTGGAGGCGCTGGCCGCCGCCATGCGCGGGGGCGAGGGCGTGGGCCCCGGGCTGGTGCAGCAGCTGCGCCGATGGGCCGCCACGTGGCAGCAGGTGCACCCCGACCTCCGCGCCTTCTACGCGCGCCACGCGCAGCACCCAGCCGCCGAGGCCGCCATCTGGCGCGTCCTGGAGGGTGGGCGCTTCGCGGGGCCGCTCCGTGGCCAGCTGGAACGGCTCTGGCTGGACGACCACGGGAGCCCGCCCGGGCTCACGCTCGTGCCGAACATCACCACCCCCACCACCCCCACCACGAGACACGCACCATGATCATCACCAGCAGCACCCCCAGCGACCACTCCGCAGGCTGGGCCTTCGTCCTCGCCCGCAGCCAGCAGATCGACAGGCTGGCCACCCGGTTCTTCCGTGGCCTCGCCACAGACGACCGCCCGGACGCCCGCAACGACTACATCGCCCGCGTCGTGGAGCAGTACCCGCGCCTGCGGCTGGAGGGCGCGCTGAACGCGGAAATGGTGATCGTGACGTGGCTCGGCTGGCAGGCGCGCGCCGTGGCGCAGCAGTACCACCGGCGCGCCCGGAAGCACGAGTACCGGCGCGACGACCGGGTGCTGGTGCAGATCGGCGCCCCCGCCGGGGAGGACGGCCCGCGCTGCCGCGAGCTGGCCGCCGAGGACGGCGAGAACACCCCCGAGGGCGTGGAGCGCCCGGTGGTGGAGGCCGACGCGCAGCAGCTGGTGGAGGAACTGTACGCGCTGGCCACGCCGAAGCAGCGCGAGGCCATGCTGTCCATGCTGCTGGAGATGGCGCCCGTGGAGATGCGGGGCCGCTACGGGCTGGCGCCCAACGCGCGCAACGAGCGCCTGTACGACCTGCGGGCGCGCGCTACCCGGCAGGGACTGGCGCGCAGCGCCTGCTGATCCACACCGAGGAGCACCACCGTGGCAACCGACACCGACACCGACACCACCACCCAGCAGGCGCTCGCGCCACTGCCCCCACCGTGCCAGCCGGGCTCGGTGCCCGACTGCTACGCGATCTGGCGCCAGCTGGTGGAACTGTGGGGGGCCCGCGCGAACCCGGACGGCACGCCCCGGACGGGGCGCCAGCTGGCCAGCGCGCTGGGGGTGCCGCCGCAGAACGTGGCCCAGTGGAAGACGGGCTCTAGCGGCAAGTCGTGCGCGCCGTGGCATGCGATCATGCACGTGGCCCACGAGGTGGGCGTCGTGGTGGTGCTGGACCCCGAGCACGGGGCCTGCCTGCACGAGCGCGTCCAGCCCACGCCCGTGCCGCAGGAACCAGCGTGAAGCCAGCGCCCGTCCTGAAGTGGGCGGGCAGCAAGCGCGCGCTCGCCGAGGTGGTGCGCCGGGCGTTCGACGGGCCGCCACCGCGCAGGCACGTGGAGCCCTTCGCCGGGGCCGCCTGCGTGCACGTGGCCCGCGTGAACGCGGGCGAGCTGGCTGGCCGTGGCGCGCTGCTGGCCGATGCTTGCCCGCCGCTGGTGGCCTTCTACCGGGGGCTGCGGATCGACCCCGGGGCCGTGGCGGACGCGGCCGATACCATGCGCTGGGGTGATGGCTGGCGCGAGTGGTACGCCCCCGCCCGGGCGCAGCTGAACGCGCTGCTGGCCGGGATGAACCAGTGGAGCCGCATGGCCCCGGCGGAGGCCGCGCTGTTCCTGTGGGTGAACCGCGCCTGCTTCAACGGGCTTTTCCGGGTGAACGCGCGCGGGGAGTTCAATACACCTGCTGGCGCCTACCAGCAGCTCGCCCGCCCCAGCCGCACCCGACTGATGGCGCTGGCCACCGCCTTGCAGCCGGTGTCGCTGTGGTGCGCCGACTACGCGGAGACGCTGGCCGCCTGCGGCGAGGGCGACCATGTGTACGTGGACCCCCCGTACCTGGGCACCTTCGCCGGGTACACCAGCGGCACGTGGGACGATGCCCAGCACGCGCGGCTGGCGCTAGCCGCCCACCAAGCCCGGCTCAGGGGCGCCCACGTGGTGGCGTCGAACGCCGACGTGCCCCGCGTCCGCGCCCTGTGGTGCGGGCTGGGCTTCACCGCCCGGCCCGTGGCCGCCTACCACAGCGTGGGCGCCGGGGCCGACAGGCGGGGCCGCGTGGCCGAGCTGCTGCTGCTGGGGCCACCGGCGGGGCGGTCCAAAAAATATTCCACCTGATGTCGCTTTCCAAGTTGCGGTAACCCAGCATGGGTTACATGCTGGGTGTGAGCGGCGGTTGCCGCCCATGACCAACCAGGAGGATGCAATGACCACCACCCAGTACCACCGAGCAGACCGCCTCAGCGAGGGCTGCGAGGACCACGACTTCGGCACTGACGCGAAGGGCCGCGCGCGTGGCGCGCGCGTGTACTACTACCTGCTGGTGGTGGCAGAGGGCGCCCCAGCCCCAGGGCGCCTCGGCGTGTACAGCGGCATGGTGGCCGGGACGTACTTCATGATCTGCGCCCAGCCCACCCGCGACGGGCGGGACTGGCAGGCCAGTACCACCAAGTGGTGGACGACCGCCGAGGCCCGGATCGAGGGCGTGGCGCAGTACCTGCGCGCTGCCAGCAAGCGAGCACTGCGGTAGGGGCCCCTACTCGGGGGCGTCGCCGCCGGGCCCCGCCCGGCGCCCGCCACGCCACGGGGCGTCCTTGCTGCCCAGCAGGGTAGGCAGCCGGTCGGCCACCAGCTTGTAGATGGTCGGGCTAGCGAACCCCGCCACTACGCCCAGCATGGCGCGCGGACCCGGGGCGTAGCCGTCGAAGAACCCGTCAACCATGCCGCCCATCGCCCCCAGCATCACGGGCGCGATCCGCAGCAGCACCTGCGCCACCTTACTGTCCAGCGCCTGCGGGCCAGCGGTAGCGCGCACCACCTGCTTCGCCGTGGCCACCACGGCCACGATGGCCAGGGCCAGCAGCGCCACCTGCGTGCCCAGCGAGTACAGCGCGTCTTCCGTCACGGGTGCCTCCACGGGCCCCAGCGTATCAGGCGCTGGCGCCCAGCAGCAGCTGCTTCCATCGCGGGTGCCACACCAGCAGGCCGATCACGGGCCGCGAGCGGGAGTACGTGAGGCGCACCACCGTGGCCGGGGCATCCGCCAGCGCCGCGATCCTGTCGTCGGTGTACAGCACGTTCTGCCCCAGCTGGTAGCGCACCAGCGTGGCCGCCACGCAGCTCCACTCCACGTAGTACGCGGGCAGCGCGAAGTGGGCCACCAGCCAGTCGATCACGTAGTTCGCCAGCTCGTCGCTGTGGATGAACGGGCTGTCCAGCGACTCCTTGGCCCGGGTGCCACCGCACATCGCCTCCGACAGCCTGCACGCCGCCGAGTTGCTGGCGTCCCGCTTGACTACCTTGCCGTAGGAATTGTCCATGGCAGAGTAGCCGTACCGGAGTTCGAAGCTGTTGTACAGGTTCTCCTTGGGCGTCTCGGCGACCATCACCAGCCGCTCCAGCAGCGGCCACTGGCTGCCGGCCAGCACGCCCGCCACGTTGCCCCGGGCGGGGGCCTGCCGCCGGTCCACCACCACCGGGCCCAGCCCGCGCCCGGCGTACGACATGAACACCATGGGGAAGCTGGCCAGCAGCGTGCCCTGCACGAAGTCCACCACGCGCACGGCCGCGTCGCCCGATGCGTTCACCAGCACCTGCGGCGGGTAGCCGGGCATCGCCACCTGCGCCCGGCTGAACAGGTCCGGGTTCAGGCCCAGCCGCCCGAGCGCCGTGTACCCCTCCAGCAGCCGCTGGACCACCTGCACCACGGACAGGGCCGTGGTGGTGCTCTTGCGCCCCAGCGCCACGTACATGGTGTCGCTGTCCTCCCACGGGCCCGGGCTGGCCGTGGAGACGATCGTCTTCACGGCCGCGCCCTTGCCGTCCCACGTGTCCGTCTCGGTGGCGGGCAGGTAGCCCCCGGCCGCCACGTCGCCGTTCACGTAGGTGGCCGTCACCTCCACGTCCCGGCCGGGCGCGCAGGCCAGCCACACCAGCCCCGTCACGCCGTGGTCGTCGACCACCCGCTGGCAGGGCACGTGCGGGTAGCCGTTGATGACCAGCGGGTAGCGCAGGCCCACCACGTCCTCCTGCGCCGAGGGCCAGCGCTCGGTGTCGATGCTGGTGGCGGGCACCAGCAGGCTCTGCGTCTCGGTGGGGTCCGAGATCGACACCTGCACCAGCTCGCCCGAGGCGCCCCACGCCACGCCCCCCACCATGTCCCCCCGCAGCAGCACGTGCCGCAGCTCGTAGTCGTCGCCGTCGCGTTGCAGCGCCACCTCGCCCACGCCTGCCAGCATGCCCCCACGCAGCAGCACGGCGCCCGGGTCCACTACGTCCACGGGGAGGGCGAAGGTGAGCGACCGCGCGCTGGCCGCCGTGCTGGTGATGTCCAGCTGGTGGTCGAGGTCGGGCTCCTCGGCCAGCCCCTGCTGGTAGTGGTGCACGCTGCCGTCGATGGACGAGGTGGTGCGCACGGGCTGCCGGGCCAGCCGCACCACGGTGCCGTCGCCGAACACCAGCTCCACCGTCATGCACACCCGGCTGAAGGTGGGATCGGCCCTGGCGATCTCCAGCCAGTGCGCATTCACGCGCTGGCGCGCGCCGTTGTCCCAGCGCCGCCACCGCTCCAGGATGGCGCTGGGGAACACCAGCTTGCTGTCGGTGGCCACCCTACACCTCCTCGGTCACGATCAGGTCCGCGTCGCCCGCCGTGCGCCACGTCCCCGCGCTGTCCAGGTACCACGCGGCGTCGTCCAGCTGGCCGCCCGCCGACCAGCGCCCGTACACCACGGTGTCCCGGCACGGGTTCAGCGAGTCCAGCACCAGCCCAATCGGCCGCTGCGAGTAGCCGTGGAAGGCGCGCAGCACGTCGCGCAGTGCCCGGCGCTGCTCCTGCACGTCGCCCACCACGGTGCCCCTGAACACGCGCTGCGCCGGGCCCTCGGTGTACTGCCAGCCCGCCCCGCCCTTGGCCCGGTACTCCGTCACGTTCGGCTGCTCGGAGTCGGTGGTGCTCCAGTCCATCGGCACCTCCAGCCGCTGCCAGAAGCCGGGCACCATGGCGCCCAGCCGGTGGGTGCCGGTGTAGGTGCCGAGGCTGGAGGCCACCGTGGACACGTCGGGCAGCACCAGTCGGAAGTAGGTGTACCGGTTGAAGTCGTCGCCCATGAACAGCATGCGGTCGCCGTACACGGCCGCCTTCGCGCCGGGCGCCACGCCCATGCCCGTGAGGTCCACGGCGCCGTCCACGAGCAGCCAGCGCCCGGTGCCCGCCGGGCCCACGTCGCTGGCCACCCTGCACGTCACCCCGCTGGCGCTGCCTGCCAGGGTGAAGCGCAGGTACGCGCCCACCAGCTCCCCGCGCCGGGGGGCGAAGGTGCCACCGGTGGGCGCCGCCAGCTGCACGCAGCTGCCGTCCACCGACAGCACCGTGAGGTCCGTGTAGAGGTCCGCGTCCAGCTGGTACTCGGCCGCCGGGGCCGCCCACGCCGCCGCCGTGTCCTCGTTGCTGAACTGGATCGTGCAGGTGCGGTCGGTAGTGCCCACCAGCAGCAGCGCGTCCACGTCCCACTTCGCCGTGGCGCCACGCGAGTCCGCCTGAAACACCAGCTCGTTCTCCACCAGCGAGGCGGACTCCCAGTACCAGCGCGGGCTGTCTAGCGAGAGGTTCTGGTAGCCGCGCGCGTACTCAAGCGTGGCCGTGAACTCGTCCAGATCGGTGGCCCCGCTGCCGCCCCAGCGCATGCGAAGGCCACCCGCCACCAGCACCGGGTCGCGGTTCAGCCGCGTGCCCATCATGTCGGTGGGCTTCACCACGTCACCACGTTGCCCGGCGTCCGTCCGGTAGCTGATCGCGAAATCCGACCACTCGATCACGCTGGAGGCCGGGGCGAAGGCGGTGGCCGCCAGCACGCCCACGCGGATCGTCTGCGCGGCCAGCGCCCCGCTGGTGACGGTGTAGGGGCCATGGGTCGTCCACTGGGCCAGCGGGCCGTCCGACACCTTGCGCCACGCCACCCACACCTGATCCTCGTACTCCACCACCCGCGCCTCGCACAGCGACTGAAAGTCGGTGGTCGTCACGGTGAGCAGGGCCGTGGCCGCCACGTTGTCGTACAGCACTACCTCGGTGGTGCCGGTGCGCAGGGTGAAGTCGTACCCGTTGACGCCCGCGTCCAGCAGCGAGCGCACGCGCACGCCCATGTCCTCGGCCGAGGACGCCGCCACCCGCTGCGAGGTCACCTGGAGCCGCGCGTGGAAGGTGTACCCCCGGTTCGCCGCGCTGACGCCCCACCTGTCCCGCGCGTCGCTGGGGGTGCCCAGCCCCAGCACGTAGTACGCCACGTCGGCCGCCGCCGCCGCCGTGCACCGGGCCAGCGCCTTCGTCCACGTGGTGGTGCCGCCCGCCACCAGCAGGCGCGTCCACGGGGTGAGCGCGTCGCTGTTCGCCCCGCCGCCAGCGGGCTCGCTGGTACAGGGCCACCACTGGTAGCTCACCAGCCGGTGCCCGCTCACGAGGTAGTCGTTGAAGCTGCTGTCCTCCTGCGTGTAGTCCCACGGCTTCACGTCGTAGGCGCCCGACTGCACCATCCAGTGCCCGGCCACCACGGGGTCCGCCCCCGCCGCCACGTCCGGGTCGTGCAGCCCAGCGGACAGGACTAGGCGGTGCCCGGCCCACGTGCCGCGCAGCTGGTGCGGGCCGTACCGCATCACCCCGCCCAGCCCGCTGATCTTGCCGAAGTCCGACCAGCTGGCGGTGTTCGACGGGTCCGCTGGGTCCACCACCCGCGCCACGATCTCCGAGGCGTCTGTGCCCTCGATCCACGCGAAGAGCCAGATGCGGTCGGGCGCCCGGACGAAGCACAGCCCCTTCACCCGCGCGGTGGTGGCGTAGCCACTGATGTCCCAGTTCAGGTCCGTGTTCCGTTCCCACGCGTCGTCGCGCGCCGCCGTGGCGATGGCCACGGTGGTGCTGCCCGCGCTGGGCAGGTAGGCCAGCAGGAAGGTGCCGCTGGCGTCCCCCAGCCCCGCCATGGCCACGGGGAAGCTGCCCGGGTAGCCGAGCCCCGGGCTGACCCAGGTGTAGGTGGTCAGCTGGGCCAGCGCCTTCCACGAGGCCCCGCGATCCGGCGACACCACGGTGTACAGGTTGCTGGTGGCCGAGCCCAGCCCGGTGCTTGGCTCGTACAGGAAGGCCAGCCGCGTCCAGTCGCCCGAGGTGTCCAGCTGGTGCTGGCCCTGGCACTGCCCCAGCCCGCCGGTGGTGGTCTTGTTCAAGATGCGCGCCGCCGTGCGGCTCCAGTTCAGGCCGCCGTCCGTGCTGCTGTACAGGGTGACGTTGAAGAACCCGGTGGACTGGTCCTCCTGCTGGTAGGCCAGCAGCATGGTGCCGTCCGGCAGCTCGCACAGGCCCATGCCGCAGTAGGAGCGCGAGGGCAGCGCCGCGTCCGCCACGACGATGGAGTTGTAGGCCCAGCCGCCCGTCGCCACCGTGTCGGTGTCCTTGTAATAGATGCGGATCTCAGTGGCAGACTGCACGAGTGCGACCAGCAGGCGCTGGTACACGGTGCTGTACGCCACGTCGTGGCCCGAGAACCGCCCGGTGGTGGACACGCCGTCCTGTCGCCACAGGGTCGTGAGGGCGTTCATCGCCTTCCACGAGGCCGCCGTCGTCTCGGTGGCCAGTCGGTACAGCCAGCCGCCGCTGCCGCCCACGGCGCCCCCGCGCAGGCGGAAGTCCAGCGCGGTGTCGGTGGTCGGCGTGCCCTCCGCGACGCCCAGCACGGAGCCGCCGTTGTCCACGTCGGCCTCAACCGGGCCGGCCGCGCGCCCGCCCTGCGAGGTGGCCCGCACCACGTTGGCCGCGCCCTGCCACTGGGGGTCCTGGAGCACGAGGTACTGCCGGGGGCTGGCCGCGCCCGCGTCGTCGTCGGCCACCTGCACCGCGCCCACGGCCGAGTAGATGCTTCCCGCGTCCACGGTCTGCACCCACGCGGTCCACGTGCCCTCGCCCCGGTCCCGCTCCAGCCGCATGCCGGTGTACCCGGTGAGGCGCGGCAGCACGATGGCCGCAGGCACATCCGGGGGGGCCGCCACGCTGCTGTTCGCGCCGTAGGACAGTCCCCACCGGGAGCCCACCACGGTGGCCGGGCTGGCCCAGTAGCCCTCGCTGCGGGCGGGCTCGGCCACCGTCACCACGGTGCCCGTGCTGCCCGTGGTCGCCACCTTGTCCCACTCCACAGACAGGTCCGGGTGGGTGAGGGCGTACACGGCGCCCAGGTAGGCGTCCGCCGCCCACAGGCCCACGGCCACCCGCAGCTCGCTGGCGGACTGCGACACGCCGTCACCTAGCGCCATGCAGGCCGACAGCCAGTTGCTGCTGTCCGGCTGGCCCTCGGCGGCGAAGCTGCCCCACAGCATGGTGCGCGCCGGGTTCACGGGGGTGTGCAGGTAGAAAACTGCGTACTCGCCGGTGGCGTCCAGGTCGGTGCCGCCAGCTGCGGCCTGCACCACCATCTGCTGCACCTGCCACTCGTCGCCGAACTCCACGACGTAGCACCAGAACGTGGCCGCCTTCAGCGCGGTGGCACTCGTGGTGTAGCGCGCCAGCTGGAGGGTGCTGGTGCCGGTGGGTAGCGCCGCCACCCCCGTGCCCTGCACGTCCGCCGCGACCAGGGCGCCCACGGGCTGCACCCCGCCACCCCGGTGGCCCGCGAGCACCACCACGCGGTCCAGCGCCGTCCAGGCCGCGTTCGCGGTGCCGTTCACCAGCTGCACACCCACGTCCCCGAACAGGGGCATGGCCACGGCCTTCACGTCCACGAGGCGGAACCCCGCGTGCTGCTGCCCGCGCAGGCACTCCACCACTACCACCTCGCCCACCCACGGGTTCGCGGCCGACGCCCGCTCCAGCCGCAGCACGCTGGCCCCCGAGGACACCGCGAGGTCGCCGGTGCCGTGCGGGTCCTGCGCCACCCAGGCGAAGCTGTCGGCGGGCACGGGCGCCGCGACCGCCGAGTTGGAGCCCAGCACCATCGCGAAATAGTCCCGCTCCAGCGGGCGCACCAGCTGGAGGTCCAGCGTGGTGCCGCTGAAGGTGCTGCCGGTGATCCGGTAGGTAGTGGCCCGGATCGTGGGCAGCGCGTCCTGCTCCACCACCACCCCGGCGAAGTCAGCGCACAGCAGCCAGCCCACCCAGTTGAGGGTGGGGGTGGGGTCCGCCATGGTGGCCGTCACGGTGGTGTTGGCGGTGGGCCGGGCCGTGAGCAGGGCCTGACCCAGCTCGCTGGCCGCGCCGCTGGGCACCGAGGCCTGCAAGTAGGCCAGTCGTCCCTCGGTGGCAGGTTCGTACAGGGGCGCGTCTGCGGTCAGGTACGACTCGGTGCCGGTGGCCGCCGCGACGGTGATCGTGCCGCTGCCCGCGCCACCGGCCGCGGCGCGGAACTGGTAGTCCACGGCCAGCATGGCGTGGTCCATCACGTACACGTCCACGCTGCGGGTGCCCAGGGCCTGGGCGCAGCCCACGGCCACGCTGGACTCCAGCGCCCCCTTGGTCACGCCGTCCCCGAGCGTCGCCACCTGCCCCAGCGCGCAGTTGCCCGCGCCGATGCTGTCGGTGTACCCGCAGGCCCACACCCACGTGCTGGCCCGGCGCACGGTGCGCGACAGGGCCGCCGTGGAGTAGTTGGCCACGTTGTCCAGCAGCGCGCCCGAGTTCGTGCCGGTGACGGTGGCGCGGTCCACCGACCACTCGTGCCCCCACTCCACCACGTAGGTGGTACAGGTGGCCGCCACGGCCTGCGTGCCGCTGGGATCGTACCGGCGGAAGGTGAGGGTGGCGGTGCCGCTGGGGGTGATCCGCACGCCCAGCGTCGGGATGAAGTTCTCCGCGCTCGCGGCTGGGTCCGCCGCGATGCCGCCCCCGAAGTACCCGCCGAAGGGCACCACCTTGCTGGCGTCCGTCCACGCGGTGGCGCTGGTGTCGGCTACCGTCTGCACGCCGATGCCGCCAGCCGCCGGGATCGCGGTGGCCACCACGTCGCGCAGGCGGAAGCCGCCGCCGTCGTGGTCCCGCAGGCACTCGACCACCGTCACCTGCACGTCGGCGCTGCACGAGGTGCTGGTGCCGCGCTCCAGCTGCAAGTAGTTCCCGCTCGCCACGGCGAGGTCGCCGGTGCCGTAGGGATCGGCCGTCACCCGCACGCCCACGTCGGCACTGGGCGTGTTCCCCGGGTTGTCGATCCCCCACTGGAGCATGACGAAGTAGTGCTGGGCCAGCTCGCGCCGCAGGTAGAGCCTGTACTTCTCGCCGCTGAACGCGCCTGCGGGCATCTGGTAGGTGGTGACGCGGAAGATCGGGTCGCTGGCCATGCGCGCTCCTGCTGCGGGTCGGGTGCTGGGCCTATTTACTCCAGCGGTTGAACCGCCCGCGGTCAAGGCCCGCCTGCACGCCCGCCGTGGTGCGGACGAACCGCGTGAGCTTGGTGGCAGTACCACGCCGCTGGGCGTTCATCAGCACGGACTCCACCACGCGCCCGTCCACCAGCACGTCCAGCTGCACCGGGGTGCCACTGCCGCCGCCCTGCCCGGTGGCCCCGGCCCCCGCCACGGCCGGGTCGGCCCGGTCCCTCGCCCGCGCCGGGTTGCGGCTGGCGGGCACCACCATCTCGCCCGGGTGCAGCGTCATCCGCATGGTGGCGGGAACGTAGGTGATGCCGGTGTAGGCGCCCCCCTTGTCGCCGCTGTCGCCGCCGAACATGTCGGTGATCGCCTCCCACGCCGCGGCCAGCAGCTTGCCGATGGCCGACACCAGCGCGTCGAAGGCGCCCACCACGGCGTCCACCAGCGCCTTCCCGATGGCCACGGCGATGGTGGGCAGCTGGGTGGGCAGCTCGACGAAGAAGGCCTCGAAAAGCGCCACGATCAGCTGCGGCAGGTACACGATGGACGCGGCGATCAGCTCGGGCACTAGCGCCACGATGGCAGGGAGCAGCTGCGGCAGCGCCTCCACCAGCCCCACGATCAGGTCCGGCACCATGCCCACCAGCGTGGTGACGATCAGGGGCAGCTGCGACAGCACGGCCGCGATGATCTCGGGGATGCCCCCCACCACGGCGACGACCAGCTTGGGCACCGCCCGCACCAGCCCCAGCACGATGGTGGGCAGGGCGTCCATGATGCTACCGATCAAGGCCACGATGATCGCGGGCAGCGAGTCCACCACCGCCACCACGATGCCGGGCAGCGCCTCCAGCAGCGCCATCACCACGTCGGCCACGCCCGCGACGAAGCCCCGGATGATGTCTGGCACCGCCGCAAGCAGGGCCTGCACCAGCCCGGGCAGCATCTGTATCACCCCCACCAGCAGGCGCGGCACCTCGGCCAGCAGGGTGTCGATCAGCGTGGCCGCGCCGCTGATGAACCCGCTGATGATGGTGGGGATCGCGAGCAGGAAGGCGTCCACGATGGCGGGCACCGAGGCCACCATGGCGTCCACCAGCAGCGGCACCGCCGCCGTGTAGGCGTCCAGCAGCTGCGGCAGCCCGGCCGCCAGGGCCTCGATCAGCACCGGCACCTGATCGGCCAGCAGCTGCACCAGCGCTGGGACGGCAGCCGCCAGCGCGGCCACCAGCTGGGGCACCACCTCCACCAGTGCCGCCACGACCTCGGGCACGCCAGCCAGCAGGGCCTCCAGCAGCACCGGGGCGGCCTCGGCCAGCGCCCCGGCGAAGGCCACGGCCCCCGCCACCAGCCCGGTCACGTAGTCGGTGGCCGCCTGCTCCACCGTGCTGGGGGCCTCGCCGGTGGTGGTGGCCTCGCCCGGCACCACCACCGCCGTGCTGGTGGGGCTGCCCGCCGCCACGCCGGCCAGCTGCGCCTCCTCCATGGCCGTGGTGATGGCATCCATCGCGTCCGTCAGGCTGAAGGCGAAGCCAGTCAGCTGCTCCAGCGCGTCCAGCCAGAAGCCGACGAACCCGGTGGACACGTCCCACGCCGTCTCCAGCGCCGTGCCCACGGCCTGGATGGCCGTCACCAGAGCCTCCACGGCGCCCTGCACCACCGCCCACGCGCCTGCCATGTCGTCGGCAGCCGCCTCGGTGTCCGCCACCTCGGCGTCGCGCGCCGCCGCGATCTTCGCGTCGTACAGGGACTCCACCTCCGAGCGCTTCTCGGCGCTGGCGCCAGCGATGGCCTCCAGCGCGTCGGCCTTCTCGGCCTCCAGCCGCTCGCTCTCGGCCATGCCCTCGCGCTGCATGCTGGTGATCATGGACTGCGCGCGCGCCTCGGTGGCCGCGCGGGCCTCGGCCTCGGCGCGCCCCTGCTCGTCGATGATCTCCTGCCGCTTGGCCGCCCACAGCGACAGCAGGGCCAGCTCGTCCGCGCGCTGCTGGGCCGCCAGCCGGGCCACCTCGGCCGCGTTGTCCCCGGCCGCCTGCACCTGCTCCGCGTACGCCGCGCGCAGGGTGGCCAGCCGGTCCTGCATCTCGATCTCCAGCAGCTCGGCATCGCTGGCGCCCAGCGAGGCCACCTCGCGCGCCAGCTGCTCGTGCAGCCCGCGCACGCGGTCCACGTACTTCTCCTCGGCGTCCCCCTTGTCGCCCGTGGCGTCCACGGTGGTGCGCACGCCCGCCCGCGCCAGCCGCTCGGCCTCGGCTGCCGCCTCCGACAGCATGGCGCTGGTGGTGGTGGTGTAGTCCGCCTGGAGCTTGGCCTGCGCCCGGGTGGCCTGCTCGGCCTCCACGCGCAGCTGGTCGATCCGAACCTTGGCCTCGTCGATCGTCCGCACGCTGGCGTCGCCCACGTCCAGCACGCTGGCCACGATCTTCTCGTACCCGAACATCCCGGCGTCCAGCGTCTGTGCTTTCACGATGCCAGCCTCCAGCGCCGCCATCTCTGCGGTGGCCCGCTGCGCCTTCTGGCCCATGGCGGTCACCTGCTGGTTGAAGGCCGCCACGGCCTCGGTGTCCATGGACTCGGCCACGGAGGCCGCCGTGCGCAGGCGCCCCTGCACCACCACCAGCTGGCCCGTGGCCTCCATCTGCTGGGCTGTGGCCCCGGTGAGCGTGGCCAGCGCCTCCAGCTCCTGCTTGCGCGCCTGCGTGAGCTGGCCGCTGGCCGCCTCCTGTACCAGCTGCTGCTTGGCCTCCTCGCGCTGCACCGCCAGCAGGGCCTCCAGCTGGGCCGCCCGGCTGGCGTCCGCCTTCGCCGCGGACAACGCCAGCTTGTCCTGCGCCGCTTGCAGCCGCTTGGCCGCGCTCTCGGCGTCCAGGTAGCGATCCACCAGCACCACGATCCCGGCCACCAGCGTGCCGATGGCCGCGACCAGCGCGTAGGTGCCGCCCGTGGCCGCCGTGATCGTGGCCATCAGCGCCCGGACGGACACCCCCATGGCGCCCAGCGCCGTGATCGCCGTCTGCACGGCGCTGGCGAACTGCATTACCTTGGTCGTCACCCACACCAGCCCCATGGACAGCGCGATGTCGTCAAGCAGCGGCAGCAGGGCCTGCAAGTAGGGCACCAGATCTCGCACGCCGGTGGTGAACACGGCGAGGTCGCGCACGAACCCGGTGATGCTCTGCGCGATGAAACCAGCGTTGTCGTTGATAAACTGCGTGACGGTGCCCAGCGTGTCCGCCATGCTGGCGCCGATCTCGCCACTGCTGCCCCGGATCGCGTCCACCGTGTGGTTCACCACGCTGGTGATCGCGTTCAGCAGGTCCACCAGCGGGCCCTTGTACGTGTCGAACAGGCTGAGCAGGAACTCCTCGGCGGCGCTGGACAGCTCGGCGAGGCTGCCCGTGACCGTGGCGTTCATCTGCTGGTACATGGCCGAGGCCGCGCCGGTGGCAGTGGTGAGGTCCGCCAGCATCTGCTGGTACTTCTGGCTGCCAGCCGCCGCCTGCTGCGCCAGCGTGGCCACCACGGCGCCGGACTCCGCGCCGAACACCTTGATCACGTCGGCGGTGTCCATGCCCGCCGCGCCCACCACCTGCAAGATCTCCGCGAAGGTGCGGGTGGACGGGTTGATGTCGTCCATGGTGAGGCCGTACTGGGCCAGCGCGTCGGTGTTCGTCTTGCTGGCCGTGGTGGCGCCCACCAGCGCCGAGCGCAGGGCGGTGCCCGCCAGCGAGCCCTCCAGCCCCGCGTCTCGGAACTGGGCCAGCGCCGCCACCGTTTCCTCCAGCGACCACCCGAAGCCCGCGCCCACCACGCCGCCGTACTTCATGGCGTCCGCGAGGTCCTGCACCTGGAACTGGCTGCCCGCCGTGGCCCGGGCGAACACGTCCACCACGCGGGTGGACTGGTCGGCCGCCAGCGAGAACTGGGCCAGCGTGGCCGTCAGTGCGGCGCTGGCGGTGTCCAGGCTGGTGCCCCCCGCGCCAGCCAGCACCAGCGCGTCCCCCGTGGCGCGCAGCACGTCCGCCACCGGCAGGCCCGCCGAGGCGAGGTTCTGCATGGCCTGCGCCGCCTCCTGTGCGCTGAACGTGGTGGTAGCCCCCAGCTCGCGGGCCCGCTCCTCCAGCTGCCGGAACTCGTCCCCGGTGGCCCCGGCAATCACGCCCACCTGCTGCATCTTCTGCTGGAAGGTGGCGCCGGTGTAGGTGGCCGCCGTGGCCAGCCCGGCGACGGCCGCAGCCGCGACGGCGAACCCGGCCGCCAGCGCGTTGCCCACCGCCGTGCCCAGCCCGTCCAGCCGCTGCCGGATGCCGTCCCCCATCTGCTGGGCCGCCGCCAGCGAGGCGTCACGGGCGCGCTCCTGCTCCGCGATCACGGCGTCGGCCTCGGCCTTCGCCACGGCCTCCACCTTGGCCGCCTCGGCCTTCTTGGCCCGGGTGATCTCCGCGTCGTACAGCTGCTCGATCCGGGCGCGCTCGGCCCCGTTTTCCCTGGCAATACCAGCCAGCACCTTGGCCTTCTCTCGCTCCAGCTTCTGCACGTCGGTGCTGCTGCGCTGCTCCAGTCGGTAGATGAGGTCGTTCAGGCGCTGCTGCTCGCGCACCTGCGCGTCCGCCGCATCACGCGCCGCCTGCGCCTCGGCGTCGGCGCGCGCCTGCGCCTCCCTGGCCGCCACGCTGGCCGCCCGCTGGGCCTCGCGCACCAGCTTGGCCGCTGCCGCCTCGGCCGCCTTGCCCGTGAGCCCCAGCTGGGCCTCCACCTGCTTCTGCGCGTCGGCCAGCGCCGTGGCCGCCCCGGCCGCCGCTTCCATGGCGCCCGCCAGCTTGCCCCGCACCGAGTCGGCCACGCGCTCCAGGCTGGTGCCCAGCTTCTTGGTGTCGCCCTCCACCTCCGTGGACGCGGCCTCGTACTGCTGGGCGTCCAGCAGCATCTGGACGACGATCTTCCCGATGGTGCTGGATTCCGCCATGGTGCCTCCAGCCGCGCAACGCGGCCCTGCCGCACACTATCGCGCGGCCACCGCCACCCGTCACAGCTCTATGGCTATGCCCGCCGCGCGCGCCGCGTGCAGCAGCGCGTGGTCACGCTGCTGGGCCCGCGCCACCACGGCCGGGTCTGCGTGGTCCAGCGCGGTGGGGCCCTCCCGCTTCCTGGCCGGGCCGGGTGGACGCCCCGGGGCCTCGGCGCGCGGGCCCTTGTACTCGTGCCCCAGCGCCTGCGCGACGGGGGCGAGCACCAGCTCCAGCCCGCGCCCAACGGCCACCATGATGCACTCCTGGGCCAGCTGCACCTGCCCCCAGGACCACCGGTCCAGCACCTCGAAGTCGTGCCCCGCCAGCAGCAGGACGCCGCGCGCCAGCTTCAGGTCGTCGGGCCCGGCTGGCTCAGCTTGTCCAGCAGCCCCATCACCTTGCTGGCGGGGCGGAGGACGAAAGGGAGCAGGCACTGCACCAGCTCCGTGGTGTCGAAGGCATCCGCGAGGTCCACGGGGCCGCTGGTGGGCACGAGGCCGCGCGCGTCGTCCAGGCTGCACCAGCTGCTGGTCACGGCCGCGCGCAGCCCGGGGTGGGCGATCTCCACGGCCTCGCACAGCAGGCGCAGCACGTCCTCCTCGGCCGCCAGCTTGGCCACGGTGGCCAGCAGGCTGCCGATCAGGTCCGCGCCGCTGCCGCTGGCCGCGCTGCCCAGCTGGGCCACGTGCTGCCCGGCGGGCAGCCGGGCCAGCTCGCCCAGCTTGCGCACCAGCTCGGCCTCGCGCCGGGCCGGGAGCACGGTGCGCAGGGTGTACTGGCACCCCATCACGTCGCGGGCCACGTGGCGCCCCTCGGGGAACAGGGTGTCGAACAGGTGTTGCCAGTCCCGCGCGGTCGCGGGCGCCGGGGTGGCGGGTGCAGGTGCGGGCACCTGCGGGGTGATCGTCTCGGGCACGGGTGGAGGCCTCCGGGCGCGATGGTATCGCGCCGCCACGGCCACCGCGACAAGGGGCCCCGGGCGCCACGCTGGGCGCGCCTGCGACCCG
>SXGT01016341.1_pt1 | contig 18755 bp, 12 predicted proteins | sample 3176221 | NCBI WGS metagenome assembly SXGT01 (sample SAMN11356862, study PRJNA531348) | freshwater metagenome | isolation source: freshwater sample F1-120 | place: China: Fuxian Lake, Yuxi | collected 2017-12-25
GCCATCCGCCAGGTAGTCCACATCGTCCAGCAGCACGCCGCCCGCCGGCCCCTGGTCGTCGTCTCCGCCCACGCCGGCGTCACCGACCAACTGCTCGCCCTCGCCCGCACCGCCGCCACGGGCGAAGCGGACACCACCGCCATCGCGAACCGCCACCGCACCATCCTGGCGGGGCTGGGCCTGCCGAGCGACTTGCTCGATCCCCTGCTCGCCGAACTCAACGACCTCGCCCGCGGCCTTCGCCTCGTCGGCGAAGCGAGCCCGAAGGCGCTCGACCTGATGGCCAGCTACGGCGAACGTTGCAGCGCGCGCACCGTCGCCGCGGCCCTGCGCGCCGCCGGCACTCCCGCGACCGCCGTCGATGCCCACACCGCCGGCCTGCGCACCGACAGCAACTTCGGCCGCGCCCGCCCCCTTCCCGACGACGGCCGCATCGCCGCCTTCCTCGCCACCGTCGAAGGCATTCCCGTCGTCACCGGTTTCTTGGGCGGTGACGCCCAGGGCAACATCACCACCCTGGGCCGCAACGGCAGTGACTACAGCGCCGCCCTGTTTGGCGTCGCCGTGCGCGCCGAAGAGATCCAGATCTGGAAGGATGTCGATGGCGTGCGCACCGCCGATCCTCGCCTTGTCCCGGGAGCGTTGCCGATCCGCTCCATGAGCTTTGCCGAAGCGTGCGAGCTCGTCGCGTTCGGCAGCAAGGTCCTCCATCCCGCGGTGATGGCGCCGGCCATGCAGCATGGCATTCCGTTGCGCGTGCGCAGCACGTTGGAACCGAGTGCGCCGGGCACGTTGATCGAACGCGACGTCGCCGGTGTTCGGCCTGCGGTGCGCGCGATTGCCCACCGCGCCGGCGTGGCGTTGGTGACTGTGCGTTCGCAGCGCTTCGTGCCGCAGCATGCGTTCCTGGCGAAGGTGTTCGCCGAGCTCGCGGAGGTTGCGTGCGATGTCGGCCCGGTTGCGATCGCGGAGGCGGCGCTCGCGTTCGCCGTCGACGCCGCGATGGTCGAACTCGTCGTTTCGCGCCTGCAGCTGCACTTCCTGGTGGACGTCGAACGTGGCCACGCCGTGGTCGGTGTCGTCGGCGATCCGCAGGCGTTGGCCGCAAGCGGCACCGCGCAGGTGTTCGGCGCCCTGGCGTCGGCGTCGGTGCGACCGCGCTGCGCTGGCCAGGGGGCAACTGCGGGCACGATTGCGTTCGTCGTACCGGAGATCGAGTTGGCGCGTACCGTGGCGCTGTTGCACGAACGCTTCTTCCCCGCGCGCTGACATGCGAGTGCCCTTCTCCAAATCGATGCTGCGCGATGCGGTGCTGGTCGCCGGCCTCGCAATCGTGACCGTGCTGGCGCTGCGTCGCTGGGTCGGCGATCGCTATCTCGTGCCGACGGGAAGCATGGAGCCGCTGCTGCACGGCAACCCGAAGGGCGGCGACATCGTGTTCGTCGACAAGCGCGCCGATCAGGCCCGCGTTCGGGTTGGCGACCTCGTCGTCGTGAAGCACCCGACGGAGCCCGGCCAGCAAATGGTGAAGCGTGTCGCAGCGAGCGGCGACAACGTCGATTGCTGCATCAACATCAAAGACGGCGACGTTTGGCGCGGTCCCGATCTGCAACGCCTGGTGCGCGAAGAGAAGGACCCGCTGGCGGCGCGGTCGCGGCAGGTGCCGTGGGCACGCGGCGATGGGCCCTTGGCGCAACGGGATCGCCTGGCGTTGGCGGCGGCGGTCCCGGTGGACGGATCGTGGCGGTTGCCGGCGGCGGCTGGCCGCGCCGACACGCTGCGCGCGTCGTTGCGCGAGGGTGCCAACCGGGCGCGGCATGCGGCGAATGGAACGCTCGAAGGCCATGTCGGTACCGCGCGCCCCGTCGATGCGGGGTTCTTGGATCGTGCGGGCAATGTGCGCGATGTCGGCAGCGAACATCGGGTGCACGACTGCAGCTTGACCGTGCAGTGCACGATTGGCGGCGGCGAAGTGCTCGCGACGGTGGACCGCGCCGAGGCCGCATTCACGTTCCATTGGCAACCGGCGAGTGGTCGGGTGGCGCTGTGGTGCAACGGCGAGGACATCGCGACGGGGTCGGTGCCGCGCGGTGATCGTGCATCGCAGAGTCTCGAGTTCGGTTTTCTCGACGACCGCCTCTATTTCTGTGTCGATGCGGACGCGGCGCGTTTGTTTGTCGTGAAACGACCGGAATGGCCAGAGCGCGGCAAGGTGGCGCGCACGCAGTTGTGGCTCGCGGTGGTCGATGGCGAAGGCAGCAAGGCGGACTTCACCTTCGGCGAGATCGCGGTGCACCACGACGTCTTCGCCGACCGCGAACCGATCTCCGGATTGCGTGGCCAACCCGGGTCGTGGCCGCGCCGCGTGTCGGCCGGGCATTGGTTCCTGCTCGGCGACAGTCCGTTCGACAGCCGCGACAGCCGTCATTTCGGCGAAGTGCCGATGGCGTCGTTCGTGGGCGTGCCCTGGTGCGTGCTCGGGCCCTGGCCGCGCATGCGATGGGTGATGCCGTGAATTGCGGCAGCTCCCGGAGTCAGCGACGGTGTGAATCGTCGTCGCGGCACTCTCCGGCCTCCTGGTCGGTTGCCGATGCACTGGCCCCGGCTAGCTGCCTTGTTGCCGGACCTGCGGCATGCACCGTTCCCTAGCCTCCATGAACATCCCCGCCTCGATGAGGACTCCCCTGACGCGCACGCTCTGGTCGTCGCTCCTGTGCATCGGTGCCACCGGTGTTTCGCTGTTGGCCCAGAACCAGCCGAACCCACCGAAGGGGCCGCAGGGACCGAAGTTCTCGCCCATGTTGCTGCCGCAGCACGTCGTGTTGCCGCGCGGCGATCGCGAGCTCACCGTCGACGGTTCGTTGAACGACTGGCCCGAATTGCCGGCGCTGCGGCTCGACGACAACCGGCAACTGTCGGGAACGGCATACAACGCCTGGATCGGCCCGCGCGACCTGCGCGCCGCGGTGTTCCTGCTGTGGGATGCCGAGGCACTGTGGATCAGTTGTGCAGTGACCGACGAGTGGCATCGCGCGCTCGACGCCAACACGCTGTTGCTCACCGAGATTCCGGCAGCGGATTCGGTGGTGTTGACGTTCGATCCCAATCGCGACACGCGGGCGTCCGGCAACGATCCGGGGCGGGGCGAAGACCGTGAGTTCTGGCTGGCCAACGACACCGGCCACGAAGTCGTGCAGTGGGATCGACTGCGCGGCGAAGCGCGCGTGCTCGACGGCAAGTTCGCGCGCATGGTGGTCACGCACGACAAGGAACACGGCCTCACCAACTACGAGGCGCGCATTCCGTGGAGTGAGATCCTGGCTCCGGGCCAGGTCGCGAAGGCGGGCCACGTCATCGATTTCCAGATCGTCGTCAACGACTTCGACGAGAGCACGGATTCGATGCCGCAGACGCGCATCGGCGCCACGTTCGGTTGCGGCGATCTGATCGACCCGGGCTTGCTCGGCAGCATGATGCTGGTCGCCGATGCCGCGGCGCTGCAGGGTGCGGTGCCGGCGTTTCCGCCAAAGCCGAGTGCTACCGAGCAACCGTCACCGACGAAGGAGCAGTCGGAGGAGATGGCCGCGGGTCTCGTGCAGCATCCGCCGGCGATCTACACCGGCCAGGGCGCACCGGCGGAATGCGGCGGCACCAAGCGCACGACGGTGTTGGAGCAGATCGACAGCCACCATGCCCGCATGCCGCGGGTCGACTTCCTCGAGTTCTTGCAACGGGTACAGCGCCGCATGAATCGCGAAGTCGCCGGCATCCAGGCGCGCGGCCTGCCGGCTTTCTGGCGGCGCCAGCTTGCGTCCGTGTCGAAGCAGGCCGGCGACCCGGTGCCCGAGGGTTCCTTGCGGTTGTTCCGGATTCCGACCGGCGGCTGGCTGTTTCGTTATGGCACGGGAGCATTCATGGTCGATCCGGTCGGCGCCGACGTGCAAGAGGCGCTCGGCGGCGGGGCTGGATTCTGTGTGTTGACGCAACCGCTCGACATGACGCGGCGCAACGACCAGCTGCTCGTGCGCATGTATTCGGCCGAGCCGCCGCGCCATGTGTTCACCCACATCGCGTTCCACCTGCCGGTGGTGCCGATGGAAGTGATGCCGCTCACCGAGCCGGGCAAGTCCTATGGCACCCCGCTCGGCTGCAACGTGCATGCAATGGGAGCGAAGCGCCCGGACGGCAAGGTCACCTACAGCTGCAGCTACCGGATCGAGATCCCGGGCGGCCTCACGGTTGCGGTGGTCGGGCCCAATCTGGTCCCGGGCGATTTCGATGCCGGCAAGTTCGACGTCGCGATCGTGTCGCCGCGCAATCCCGAGCTGCTGGCGATCGTCGCCAAGCTGGCACCAGGCCTCGTGGTCGTCGACGACGTGTTCACTTGCCAATCGCACCCAACCACGGTGCGCGTGACACTCAAGGACGCCTTTGCGATCCAGCAAGCACTGGGAGCCACGCCTTCGCTCGTACTGGCGCCCGGCGAATCGTGTACGGTCACTGCCAAGCCCGCAAAGTGAGGGATGGGAATCGCCAATTGCGAACTTGCGAGCAATGGGCGGAGCGACACAATGCCGCGCCTCGTCGACGATTCACGTCGGCTTCGTATTTGATCCAAACGAGTGAACAGAATGGCTGACAAGAAGAGCAACCCCGCGATGGAGTTCCTGCTCGACGTGCTGCGCAGCGACAAGAGCGCCGTCTACAAGGACGCCGCCGAGGCCGCGGCCAAGAAGAAGCTGAAGGTCTTCCCGATCATGTGGGGCAAGGCCAAGGTGATCCTTGGCCACGTCAAGGTCGCACCGCGCGGCCAGGGCAAGCAGGCGAAGGCGAAGGCCGCCAAGGCGAAGGCCAAGGTCGCCGCTCCGGCGAAGCGCGGTCCGGGCCGGCCACCGAAGTCGGCCGCTGCAGCGAGCTTCGCCGGCACCATCGACAGCATCATCGCCGCGGTGAAGAGTGGCGATCAGGCGAAGGCCCGCTACCGCAGCGCTCTCGCGAAGATCCAGGCGATCATCGCAAACGCGCTGGGCTGATCGGCTCAGCGGGCATTGCCGACCAATGCCTGCCAGCGCGGCCCGTAGTGGTCGCGCAAGCGCTCCTGCGAGTGCTCCTGGAAGCGCGCCAGCAGCGCTTCGGCGCGTGGACCGATGCCGCCGCCGTGCAGGGCGCGCCCATCGAGGTGCGTGATCGGCCCGAGGTCGCGCAGCGTGCTCGACAAGAACATCTCCTCCGCCCGTTCCAGGTCGGCGTGGCTGAGATGCCGTTCGACGACGCGTTCCCCACAACGCGGCAAGAAGTCGAGCAGCAGCGACCGCGTGATGCCGGCCAGGATGCCGGCGTCGAGCGGTGGCGTGCACCAGGTGCCGTCGAGGCGCGCGAACAGGTTCGACGTCGAGGCTTCGGTGACGTGCCCGTCGTGGTTGAGCATCACGCAGTCGGTGGCGCCTTGCGCTTTCGCTTCGGCGAGCCCGAGCACGTTGTTGAGGTAGTTGCCGCTCTTGGTGGCCGGATCGAGCGCCTTGCGATCGACGCGCAGTCGATCGACCACCGCGAGCCGTGCCGGCTTGCCCGACATTGGCGACAGCGGCCGCACCATCACCAGCCAGCACGGGGCGCCGGTGGCGTAGGCGAGGTCGATGTTGGGAGCTTCCCCGGCTCCGCGCGTCACCACGAGCCGGACGTAGCTGTCGCCGTGATTGGCAGCGGCCAGGGTCGCGGCGATCCGGCGCGCGATCGTCGCTTCGTCGAGATCGAGCTGCAGTCGGATCGCGGCCGCCGAGGTCTGCAGGCGCGCCCAGTGTTCGGGCCAGGCGAACGGCACATTGCCGACGGTTCGCACGACCTCGTAGATCGAGTCGCCGAACAGGAACCCCCGGTCGAGCACCGGGATGCGCGCGTCGCACTCAGGAACGATCCGATCGTCGAGGTTGCAAAGGTTGGGCATTCTGGCGCGGATGGTAAGCTCGCCCGCCTGCATGTGCGGCTTCATCTCGATCTACGCTCCCCACGGTTCCGACGCCATCCACGACGTGCTCACCGGCTTGCTGGCGATCCAGCACCGCGGCCAGGATGCCGCGGGCGTCGTCACCTTCCACGAGAAGTTCCATGCCAAGAAGGGCCTCGGGCTCGTCCGTGAGGTCTTCCAGGACAAGCACCTCAGCCGGTTGCGCGGCCACCTCGCGGTCGGCCACGTCCGCTATCCGACGGTCGGACTCGGCGAAGACACCGACGTGCAGCCGTTCTGGCTCGACTACCCGGTCGGCACGGCGATGGCGCACAACGGCAACGTCACCAACTTCCACGAGCTGAAGTCGACGTACTTCGGCCAGCGCAACATCCACCTCGGTAGCAACTGCGACCTCGAGGTCGTGCTCTACGTGTTCGCCGATGCGTTGATGCGGCGTCTCGCCGACCCGGTCACCGTCGACGACGTGCAGGCTGCGGTGAAGGAAGTATTCGACCGTGTGAAGGGCGCCTACTCGGTGGTCGGCATCACCAGCGAGGGCATGTATGCGTTCCGCGATCCGTACGGCATCAAGCCGTGCATCTACGGCAAGAAGGTCACGCCGGAAGGCACCTGGTACGCGGTCGCGAGCGAGTCCGTCGTGCTCGACGTCGCCGGCTACCAGGTCGTGCGCGACCTGAAGGCTGGCGAGATGCTGTGGATTGGCAAGGATCGCGTGCCGCATGTGCTGCAGGTTGCGGGCAAGCCGCACCGCCCGTGCATCTTCGAATACGTCTACTTCGCGCGTCCCGACACGTTCCTCGACGGCACTTCGGTCTACGAAGCGCGCATGGAGCTCGGCCGCCGGCTCGGCCGCGCCTTCAAGGCGACCGGACTGGAGGCCGACGTGGTGATCCCGGTGCCGGAGTCGGCGCGCACCGCCGGGCAGACGATGGCGGAAGAGATCGGCGTGCCGTGCCGCGAAGGGTTCGTGAAGAACCGCTACGTCGGCCGCACGTTCATCATGCCGAACGACAAGGCGCGCCAGGCGACGATCCGCACCAAGCTCAATCCGATCCGCGCCGAGTTCGAAGGCAAGCGCGTGATCATCCTGGACGACTCGATCGTGCGCGGCAACACGAGCCGGCAGATCGTCAAGATCGCGCGCCAGATGGGTGCGGCGAAGGTGCACCTCGCGTCGTACTCGCCGCCGCTGCTGTTCCCGTGCCTTTACGGCATCGACATGTCGACGAAGCGCGAGTTTGTCGCGCGCGGCCGCACGCATGCCGAAATCGCCAAGGAACTGGGCGCCGATACCGTGCTCTACCAGACCATCGAGCAGATGGAGGACGCGGTGCGAACCGCCGGCAACAAGAAGCTCGAGTTCTGCAAGGCATGCTTCGTCGGCACCTATCCGACCGGCGACGTCACCGAGCGCATGATCACCGACATCGAGAACGACCGCCTCGCCGCCAGCAAGGCGTGAGACGGGCGCGACGTCAGTCGGCCAGACGCTGCTTGCCGACCCGCCCGCGCAGCCTCGGCACCAGCAGCAGCGCCTCGCGCGCGACCTTGCCGTCCATCTTCGACTTGCCGACGCGGCGGTCGACGAAGTGGATCGGGATCTCCGTAACAGTGAACCCGGCGCGCACCATGCGGAACGCCATCTCGATCTGGAAGGCGTAGCCCTGCGCATGCACGGCCGACAGGTCGAGCTTCGCCAGCGCCGCCACGTGGAAGCAGCGGAAGCCCGCCGTGTTGTCGCGAATGCCCGACGACAGGATCAGGCGCGTGTAGAGATTGGCGCCGCGCGACAGCATGCGTCGCTTGAAGTCCCAGCCGACGGTGCAGCCGCCCTGCACGTAGCGGCTGCCGATCACCAGCGCCGCGTTGCGCGATGCGAACACGAGCCTCGGCAGATCCCACGGCGCGTGGCTGAAGTCGGCGTCCATCTCGCAGACCCGTTCGTAGCCGCGTTCGACCGCGAAGCGGAAACCGGCGATGTAGGCAGTCCCGAGGCCCTGCTTGCCCTTGCGATGCAGCACGTGCAGGCGCGGATCGGCGGCGGCGAGGCGATCGGCGATCGCACCGGTGCCGTCCGGCGAACCGTCGTCGACGATCAGCACGTCGCAATCGAGGTAGCGCCAGATCGCGCGCACGATCGGCTCGAGGTTGTCCTTCTCGTTGTAGGTCGGCACGACGACGAGCGTGCGCCACGGCGCCTTGTGCGGGCGCGTCGGCGCCGGACCGTCGCCGAGTTCGCGGCCACGTTCGGCGGCCGCGCGGGCTGCGCGTTCTTCCTGGCCGTTCAGCACGACGATGCGGTCGCTGTCGATGCCCGAACGCACCAGTGGCTCGGCGGCGGCGAAATCGGCCGCGAGCACGAGGGTCTCGCGCGGGGCTTGCGGACCCGGTCGCGGGATCAGGACCTGCTTTTCCTGCGGTTCGCTGGCGGGTTGGCTCAAAGGGATCGCCCGGGGAGAAGGCGACACGGTAGCCGCCGGCCCCGGCCGAAGGAACGGTGGGCCGAGGTTCGCGGAAGCGGCGTTGGCATCGTCGACACGCTGGTGGTCACTGCACGACGCCGACCACCTGGTTGCCGAGTCGGATCGCCGTGCCGTCGAAAGCGACGTGCTGCGCGAACACGGCCAGACCGACGAGGGCCGGTGCGTTCGGGACCGGCAGCGCGAGCACTTCGACCGGTGCGTACGAATCGACGATCGCGAGACCCTGCAGCACGGCGCCGGCTGGCGCGATGCGCAGGTCGCCAAACGGCGTCGGCACGGCGGGGTTCGCTTCGGCGAGGCCGAGCACGACGCTGCCGAGACTCTGGCCGACCGGTCGCTGCAGCACTTCGAGGCGCCACGAAGCGCCGCGGATCGGGTCACTGCGCGCGGCGAGCTGCCGTTGCAGGTTGCGCAGCACGCGCGTGACCGGCTGGTTGAACGGCACCACGTCGATGTCGCCGTCGCGATCGACGTCGGCCGCCATGGCGTCGGCGCCGGTCGGCATCGCGAGGCCACGCCATTCGATGCCCGTCGCGGTCGCATCGACGAACGTGAACGCGCCGTCGTTGCGCAGCAACCGCGGCGGAGCGATGAAGCCGCCGCGCACGATGATGTCGGCGTCGCCGTCGTCGTCGAAGTCGGCGACCGCGAACGACGCCACCAGGTCGAGCGCCAAGGCCGGCTGTGCCGCGAGCGTGAACTGGCCGGTGCCCCCGTTCGCGAGCAGGCTGAGCCGCGGGCCGATGCCGTCGTGACCGGCGACGACGTCGACATCGCCGTCACCGTCGAAGTCGGCGGCCGCCGCCGCACTGGCCGGCGGCAAGGCGACCGGGAACGCGTTCGGCACCTGGGTGAACACGCCGGTGCCGGTGACGCGCCAGAGACGCAGGTTCGCTGTCGGGGTCGCCGTCCACAGCACGTCGTGGCGCTGGTCGCCGTCGCAATCGGCGATCGCCTGCACGCCGCCGATCGGGCTCGACGGGATTGTGTACACCGGCGTGAACGTGCCGGCGTTGTTGCGCAGCCAGATCGGTGCGCCGAGCCAGTTGCGACCGATCAGGTCGTTGTCGCCATCGCCGTCGCCGTCGAACGGCAGCGTGTCGTAGAGCCACTCCGGCAGGGTCTGCAGGCTCAGGCCCGTGCCGCCCACGTTGCGGAACCACTCGTTGCCGAAGCGCTGCAACACGTCGTCGAAGCCGTCGCCGTCGAGGTCGCGCACGAGCCAGGGCTGGGTGCCCCAGTTCCCGTTGTTCGCCTGGGCCAGGGCCGCGCGGAACGCGCCGCGGCCGTCGTTGGCGAGCACGCTGATGGTGGTGAAGTTGCCCTTCAGGAGGTCCGGGTCGCCGTCGCGGTCGAAGTCGACCAAGGCCAGGGGGCGGCCCTGCTGGATCGGCAGCACTTCCTGGCCCTGCTGCCAGAGGAACATGCCCGTGCCGTTGTTGCGCAACGTCGGTTCGCCGATCTGGTCCCGGTCGCCGTCGCCGTCGATGTCGGCGAAGTGGTTGCCGAGCGTCGGTTGCGACGGGCCGTCGGTGAACGTCCCGGTGCCGTTGTTGAACCGCACCCGATCCGTCGCCAGCGTGAGGTCGAGATCGGCGTCGCCATCGACGTCGACGAGCCGGCCCTTGCGTTCCAGCGGCGTTGCGAACGTGAGACTCAGCAGCTGCCACACGCCGCCGCCCTGGTTGCGGTGCACGACGGTGCCGCGATAGCCGAACGGCGGATCCCACGTGCCGAGCACGAAGTCGCGGTCGCCGTCAGCGTCGATGTCGCCGCCGGTGATCCAGGTGCCGGTGCCGAACGACGCCGAGCTGGCCGTGAAGTGGCCGGTGCCGTCGTTCACGAGCAGCCGGCTCGGAGCGTCCTGGTTGACGAACACGAGGTCGAGATCGCCGTCGCCGTCATGGTCGCCGAGATCGATGTCCTGGGTGCTGTCCCAGGTGGCGGGCAAGCGGGTGCTGCCGTCGAGGAACGTGCCGTTGCCGGCATTCACGTAGACGATGTCGTAACCGCCACAGGCAGCGACGATGTCGAGGTCACCGTCGCCGTCGAGATCGAGCGCCACGGCCGCGTTGGTCTCGCGATCGAGGGGCGGCAGCGCCACCGGGTCGAGCACCAGCTGGCCGGTGCCGTCGTTGCGGCACAACGCGTCGAAGCGCTGGTTGCCGAAGAACGCATCGAGGTCGCCGTCGCCGTCGAAGTCGGCGAGCAGCACGACCTTCGACAGGGATGGCGCCAGCTGCAGGAAGTTCGTCGGCGTCGTGTCGAACACGCCGGAGCCGTCATTGCGCAACCAGAAGTTGCGTTGGCCAATGCCAGGCTCGCCGAAGCACGCGAACACGAGATCGCGATCGCCGTCGCCGTCGAGGTCGCCGGCGGCAACCGACCGCACGTCCTTGCCGGAGGCCGGCACGAGGCCGCCGGTGCCGAGCTCGCGCAAGTCCTGGGCTACCACGGTGGCGGCGAGCAATGGGAGAGACGACACCAGCGCGCGAAGGACAGGCATGGTTCTCCTTGGACGGTCGGGACGGCCGTAGACACTAAGCCCCGCGGCTGAACCCTGGAAGCCCTGCCGCCGCGCCGTTATCCCATGCACCCGTGACCATCACCTTCGAACCCACCCGCGCCAAGACCCGCCTCCTGCAGCTCGTCCGCGAACGCGCCTACAAGGACGGCATCGACATCGTGCTCGCCTCCGGCAAGCGCTCGAACTTCTACATCAACGGCAAGAAGGTCAGCCTGCACCCCGAGGGGTTGTGGCTGATCGCCAAGCTGCTGCTCGAGAAGCTGAAGAAGCACCCGGAGATCACCGCCGTTGGCGGTCTCACCATCGGCGCCGATCCACTCGCCAGTGCGGTCGCCGCACTCAGCCACGAGACCGGCCAGAACCTCAAGGCGTTCCTCGTGCGCAAGGAAGCGAAGGGTCACGGCACCGGCAGCAAGATCGAGGGCGATCTCGACAAGGGCGAGAAGTGCGCGATCCTCGAGGACACGGTGACCACCGGTGGTTCGGCGCAGAAGGCGATCGACGCCGTGCTCGAAGTGGGCGCCGTGCCGGTCGTGGTGATGGCGATCGCCGATCGCGAAGATCCCGACGCGGACGCCTTCCGCAAGAAGTACCCCGTCGAGTGCCTGATCACGCTCAGCGAGATCCGCGCGCGGTGACCGTGCGCACCGTCGCCATCGTTCCCGCGGCCGGCAAGGGCGAGCGCATGGGCGCCGACAAGGCGCTGCTCGACCTCGCCGGAACGTCGGCGATCGCGCGCATCGTGGCGACGTGCCGTGCGGCAGGCGTCGACGAAGTCGTCGTCGTTCGTCGCGATGGGGCGGCAGCGTTGCCGGCGATGGCAGCGACGCGCGTCGTCGTCGTGCCACCCGGTGGCGAGATGGCGGACAGCCTGCGCGCAGCGAATTCGGCGTTGCCGGCGACGACGGAGCGTGTCGTCGTGTTCCCCGTCGACCATGCGCTCGTCGAAGCCGAAACGGTGCTGGCCCTGCTGGCGACCGTCGAACGCGGCGCCGCGATCGCGCTGCCGTTGTTTCGCGGCCGGCCCGGCCACCCGATCGCGCTGCGGCGGGACGTGTTCGCCGAGATCTCGCCCGCGAGCGCCTTGCTGCGCGACCTGGTGAAACGCGACCCGGCGCGCGTCCGGGTCGTGCCTTCGGCAAATCCCTGGGTGCACGCCGATCTCGACCACCCCGAGGACCTGCGCGCGGCGGTGTGTGCGCTGCACGGCGAACCTTGGAGCACGGTGGCGCAGATGTTCCGGCATCGCAGCCACCGCGCCTACCTGGCCGATCCGATCCCGCCGCCGCAGCTCGAACGCCTTGTTGATGCGGCGCGGCACGCATCGACGTCGAGCTTCATCCAGGCCTACGCCATCGTCTGCGTGCAGGACGCCGCGGTGAAGGCGCAGTGCGCACGCCTGTGCGGCGGGCAGGAGCACATCGTGCAGGCGCCGGTGTTCGTCGCGGTGTGCGCCGACCTTCACAAGATCGCTGCTGCGTGCGGGCGCCACGGCACTTCGCTGCAGGCGCAGAGCTTCGAGTTGTTCTTGCAGGCGACGATCGACGCTGCGTTGGTGGGCCAGAACCTGCAGCTCGCCGCCGAAGCCGAAGGTCTCGGCGCGTGCATGATCGGTGCCGCGCGCAACCATCCGCTCGAGATCGCGCAGGCACTCGCGCTGCCACCGCACGTGTTCGTCGCGTTCGGCATGACGATCGGGCGCCCCGCCGACGATCCGGTCCCGCGCGGTCGCATGCCTCTCGACGGCGTGCTGCATTTCGATCGCTACGACACCACTCGCACCGACCGCGTGCTCGACGGCGCCGATGCCGGCATGCGCGAATGGGCGCGCCGCACCAATGCGACGCGCGGTGGCTACCTCGGGCGACCGGTCGACGAACGCAAGGGCTGGAGCGACCGCATGGCGCGCATGTGGGGCGCGGACAGCTCGTACGCAGCTGCGCGCGCGGTGCTCGCCGACGAGCTGCGCCGGCTCGGTTTCGGCTTCGCCTGAACTCGCGGTAGGCGCCTTCGGATGCGGGCGTTCCGGCTCACGGCACCTGGCCGCGACGCAGTTCGGCCAGGGGATAGAACGTGCCGCGCCAGCGCACGCCGCCTTGGCGCAGCGTCACGAACGTCGAGCGCAACAACGCGATCGGCAACAGCACGCGCGCCAGCGGCACCAGCAGGCCCGCGGCCACTTCCCATTGCATGCGACGCGCGAGCACAGCCCCCGCGAGTCCGGTTGCGAGGCACGCGCCGACCGCAACCCAGCCGATCGGGCCGAGCCACCACGGCAGCGCGAACGTCGCCACGATCACGCCGATCGCCAGCAGTCCGAGCGACCCGGCCAGCCACGCGCGGTAGCGCAGCACCGCGAACATGTTCTTCTCGACGACGCGCAGCAACGCGCGGGGCGTGGCGCCCCAATCGATCGCGAAGTCCCGCGCTGCGAGCAGCACGCGCGAACGGAAACCGGCCCGGAAGAGCAGGCAGCCGAGCCAGACATCGTCGACCACTTCCAGCCGCAGCGGTTCGTGGCCACCGATGGCGCGATAGGCGTCGGTGCGCACGAGGTTGAACGCGCCGGTGCCGACGAAGCCGCGCTGCTGTTTGGCGTTCACCGCCAGCACACGGTGTTGCACCGACAACTGGAACGCGAGCAGGCACGTTCGCCCTAAGAACGTGGTGCCGCGGTGGGTCGGCAGCAACGACACGTGGTGCGCGTCGTTGCGTTCGGCGAAGGCGATAGCACGGGCGAGCGTGTCCGACCCGAGCTGCGCATCGCCGTCGGTGAACAGGATCCAGCGGGTAGATACATCGGTCGTCGCCACCTGCAACGCGTGCGTCTTGCCGAGCCAGCCCTGGGGAAGCGTGTCCACACGCCGTACGGCGAGGCGGGGATCGGTCGCCGCGAGCCGCGCCAGAATCGCGGTCGTCCCATCGTTGCTGCGGTCATCGACGATGGCGAGGCGGGCGCGCACGTGCCGCTGGGCCAACAGACGTTGTACCGAGGCTTCGACATGGGCTTCGTCGTCGCGGACCGCCATCACGATCGTCACGTCCGGTGGCTGCCCATCGGGTTGCGTCGTCGGCAGTTCGGCCAACCGCACCACGGCGATCAGGTCGTAGATCGCAAAGGCGAGCCAGAACACGATCAGGGCCATGAGCCAGAGCGACATTGCGTTCGTTGTAGCGAAGTGGGCGCCGAATCTCCGCTTGCCCGGACTTCGCAATCGGGCGAATCACGACTAGGCTGCTGCGGTGATCGTTCGAGACGCCAATCTTGTCGCTGGTGCGCTGCTGGCCTGTATGGGTCTGGTCCTGGCCCCGTCTGCGCGGGGGCAGGAAACGCGTGGCTTCGCGGAGGCCGATCTGCGGACGCAGTTGCGTCAGTGCGATGAACTGTCGGTCGCCGATCCGGTGCAAGCGCTCGCTCGTGCCGAACAGGCGATCGCCGCCGCCGATGCCGCCTTGGCGTCGCCAGCGCAGCGGGCACGATTGCGGCTCTGTCGCGGTGAGATGCTGATGCGCGGCGGTCGCGCCGACGAGGCGTTGCTGGACTTCGAAGCGATCGGCTCCGTCAGCGAGCTCGACGACTTGACGCGGGCTCGCGTGTCGCTGCGGTTGGGTGGCGCGTTGGTGATGCAGGCGAGGATTGACGAAGCGCGACCGCACCTCGCCACGGCGGCAGCGTTGATCGCCGCCAACCCGGATCCGGAGTTGGAAGCGCTGCTGCTCGGCGTGCAGGGCGTCGTGCTGCAGACCGAATGTAAGTTCGACGCGGCGTTGGCGAAGTACTTCGCGGCGCGCGAAAAAGTCGCCGGCATCGGCAAGGACCATCTCGAGGCGCAGTGGCTCTACAACATCGCGACGTTGCAGATGGCAACCGGCGATCGCAACGGAGCGAAGCAGTCGCTCGCGTCGGCGCGCAACGCGTCGCGGGGCGGCCACCAGCTTGCGATGATCCTTGGCACGCAGAGCGATCTGCTCGGTGGCGAAGGCGATCCGACGGAGCGGCGGCGATTGCTCGACGAAGGCTTGCGTATCGAGACCGAGATTGGTTCGCGCAGTGGCCAGGCGCTGTTCCATCGCCGGCTCGGTTCGCTCGACGTGGAAAGCGGTCGCATGGCGGCCGCGATCGAGCACTTCGAGACGAGCCTCACGCTGACGCGGGCGATCGGCAACGACGAGAGCATCGCCAGTTCGCTGAAGTCGCTCGCCGATGCGCACATGTCGGTCGGTGCGATCGATCGTGCGATCGAGTACGGCAACGAGGCACTGGTTCGCTGCGAGCAACTGCACATGCCGGTCGTCGAACAACAGGTGACGAGCACGTTGTCGGAAGCGTGCGCCAAAGCCGGCCAATTCGAGCGTGCTCTCGAACTGCATCGACGTTCATCGGCGGCGGCGATGCTCATTGTGAACGAGGGCCGCGTGCGCGAAGTCGAGCGCATGCGCACGGAGTTCGAAGCGCAGCTGGTCGAACGCCAACACGAGGCGGCGCTGTCCAAGGAGACGTTGCTGCGCAACTCGGCGCTGGCTGCGGCGGCCGGGGCTTTGGTGGTGCTCGCCTTCGTGATGCGGATGCTGCGCCAGAAGGCGGCGCTGATGCGCGAGTTGGTGCGGCAGAACGACGAGATCCGCGCGGCGCAACACCAGATGTCACGGCTCGGCGAGCAGCTCGGTGTGGCGATCGAGGACGTGCGCCGGTTGTCGGGCCTGCTGCCGATCTGCATGCACTGCAAGTCGATCCGCGAGAGCGACGGCTCGTGGCAGCGGCTCGAGGAGTACGTGACTACGCACAGCGAAGCGAGCTTCACGCACGGCATCTGCCCGAACTGCATGCACGATCACTTCCCCGATGGGGTGTGACGGCGCCGTCACTAGAACGCGCCGACCGTCAGCACGAGGGCATTCGACGAAGACAGGCTGAGCAGTTCGAACGCCGGGTCGAACTGGCCTTGCACGAATTGGTGGTGGATCTGCGCGCCGGCCCACGCCGGACTGTTGGCGAATCGGCAACTCGCATTCGCCACGCCACCTTGAGGGATTGAGAGCACGACGACTTCGGGCGCAGGAATCAGCAGGCAGCCTGGCAACCCGGTCGGGTGTGCGGCCGCCAGCGACAGGTTGGTGACGCCGAAGGAGAACACCGAAGCGGCGATGCTGTCGTTGGCGAAACCAGTGCAGGTGGACTGCAGCAAGGCGCCGGTGAACGGCATGGTTGTCGCCGCCAGCGTCAACGGACCGGCCGGGCCCACGCATGCAGTGGGCACCGAAGCAGTTTGGGCCGGGCATGGTGTCGTCAATCGCGCGATGCGCCGAGACACGGCGTTGCCGACGTACTCGAAGCCACCGACGGCCACGAGTTCGCCGGCATCGGACCACAGGAAGTCGCGAACCTGGCCGGACGCTGCCTGGCTGTGCACGCCGCCAGGCAGCGCGGTCCAGCTGGTTCCGTCCGTGCGCATGGCGCGGCTCGCTTGCCCGTTCACGAGCCATGGATCGCCACCAACCACGAAGTCTCCGTTCGGCAGTTCGGCGATTGCGTAGACGCCGGAATCGACCGCCACCGTCGGTCCGAGGGCGCGCCACGACGTGCCATCCCAACGCGCGGCTTTGCGGATGTTGCCGATCTGAATGTCGCCGCCGATCGCGAAGTAGCCGTCGCGCAGTGGTTCGATGCACAGCACGTATCCGTACAGGAGCGGCGGATAGGCATGCCACTGGCTGCCGTCCCATCGCGCGACGTAGCTGACCGGTGTGCTGCCCGCCGCCGTGAACACGCCACCGACGATGATGTCGCCGTTCGGCATGACTTCGATGTCGAACACGATCGGTGGGTTGGTTCCGTAGGACAGCAGTGGAGCGAACGCCTGCCAGGTGGTGCCGTTCCAGCGCGCGAGCCCACGTGCATAGGTGGCTCCGATGTAGTCGAACTGGCCTCCGGCGATGATGTCGCCGTTGCTGGCGCGGGCCAGGGCCCTGACCGATCCGACCGCGCCGCCGCCCAGGGTCTGCCACGACGTGCCGTTCCACAACGCGGGTGTTCCTGTCGCTGGATTGCTGCCGGTCGGTGCCCCGGCGCCGGCGACGAAGCTGCCGTTGGGCATCGCCTGCAAGGCCATGACGGTGCCATTGATGCCGGCACCGACACCGGACCATGTCGTGCCGTTCCAGCGTGCGATCCGATTGACGGCAACGCCCGGCATTCCGGTGATGTCGCCGCCGACCACGATGTCGCCATTGGGGAGGCGAGTGCCGCAGAACAGAGTGCCGGCGATGCCCGGAGTGAAAGCGGACCACGTCGCGCCGTTCCATCGCGCGACCCCGTTTGCCACGACGCTGCCGGCTTGATCGAAGAAGCCACCGACGCACATGTCCCCCGACGGCATCTCGGCGAACGAATGAATCGCCGCTTCGCTGCCAAAGCCGATCCCCGCGATGCTCCACGCCGATCCGACCCATCGTCGCAAGCAACCGTTGAAGCCGCCCGCGACCCAGATTTCGCCGTTGGGGCGAACCCACAGCTCGGTGACGATGCCGGCATTCCATCCGGCCGCTTGCCAGGAAGTCCCGTTCCAGCGCGCAAGCCAGTTCGCTGGCAAGCCGCCGGCGGCGAGGAAGTCGCCACCCACGAGCAGGTGCCCCTGCGCATCGAGTGCCAACGCGATGCCGTAGGACACATCGATACCGAACAGCAAAGTGCCAGTGAGCCCCGAGCCGAGGGGGGACCACGCAGTGCCGTTCCATTGCGCGATGCGATTCGCGGCGATGCCGCCAGCCTGCGTGAATCTTCCGGTGGCGACGAGGTCGCCGTTCGGCAGCAGTTGCAGGTCGACGACGGGCTGGTTGCAACCGGTCCCGAGCGGGCTCCACACGCTGCCATTCCAGCGGGCGATGTTTGCGCAGGCGACGCCGCCCGCAGTCGAGAAGCTGCCGCCGACCACAAGGTCCCCGTTCGGCAGAACCGTCATCGTGTGCACGCCGCCGAGGATGCCCGAACCCAACGGTTGCCACGCACCGTTCGACCAGCGCGCGATCGCGCTCATCGCCACGCCACCGAGCTGGGTGAATCCGCCCGCGACGATGAGAGCGCCACTGGCATCGACCGCCAGAACTTCGACGGACTGATTCGCCCCGCCACCGAACTCGCTCCACACGTTCGTCTGCAGATTCAGCGCCGCGAGGAAGCGCGCCTTCGCTGTGCCGGCCGATTCGAAGTACCCGCCGACGACCAGTCTCGGCGGCAGGGCACCGGTGCCGTCCTCGTCCCAAACGACCGTCGCGGCGACGTTGCCGCCAACACCAGCCGGGCCGTGTCCGGGCAGCCACTGCGGATCACATTGGGCGAGGGTCGCGTTCGCGAACGCGGCGGTAGCCAGCGACACGAGAAGGTATTCGCGCATGGGCTGGCCAAGGTAGCACAACACTCTCGCGCCCTGGCCGCACGAGCCTGCCGTTCAGCGATGCACACCCGGCGCTTCCATGCCGGTCTTCTCGACCCACTCGACGTAGCTGCCCGGATACGCCTTCGCCCCTTTCCCGGTCGCACACTCACTGACGTCGAGCACGCGGTTGGCGAGGCCGCGCAAGAAGCCGCGGTCGTGCGACACGAACATCATCGAGCCTTCGAAGTCGGCCAGCGTCTGCACCAGCATTTGTACGCGCCGCCCCGGTGCACGCGCACGCCGGAACTCTGCCAGCGCGGTTCCGACGCCGTCACGGTCGACGAGGCCTCGCCGCCGGCCATCGCCGCCAGGTCCCTCGCCTGCCATGCTGGGCTGCCGCGGCC